>Ga0116121_1000298_pt1 | contig 26225 bp, 25 predicted proteins | sample June2015DPH_13_1_FD_89725 | JGI IMG/M metagenome (GOLD analysis project Ga0116121, IMG submission 89725) | Peatland microbial communities from SPRUCE experiment site at the Marcell Experimental Forest, Minnesota, USA - June2015DPH_13_10 | ecosystem: Environmental > Terrestrial > Soil > Wetlands...
ATCCCATGCGGCGTTTGCTGCAGGGGGATGTAGGTTCTGGAAAAACCATCATCAGCTTTCAAGCCGCGGTCATCGCCATCGAAAACGGATATCAGGTCGCGCTCATGGCGCCCACGGAAATTCTCGCGCAACAGCACTACTTTTCCGCGCGCCGAATCCTGGAGAATGCCGGCTATCGCATCGTTCTGCTGACCGGATCGCTGGAAGCCGACCGCAAGCGCGAAATCCGCCGCCACATCGCGCAGGGCAACGCGCAGCTCGTCATCGGCACGCACGCGTTGCTGGAGGAGAAAGTTGAGTTCGCAAAGCCGGGACTGGTGATTGTCGACGAACAACACCGCTTCGGCGTTTTGCAACGCCTGAAGTTAATGAAGAAGTCCGGCGAGGGCAGCGACGATAAAAATCCCGCCGAGCCCGATGTCCTGGTAATGACAGCCACGCCGATCCCCCGCACTCTGGCTCTTACGCTCTATGGCGATCTCGATCTCAGTATTCTCGACGAACTTCCCCCCGGCCGCACGCCCATCGTCACGCGGCGAATCACCGACGACCGCTCGCCCGAGGTGTGGGACTTTGTCCGCAAGCAGGTTGCAAAGGGGCATCAAGTGTACGTGGTTTACCCGGTCATCGCGGAAAACGAGGAGTCCGAGCTGAAAGCCGCGGTCAAGATGTACCGCGAGCTGAGCGGGAAGGTGTTTGCCGATCTGAAGGTCGGGTTGTTGCACGGCCGTCTGGATTCCGACTTGAAAGATCAGGTCATGCGCATGTTCCAGAAAGGCGAGTTGCAGATTCTAGTTGCCACCACGGTGATTGAAGTCGGCGTGGATGTGCCGAATGCCACCGTGATGGTGATCGAGCACGCGGAGCGCTTTGGCCTGGCGCAGCTTCATCAGTTGCGCGGGCGCATCGGGCGCGGCGCCGCGAAATCTTATTGCATCCTGATGACCGGCGGCAAAGTGACGGAAGAGGGCGAGCGCCGCCTCGACGCCATGGTGCGCACTAACGACGGCTTCCAGATCGCCGAGCTCGATCTGGAACTGCGCGGGCCGGGGGAATTTTTCGGCACGCGGCAAGCCGGAATGCCGAGCTTCCGCGTGGCCAATCTGATACGCGACCGGCAGTTGCTGGAATTAGCCAAGCGCGAAGCCGCCGCGGTGATGGCCGGACCCAATTCCGAAGTCACGCAGGTTGAAATCAGTCGAGCCCTGGTCGCCCTGCGCACCCGCTGGCAGCATACCTACGGTCTGGTCGAGGTCGGCTGAAGACGACGACTGAACTGATAGAATCGAACAGATGGCCGGTACATCTCAACTAATCCAGATCGAGCTCGGACCGCCAGTTCGCGTTCCCAAGCCGGACTGGCTGCGCGCCAAGGCTCCCGTCGGCGACAACTTTCACCAGCTCAAGAAGCTGGCGCGTGGACTCGGGCTGCACACCGTCTGCGAGTCGGCGCAGTGTCCCAACATCGGCGAATGCTGGCATCATAAGACCGCGACTTTCATGCTGCTCGGCGATATCTGCACCCGCCGCTGCGGATTCTGCGCCGTGCCGAAGGGCCGGCCAGAGCCTATCGACTGGGATGAACCGCGCCGCGTGGCCGAAGCCGTTGCGACGCTGGGGTTGAAACACGCCGTTGTGACCAGCGTGAATCGTGACGATGACAATGTTGGCGGAGCGAAAGTTTTTGCCGAGACCATTCGCGAGATTCGCGAACTGATTCCAGATTGCCGCATCGAGGTGCTGATCCCAGACTTCCAAGGTCTGGAAGAACCGCTGAAGATCGTGCTCGACGCGAAGCCTGACGTGCTCAACCACAATACCGAAACCGTTCCGCGGCTTTATCGCGCGGTCCGCTCCGGCGCGCGTTACGAGCGCACTCTCACCTTGCTCGAAAACGCCAAGAAATTTTCTCCCGGCATGGTGACCAAGAGCGGCGTGATGGTCGGCCTCGGCGAATCCACGGACGAACTTATCGAAGTATTCCGCGATCTCGGCGCCCGCGGCGTAGACATTCTTACCGTGGGCCAGTATCTCCGACCCTCGCGCGACCACTTGCCGATCGCCCGGTTCTACACGCCTGAAGAATTTCGCGAGTTACGGACTGAGGCCTTGCGCTTCGGCTTCCGCCACGTCGAATCCGGCCCCATGGTGCGCTCCAGCTATCATGCGCACGAGCAGGCCGAGTCCACATCCGCTCCGCGAGTGGTGACCTAGACCCTGCATGTTGAGCCCGCTCCTGGTGCTGCTCGGTTTTTTTGCCGGTTTGCTCGGGGCGATGACCGGCATCGGCGGCGGCATTTTGCTCACGCCCATCCTCGCCCTGCATTTTGGCATTCCCATCCGGCAGGCCATTGGCACCAGTCTGGTGGCCGTGATTACCACCTCGGCGGCCAGTTCTTCCGTCCATCTTCAGCGCCACACCACTGACATCCGTCTCGGCATGACGCTCGAACTCGCAACATCTCTTGGCGCGGCCGTCACCGCCTATCTGGTCGGCTACTTCAACCGCAATGCGCTTGAGGGACTGTTCGCCGGCTTCCTGCTGTACAGCTCCCTCACCATTTTGCTGCGTCGAGGCAAAGTCAGAGATCAGGAAGAACTTCCCGCCCAGAATAACGGTGAAACTGTGATTCCGCCGTACGAGCCCCAGCGGTATCCACTCGGCCTATGCGCCTCTCTGGTCGCTGGCGGGCTTTCGGGTCTGCTCGGCATCGGCGGTGGTCCCATCAAAGTTCCGGTGATGTTCATCTTCATGAACGTCCCACTCATGGTGGCCACGGCAACCTCGAATTTCATGATCGGAGTCACGGCCGCGGCCAGCGCCATCGTCTACTACCGCCGCGGAGACATTCTGGTGGAGCTGGCCGCCCCGCTGGCTGTGGGCGTCTTTCTGGGCTCGCTGCTGGGGGCGCGCCTGGCGCCGCGCATTCAAACCAAATACGTTGTCTATCTACTGGTGGCGATCATGCTCTATCTCGCCGGCCACTTGTTCGTACACCTGCTCACGGGAGGCGCGGCATGAGCCAGCTCCGGGAACCGGGCTTCGATCGCGTGGTTGCCCTCGTCCTACGGGTGGGCTCATTCGGATGTTTCTTCATCATGTTAGCGGGTCTGCTGGTTGGACTCTTCGTCCATGGCCGCGTTCCGGGCGATATCGAACGCGCGGGCGTGCTGCTGATGTTGGCGACACCGGTCGTGCGGGTTGCGGTTGCCGCCGTTCTCTTTCTGCGTGAAAAGGATTGGAAGTACGGGGCGATCTCGTTTGGAGTGCTCGCCATTCTACTGCTGAGCGCGGTCTTCGGAATCGGAGAGCACTGAGGGGAATTGAGTAATCGGGTAATTTAGTAATTGAGTAATTTGAAAACGAAACTAAGCCGCAAAGGTTTTCAAATTACCAAATTACTAAATTTCCCAATTACCAAATCCCCTAGAAGATGTGCAGCTTGATGCTGAGATACTTCTTGGGATTTTCCCGGATTGCCTTTATCAGGCCCTGCGTTTCTTCCAGCATCTGATTGGCGTTGTTGTAGAGCGATTCGTCCTTTAGCAACTTTCCCGCCGTACCCCGTCCCGCCTCAAGATCGCTGGTCAGTGCCGCAAGCTTGGTCATCGTGGTGTCGATCTTCTTCGCCAGTTCCTCGTCCTTCAGCAGCCTTCCCGCCGTCCCCTTGCCCTCTTGCAAGTCGTCGCTCACCTTCTTTAAGTTCACGATGGTGTCGTTGGCATTGTTGTAGAGAGACGGATCCTTCAGGAATTTTCCTGCCGTGCCCTTACCCTGTTGCATGTCGTCGATAACGCCATTCATTTTGTCGAGAGTTGCGACAAATTTGTTGTAGGCGTCATTGCTGTTGACCAACTGGCCTAGGCTGCCTTGTCCCTTGGCGATCTGATCGACGATTCCCTGGAAATCCGCGACCGTCGCCGAGAATCGATTATACAAAGTGGGATCGTAAATCAACTTGCCCAGCGATCCCTTGCCGCTTTCCGCGAAAGCGAGGATGCGGTCGGCACGCTTGAGCAGCGCATCCATGTTCTGCAGCGTGCTCTGGCTGGAGCGCACCACCTCGTTGAAGTCAGGATGCACCTGCGTGGGAAGCGTATCGCCATCCTTCGCCAGCGCGCCAATGGCCTGCGAGCTGTCGATATCCAGATAGGTTTCGCCCAGCACGCCGGCGGTATCCAAAGACGTGACTGAATCGCGGCGCAGGTTAAAGCTGTATTTCGTGCTCACCTTCATGATCACTTCCACTGGAGTGAGCTGTTTGTCTTTGTAGTCGGCCACGTGGTAGTCGACAATGCGAATGGCCGAAACGTTGCCGATATCCACGCCACTCAGCCGCACCGGCGCCCCCACCCGCAGCCCCTCGGCGTTGTCGAAGAATGACACCAGGGTGATGCGATGCGAGAGGAAGCCGCTGGTCCCGGACATGAGAAATAAAAGCAGGGCCAACACCAGGCTGGCGAAGATCACCGTGAGGCCCACACGAAGTTGCGACCACTTGATCTGCTTCTGGCTCGGCAAATGATTTCCTCAGACCGCGGTCTGCGTTTTCAGCGGCAGCAAACGAAACAACCCTGCCCCCCACTGCCCCTCCGCAGCATCATAACAAAACCCAGGCAGCCTCTTAAGCCCGTCGCGCGCGAAGCGCTGGCAATAGCAAGAGCGCGAGGAGATAAGCCCCCACCCCGCAGGCCAGGGTCACGGTCAAACCGAATTGAATCGCGATCACCATGGCCAGCACGGAACCCAGCACGCTCGCAGCGGCATTCATCGCCCAGGCCCACTCCACGGCATTGTCCGCACCAGTCGCCCCGCTAGGGACGTCGACGACGGGACCCGCAGCCAGCGCGCGCAAGCCCGTCGGAAACGGCATTCCCATCACGAAGCCAAGCGGAGCTAACAGAAGGCCGCTTACCACAATTCGGGAGTAGAGTCCCAATCCCACCCACGCCTCCAGCCATCCCGGCAGGAAGGACACGTCCACCAGAAGCGCGAGGATCACCAGCACCAGCGGCATCCAGGCCATTTCGGTACGGGGGAGCCAGCGGCGCGAAAACAGGCTGCCCGCCCCGCTCGACAGCATCAGCAGAAAGATGACCACCGTCAGCGCATAGGTTGGGTGTCCCAGAAAAAGCACAAAGCGTTGGATAAACGCAATCTCCACCAGGATGTAACCCAGACCCACGGCAACGAAATAAAGCAGCGGAAACGGCGACTGGCGGGATCCCTGCAGCGCCAGCGGAAGAATCAGGAAACCCAGCACCGCAACCAGCGAGATAACCAGCACAAGAATCAGAACCAGAACTCCCAGGTTCACCTTCCAGTCGATTCCATGCCGCCCCTCCTGGCCCAGAATTTGCCCGGCCTTAAGCGTGAAGAAAAAGAACGGCGCGTTGTCGGTGACCGGCGATACGTTGTAGGCGTAGCTCTGCGCGAACCGGTAAGGATCGTTGCTCGCAATCAGATCGGCGAATGGATTATGGCCCGGTTGGGATGGCAGATAGAGCGCGGCGAGTTCTTTGTAGCGCTCGAAATGAGCCTTCACCGCGGACTCTTCTTCCAGGGTGAAGGCAGTCTTCTTGGCCAGCACCACCACGGGAATCCCATCTTCGTTGAGCGGCCCTTGCGAAGCCACGATGAAATTGCGCTCCGGATTAGCCACGCCAAGACTGTGCAACGCTTGCATGGCTACTGCAACCACGCGCAGTGCCTCCCGAGGCTGGCGGAACTCCCAGCGGGTAATGGCCACCATGCCATCCGGTTTAAGATGCTGAAAATATTCCCGAAAGGCTTCCACCGTGTAGAGATTGTTCTCACTCAGCGCGAATGCGCCCGCCGCGGTCGAAGCCCAGGTATCCACCAGCGTCATCTGCACCACGTCGAACTGCTGCGGGGTGGAGCGCAGGTAAGAGCGCCCGTCGGTCACGTGAATGTGAACATCGGGGCGTTCGTAAAGATGCAGTGAGTAATCGGCATAACGCCCGCGCATGATGGTATCGGCAATAATGGGATTGATTTCAATGCCAGTCACGCTGGGGCTGCCATTCGCCACCGCGCGCAGCACGTCCACGCCGCCTCCCGGCCCAATGATGGCGAACTCTCCATGTGGACGCAGCACATTGGCCAGCGCCGGCGGAGCGGACATGAGATTGTGTTCCCACACTGACCCCTGCCAGTGCGCGAGATCGCAATTCATGATGTAGGTTTGAGCGTCGGCGTCGATGACGATGGCCTTGGCTTGAGCCTGGCGATCCACTTCTACACGCGACAGCGCATTCCAGCGCGCGAACTCAACCCATGCCGGGTCGCGGAACATGCCCTTGGCATAGACCACGTCAATCAGCCGGCCGGAGTGATTCGCCGCGATTAATAAGACGAATGCCGCGACGAGGCCACCTGCCACTTTGCGCGCGCTGGAAGATGCGGCCCAAACCATGGCGGCCGCCGCCATCGCTACAGCCGCTGCCAGAATCGTGTTCGGCCCGCCCACCCAGTTGAGCAGCGGAACCACGGCCAGGCAGGCCAGCGCCCCGCCACTTAAATCCGCTCCGTAAAGCCGCGGCACGCGCCAGGTCTCGCGCGCAAACACCACCGAGAAAAGCAATCCGGTCAGGAAAAAAGGCACCGACGAGTCAACGTAGAGAACGCTCAAGCGCAGAAAATTCTGCCCGGTCACCGTGAGCGCGACCGGCACGTGCAGCACAACCTCCAGCACCAGCAACACCAACACCGAGTTCGCCATGCACAGGCGCGCCGCCAGAGTGCGGGTAGGGAAGCGCGCCAGACGCTTCTTCAGCAGGTAGGCAAAAACTCCTCCGGCGCCCAGCCCGAGCAGCGCAATCGAAATCGCCAGAAAAGCGAAGTGATAGAACAGCACCACGGAGAACAATCGAGTAAGCGCCAGCTCCAGCAGCAACGCCGCAAAACTGGTAAGTCCCAAACCCACGAGCAGCGTTCGGTCGGGAATTTCTGCTGGTGAAGAAATCGGTGTAGCAGCCTGAAGAGTCGCGGACATGATGAAGGAGAATGCGCCAGTCTAGCAGAAGGCTCGCCAGAATGCGGTGCTTCCAGGTCTAGTTTTCGAGAATGACTTGCGCGATGGCCTGCTCCGCAGTATGCGAAAGCGAAAGCGCGGCATTCTTCACGCCCAACCTGGCGGCAATCTCGCCGGCTTTTCCGTGAAAAGCGATCGTCGGACGTCCCCCCGGCAAGCGTACAACTTCGCAATCCCGCCAGCGCACACCGTGGCTCCAGCCCGTGCCCAGAGCCTTCATCGCCGCTTCCTTGGCGGCGAAACGCGCCGCGTAGCGCTCCACCCGGTTTGCCTTCGAGTCGCAGTAGCGTCTTTCGCCCGCCGTATAAATGCGCTGCAGAAAGCGGTCGCCAAATCGTTCGATCGACTGCCGAATGCGCGGAACCTCCGCGATGTCGATGCCTGTGCCCACGATCATATTGTCGCTACCTTACAGCAGGCGGTCTCCCCGATAAATCAGTTCGCCGTCCACTATGCGCGCTTCTGTGGTCAGGCTATGTGGTTTCACGGGGCCGGTCCCGTCGATGTGCATCACCTCATGTCCGTGCGCGACCAGCCAGTCGGAGACCAGCATGCGGTGGCAGCGGAAGTATACGCGCTCGGCACACATGTAGGCGGTGCGGGAACTCTCAGCCAGCGCAACCAGTTCGGCCATCGCGTTTTCAAACTCCGGCGTCAGCATGTAGTCGGCGTAATTGCGGAAGCTGGCGTTGCGAAGCCCAACGTTCGGGGAGTCTTCGCGACTTTTCTTGCGATAGCCGCCAAGACCCTTCATCCAGACGTAGTCAATTCCGGCCGCAGGCAAACTTTTTTCCAGAGATTCTCGATTAAATTGCGGCAGCCGCCGCGACATCGGGAAGGCGCGGATATCCACCAGCGTCTGAATTGAATGGGCCCGAAGCGTCTCGACTAACGCGTCGAGTGAGCGGGTCGAATGTCCGACAGTATAGAGGAGCGCCAATACCGTTTCGATGCGAGATGATCATGGAACGATGCGGTGGAGAGCGGCCGCCACCCCGGCGTCCTGCTCGGGAAACACCGTCCGCAAATCCAGCAGCACACGGCCCTCTTCCACCCGTGCAATGATCGGAGGCTCCGAACCACGCAGTCCCGCAGCCAGCTCATCGGCACTCAAGCCTTCGTAACTCAGCGCCAGCACACGCGTCGGCAAAACAGAAGATGGAGCAGCGCCGCCACCAAGGATGGATTCGGCGTCCACCACTTCAACCTTCAACTTCGGCGACGCAATTTTCCGCGCCAGCGCCTCAGCCCGTTCGCCGATCGCTTCTTTCGAAAGCCGCATCATGCGCAGCGTCGGGATCGCATCGGGATCCCTTCGCACGTAGGCGAGAAGCGTCGCCTCCAGCGCGGCATAGATCAACTTGTCCACCCGCAGGGCGCGGAACAGCGAATTCGATCGCATGCGTGCGATTAACTCGGAACTGCCGCTGATCAACCCCGCCTGCGGACCGCCGAGCAATTTGTCACCGCTATAAGTAACGATGTCAACGCCGCTGTGCAAGCTGTCCAGCACACCCGGCTCGCTGCCAATTCCGATCGAGCGCAGATCAAAGAGCGCGCCGCTGCCCAGGTCTTCCATCAGTGGAATGCCGCGCTTGCGCGCCAGCGCAACCAGTTCCACGGTAGAGGCCTGCTCGGTGAAGCCAGTGATCTCGAAGTTTGAGCGATGTACCCTTAGCAGAAGCCGCGTCCGTTCGGTGATTGCGGCCTCATAGTCGGCGGTGCGCGTGCGGTTCGTTGTTCCTACCTCGCGCAGGATTGCTCCGGATTTAACCATCACGTCGGGAATCCGGAACGACCCGCCGATCTCCACCAGTTCGCCGCGCGACACGATGACCTCTCCGCTCTCTGCCAGCGTATTCAGCGCCAACAGCACCGCGGCCGCGTTGTTGTTGACCACGATGGTCGCTATTTCTGTTCGTGTGGGGACAGCCGCCTCGGCTGTCCCGCCTGGGCGAAGCCCGGCGGCCTCTGTCGAAGATCCAGCCCGCAGCACATCGCTGTTCAGCAGCTTGCGCAACAGCCGATCCACATGCACATCCCGCTTGCCGCGAGTCCCTGCGCCAAGGTCAAACTCCAAGTTGGAATAACTCGCGGCAGTCTCGCGGATGTGCTCGATGGCCGCATCACTCAGCGGAGCGCGACCAAGATTAGTATGCAGGATCACTCCAGTGGCGTTGATCACCGAGCGCAGGGAGTAACCGAGCGCCTGCCGAAGTTGGTTCTCCGCCGCTTCCGCCAGACCTGAGAGTGCGAGCCCCAGCGCTTGCTCATCCAGCAGGCCCGATGCAATTTCTTGCCGCAGCCGGCCCAGCACGATGCGCGCCGCATCCACCACGGAATCGTGACCGTAGCTCGCCGTCAAAGCGCGAACCGCAGGGTTGCGCATCACATCGTCCACAGAAGGAAGTCTGCGAAAAAGCTCCGGTAGCGCGCCCGTTTTCACTCGAAGATTATCCCACGAAGGCAATGAACTACGCTCCGGCGACTCCACGCTCTCTAGCTACAGCGTGTGCAGGTAGGCCAGCAGATCCTGCATGTCTTGCGCGCTCAGCACTTGTCCGTAGCCCGTCATATCGGGACGGCCATTGCGAATAATGTCGCCCACGCGGTCGTCATTCGCGGGCAGTCCGGTCTGCGGAAGGTACTTGTGCTGGAACATGCCCTTCAAGCCCGGCCCTTTTTTTCCCCGGGTGGAATCGGGCCGGTGGCAGCGGTCGCAGTAGTTGTCATAAATCTTGCGCCCGGTTGCCTGCTGGGGGTTGAGTCCGAGTTCCGCATCTGATTTGCGACGCTCCACGTCGCAACCCGTGAGTACAGCCAGCGCAAGGCCCGCAGCCAGGATCGCCCCCATCCAACGCCGCTGACCAATTGCGGCCCTGCCGTCATGCCGTTCGATCACTCGCGTCCTTATCTCGATTACTCGCATCCTTTTAGCTCTCACTCGCCCACCGCATTATTCATAAGCAGTTTCCCACAGCCGCCGCAGTGCCACTGACTTACAATGATAGAGCAAAAACCATGCCAGTTGCCGTGAAGCGAGTTTACGAATCGGTATCGCGCTCCGATGGAGCGCGCGTTCTCGTCGACCGCCTGTGGCCGCGCGGTCTTCGAAAATCTGACGTCGCTCTGCAGGAGTGGTTCCGCGATCTCGCTCCCTCCAACGAACTGCGCAAGTGGTTTCACGCGCAACCCGAACACTGGCTGACATTTCGCAAGCGCTACCTGAAAGAGTTGGCCAGTCCCGAAGCCGAAAACGACTTGCGGAAGCTCTACGCTCTGGCTCACAAGAGAAAGCGCGTCACGCTCTTGTACGCCTCAAAGAACGAGCAGCGCAACAACGCCATCGTGCTCAAGGACTTGCTTGACGGAATGCGCAAACCGCCGACCGGCACCGGCCCCGGCGCGCTTCGCACCATGCGTATGCGGGAAGCGGCGGTCCGGCGCCGCTAGCCGAAGTTTATCGCTCGCGAAAGTCCCCTTGCGACCCAATCATCGCGCATTTGGCTAGCTTCCTTTAGAATCTGCCGCATGAGATCTGTCTTTCAGTGGAGCCTCGGCACGCGCACTCTGGAGTTGGGCAAGCACACGCTGATCATGGGGATCGTCAACGTGACGCCTGATTCCTTTTCTGACGGCGGCCTCTACCTGGACTCCGGCAAGGCTGTCGATCACGCGCTGCAACTGCTCGACGAAGGCGCTGACATCATTGACGTTGGCGGAGAATCCACCCGCCCCGGCGCCAGCGTCGTCGCCGCATCCCCGCCGGCAGAAGCAAATGAAAAAGCAGAAGCGGATGAGAAAGAAGAGGCACAACGGAACCCCGCAACAAAGGCTCCAGGCAGTTCTGCTACTCCAAACGTCGCCGTAAACGCGGAAGAGGAACTGCAGCGCGTGTTGCCCGTGATCACTGCGCTCAAGAAGCTCCGGCCGGATGCGGTGATCTCCATCGACACCTACAAGGCCAGCGTGGCGCGCTCTGCCGCGGCGGCCGGAGCCGAGATCGTCAACGATATCAGCGGCTTTCGCTGGGATCCGCAGATGGCCAGGACGATCGCCGAAATGAAATGCGGCGCTGTTCTGATGCACATGCGCGGCCGTCCCGAAGAATGGCGCACCTTGCCCCCGCCCGGCGATATAGTTTTGCTGGTCAAGCGCGAACTCAGAGACTGGTTGGAAGCAGCCGTTCGTGCCGGCGTGCGCCGCGAACGCATCGCGCTCGATCCGGGCTTTGGCTTCGGAAAAAACTTTGACCAGAACTATCCCCTACTCGCTCGCTTTCACGAGCTGCAAGCCCTGGGCTTTCCTCTATTGGCGGGAACGTCGAGAAAATCATTCATCGGCCGGATGCTCGCGAAGGATGCAAAAGACGCCCCCGTCTCCGACCGTCTCTACGGAAATCTCGCCGCCCACACCATTCTGATTCTAAAAGGCGCGCACATCCTGCGAACGCACGACGTAAAAGCTTCCGTAGAGGCAGCCCGCGTTACCGACGCAATTCTCGCCTCTCACTGAGAAAGCGTGCACTTTTGAACAGTCACACCATGCTGCGACGGGTAGGATGTAAGCTGGCGTTTTCCTCAGTATTCCGTACTCTCACCGGGTTTGTGGGTCGAGCCAGGAAGTGCCGGGAATTGCCAGAGCTGCACAGCCTCTATGTCTTCTCCTAAGAGTCTCCCGAATCCAGTCTTTTCACCTTCAAGAACGGCTACCGCCGCAGCCCCCGCTGCTGCCCCCATCTCGACGCCCGATCTGCTGACGGCGATGCTAAGGACTTCGTCGAAGATCAGCGATCTCTTCTTTTCGCCGGGGAAGCCGCCGCTCGTGGAAATCAATGGGAAACTCACCCCGGCCGGATCAACCCGCGCCCTTACGCCCGAGGATACTCGGCGCATTGGCTCGGACCTCATCGGCGACAACGCAGATGCCATCGATAACTTGAGGAAACTCGGGTCCTGCGATGTGTCCTACAGTTTGCCCGGCGCCAATCGCTTTCGAGTCAACATCTTTATGCAGCGCGGCACCTGCGCCGTCGTCATGCGGGTGATTCCGGGCAAGGTCCCGAACTTCGAATCGCTGAACTTGCCTTCCGAATTGGAGAAGATAGTAAACCTGCGCAATGGAATCGTGCTGGTGACCGGCCCCACCGGCTCTGGCAAGTCCTCCACCCTCGCGGCGATCATCGACAAAATTAACCAGGAGCAGTTCTATCACGTCCTCACCATCGAGGATCCCATCGAGTTCCTGCACCCTCACAAAAACTGCATCGTGCATCAACGGGAATTGCACAGCGATACTCCCAGCTTCGCGCTCGCCTTAAGGGCTGCCCTGCGCCAGGCTCCGAAAGTAATTCTTGTAGGTGAGATGCGCGACCGGGAAACCATCGAGATCGCAATGGAGGCGGCCGAAACCGGTCACCTGGTGCTCTCCACCCTGCACACCATCGACGCCTCGAAGACGGTCGAAAGAATCGTGGGAGCTTTCCCCATGGCCGAACAGCACACCCTTCGCAACCGCCTGGCCAAGAGTTTTCGCTACATCATTTCTCAGAGACTCATTCCTCGCAAGGACGGCACTGGACGCGTGGCTGCCTTTGAAATCTTGCGATCCACTCTGCGCACTCGCGAGTACGTCGAAAAAGGCGAAGGCGACGGCAAGACTTTGCTGGATGCGATGCGCGTCGGCAGCCAGGACGGCATGCTGCACTTCGATGGCGAAATCGAGAGACTCATCCGCGAAGGTGTCCTCGATCTGGACACGGGTCTCGCCTATTCCACCAATCCCGGCAATCTTCAGCTTGAGTTAGCCGACCTTACTTCCCCACAGGCCGATCCCCTGCTGGAAACCACGACGCCATAGGGAAGCCCTGCCTCGATGGCGAGAGCAGGGTTTCTGAAGCGCGAATTCTGTAATTCTTTTTGAGAGGCGAGCAATTCCGAACGGGGATTCAGTCCTACGTCGTGGCCAGGGCGGGGAATTGGCCGGTCTCAACTTCCTTCTGCTCAACTAGAAAGTCGCACCACTCGCCTTCATCGCCGAGTTCCGGACGCCAGATGCGCCTGTAAGTGAGATCGAAAACCGCCGTCAGGCGAGATCCGCAGGGCGACTGGATTCGGCGGATGGTGTAATACGTTTCAGGCGTCATACCGCACGGCCTTTCATTGCTTCTGCTTCGGTCAAATACAATTTACTGAGCGTGCCACATCTGAGCCTCACGCGGCGGCACGTATACGGGGCGGCCATGTGCAGCCGCGGCGTGCTCATTCATCGCTTTTGCGGCCTGGGTGCGGCAATTGCCGTTTAGGCTGCTGAAGTCCTGTGTGGTGACGAAATGCTTGCACAGCGGACAATTGAACACGCTGAAGCTGTTCATCTTTTTGATGGTGTAGTGTCTCATAGCTTCGAGTATAGTCGTCTTCCTAAGTATGACTCCGAACTAAAGTTTCCCTCACCCCCCTGTCACTAGCAAGCCGCCATTGCGCCAACCCGTCGTAACCCGTGTCCGGCGGGCCTTATGCCACTTGAGCACCTCTGGTGGAACGCTGCTGCGCCGCCCCTGAATCTGCGCCACTTTGGTAACGTTGTGGTTTGGAGGACGGCACCGCAAGATTTCCCTAGAGGGTCCGCTCATGCACGCCTGCCGAGCGTTGCTGTATGTCGGTGCAGTCTTCGTTTTCGAAATCGTAGCTCAGGCCTCACCCTTTGTGGTATTTCCGAAGGCTGGCCAGTTACCCTCGCCGGACGGGCGCTTCGTCGTCCGCAATACTGACCGCAAGGCTCCTCTTTCCGAATATGTAGGCACCTTTCACTCTTTGGTTCTCGAGGACACGGCCAGCGGCCTTTCTCGCGAACTCTGCGACTACGTTGGCGTGGCCGCGGTCGCCTGGGCCCAGAATGACGTCGTCATTGTCACCCAGTATGTCAGCCAACACACTTCCCGCGCTTTGGTTTTCGTCGCCGATAACTCCCGCGACCCTGTGGTGATCGATAAGCCGCTGCTCACGAATCTTGTCCCAGTCAACTTGCGAGCGCAGCTGCGGGAGAACGACCATGTATTTGTGGAGGCCTCCCAAATCGAGGGGGAGATGCTCACGCTTCGTGTGTGGGGATATGGGAAACACGACGCCAACGGCTTTAGCTGGCGCTGCGAATACAACCTACTCGGAGGCAAAATCGCCTGCGAGGAAACCCACCGCCCTTGACCAATAATTCTTCCAAGCCCCAGCTCCTCTAAAACCCCTTCCCCGAATCCAACAGAATCGTCACCGGCCCCTCATTCACCAGTTCCACCTTCATCGTTTCTTGAAACCGCCCGGTCTCGCAACGCAGTCCGGCGGCGCGAATTTGCTCCACAAAGAATTCGTAGAGCTGTCGTGCTTTCTCCGGTGCCGCCGCTTCATCAAACGATGGCCGCTTGCCTCGTCGCACATCTCCATACAGCGTGAACTGCGAAACTGCGAGAACACTCCCGCCCGCATCGAGCACGCTCAGGTTCATTTTTCCCTGCCCGTCTTCAAAAACTCGCAAGCCGGCGATTTTTCCCGCCAGATAAGTTGCGTCGGAATTGGTATCGTCCCGGCCCACGCCCAGCAAAACCAGCAGCCCCAGGCCAATCTCGCCCGTGATCTCTCCATCCACCGTGACTCGAGCCCGGCTCACCCGCTGCACCACAGCCCGCATAGAACTCTCAATTCCCTTCCGCTATGGCGTCGCCGTCAGCATCGATTCATGCGCGGCCACCGCCTGCCATCGTCCATCGCGATACACATAAATGTCAGTGAAGCGAACTCTTGCCACCACCTTGCCCTGCGCGTCCACGGCCGTCGCCAGGCCTCGGATGTAGCCGAACTCCCCTTGCACGTGAGCCCGGAGCTCCGTCAATTCATGATGCACCGGCGAATGTTTGGCGGCCTTGGCCAGCGTCGTGTCGCGATCCTGCAGCGTTCCGTCTGGTCCCGCATCTTCAAACTCGTCGGCCAGTAAGCAGCTCAACGCCGCCGCATCGCGCAGCTCCAGAGCCTTGGCCCACGTCCGCTCGTTCTGAATAAGTGCACTCCCATCCTTCCCCTGCCCAGCTGGACAAGGCGCCGCACACGCCATCGGGCACAACATCACAAGCAACACACAAACATGTTTCACCGTGAACTCCGTCTACCGAGGTGCAAATCGTCCAATCATAACTTGCCGGTACTGGGGCAGTTAGACTATTACACGACGGTTGTCATCCTGAGCGGAGCCGTTCTTCAGGCGTAGAGAAGAGCCTGCCCTGAGCGAAGCCGAAGGGATCTCCCGCTCCACCGGCCCAACGCGTAAGCCAAACCACGCCACCACCTAACTTGCCCGCCGTTTGACCGCGAGAACTGCCAACCGTTAGGATCAACTGTCCGATCCGGAGTCGGCCAAGGGTTTGTCCCGTGTGGCGATTCCCTTCCTTTACATCAATTCACCGGGACGATTACACTACACGTTCGCCTATTTCTATGCGGTAGCACCTGCGAGGAACGAAATCGCGGAGGGTTCGGGCGAAAGCCGGACGGAAAGCGGAAGACTGCGGCCCCAGAATCCCCGGCATTGACTTTCAAATCAAATCGAATTAAGCGAGGAGAAACATGGCAGCCGTTGACGAGAAGGTAAAACAGATTATCGTAGAGCAATTGGGCGTGGACGAGGGTGAGGTCACCTCCAGCGCCTCGTTCGTGGACGACCTGGGCGCGGATTCCCTCGACACCGTCGAGCTGGTAATGGCCTTCGAAGAAGGCTTCGACATCGAAATCCCCGACGAAGACGCCGAAAAGATCCGCACCGTGCAGGACGCCATCGATTACATCTCCAAGCACTCGAAAGGCGGCAAGTAGTTTGGGACGCAGGGTCGTCGTTACCGGCATCGGCCTGATCTGCGGCGTAGGGAATACCACCGGAGAGGTGTGGCAGGCCGTGCTCGCCGGCAAGAGCGGCGTGGCCCGCATCACCCAGTTCGACTCCACAAATTTTGCCTGCCAGATCGCAGCCGAGGTCAAGAACTTCGATCCCCTCAACTTCATCGAAAAAAAAGAAGTCAAGAAGATGGGACGCTTCATCCACCTGGCCATCGCTGCTGCGGAGGAAGCGTTCAAGATGTCGGCCCTGCAGATCACGCCCGAAAACGCCGAGCGGGTCGGCGTACACATCGGGTCCGGCATCGGCGGATTCGACATCATCGAACGCGAACACGCCGCGCTCATGGAGGGCGGGCCGCGCAAAATTTCGCCTTTCTTTATTCCCGCCGCCATTATCAATCTTGCCGCCGGCCATGTTTCCATGCGCTTCGGTGCCAAGGGTCCCAATGAGGCCACGGCCACGGCCTGTACCACCAGCGCTCATTCCATCGGAGATTCTTTCCGCATCATCCAGCACAACGACGCCGATGTGATGATCGCCGGCGGCTCCGAGGCCGCCATCACGCAGATGGGCGTCGGCGGATTTGCCGCCATGCGCGCCCTTTCCACCCGCAATGACGATCCCGAAAAAGCCAGCCGTCCCTGGGACAAAGATCGCGACGGCTTTGTCATGGGCGAAGGCGCCGGCATTCTTGTGCTCGAAGAACTCGAATACGCACGCCGGCGCGGCGCTCCCATCCTTGCCGAAATTGCCGGCTATGGCATGTCCGGCGACGCCTACCACATGACCCAGCCCGCTCCCGAGCATGAAGGCGGTTTTCGCGTCATGCGTAACGCCGCGCGCGACGCCGGCATCGTTCCGGACCAGGTCGATTACGTCAACGCCCACGGCACTTCCACGCCCATCGGCGACACCCTGGAGGCTCACGCCATCCGCAATTTCTTCGGCGCGCGCAAGATCCCGGTCAGTTCCACCAAATCCATGACCGGCCATCTCCTCGGCGGCGCCGGCGGCCTTGAAGCCGGCATCACCGTCCTCGCCCTCCGCGACCAGATCCTTCCACCCACCATCAACCTCGTCAGTCAGGACCCCGAAACCGCTGGCATGGACTTCGTCCCCAATCACGCCCGCAAAGCCAAACTCGAGTACGCTATGTCAAATTCTTTCGGCTTCGGCGGCACCAACGGCGCGCTCCTGTTCCGCCGCTGGTCCGAGTAGAAAATAGTCATCGCGTCGATGCGAAGGCCGCGCTTGTGAACTTCCCCTTGGATTAGATGAAATCAAATCCAAAGCAACGGAACCAGACCAATCCCGGCCAGCCCCGCCAGCAGACAAATGCTCTGCATTCCTGTCTTTCGATCCGCCAGGCTATAGGCGTAAATCCCTTTCATGAAATTGTTGCTGGCCGCGGCAATCAGAACCGCCGCCCCCGCCACCTTCAACGGGGTGAGCGAACCCGCCGACTGGGTCATGCCCATCACAAACGGATCTACGTCGGTGACCCCCATGACCGCGGCCAGTACGTTAATGCCCGTTCTCCCAAGATAAGTCACGGCTAACTGCGTGGCCACCAGCATGGCTAAGAACAAAAGCGCGAAGAGAAAAGCGGCCACCAATTCGAGCGGGTTGGTCGGTTCAAACTCCCGCTTCACCTCATTCACCTTCGCATCCGGCCGGCGCGACCAAATCCAGCCCACCCCAATCGCCAGTCCCGCGAGCACAAGAAATGGGACCACCAAGAGAGACATCAGGTGACGATTGAAAAGACTCAGGAGGGCAATAAACCGCAGGTACATCACACCCGACGCAATCAAGATTCCTCCCGCGAAAAGGTGCGGACGCTCCTCCCTAGCCGCTCTTCGTGACATCACCACTGTGGTCAAAGTGGATGAGTAGGCCCCGCCCAGCAACGCCGCCAGCACCACTCCACCGTGTTCTTTCGTGAGCTTCTGCAGGATGTAACTGCCATAGGAAATCGTGCTTACGGCCACCACCACCAGCCAGGTCTTAAAAGGATTGATGTGAAACCGTCCAAACTCCTGGTTGGGCAGGATGGGCAAGATGACAGCCGAAAGAAGTAGGAACTTCGCGACCGTAAGAATCTCTCCGGGCGCGGCACGGCTGGCCAGCTTCTCCAGACCTGCCTTGAGTTCCAGTAACAACAAGCTGGCCACGCTCAAGGTGGTGGCAATCCAAAAATGCTCGTAATACACCAGCGCGCCCACCAGGTAAGTCGCAAGTCCAGACATCTCTGACGTCACGCCCGCGGCCTCGGCGGTAGAGAGCTTGTGCCAATAGGAGAGCGCCAGAAAGCCACCAACCACCAGGAAGCCGAGCGTCAATGGAACTATCTGTGTGCCCGACAGAAGTGCGATCGAGTAGCCAATCAAACCAATCAGCGGAAATGTCCTCACGCCTCCGAAGGCGTAGTACCCGGCTGCGCCTTTGTGCTCTTCGCGCTCCAGTCCAATGAGAAAGGACAGGAAAAGAACCAGCAGAATCTTTACAGCCTCGGGCGGCAACCAGCCATAGAGTTCCACTCGATTGTGTCTCCCCTCGGAACACTTCGCATTTTGTCACAATTCCGTCAAAGCAGTGCGAAAAGCCAGGCTCCATACCAGCCGAACCACCTCGAAAACCCCCGCCTGGACGCGAATTCCTTGCCAGGTGGACCGCCCCGTCCCCACCCACCAGTCCACCCCCGGTAATGACACTTTTGTACCCCCACCCTGCCCCTTAATGCTCTTTCCATCCCCTCCCAACCACGCCACAATAAACTTTCGTACTTGAAAGCGACCCCCTGATTATGGAAAAGGCCTTCGGTACTGCCCTGGCACCCACTCCCTCTAGCAGAAAGGCGGCTGCTCGCGTCGCGCTGGTCGACCTCAAAGAATCCTCCCGAGCTCTGCTCACCGAGTGCTTCCGTCAGTACGGCATCGAGACGGTCGTCACTTCCGCGGGCTCGGCCGATCGCCTGCGCCAGGAGAAATTCGAAGCCTGCGTCATCAACCTCGGCCCCGGCGCCGAAGCCGTCATGGAGGCCGCTCGCAATTCGCCCTCCAACAGCCGCCTTGTGCTCTACGGTCTCGGCGGTAGCGCCCATGAGGCCATGCGCTATTCCAAGTACGGCATCAACGCCATGTTCCACGAACCTCTGGAGCGGCCCGCCGCGCTCAAACTGGTCCGCGCCACCCACATGCTCGTGCTCCACGAATTTCGCCGCTACACCCGCATCCCGATCATGACCGAGGTCACCGTCGTCAGCCCCGATAATCACCGCCTTAGCGCCTCCAGCCTCGAGATCAGCTCCGGCGGCATGTCGCTCAAGAGCGCCGAGGACATGCCTGCGGGAACGAACCTGGAGATTTCTTTTTCCCTCCTCACGCTGCCTCGCGTCTCCGTCCGCGCTGTCGTCACCTGGCGCAAGAGCAAGTCCTTCGGAGTCCGCTTCGATCCCACCGACGAGCGCCGCCACAAAATCAAAGAGTGGATCGACGGCTACCTGGAAAGCTAGCAGATCGCCACAACACCACGATCCATCTGGGAATTGCCTCCGCCTATGTGGGGACAGCCACCTCGGCTGTCCGCCGAGCGCAGCGAGGCCGCGCGAGATCCCGCAACGTGCAGCGAAGCCCCTGGATTTTGGGTGGCGCAGCGCTTCAGCGTGTGCGTGAGAACTAGATTCTTTGCTTCGCGGTGGAACCAAGTCCTCTGGTTCAGCCGCGAAGCGGCGAAAGAATGCAGCCCACGGCGCAAGCCGTGGGTAGAAAGTGGAAAAGGAGCCAGCCCCGGAGGGGCGGAAGAGTATTTCTCCCGCATACTCTTTAGCCCCGAGACAACTGCTCTCGCAGAAGCCCGCCGCCAATCTTCCCGTTACAATATCCTCGTGCCCGAAGTCAGCACTCCCGCAGCGCCCGCCGCAGAATCCACCCCCACTCCCCGCTTCACTCTCCGCCAGCGCATCATCCTCCGCATCATCATCGCCGCCGGATACTGGTTCATCCGCCTCATCGGCCCCACCCTGCGCGTATGCGTCTCGCGCGAAGAAGGCGCGCAGCAAACCGTCGGCCAGCGCCCCCTGATCCTCAATTTCTGGCACGCCGGCATCATCCCGGCCACTTACCTCTTCCGCAACGCCGGCATCCGCGTGATGAGCAGCAACAGTTACGACGGCGAATACATGGGACGCATCATCCACAAATTCGGCTTCGTCGCCGTCAAAGGCTCCAGCAGCCGCAACGCCGTCCGCGCCCTGCTCGGCCTGCGCCGCGCCTTGCAAGAAAACTGGTCAGTCGCCTTCAGCCTCGACGGCCCCCGCGGCCCCCGCTACAAAGTGAAGCCCGGACCAGTTTCCCTGGCGCGCTCCTCCGCCGTTCCCCTGAGTACGTTTCACATCGCCGTCGAACGCGCCTGGGTCCTCAACACCTGGGACCGCCTCCTCATCCCGAAGCCGTTCTCCCGCGTCCTGATGCGCTTCGGCAAGCTCATCCCCGTTCCCGCCGATGCCAGCGATGAAGAACTCGATCGCCATCAACAGGAGCTGCAGGAATCACTCGATCGCGTGCGAGAATTCGCCGAGGAGAATGTGAGCAAGGTGGGCACGACAGAGTTTCCTTACTACCGCCAAGTGTGAGGCGCCAATCGCCGTCGACCTGGGAATCCGATCCGCCCACCCTGGGTCGCGAGTGCTATCGCTGTTACGTCCCCAAAGGACTAATCGGAAGAGTCCAAGACGGCCGTCGGATATTCTTGAGCTGGATCGCGTTCACTTACGAAGTTGTGGAACGGAGGGGAGGGGTGGTCTTCTGGCACGATCTTTGTCAGCGGTCTCACCGGGCTGGGGGGGTGGTTCTGAAGCTCGCTCGGCATTGGCAGTTTGGTTCCCGGTGCTCGGAGTCGGGGCTGTTCCGTCGTCATCTTTGAGAAGAACGTTCAGCAGCGAACTGTGAACGTCTAAATTGTTTCCAACGCGGTAGTTGATAAAGCCCAACTCCCTGAATCGGTTCATGAAGAAGCTGACCCGCGATCGTGTCGTTCCTACCATCTCTGCCAGGGTCTCCTGACTTAGTCTTGGGATTGAGACGCGCGGCACACCTTCTTTGCCGAATTGCGCCATCAACAGAAGAACTCGCGCCAGCCGCTTTTCGCTGGAATTGAAAAGCTGATCGACCAAGTCATCCTGATAGCGGATGTTCCGCTTCAGCAGGTATTTCACAAACATGGAAGACAATTTTGGTTCCACGTTCATGGCATGCACCATCGTCTTCCTCTCGATGTGCAGCAGGACGCAATCGGTCAGTGCAGTCGCCGTCGACATGCGCACGGGCTGACCCGCCAGTCCACCTTCTCCAAAGAAATCGCCCTCGCCTAAAATACCAAGAGTGGCTTCCTTCCCGCCTTCCGATACCACGCTGAGCTGCACCTTCCCGGTTTGCACGAAGAACAGGCCGTCCCTGGTGTCGCCTTGAGCAAAGATCGTCTGCTTCTTTTGAAAAGACACCATCTCCCTGCCCTTCCCAATCGTCGAAAAAAAGGCGCGAGGACTGAAATCAGATCTTGTCTTCGCGGAAGTGATTTGCTTCACCAAAGGCCGTCCTGACTGGAGAGCTACTGATGTCAATTATCGGGGAAGGCCTGGGCCCAAGGCTGGTCTGTAATGCTCACAATCACTGATAGTAACGGCCGAAACCGCCTGCGTTCGGCCTAAGACAGGAGTGCATCTGAAATATCGCCGTTTCCACGCCCAATGCCCGAATCGGCTCGTTACTGGGCGGTTGGTTGGCCATTCGGAAACTGAACTGACTTAGCAGCAAACCAGCCCGCCAGTTGACTTCCCCCGCCCCACCCAGTAAATTTCTCTCTCCACCTATTTTTCCGTTCTTTGACACGTCCTTCGGTTTGCGCGTCTTTGCCCCGTGGCAAAGACAGGGAAGCGGGTGCAATTCCCGCGCTGCCGCGCAACTGTAAGCGAGAACATCGCAGCCGTCCACTGGAAGCATTCCCGGGAAGGCCGTCTGCAAACTCCGGACGCACAAGCCAATTGCCAACTGCCAATTGCCGCTCACGCATCCTCACTCGCAAAGCCAGGAGACCGGCGTAAACCGTCCACCTTAACCCCTTTCGCGTGAAAAGGAGGATGGTTATGCGCGCACTTTGCGCTTCGTTTTTGCTTTTCGTTTTTCTCGCGGCAGCATCCGCTGCCGACCTCAAAGTCAAAGTCATCGACCCTCAATCCGCCGCTGTCTCCGGCGCTCAAGTTTCCCTGCTCTCAAAAGGCAGCCGCACTGCCATTAAAGTTTCCACCACGTCTCCCGAAGGAATCGCTTCCCTCGGCGACTTGTCCTCCGGCAGCTACCAAATCCAGATTCTGGCTCCGGGTTTCGCTCCTCACACCGAAGACGTCACCGCTCATTCCGATGTCATCACCATCCAACTGCATCTGGCCACAGCCTCGGAAACCGTAGTCGTAACCGCAACTAGAACCCTCGTGCCTGCCGGAGAAACCGGCGCCAGCGTTTCGACCCTGGAAAACGAACAACTCGAAACCATGCAGCCCGTCGCCGCCGACGATGCCGTCCGCTTCCTCCCCGGCGCGGTCGTCAACACTGCCGGCCAGCGCGGCGGCTTCTCGTCCTTGTTCGTACGCGGCGGTGAGTCTACGTACAACAAAGTGATTGTCGATGGCGTCGCCATCGACAACCCAGGCGAAACCTTTGACTACGGCACATTGCCGCTGACACAAGCCGATCGTGTGGAATTTCTGCGCGGCGCGCAGAGCACTTTGTATGGCTCCGATGCCATGACCAGCGTCGTGCAAGTATGGACCCGCACCGGAAGCACTTCCGTCCCCGAGCTCCAGTTCGGCGCCGATGGAGGAAATTTCGGAACCGCCAACGGCAACTTGTCTCTGTCCGGCGCCCACGCGCGTTTCGATTACAACTTCTTCGGCGATCAATTCAACAGCAACGGCCTCGGCGTAAACGACGCATACTCGGATTCTCTACAGGGCGCGAACCTCGGCATGTCGATTAGCGATCACGTCACGCTGCGCGTGCGAGCCCGCCACTCCAACAGCTATACCGGTCTGCCCGGCGAGTGGAATTTCAACGGCGACGCGCTCCTCGCTCCCGATTCCAGCGAATCTTCGCATCTGAACAACATTCTCGGAAGCGTGGAACTCGCCGTGGCAGCCCCCTCGGGATGGCAGCACCGCTTCACCGCCTTCGACTCCCTCTATCGCTACACGGATTCAAACCTGAACCCTCCCGCCGACAGCTACGACAACTATGCGGATCTTTACCAAACCCACGTCAACCGCGTGGGAGTCGAATACCAGGGTGACTACTCGGAGCGGACGTCAGCTAATTTTTCCGCGCACAGCACCTTCGGAGTTCGCATCGAAAACGAGACCGGCATTGTCTCCGATATGAATTCCCCGCCTCCCGCCTCCGGACAGCGCTTGGATCAGGATGCCTATCTGCAACAGCAGTTCACGCTGGGCAGGTTCTCGGCGATCGCAGGCGGCCGTTTCGTTCACAGCAGCGCCTACGGCAATATCGGCGTGCCCCGGGTCGCGCTCACTCTGCTCGCCTTGCGCGGCGGAGATCTCTTTTCTGGAACGCGCCTGCGCTTTTCCTATGCCATCGGATACATGGAACCCGCTCTCTACCAAACCTTTGGCGAGATTGCCTATGACTACACCTCGAACCGCGGCCTTCTGCCGGAGCGCACTCGAGCCTTTGAAGCCGGCTTCGAGCAGAAACTGTTTGCCGGTCGTTGGGCCCTGAACGCCGCCTACTTCAACAATCTTTTCCACGATCAGATTGAGGCTGTGCCCACCTCGTCGGGCGCATACCAGTTTTTCAACCTGGAACAGTCTTTCGCGCAAGGCGCCGAGGTTGAGCTGCAAGGAAGAATTCGCCCGCGATTGTCGCTGACTACGGCCTATACCTACACCTCGACCCAGATCCTCGAGAATCCGCAGTGTACGCCGGCCACTCCTTGTGGTTTTCCCTATGCTCCGGGCGATCCCTTGCTCCGCCGCCCCAAGCATTCGGCAACCACGCTGCTCAGTTATCTGGGAAAACGCTGGGGCGGAAATCTGGCGGGAAGTTTCGTGGGTGCGCGCCCCGACGATGATTTCGCCGGCTTCAGCATCACCCACGCCGCCGGCTACGTTCGCGCCGATGTCGGAGGATGGTATGCCATCAACTCCCGCATCACCGCCTACGCCAACATCGAGAACGCTCTCGACCGCCGCTACAACGAAGTCGTCGGCTACCCCGCCCTGCCCATCAATTTCCGCGCCGGCTTCCGCTTCCGCATCGGAGGGGAATGATCTACGGCTTGGAATCACCGATCTCACGTGGGGACAGCCGCCCTCGGCTGTCCCGCCAAGCGCAGCGAGGCGAATTCTTCACACTGCCCTGAGCCTTAGTTGTTTTGGAATAAACCACCGGGCTGGCGGATTTACCTAGCTAACCTTCTCCGGCTCCCCCACCATCGCCATCGGCATCGACGCGGTCATCTTCCCGCCGAAATACTTCGTCCGCGCCAGCATCAGCTTCTCCACGTCCACCCCGCTCAGCGGCTGCTGCCGCCCCAGCAGGTGCGTCACCAGCGCAATCTGCGCAAAGTGTTCCACCGTTTCCATCTTCATGTAGGCGTGCTCAATCGTATCTCCGTAGGTCACCACGCCGTGATTCGACATCAGAATCGCATCATAGTGCGGCACGTACGGTTCCAGCGTTTGCGCCAGCTCCGAGGTTCCCGGCGTCCCATAGCGCGCCAGCGGAATGCATCCCAGCCCCATCACCACTTCGCACACCAGCGGTTCGGTCAGCGCCATGCCCGCCGCGGCGAATCCCGTCGCGGTCGGCGGATGCGCATGCACAATCGCCTCAATGTCGGGCCGCGTCCGGTAAATCAGCAGATGCATCCCAATCTCGCTGGTCACATTCCGCCGTCCCGCCACCTGCGTTCCTTCCAGGTCCACAATCACCATGTCCCCGGCTCGCATCGCCCCTTTGCTCACGCAAGTCGGCGTCACCAGAATCCGTCCCCGGTCCAGCCGGACAGACAGATTCCCGTCCATCGCCGCTACGAACCCGCGCTCGTGCAGCATGCGCCCGTAGCGGACAATCTCTTCCCTGTGTTTGCGTTCACCGGACATGGAGTACTCTCTCGGGGGAGCGACGAAAAAGCGGCTGAAGCTACAACCCCCGCATAGTAACGCACTTGGCGCGAACAGACAAACAAATTTACCAAGAAACCGCTCCTCCTGGAGCGAAATCGCGCAGCGAATCACGTGCGGGACTGCGCCTCGCCCCAGTCCGCAGTCCGCATCCCGAGGTTAGAATCGAGCCACGCGCGGATCCGGCTGGTCCTTACCTACGCGTCCATCTAGGTTCCACATATCGGACAAGACCGTCCGATCAGGAGGCTTTGAGCGTCGTAATCGCGATCTTACGCCAGCCGACAATAGTTCCGGAGTCAAAGTAAGCCATGAGTTGACCATGCGGTTGAGGTTTCGCCCTGGCTTGAACAGGATGGATTCGAGATTGGTCATGGTAAAGTGGGACGCTGTTTATCTTGACCGTCAGGGAGAGATTGAAATGGCTCGAATTCTGGTTCCGCGTATCACACCGGAACGGCCTGTGCGCGGAGGCCATTCGCGTTTCAGCTTGTCCCTGATATTCCTGCTTGCTCTATTCAGCGCTCGCGCCTGGTCCCAGTCGCTTGTGATCAAGGACGTAACCGTGATCGATGCTACCGGTCGCGCTGCCGCACCGCATAGCACCGTGGTCATTGATGGCGATCACATCATTGCCATAAGCCGGTCGAAGAAGACGCATCTTCCACAGAACGCCGTAATCGTCGACGGCACCGGCAAGTTCCTCATCCCCGGCTTGTGGGACATGCATGTCCACGGTGCGTCAGACGCCCGCGCTCCTTGGAGTCATCTTATTTTTGTGGCGAACGGAGTGGTCGGCGTTCGTGACATGTCAGGTCCGCCCGACGCCCATGCGTGGCGCGCCACGCAGGCGTCCAATCCGGATCCATCGCCCACCATTTACCTGGGCAGTCCCATCGTCGATGGTCCAAACCCAGCCTGGCCCGATTCCATTGTCGTTGCGGATGAAGCGCAGGGGCGCGAAGTAGTGGATCAACAGCAGCAGCGTGGCGCGGACTTCATCAAGGTCTACAGCGGGTTGTCGCGCAACGCTTACTTCGCAATCGCCGACGAGGCCAAAAAGCGCGGCATCCCATTCGAAGGTCATGTGCCGGACGCGG
>Ga0116121_1000301_pt1 | contig 26138 bp, 22 predicted proteins | sample June2015DPH_13_1_FD_89725 | JGI IMG/M metagenome (GOLD analysis project Ga0116121, IMG submission 89725) | Peatland microbial communities from SPRUCE experiment site at the Marcell Experimental Forest, Minnesota, USA - June2015DPH_13_10 | ecosystem: Environmental > Terrestrial > Soil > Wetlands...
ATACTCATGGATTGCTCCACTTTCCCGTTCGACTTGCATGTGTTAGGCACGCCGCCAGCGTTGATTCTGAGCCAGGATCAAACTCTCATTTGAAACCTGAGTTGGTCTGGGTAGACCAACAACTTCCCACCAGCTGAGGTAGGAAGTCCATCTTGTGAGTACGTTCAGACTTGAGCCCGAACATTTGTTTCTCACGACTGGCACGTTCAACCTTTTGTCAAAGATCAAACCGCTTTCCGCCTGAGCGGTGCGCTTTCAATCCGCCCAGATTCTTTACGAATCCTAAATCCCTTGCGGAATTTCGGGCGTCCTCGAAACTTGTTAAAGCTACGCGTTCGCGCGACCGCTGTCAACCCTCTGAGATCACAGGATTTCCACCTGATTTCAACAGTGCGGGGAGTTGCTATCCAGTATGGCTGCGAAGCCCGCCGGAGAACTCTTTTATTTACAGCGCGTCCGAAAACGCTCTTCCGCGTTGGATCGCCAAAATTCCGGCGCATGCCGAAGCGGAAGACAGTTCAAAAATTAAAGATCACTTGGAGGCTCTGCTCTACGCGGAAACCCTTCAGGGAACTTTGTCCCCGAATGCGAACCCCGGAAAGGGGTCAATTGGAGGCTTACTGAATTTGATGCCAAAAACTGCTGCGGGGATTCAGCAGACAGCTCAGACACACACTCACTTGTCCTCTGCTCGATTTGTTATACCAAAGTGAACGGGATTGCGCAAGGGGAGAAGCAAAAAAAATACTTGAAGGGCGCAGGAGCAATTTTGGGCCGCGCCCCATGTGGCCCAAGCGCCCTCGCCGGCGGGCGCGGTCAGCTCCCCTATACTATTGGAAGCCTTGATCTCCGTGGTCCAACTCGGAACCGTCCGCTACGCCGAAGGCCTCCGCCTGCAGCAAAAGCTCGTCGACCTGCGCAAAGCCGGACAAATCGGCGATGTCTTGCTTCTGCTGGAACACTCGCCCGTGATCACCCTCGGACGCAACGCAAAATCCGCCAATGTCCTCGCCTCACCCGAATCCCTTGCCGCTCGCGGAGTCGAGGTCTTCGAGTGCGATCGCGGGGGAGACGTTACGTTTCACGGGCCGGGGCAACTGGTGGGGTATCCGATATTTGATTTGCGGGGATACCCAAGCTCTCAGCTTTCAGCTGTCAGCTCTCAGTTGGAGGCCTTGGATTCAGAAGCCGAACTGGCCCCACTACGGCGCAAGACTCTCGGCGCCGTCGATTACGTTCGCCGCCTGGAGGAGGTGCTCATTCGCACCTGCGGCGATTTCGGAATCCCGACTCGACGCGTGACGGGGCTTACTGGGGCTTGGACAGTCGCGGAGACCGAAGCAAAAATCGCCGCTATCGGAGTACACATCTCCCGCTCGGTCACTTCGCACGGCTTCGCTCTGAACGTGAACACGGATCTCAGCTACTTCAACCTGATTGTGCCCTGCGGACTCACCGCCAAGCCGGTGACTTCGATACAAAAGGAACTGGGCAGGGAAGTCGACTTGAATGAGGTAGCGCGATCGGTGTCGCGAAACTTTGGCAATGTTTTCGCGACCCAGATGCTATGGGTCGATTCGATCGATGCGCTGCTCGGCCACAGCTTGGGAGTCCCGATGAAAGCCCCGGCGGAGTTGCGGCACCTGCATGGCGAACTTCGCGGCGAAGACGATTTGTTTCTCGCCTGAACGATTCTCTTCAAGAGACGCCGGCCCACTCTTTGCGCTAGCATGTTTGCGGATCGATCATGGCGAAGAAGAAAAGCGCTCGCACGACCAAAGCAAGCCCTGCGAAACCAAGCTCGCCTGTCCAAGCCAAGAGCCAAAAGCCAAAAGCGAATCGCCAAAAGCGAACAGCGAACAGCGATCTCCGCACCTACACCATCCGCGACTATCGACTGGAAAAGCCCAGCTTCACTCTGCGCCAGGTTCGTGTCGGCGACGAAGTTCGCTACGAAGTGGAAAGCGGCGATCTCTCCGCGCCCGCGCCGCCGATCCGCGAGTCGAAGCATCTAACCCGCGCCCAGTGCATCGAAATCTATCGCTGGATGCTGCTCAACCGCCGCATGGAAACGGCGCTCGAGAATCTCTACAAGCAAGGGCAGGTGGTCGGCGGCGTTTACTTTGGGCTCGGCCAAGAAGCTTGCTCGTGCGCGTCCGCCTACGCTCTGCATAAAGATGATTGGCTCGGCCCGATGATTCGCAATCAGGGAGCGATACTGGTACGCGGCTTCTCGCCCGCCGACATCATGATGCAGTACATGGCGAAGTCCGGATCGCCGACCAAAGGCCGCGACGCCTCCTCGCACTTCGGCGATATCGAAAACCGCAACGTGGTCTCGCCGATTTCCACTCTGGGCGATCTGATCCCGGTGATGGCCGGCGTGGCGCTCGGTGCCCGCCTTCAGGGCAAGCATATCGCGACCATGACCTACATCGGCGATGGCGGCCAATCCACCGGCGTAACCTACGAAGGCCTGAATTTCGCCGCCGTCCAGAATCTTGGCCTCGTGCTCATCGTCGAAAATAATCTTTGGGGATACTCCACGCCCGCCGACATGCAGTTCCGGGTCAAGGATCTGGCAGAGCGCGCCATCGCCTACGGCATCCCCGGCGTGATCGTCGACGGCACCGACGCCTGCCAGGTCTATGATGCCTGCCACGAAGCCTGCGAGCGAGCGCGGCGCGGCGAAGGGCCGACGCTGATCGAAGCGAAAATGATGCGCATGAAAGGCCACGCCATTCACGATGCGGCCGAGTATGTTCCGAAGCCGCTGTTTGACTATTGGAGGCGGCGCGATCCAATTGCGCGCCTCGAAGCCTATCTGGTGCAGAAGAAAAGGTGGCTGACGGCGGCGGAGAACGAAAAACTGATTGCCAGCGTCGAGAGCCAACTGGAAGCCGACCGGGAAATCGCGGTGAATTCTCCCATGCCCGCTCCCGAGTCTGCCGCTGGCGGCGTCTATTGCGACAGCGGATGCCACCAGATCAAGCCCAAGTACGCAATGCCAGCACCGTTGACGCGAAGAACGCGCGGCGAGATGTCGGCCGTCCCGAAGCGTTCGGAGGCAGCAGTGCATCTCAAGTAGGTGCCTCCTTGCACTGAGCACGATCTGGGAATACCGGCCGTTAAATGTTCGTTTCTAACATGCTCATCGTTCTGAAGTATTTCGGGCTGGCGTTCAGTGCGCTCCTGCCTGTGGTCAATCCTCTGGGTTCGGCGCTGGTGCTTCTGGGGCTGGTTGGAACTGCGCCGAAGAAGGTGTTCCACAACCTCGCTCGCAGAATTGCCATTAGCACTACGCTCCTCCTGATCGCCGTGGAGCTCGTGGGCGCGACTTTACTGAACTTCTTCGGTATTTCTCTTCCCGTTGTCCAGGTGGCCGGCGGTTTTGTCCTTGCCGCCATGGGGTGGGGGCTGTTGAACGAGAAAGATGCCCCCGCCAGCACCGAGGAGGCTTCCGCCGCCGAGGCGGAACTCGATTCTCTGGACTCGAAGATCTTTTATCCCTTCACCTTTCCGGTGACGGCCGGCCCTGGCACCATTGTGGTCATGCTCACACTGAGCGCTCACGCCTCAAGGACGAAATCTCTCGAGGACGTTCTTGGTCACATCGGCATCTTCCTCGCTGTCATTGCCCTGAGCTCCACCATATTTCTCAGCTACCGCTTCGCGCCGAGCATCACCCAGAAAATATCGCCACAAACGGTTCACGGGATCTTGCGCGTGATCGCGTTTATTCTCTTGTGCATCGGCGTGCAGATTGCCTGGCGGGGGTTGCAAACACTGCTTGAAAGTGTGGTGAAGTGAGACCCGGCTAGGGGTCTGCTCTAAAAGCGCCCTTTTCCACGAACTGAAGGATACGGTTCTGGCGATCGTCTCGACCGGTTCACCAGATCGGGGCTGCGCGTTCTTGCGAGAATGGACATCGAAAAGAAGTACTTCAGTAACTTGAGGTAACCTCATGGCAGCCTCCATGATTGGCTGCAGCAGGCTGCGGAAAAACTCGTGATTGATGCGAAACCCGAGTTTTTCAGCAACCTGCCACAGAAGATAAAGGGAAGAAACGGGAGAAAGTCTGAACTCCCGCGCTTGAGAGGGCATTTGTGAAGCGTGCAGCGGCAGTGGTTCTGCTTTCAGGATTGATCGCTCTTCTTACGCTGGGTCTGTCAGGATGCAGCAGCGGCAGTTCGGCTCAACCCATCGGCGTGAGTGTGACGTCCAGCGTTGCCGGCAATGCCATCGATCAAGGTCAGACGGTTTCGCTCACCGCATCGGTCACGAACGACTCGAAAAACGCCGGCGTGACGTGGAGCGTTTCGGGCACGAGCGGTTCGCAGGGCACGCTGAGCGGCCAATCGACGACCGCAGTCACTTACAACGCACCGGCCACTGTAACTAGCGCTTTCACGGCAACGGTGACGGCAACCTCGATCACCGATACGACCAAGTCGGCCAGTGTGCAGATCAAGGTAAACCCGCTGCCCGCAATCGCCAGCACTCCGTTGCCAACAGCGCATGCAGGCACCGCCTACAGCGCAACCCCAGGCGAGACTGGCGGAACCGGTCCGTTCCTATGGACCGTCACCCCAACCCTGCCTGCGGGATTGACTTTGAACGCCAGCACGGGCCTGATCAGCGGCACGCCGACTGGTGGAGGCTCCGGCTCGTTTACCTTCAAGGTCACCGATGCGGCGGGCAATTCCGCTACCCAAACCCTCACCATCACCGTCGACCCGCCCCTGGTGGCACTGAGCGTCACGACTGCGTCCTTGCCCGGCGCGGGGCTGGGCGTGGCATATAGCCAAACGGTACAGGCCACCGGTGGTGTCCCATCCTACCAATGGAGCCTTACGGGGGGAAGTTTGCCCGCCGGCTTGACTTTGAGCAGTGCGGGCGTGATCTCAGGCACTCCCACCGGAGGCACCGGCACTTCGCATTTCACCGTAACCGTCACCGATTCGCAGACGCCGACGCCAAAGACCAGCAGCGCCGCTCTGAGCATCACGGTCGCCCTGGCGCCGCTGAGCGTTGCCACCACGTCGCTCGTCGACGGAGTCAAAGGCAACGCGTACAGCCAGACTCTGCAAGCCAGTGGCGGCACTCCGCCCTATACCAACTGGGCCATCACCGCTGGCGCACTGCCGGCCAACTTGACTTTGAACGCCGGCACCGGCGCCATCACCGGCACTCCCACCGCGACGGGAACCTCCAACTTTACGGTCAAAGTGACCGACTCGGCCGCGGATACGGCAACGGCGAACCTGAGCATCACCGTCAACGGTGCGCTCGCCATCACAACGACGTCGCTGCCGGCCGCGAGTGTCGGCGCGGCCTACAGCGCCACCGTCGCCGCCACAGGCGGACTGACACCCTACACCTGGAGCCTCAGCGGCAATCCGTCCTGGCTCTCCATTAACCCCAGCACCGGCGCGCTCTCCGGAACGCCGACCGCAACCGGCAAGTCGACCTTTACCGTCGAGGTTGCCGACTCAGAAAACCCGCAGGCCACAGCCAGCGCCAGCCTCAGCATCACAATTGCCGCCCAAGGCTGCACGAACAACGGCGCGCTGAATGGAAACTACGCTTTCGTAAGCAGCGGCTGGAGCAGTTCAACCACGACTACCTCGCTCGCAGGCAGTTTCCTCGCCGATGCCAACGGAAACCTCACCAGCGGACTTCTGGACATCGCCGATCAGGCCAATCCATCGGGGCCGCAAAGCGGAACCTTCACCGGGTCCTACTGCGTGAATGCGAACAATCTGGCCACCCTAACCCTGACCTACGGCGGCGGCCTGAGCGGCGGCGACACGTTGGTTGCGGCGCTCGACTCCAGCGACAGCAACGGACACATCATCTCCTACGACAGTAGCGACCGGAAGGTCTCCGGCCTGCTGCGCCAGCAAACCGTCAGCGCCTTCTCGACCAGCAAAATCGACGGCAACTACGCCTTTGGACTGGTCGGGACCGATCCGATCGGCAACCGCTTCGCCATGGCCGGCGAATTCAGTTCCGACGGCAAAGGCAACCTGCTGGGCGAGGATGACAGTGACGATAGCGGAGCGACTGAAACCGCGCAGACTCTTAATGCCAGCGATTTTAGCGTGGTTTCCACTGGCGCATCCGCTGGCCGCGGAACGGCTACCATCACCTCCAGCATCGGAAACACCAACTTCGTTTTCTATGTGGTCAGTTCTTCCGAAATGCTGATGATGGCAATCGATACCGAGACGCCACCGGTGATCGTCGCCGGCCAGGTGTTGCAGCAGCAAAGCAGCGCTTTCACGGATGCGTCGCTCGACGGCATCGGCGTGATCGAATTGCAGTCGCTCGGCAGCAATGGAAACCTGCCCTCCGTAACCGTCGGGCTGCTCACCGCCACCGGCGCCGGTTCGTTCTCGATTAGCGCCGACCAAAACCAGGGCGGCACGATGGGCACGCTCTGCACCTCGGGGAGCTACAGCGTGTCAGCAACCACCGGACGCGTGATGCTGTCGAACGTCGAACAATGCGGAGGCGGAAGCTCAGGCGGAGGCGTACCAGTCTTCTATCTGGTCGGCCCGAACCAGGCATTCGTGGTTGGCACCGACGGAGCCGCGACGTTCGGCACAATCGAGCCTCAGACGGGAAGCAACTTCAACCTCGCCTCCCTGACCGGAAATTATCTGGGCGGAAGTCAACCACCCGAGACTTGGAGCGTTGGCGAGGAGGTCGACAGCGTGACGTCCGACGGGAAGGGCAATTTCACCAGCATCACCTCCGACGACAACGGCAGCGGTGGAACCTCCACCAACCACAGCACGGCGACGTACACGGTTGCCTCCAACGGACGAGTGATCGTCAACCAGAGCGGTGTGCCGGCTGTGTATCTATACCTCGTCTCTACCTCGCAAGCCGTCGCGCTGCCGGTGAGCTCAACCCAGAATCCGGATACCAATCCAAAGCTGACTGACTTCCATCAGTGACGGCAGCTCCGTTGCAGCCGCGCACGAACTCGCTGCATACTTGAAGTCATGGGAACGACCAGCGGCCCTGGGAGTCCAGCCCTTGCCGGCAAACACGTTCGCTTAGAACTTATTGACCGTGGCCACGTGGACGGCCTGGTCGCCGCCTCCGCCGGCGATCGCACGCTCTACCAGTGGAGCCCTGTCCCCCAAGGCAGCGCCGAGGCCATCCGCTACGTCGACACCGCTCTGACTTGGCTGGAAGCGGGCACGGCGTTGCCGTTTGCAACGGTGCGCGTCGATGATGCTGCCGTCATCGGCTCCACGCGCTTCTTTAACCTGGAGCGATGGGCGTGGCCGCAGGGTCATGCGCGCCACGGACGCCACGACCCCGACGCCTGCGAGATCGGCTACACCTGGCTGACCCACTCGGCCCTTCGCACGTCGGCCAACACCGAGTCCAAGCTGCTCATGCTGACGCATGCCTTCGAAACCTGGCAGGTGCTCCGCGTCTGCCTGCACACCGACGTTCGCAACCAGCGTTCGCGCGCCGCCATCGAACGCATCGGCGGAAAGTTCGAAGGGATTCTCCGCGCCCATCGCATGGCCGCCGACTTCATCGCCCGCGACTCGGCGCGTTTTTCGATCGTCGCGGCGGAGTGGCCGGAGGTGAAACAGCGGCTGCGCTGTTTGCTGGAACGAGCCTGACCGTTGTTCATGACAAACGTCCCTGACCGGCGATCGAGGCAACTGTTAAAATCAGGGTTCAGTCATGTCCGCATCTTCCCAACTCGTCCAGATTGACGTCGGCCCCAAGGTCCGCAGTCCGAAGCCTGCATGGCTCAAGGCCAAGGCTCCGGTCGGCGACAACTTTCACAATCTGAAAAAGCTGGCGCGAGGACTGGGGCTGCACACCGTATGCGAGTCTGCGCAGTGTCCGAATATCGGAGAATGCTGGCACCATAAAACCGCAACGTTCATGCTGCTGGGCGACATCTGCACGCGCCGCTGCGGATTTTGCGCCGTGCCCAAGGGACGTCCCGAAGCAATTGACTGGGACGAACCGCGTCGCGTCGCTGAAGCCGTCGCTACCCTTGGCCTAAAGCATGCAGTCGTGACCAGCGTAAATCGCGATGACGACAATGTCGGCGGAGCGAAGATTTTTGCCGAGACCATCCGCCAGATTCGCGCTCTCATGCCGGACTGCCGCGTCGAGGTGCTGATTCCCGACTTTCAAGGTCTGGAAGAACCACTGCGCATCGTCCTCGACGCCAAGCCCAACGTGCTTAACCACAACACCGAAACCGTTCCGCGTCTCTATCGAGCAGTGCGCTCGGGAGCCCGCTACCAGCGCACGCTCGATCTGCTGGCCAATGCCAAGCAATGGGACCCCGCAACCGTAACCAAGAGCGGCGTGATGGTTGGAATTGGCGAAGAGACTGGCGAGCTGATCGAAGTTTTCCGTGACCTGGGCGCGTGCGGGGTCGATATTCTGACCATTGGGCAGTATCTGCGTCCGTCAAAAGATCATCTTCCGATGACGCGCTACTACACGCCTGGCGAATTCGTCTCGCTGAAAGAAGAAGCACTGAAGTTCGGATTCAAGCACGTGGAGTCGGGCCCGATGGTGCGGTCGAGCTATCACGCGCACGAACAGTCGTCGGTCGTTAGTCGTTAGCATATCTCTAGAACGAGTTCCTAACGACCACCGACTAGCGACCAACGACTGCCTACCAAACCCTGCACGCCTTCTGACTCACCATCGGCGCCGTCGCCGCGCAGTGATACGCTTCCCGGAATTCCGGCATATTCGACACCGTTCCATTCACTCGATACCTGTTCGGTGAGTGCGGATCGACCGTTGCCAGCATGCGCTCGATGGCGTCGGTGCGGTTCCCGCACCAGGCGTTGGCCCATCCCAGAAAGAAGCGCTGCTCGGCGGTGAGACCGTCGATCGGCGCCGGCTCCTTGCCGGCAAACGTGTTCAGCAAAGCCATGTATGCAATACGCAGTCCGCCGTTGTCGGCCGTGTTCTCGCCCAGCGTGAGTTTCCCGTTCAGCTTCACGTCGTCGACGGCTACAAAATTCGCGTACTCGTCCTTGATGCAACTGGTGCGTTCCTCGAATTGCTTCTTGTCGCTCGCCGACCACCAGTCGCGGAGATTGCCATCCGCATCGAACTGGCTGCCCTCGTCGTCGAACCCGTGGGTGAGTTCGTGACCAATGACCGCGCCAATGGCGCCGAAGTTCAGCGCGTCATCAGCCTTGTTGTCGTAAAACGGAGGCTGCAGAATTCCCGCCGGAAACGTAACGTTGTTCTGGGTCGGGTCGTAGGTAGCGTTGATCGTCATGGGCGGATACGGCCACTCTCTTTTATCGAGCGGTTTGCCGATCTTGTCCAACCTCCTCTGCATGTCGTTTTGATTCGCGCGCTGCGAATTGCCGAAAGCATCCCCGCGTACGATCTGAAGCGCCGAATAGTCGCGCCACTTGTCGGTATAGCCGATCCGGTTCGAGATGGCCTTCAGCTTCACCAGCGCCTGCGCTTTGGTGTCGTCGCCCATCCAGGGCACGCTCTGGATGTCCGCACCGAGCGCTTTTTCGAGTGCTCCCACCATGGCCAGCGTGCGCTCTTTGCCTTCCGCGCCGAAGGTCTGATCGACATAGATCTGACCGACCACCTCGCCGAGCGCCTGGTTCGTGTACCCCACGCAGCGCTTCCAGCGCGGACGCAGTTCCTTGGTGCCCGTCAGCGTTTTGCTGTAGAAATCGAAGTTCTCGTTGACAAACGCAGTTGGCAGCATCGCCGCGCTGGCGTGCACCGCGTGCCAGCGCAGGTACGTCTTCCAATCGTCGAGCGAGTGCGCGCCAATCAGTTCCTGCATATTCTTGAAGAAATCCGGCTCGGTCACGTTGAGCGAATTAAAGTGGGGAGCGCCTACTCCTTCGAAATAAACATTCCAATCGAAGGCGGGACTCAGCCCGGCCAGTTCCTTGTCGCTGATCTTGTGATATAGCTTTTGCGGATCGCGGCGACTGGTCGAGTCGAGCGACCCCTTGGCCAGGCCGGTTTCAATCTCCATGACGACCTTCGCCTCGGACGCGGCTTTGGCTTCATCGTCGCCCAGCAGCACAAACATTTTCGCGACGTGCTCGACGTATTTCTTGCGCAGGTCAACCGACTTGGCGTCGTCCTTGAAATAGTAGTCGCGATCGGGCAGGCCCAGGCCGCCCTGATCCACTTCGGCAATCATCTGGCTCGCGTTCTTGAAGTCGGAGTCGGAGTCGAAGCTGAACAATACATCGGCGCCCTCGCGATGCAGCCGCACGATCTCGCGCGCCAGCCCTTCCTTCGCCTTGATGGCCGCGATGCTCTCGAGATCGTGCTCCAGCGGCTTCGCACCGGCCTTCTCGATGGCCCCTTCATCCATGCAGCTGGCGTAGTAATCGCCGATCTTCTGTTCGTTGAGGCTGCGGCCCGCACGGTCGACCGCCGCCTTCTCGAGAATGTCGCGCACAACATACTCGCCGCGCTGCGCAAGTTCGTTGAAGCGCCCCCAGGTGGGACGGTCGGAGGGAATCGGATTCTGCGCCATCCACTTGCTGCACGCGTAGGCATAAAAGTCGTTGCAGGGGTCGATGCTCTTATCGAGCATGTCGACCGAGAAACGCAGATCGGCCGCCTTCGCGGAATCGGATTTGTCTTTGTCCTGGGCACGCAGCGCAGGCACAAGCAGAGTCGCAACGATCAACATCTTGAAGAAATTGCGCATGAGAACCTCGAATCAAAAATGTGGAACCGCCCAGTGGACGAGCCCTGCTATTGGACGAACTACGAAAGCAATTGTTAGTTGTGCTGGCCGCCGTCAATCGCAGTATCCGCTAACGACGAACGACCGAGGACCGACGACTGCACTCTCAGAACACCTTGACGCGGAACGTCAGATACTTCTTCGGATCTTCCCGAATCGACTTCAGCAGTTCCCGCGTCTCCACCAGCATCTGATTGCTGTTGTTGTAGATCGCGGGATCCTTGAACAGCATTCCCGCCGTACCCTCGCCCTTTTGCAGCCGGTCGGAAAGGTCCGCCAGGTTCGTCATCAGCGTCTGCAGGTGGGCGGCGAATTCCTGATCGTGCGCCATCTTGCCGATGGCTCCTTTTCCCGCGTTGATGTCGTCGGTCAACTGGCGAACGTTGGCGATCGTCTTGTTCGCGTTGTCATACAGTTCGGGGTCCTTGAGCAGCTTGCCGGCCGTGCCTTTGCCCGCCTGCAAGTCGTCCACCATCACGTTCACCTTGTCGATGGCAGCCATCGCCTTCTTGTAGGCCTCGTCGCTGGTGAACAGCGGGCCGAGCGATCCCTTTCCGTTCTGGATGTCGTCGACCAGTCCCTTAAACTCAACCACCGTGGCGTTGAGCTGGTCGTACAGCGCGGGACTGTAAATGACTTTGCCGATCGAGCCCTGGCCGCTCTCGATAAACGCCACGATGCGATCCACCCGCTTCAGCAGCGAGTCCATGTTCTGCAACGTGCCCTGGCTGGCGCGCACCACGTCCTGGATATCGGGCTGGTCGCGGGCCGCCAGCGTGTCCCCATCGGTGGCCGGCGGGCCCTTCGCTGTCGAACTATCAATGTCCACGAAAGTCTCGCCCAGGATTCCAGCCGTGCTCAACAAAGTGACGGAGTCTTTGTGCAGATTGAAAGAGTACTTGGTGTTGACCTTCATCGTGACTTCGACCGGCGTTACCGGCTTGTCGCCCACGATCCGGACGCCGGTCACGTTGCCGATGTCCACGCCCGCCAAACGCACCGGCGCGCCTTCACGCAAACCGCCGGCATTGTCGAGGTACGATCGCAGCGTGATCTTGCTGGTAAACCATCCGCCGGTGCCGCTCATTACGAAAATCAGGACAGCGAGGGTGACGCTCGCGAACAGGACGGTGAGTCCCACGCGCAGTTGCGACCATTTCAGCTGCTTCTGGCTAGGCAAGGTGTTCAGTAGACAACAGAAGCATCATAGCAAACAGCGTGCAGTTTGACGGGCCTGATTTTGGAAGCTTCGGTTCGGAGCCGGGCTCGGCGTCCAAAACAAAAGCTCCCACGCCTTCGTGGTTGCGAAGGGTGGGAGCTTTTGGTGCTGACCTTGGCTTCGGCCAGGGACGATTAGCGACAGCCCTAACGGTTGCGCTTCTCCTCGGACTTCGCCTGTTTCTGCGCTTTTTTCTGAGACTGCTTCTCCTGCTTGCTTGGCTTCGAGTTCTCGTGGGCCGCCTTCTGCCCGCGATTGCCCGCTTCATTATTTTGGTTGTTACGCGCCTCGTTATTTCGCGCCGGTTTGCTTTGCGCCTCGCGATTTTCCGGACGCGCCGCCTGACGTTCATTCGAGCGTTCGCTGTTGCGCGCCCCTTCACTTCTGGCAGGCTCGTTCTTGCCCGCCTCGCCGCGATTGCCCTCGCCACGCGCTTCCTGCGGAGACATCTTCGGCTCGCGATACGCCGCTCCCGCCGCTTTCGCCCCGGTCACGCCATGTCCGGAGAACTCGCCCGGCCGCCCCGTGGCTGCAATCGCCGGACGCCCATGATTCTCCGACGCAAACAGCTGCTTGTTCTGGCTGGCCGCATGTTCATGTTCCGTCTGCGACGCCAGCGGAGCCGTATGCTGCTCGTGCGAATACCGCTCTTCCTCGGCCGTCGGCCGCGCTTCGATCCCGCCGGGACCGTTGAAGCTCGTGTGCATATTGTTTACAACGACGGTCCGGTTGTAGACATTCGTCACGTTATGCACGTCCACGTTCATCACCGAGCGGTTGTAGAAGAATGCGCCGCCTCTCCACTCGCCGCCACCGAAGCCTACGCCTCCATATCCAAAGCCGTAGTTAATTCCGCCGTAGAAGCCGACGTGCGGTCCCCAATATCCTCCGTGCCAGCCATAAAATCCACCTGCGAAGCCCCAGTAGCCCGGCGTCCACAGCATGCCGACCGGCCCCACTACCCACGTGCCGGGAACCCAGTAGTACCCGCCCCCGTCATTCCATGCCCAATAACCCGGCGTCCAGAGATACCCCGGACCCGGACAAAGCGGTTGCGCATACACCGGCAGCGCCGGCGGACCGATGCGCACCGAGATCCCAATTCCAATTTGCGCCGCCGCCGGCGCCGAAAACGACAGCACCGAAACCGTCAGCATCAAAACTCCCAACACCCCAACTCCCAACCTGCGAACCGAGCGTTTCATTTTCATTGCCTCTCTTTTTCTATGGTCTTTTTCTGAAGTGTTCCTGCGATATGGCCGAGCGATTTTGATCCAACGCCGATAACCCGGCTTGATTGCGTTTCGGCAGTATTAACCCCGAATTCGAGGTCTTGTTGCGCGATCAATGAAGATTGTTTTGAATCAGGAATTTAGGACACGACGACGATTGCTGAGAGCTGAGAGCAAAGAGTTAAGAGTTAAGAGTTAAGAGTTAAGACCTAATTCTCCAGCATCACATGCGCCAGCGCCTCTTCGGACGTATGCGTGATCGACAGCGCGATGTTTTTTGTGCCCAGCTTGGCTGCGATAGCCGCCGCCTCGCCATGGAACTGAATGGTCGGACGCTGCCCCTTCGGCCGCACCACTTCAATGTCGCGCCAACGCACGCCATGACTCCACCCCGTACCCAGCGCCTTCATCCCCGCTTCCTTGGCGGCAAAGCGCGCCGCGTAGCTCTCGCAGCGGTTGGCTTTCCGCTCGCAATAACGGATTTCGCCATCGGTGAAGATGCGCCGCAGAAATCGGTCGCCAAAGCGCTCGATGCTTTCTCGTATGCGATGAACTTCGGCGATGTCCACTCCCGTGCCAATAATCATAAAAACATTGTGAATTGGCAGTTGGCGATTTGCAATTTGGAATTTGCAATTTGGAATTTGCAATTTGGAAGTGGTGCGAGTGCCAGCTCTCAGCCTAAGGATGCCAGGGCGGCAGTAAGGTTTGCATCCTGCTCAGGAAAGACAGTACGCAGATCGAGCAGCACTCGCCCTTCCTCAACGCGAGCAATGATCCCCGGCACGTTGGCGCGGAGCCGGGCGCATAATTCGTCGGCGCTGAGTTCGCCGTGGGTCAGCGCGATCAGGCGAGTCGGCAAAACCGCCGATGGGGCAGCGCCGCCTCCAATGACCGATTCGCCGTCGACAAGCTCCAGCTTCAAGTGCTTGCCCTGATCCGGTCCAATCGCGGAAACGATCTCTTCCGCCCGCCGCCCAATCTCATCCTTCGACACGCGCATCATGCGCAGCACCGGCACCGCATCGTGATCGCGCTTGACGTAAGCCAGCAGCGTGGCTTCCAGCGCAGCGTACGTGAGCTTGTCTACGCGCAGCGCGCGGAACAGGGAGTTCGACCGCATCCGCGCGACCAGATCGGCGCGCCCGCTGATCAATCCCGCTTGCGGGCCGCCGAGAAGCTTATCGCCACTGTAAGTGACAATGTCGACGCCCAAGCGCAAGCTGTCGATCACTCCCGGTTCGCCGTTGATTCCCACCGACCGCAGATCGAACAGCGCGCCGCTTCCCAGATCTTCCATGAGCGGCAGATTGCGGCGTAGCGCGAGAGCGACCAGTTCTTCGAGCCCAGGCTGCTCGGTGAATCCCGAGATTTCAAAGTTGGAACGATGCACGCGAAGCAGAAGCCGCGTACGTTCGTTGATCGCGCGCTCGTAGTCGTCGATGCGCGTGCGATTGGTCGTGCCCACCTCGCGCAGCGTGGCGTTCGACTTCGACATCACATCAGGAATCCGGAACGACCCTCCGATTTCGACCAGCTCTCCGCGCGAGACGATGACTTCGCCGCCCTCGGCCAGTGAGTTCAGAGCCAGCAGAACCGCGGCAGCGTTGTTGTTGACCACGATGGTCGAGACGCCGTCTACGCTGTGCCCGTCCACCGACTCGTCCGCGAGCAGCTTGCGGAACAGCCGATCCACGTGTACGTCGCGCTTTCCGCGTTCGCCGGTCGCCAGATCGAATTCGAGGTTGGAATACGCACCCGCCGTGGCCTGGACACGCTCCAGCGCAGCGGCGGCGAGCGGCGCGCGGCCAAGATTCGTGTGGAGGATCACGCCCGTGGCATTGATGAGCGGCAGCAACGAATAACTCAGGGACTGGCGAAGCTCACGTTCAACGGCGGCCGACAGACCGCCTACGGCAAGCGTTAGCGCCTTTTCGTCAAACTCTCCCCATGCGATTTCCTGGCGAAGACGAGCCAGCACAGCGCGAATGCTTTCCGCAACCGCCGCATGACCCTCGCGCTGGGTCAGCGCCTGCATCTCGGGTCTGCGCAGCACTTCGTCCGTGGAAGGCAGTTTCTGAAACAGCGCGGATTTGTTGACGGCGGACACTGGCGCCGATTATGCCACAAGGAAGCTCAGGGTTTTACCGGGAACTACGAATTAGGAACCGAGAACTTGCTAGAGCGTATGCAGATACGCCAGCAGATCCTTGATCTGCTGGTCGCTCATGGTCTGGTTAAAGCCTTCCATTTTTGCCCGCCCAAACTTGACAATATCCGTCATGCGCTCGTCATTCGCGGGAAGCCCGCTCAGCGATAAATACGGACGTTGGAAAACGCCCTTCATGCTCGGGCCCTTCTTGCCGCGCGACGAATATGGCTCATGGCAGCGGTCGCAATAGTTGTCGTAGAGTTTTCGGCCTGCTGCCTGCTGCGGATTGAGTCCCAGTTCGGAGTCCGACTTGCGACGTTCGACATCGCAACCGGCGACCACAAACAACGCGAGAATCGCTACAAAAACCTGAAGGCGCCGAGAGATCGAATTCAAGACTTTCATGATGCCCATGGCATGGCCTGTGAGGCCGCAAAGGTAGGATAATACGGAAAGCATGGGCGTTGTAGTCAAACGCGTTTATGAGGCTGCGTCTCGCTCCGACGGAGTGCGCGTGCTGGTCGACCGTTTGTGGCCGCGCGGCCTGACAAAAGAAAATGCAGCGCTCAAGTTCTGGCTGCGCGAACTCGCGCCTTCGGACGAGCTGCGGAAGTGGTTCCACGCCAATCCCGAAGCATGGCGGATGTTCCGCAAGCGCTACCTCAAAGAGCTAGCCGGCGAAGAAGCCACCGCGGCAGTCGACAAGTTGCACCATCTTGCCAAAAGCAAGCGGCGACTTACGCTGCTGTATGCGTCACGCATCGTGGAGCGCAACAACGCAACCGTGCTCAAGGAATTGCTCGAAGGGATGAAGAAGCCTCCGTCCAGCATAGGCAGCGGCGCGTTGGGACGAGGACGAATCCGCAAAGCAAAAAGGCAGTAGCCAGCTGCCAGTACCCAGTATCGCTAGAAAAGACGCAGCGGTTTTGCTGGGCACTGGCAACTGGGTACTGGGTACTGCTTCTCCGCTCTATAATTCCCCAGTCATGTCCACCCCCGCCCCCGACAAGAAGAACGACAAGAAAATCGAGGTTCTGCGCGAGAGGATCCGGCACCACGAGTATCGCTATTACGTGCTGGATGCTCCCGAAATCAAAGACGCCGACTTCGACAAGCTAATGAACGAGCTCAAGCGGCTTGAGGCGGAGCATCCAAAGCTCATCACTCCCGACTCGCCGACGCAGCGCGTGGGCGGCAAGCCGCGCGAGGGGTTCGTTAAAGCGAAGCATTCCTCGCCGATGCTTTCGCTCGACAACGCCTACAGCCAGGAAGAACTTCGCGACTGGGAGCGCCGCGTCCACGAACTAAGCGGCCGCACCGACCTCGAGTACATGTGCGAACTGAAGCTCGATGGCATGTCGCTGGCGCTCGTGTATAGCGACGGCCGCCTCGAACGCGGAATCACCCGCGGCGATGGCAACATCGGCGAGGACGTGACTTTGAACGTTCGAACGGTGCGCTCGATCCCGCTCTCGATTGCGAAAGACAAGTTGAAGAAAGCAGGCATCCCCCCTGATTTTGAAGTCCGCGGCGAAATACTGATGCCCACAGAGGCATTCCGCGAATTGAATGAACAGCGCGAGCGGCAGGGCTTAGCAGTGTTTGCCAACCCACGCAATTTCACGGCGGGGACAGTACGGCAGCTCGATCCATCCATCACCGCGCAGCGCCGCATGGATTACTTCGCCTACCTGCTGCTGAAAGACGGACAGACTTTTCTCGACCGCCAGTCGAAAGCCATGGATGCGATGGAAGCGGCTGGCTTCAAGGTGAATCCCAACCGCAAGCTGGCGAAAAATCTGGACGAGGTGTGGACATTCATTCAGAGCTGGGAGTCCAGGCGCGGATCGCTCCCCTACGAAATCGACGGTATCGTCGTCAAGGTCGATCGCACCGCATGGCAGCGGGAACTCGGCTTCACCGGCAAGGCTCCGCGATGGGCAATTGCTTACAAATACGCTGCACGCGGAGCTGTGACGCAGATCGAAGATATTCTGGTGCAGGTGGGACGCACCGGAAAACTGACTCCGGTCGCGGCACTGAAGCCGGTTCCAATCGGCGGCACAACGGTTTCTCGCGCCACGCTGCACAACCTTGACTTCATCGAACAACTCGGAGTCAAGATCGGCGACTGGGTCGAGGTGGAGCGCGGCGGCGACGTGATTCCGAAGGTGGTCAAGGTTGTCGATGACAACGAGCACCCTCGCGGCAAAAAAGAGTTCCACATGCCCGAGCATTGTCCCGTCTGCGGCGGCAACGTCGTACGCACGGAAGGCGAAGCCGATCATCGCTGCGTGAACGCGAATTGCCCAGCTAAGCTCCAGGGCACGATCCTGCATTTCGCCTCCCGCCACGTGATGAACATCGACGGACTGGGCGAAGTGCTCGTAAATCAGCTCACCGAACGCGGACTGGTAAAGAACGTCGCCGATCTCTACAAGCTGACAAAAGACGCCCTGCTGACACTGGACCGCATGGGCGAGAAATCGGCGGAGAACGTGCTCGCCGAAATCGACGCCTCAAAGCAGCTCCCGCTGGAGCGCGTGATCTACGGCCTTGGCATACGCTTCGTCGGCGAGCGCACCGCGCAGTTCCTCGCCGAACACTTCGGCTCGCTCGACGCCATCACGAAGGCGAGCACCGAAGACCTGGAAGAAGTAAACGAAGTCGGCCCGCGCATCGCGGAAAGCATCGTCGAATTTTTCGCCGACGAACACAACCGCAAACTGGTCAGCGATCTGCGCAAAGCCGGCCTAACCTTTACTGGGCAGAAAAAAGAGAAGGGCACGAAGCTCGCCGGAAAAACTTTCGTCCTGACCGGCACCCTCGCGCGACACACCCGCGACGAAGCAAAGAAAATGATTGAAGACGCGGGCGGCCGCGTCTCCGGCTCGGTCAGCAAAAAAACAGACTATGTAGTCGCCGGCAGCGACGCCGGATCGAAGCTGGATAAAGCTCGGGACTTGGGAGTCAGCGTGATTGGGGAAGAGGAGTTGGAAGGGCTGATTGGTTAAATACGAGAACCGCGAGGGCGATTCGATATCTTACTCAGGTCTCGCGCCCCAACCAGCGCCAGCCCCCCGCCGACTAATTTGCTGAAAATCGATTGTAGCCCCTGCGGCGAATCGCGCGGTTCGCTTTCAATCGAACACTCGATCACCGTAAGAAGCGTTGAAGCCACGTACCGCCCGACGATCCTGGTTTGCAAATCGAAAATGGCGCGTCCATTCGGAGTTTCTCCTTCAGGCCCCGCGAGCGCTTGCCTGACACGCTGCTCGATGCACTCGCGCAATATCCGCGGAGCGCCGCCGGGCGCCGGGCCCATTAGAGCTTTGTAAATGTGGGGCGACGCCATGATGTGCGCGAAAAAGGCGGTCGCGTCCAGAGGGCACAATTCATGCTGCCGTGTTACCAGCATGGGCGCCACAATCCTGCGAAACTGCGACGCCAATAGACCGTCTTTTGAAGGATAGTGGGCATAAAAAGTCGCCCGTCCAACGCCGGCCTTCTTGATAATGTCGCTGACGCGCACGTTGCCGTAAGAACGCCGGTGAATCAGTTCGACAAAGGCGGCATCGATTTTCTTGCCGGTTTGAACGGCGCGCCGGTCCCTCTTCGCGGAATTCCGGCGAACTTGCGGGACAGTTGCAGATTTGTGTTCGGCAAGTTCCATTCCTCACCTTGTTTTTCTTGTGCGCCGCGCCCAGCCTTTATAACATCGCCGCCATGACGTCCACAGCCCCGATCGATCCCATCCGCAAAATTCTGGCAACCGCGCTGCTGATTTTTCCGTGCGTATTCATTCTCGTTTTCATCATGCACTTTCGCCGCCTCGCGGATTTCCTGAGCTTTCACTGGCAATACGTTCCCAGGCAACCGGAGCGGGTGGTGGCCGCCCTAATCGCTCAACACAATCGAGCGCCTCTTATCCACGATCCTCACATGATTGCCTATCTGTCGTTGCCTGTGATTCCTTTGTGCGCCTTCGCGCTCTACCTGCTCGGACGTCGAGCGCGGCCGGTTGCGAGCGCAATCGCCATGATGACAACTATCACCGGCACAATTTATGTCGGTGGGGTCTTTGCCATGTGGACCGCATTCTACCGGGGACTGGGAGCCGTCGATCCGTCAAATTTAGCAGGAGCAACCGCCACATTTACAGCAATGACCGCGCCGCACGGCGCATTTCTCGTTACTACCACGCTATCGAAGTTACTGATGATCGGACTTGCGGCGCAGGCGCTCACCCTTATCGGTGCTCGCGTAGTACCAGCGTGGGCGATTCTTTGCGTTGCGGTCGGAGCGTCAATCTTTCTGGTATTTTGGGACCTCGACAACTGGATGTTGCTCGGGACGGTCCTAATGTTGATCGGCTTCCTACCGATGCGCAAGGCCCTTGTCCGGGAAGAGATAAACGCCAGTCCTTCACGAGCGTAATCCAAATGTTATTTCTTCGCCGTCGGCGGCAAGATGCCGTTCTGCCGCAGATACATTGCCGCCTCCGCATAGTGGTCGGCCCAATTACTGGCAATGCCCAGTGCATATCGAGCGCGCGAGAGGGGTTGGCCGTGGCCCTCCGTCATCTCGCCCAGTTTGGAATCGTCCATTTTCCCGAGCGCCTCGCCGCAAAAATCAAACGACGCCTTGAGCGCGGCGACGAGTTTGTCTTTTGCGTCGGTGTCTTTTGCTTCCTCGACTTTCGGCGCGGGCGCGGCCGCCGCACCGCTGCACAGCCCATAGTTCGCCTCGACCATGTGGGCAACCAGATGTCCGAACGTCATCTGGTCCGCGGATGGTTTGAAGCTGAATTTGTCCGCCGGCATGGCTTCGACTGCGGCCACCGTATTCTTCTGTCGGTTGGGCAGGATGTCTCGCAGCGCGCTGCTGATGGGGTCCTTGACTTGCGCAGGTGCTGCCTGTGTGGGCTTTGCTTGTGGCGGCGCCGTTTGCGCAATCGCGGCGGCGGCGGCCAGCAGCAAGATCGGAATCACGAGAGCCTTCTTCATTGTTCCTCCTAAGTGCGGGGACAAGCATAACGCGGACGGGCCCGTCCGCGCCACACTGGCGGTCTGCGCTATCCTAGATGGCATGCACGCGCATGGCGGACACGGACATGCTCATGGCACGGGGCGGGTGCTGCGCATCTCGCTTGCCGTCACCATGCTTTATGTCGTCCTGCTGGTGGTGGCCGGCATCCGCGCCCATTCGCTGGCGCTGCTTTCTGAAGCCGGACACAACCTCTCCGACTTTCTCGCGCTGCTCTTGTCTCTCGTCGCGGTCTATCTAGAAGGCCGCCCGCCCAGTGCCACCAAAACCTACGGATACCGGCGCGCCGGCGTGCTCGCTGCACTGGTGAATTCGCTTTCGCTGGTCGCAGTTTCGTTCTTCATTTTCTACGAGGCGCTCCAGCGCATCCAGCATCCCGAGCATGTGCGCGCGGGGATGATGATTTGGGTCGCGGCGGCGGGCGTCGTGATGAACGGCGCGATTGCGCTGCTGCTGTGGCGTTCCGGCAAGGACGTCGATGTCAACGTCCGCAGCGCGCTGCTGCACGAGGTGGGCGACACGCTCTCGACCGCGGCCGTGATTGTGGGCGGTCTTGCGATCCTGTGGACGGGACAATACTGGATCGACGCCGCCCTCTCGTTCGGAATCGGCGCACTGATTCTCTGGTCGAGCGTCGGCATCGTACGCGAGACGCTGAATATTTTGCTCGAAGGCACTCCGCGTGGCATGAGCCTGGAGGCGGTGGAATCCGCGGTGCGCCAGATTGCCGGCGTGAGCGATGTGCACGACCTGCATCTGTGGAGCATTGGCTCCCAAAACCACGCGCTCTCGGCGCACGTCAAGATTGCCGACATGGCCACCTCCGAGAGCGACACGATTCTGCGCGAGATCAACGAGCGACTCGGCCGCGGGTTCGGCATTCACCATACGACGATTCAGTTGGAGCACGTAGTCTGCGACACGGCCCACAGTTGCGTGATTGCGGTGCGCGAAGAAGAACACGAGCACGATCATCCCGGGCACGACCACCACGGGCACGCCCATTGAGAGTGGGCGAGCGGTGAGGGTAATGGGCTGTTCTCCGCAGCTAGCATGGATTCATGCGGTGATTGGGAGTAAAGTGCTTACCGTGAACCGTTCGCTCGCCATCACGTCACTATTGTTCGTGCTTAACCCCTTCTTGGTCTGCCAAACTCCGCACCACGGTTCAGATTGTTCAACTCTGAAATACCTGCGGCACAAGGTTTCATGTCTTTGCGGCACCGTGGACGTTTGTGCGGGAGATATATGCGGTCGTCCCTCAGACTATGACCTCGACGACGACATCACGGTTGAGCTAAGGGATAAGGGCGGCACCACGATCATTGACTCGAAGAAAGTTATTGTCGAGACGCGTGAGGAGGAGGGCACAACCCAGATCGGGACAAAAATTTCGTATGAGAAACAGAACGCAGGTTTTGTTTCGACGGAAGAGGCGACGGAAATTATGTGCTCGCCTTCGTCATGCACAAACACGGTGTGCCCCAGCCCGCGGTTAAATTTCCCACGAACTACTCAAGCAAGCGGCGCAAAGCATGCGATTCTGTCTACATGGTGGAATGGATCTGTCCGAAGTAGCTTGTCTCGTTGGCGAAGAATCGCCCTCATCGACCCATCCCACCTAACCCGTATCTCAATGAAAATACGAATGTTGCCGGATTTCTTGGCGATCAATCCCCGGTTTCTGTGATATCCTTACGGTTGGAGTCATCCCTCCTGGAAGTAGCATCCAATAGCCTATGCGGCACCTGACTATGAAGCGTTGGCGGCAAATCTTGCGGTTTCTGGCGGCGGTGCAGTTGCTGCCGGCTCTCGAGAGCGGCGAGGAAACCCTTGTTGGCGGCCAGGCCGTCCTCGAGGGCGTGATGATGCGCTCGCCGCATGCCTGGGGCATTGCCGTGCGCAAGCCGTCAGGCGAAATTGTCACCCACAGCGAACCGCTGGAGCGCCCTTCCGAACAGCATAAGTGGATGGGCTGGCCTGTGGTACGCGGCGTCATGACGCTCGGCCACGCGATGACCCTCGGTTTCCGCGCGCTGAAATTTTCCGCCAATGCCGCGCTGGAAGAACTGACCGACACTCCGGGCAACGGTGACCACGACCACAGCGAGCCAGTCAAGAAGTTCGAAATCACCGGCTGGATGGCGGGCTTGAATATGGCCTTCTCCATCGCCTTCTTCATCTTCATGTACAAATATCTGCCCTTGCTGGCCACCACGGAATTGAAAAGAGTGAATCCGGTTTTTGGCCAGCAGTTCGTGTTTAACCTGGTCGATGGCCTGATCCGCATCACGATGTTCCTGCTGTTTGTGTGGGGAGTATCGCTCTGGAAAGACATTCGCCGCGTCTACGAGTACCACGGCGCCGAGCACAAAACGGTATTCGCCTTCGAGAACGGCGACCCGCTCGACACCGCGGCCGTACAGAAGTATTCGACCTATCATCCGCGCTGCGGCACAAGTTTTCTGATGACGGTGATGATCATCTCCATGTTCGTCTACATGGCGATTCCCGTGCACACTTTCTGGGCTCGATTCGGGATTCGCATCGCCATGCTGCCGCTGATTGCCGGAGTCTCCTACGAGATCATTCGCTTCGCCGCCAAACGTTTTTCGGCCAAGGGCGGCGTTTCGCTCTTCGCTCTGATGACCGCTCCAGGCCTCTGGCTACAGCGCATCACCACCCAGCCTCCCGATGACCGCGAAGTCGAGTGCGCCATCGTCGCCCTGAATGAAGCCATGAAGCTGGAAAAGACCCACGGCGGCGAATTGGTGATTGCTTAGCGGTGCCCACCGCGAACCCTCGTTCCCTTTCTCATTCCATATAAAATCATTAGAGTAGAGACGCGGTTCGCTGCGGCTTCCCTCCGCAAAGTGAGATGGCGTAAGTCCATCTCAACGGATAAAAATCATGTTTGAACGCTTGGACCAAATCGAGTTGCGTTACGAAGAGCTGAATCGCGCCCTCTCTTCGCCCGACATCACCAATGATTCGGCGAAATTCCAGAAGACTGCCAAAGCGCACGCTGAAATTGCTCCCATCGTCGAAAAATACCGCGAATACAAAGATCTGACGCGCGGCATCGCCGAGAGCAAGGCCATGCTCGCCGAAGAAACCGACGCGGCAATGAAGGCCTACGCCGAGGAAGAACTGGCTAAGCTGGAGCCGCGCGTGACGGCGGTCGAAGAGGATCTCAAGGTCCTCCTGCTTCCCAAAGATCCGAACGACGAAAAGAACGTCGTCCTCGAAATTCGCGCCGGAACCGGCGGCGACGAGGCTACGCTCTTCGTGGCCGAAGTCTTCCGCATGTACAACCGCTATGCTGAGACGCAGAAGTGGAAGGTCGAAGTGCTCTCCACCTCGGAGTCGGGCGTGGGCGGGATGAAAGAAGTGATCGCGCTGATCGAAGGCGACCGCGTCTTCTCGCGCCTGAAATATGAAAGCGGAGTCCATCGCGTGCAGCGCGTGCCCGCAACCGAGCAGCAAGGACGCGTGCACACGTCGGCGATCACAGTAGCCGTGCTGCCCGAAGCCGAAGAAGTGGACGTCAAGATCGAAGCCAAAGACCTGCGCATCGACACCTTCTGTTCGTCCGGTCCGGGAGGCCAATCGGTGAACACAACCTATTCGGCCGTGCGCATCACGCATATTCCGACGAATACAGTGGTGAGTTGCCAGGACGAAAAGTCGCAGATCAAGAACCGCGAAAAAGGCATGCGCGTGCTGCGCTCGCGGCTCTACGAAGTTGAGATGCAGAAGCAGGCGGACGCGCTGGCCAAAGAACGCAAGCAGATGGTTGGTTCCGGCGACCGCTCCGAAAAAATTCGCACCTACAATTTTCCCCAGAACCGTCTCACCGACCACCGCATCGGCTTCACCATCCACCAACTGGAGCAGGTCATGGACGGCAAGCTACAGCCAATCATCGACGCGCTGATCACCCACTATCAGGCGGAGAAGATGAAGCAGGAGACGGTAGGGGCGATGTGAGGCCATTGCAGAAGTCAGAGGTCAGATTGCAGAAGTAGGCGGCTTGCGAAGTCCACCTCTGCAATCTGACCTCTTACTTCTGCAATCTCCCTGCCTCCGTGGTGAAATAGAAGCGTGCAACTTCGCCAGGCCCTAAATGCGGCAGTCGAACGGCTGACAGCAGCGCGCGTCCCTTCGCCGCGCATGAATGCCGAACTCCTCATCATGTTCATGCTCGGCTGCGACCGCGCCTATCTCTATGCGCATCCGGAGCGCGAACTCAGCCTCGACGAAATAAGGCGTTACGACGAAGCCATCGCCCGTCGATCCACCGGAGTTCCGGCTCAGTACATCACTGGACATCAGGAGTTCTGGGGACTCGATCTGATCGTTTCGCCCGACGTTCTAATCCCCCGGCCGGAAACCGAACACATCGTCGAAACGGTGTTGGAACTGGTGAAAAACAATGGACGGAGCCCTTCGGCTCCGCTTAGGGCAGGCTCCGCCCCGTCACCACACAAGCTGAGAATCGTCGACCTGGGCACCGGCTCGGGAGCCATCGCACTCGCCCTCGCCAAAGAGCTGCCATCCGCGGAGATCCATGCCTCAGACATTTCTGCCAAAGCTCTGGAAGTTGCGCGCGCCAACGCCGCCCGCCACGAACTGACTTCGCGAATCGAGTTCCACCAGGCCGATTTGCTCGACGGATTCTCGCTAGCCGCGTTCGACATCGTGGTTTCCAACCCTCCCTACGTCGGCGAGTCGGAGGAGGATTCCGTGCAGATCGAAGTCCGAAAGTTCGAGCCGCGCAACGCGGTCTTCGCGGGACCCACCGGCCTGGAGGTCATCGAGCGGCTGATCCCGCAGGCGCGCGAAGCGCTCCCTCCCGGCGGATGGCTGGTATTCGAAATCAGCGGTACGATTGCAGATCGAGTGCGGCCCTTGCTCTCGGATTGGAACCAGGTAGAGTTTAGAAACGACCTGCAAGGCATCGCGCGGGTGGCAGTGGCGCGAAGAAATCCCTAGGCGTGCAAGTGGAGAGCCGGGCGCCCCCGCCCGGCATCCTAGAACGTCACGCGCACACCGAGCTGCGCGGCGAACGGAATTCCCACCGTGGTGCCGGGGCCGAAGAAATCTCCCAACGCGCCCTCGGGGATCTCGAGCTGCTTCAGGCTGGTGAGGGGCACGCAGTTAGGATTGCAGACTCCATTGACGGCGCCGTTCATGTCAAAGGTCGCCGGAATCTGGGTGATGTTGACCGCATAATTCGCTCCAGGGTTATTGCGGTTAAAGAGATTGAAGAATTCGATGAAGGGTTCGACTCGCCAGCGCTCATTGATGTTGATCGGTCGCGTCACGCGCAGGTCCGACTGGATGTAAGGGCGGCCACGGAACTCGTCGAGGCTGGTATACGTGTCCGGGCCGTTGTCCAAAGAAACCGAAATGCGCCCGCTGTTGTCCTGGGTCGTGATGGTGATGGGACGGGCGCTCTCGACCTGAGTGATCGTGCTCAATTCAAAACCGCCGGGGATGTGCACCGTACCGGCGAGCACAAAGCGATGGCGAACATCTTCGCCGGAGGGGCCGTAGTCGCCGGGTCCGAAAGCATCGAGCTTCCCTTTGTTCGGTCCGCTCTGCGCGGTGCAGACGCCGTCCACATAGTCGAAGAGTTCGCCGAGCACGCAACCCCAGGTCTGAGCCTTGGAGAGCGTGTAGTTGGCGACCAGATTGAAGCGGCGCATGTTGCCCTGCAGGTGCAGCATC
>Ga0116121_1000305_pt1 | contig 25942 bp, 18 predicted proteins | sample June2015DPH_13_1_FD_89725 | JGI IMG/M metagenome (GOLD analysis project Ga0116121, IMG submission 89725) | Peatland microbial communities from SPRUCE experiment site at the Marcell Experimental Forest, Minnesota, USA - June2015DPH_13_10 | ecosystem: Environmental > Terrestrial > Soil > Wetlands...
GCGTCTTCGTCGCTCGCGCGCAGAATGTAAAAAGCCAGCCGCTGCGCGCTCTTCGCGCCCACCCCCGGCAATTTCTTCAATTCATCAATCAACCGCGACATCGGTTCGGCAAATTTAGACATAGGGAAAATTTAGTAATTGGGAAATTTAGTAATTTGGTAATTTGAAACATCGTGGGGATGAATTTTGCAGTCGGGGGATTCGCAAGTTACCCAATTACAAAATTACTAAATTACTAAATTACTCAATTCACTACATTCCCAGCCCGCCCAGCATTCCTCCCACGGTCGACTGCATCGCACCATCGACCTGGCGCGCAGCTTCGTTGACCGCCGCGAGTATCAAGTCCTGCAGCATCTCCACGTCGCCCGACTTCACGGCTTCGGGATCAATACGCAGGCTCAGCAGCTGCTTACGACCATCCATCTTCGCCGTCACCGTGCCCCCGCCCGACGAAGCCTCAACCACGGTCTCCTGCATCTTCTTCTGCAGAGTGTCATACTGCGACTTGGCCTTCGACATCAGTTCTTGCAGATTGAATCCACCCATAGGACCTCGGCTCCCGGCGTCCGGCTTTCGGAGCGAAGCTCCGGAGAGCGGACGCCGACCTACCTACCGCTTCTCCTTGTAATCAATCACCGTGCGAATCTCGGCCCCGAACTTTTCCTGTAATCTGCGGACCACGGCATCCTGCTCGGCACGGCTTCGCCCTCCAGCCATCGAGTTCGCTTCGCTGGGTCTGGAGGGCCCGCCGTTGCGCTTTCCTGCCGCCGCAACAGAAGCACCGGGAACGATCCTCAGCTTGACTGCCCGTCCCAGAACGCCGCTGGCAGATGCAATTGCCAGCCGCCGCGCCTCTGCACCCAACGACATGTCGACCACGGTCTGCGACTCCGACACCTTGACCGTCACCTCGTTTCCTTCGACCGACCATTCGCCCTGTTCCAGCATCGAGACCAGAATGCGCTGATTCCCATCCGTGAGCGCTTGCAGCACGCTGCTTTGCAGCCTCTCGATCGACGCGGCTGCCGGTTGTGAGGCCAATTGTGAAACCGGTGCGGCCTGCAATCTCGCTTCCGGATGAGGTTCGGCCTGCGAACTGACTGCAGGTCCGGACTCGCTTTCACTGAGACTCGCAGGCGCGGCCGCTCCCATGATCACCCGGGCTGGCGGACTTCCGCCCGCGACCATGCGCGGCCCGCCTGCGGGAACTGAATCCGCGGAAGACTCCTGCCGAGGAGTGCCCTTGCGCGCGGAATCGGCCGCGAAGGGCGAAACCTGGTGGGGACGAACTCCCGCACCGCCCTCTGCACGTCGCGTCTCGGACGCAACGCCAGTGTTCGCTACAATCGAAGGCCGCGCAGAAGTTCTCGGTGCGCTCGTTCCGGCAGCGTTCGATGAAGCCGCCACGTCGCTGAGCAGTTGCTCGATCGGCAGCAACCGTTGCGCGTGCGCCATCTTGAGCAGCCCGAGTTCCAGGTGGAAGCGCTGCTCCTGCTTGTAGCCTAGTTCGCCGTGGGTTCGCAGCATGATCTGGAGGTGCCGAGTGAGATCCTCCTCGCCAAACAGCTCCGCGACGCGTTCCACGCGCTCCCGTTCTTCACTCGATATCTGCAGCAGGGAAGAGTCCTTGCCCGCGATCTTGGCGACGGTCGCATTGCGCAGGAACCGAACCATCTGGCGCGCGAAGTGGGTCGGGCTGTGGCCTTCGCTGATGAGGTGGTCGACGTGCCGCAACACTTCTTCGCTCGCGCCTCGGGCAATCGCCTGCATCACTTCTTCGAGAATATGCGCCGGTGCCGCGCCGACCAGGTTGCGTACGGAGTCAGCTGTAATCTTTCCCGCGGATGACGCGATCGCCTGGTCGAGGATCGACAGAGCGTCGCGCATGGAGCCATCGCCAGCCTCGGCCAGCAGGGCAAGAGCATCGTCATCGGCTTCGATCTTTTCGCGTCCCACGAGATCGCGCAGTTGGCCGACAATGTCTTCAAACTTCACGGCGCGGAAACTGAAATGCTGGCAGCGCGAGCGGATGGTCTGCGGAATGTCCTCGGGCTGCGTGGTCGCCAGCATGAAGACGATGTGGTCCGGAGGTTCTTCCAGCGTCTTGAGCAGGGCGTTGAACGCGGCGTCAGTAATCTGGTGCGCTTCGTCGAGAATGTAAATCTTGAAGCGGTCGCGCGCCGGCTTATAGCGGGCCGCCTCGCGCAGTTCGCGGATTTCGTCGATGCCCCGATTGGTCGCGGCATCGATCTCGATCACATCAACCGCGTTCCCGGCGCGAATCTCGGTGCAGGATTCACAAATGCCGCAAGGCTCCGCCACCGGCTTGTCGGACGAGCGGCAATTCAGGGCTGCCGCCAGAATGCGCGCCACGGTTGTTTTTCCGATGCCGCGATGGCCGCTGAAGATGTAGCCGTGGGCCGTGCGCCCTTGTTCCAGGGCGTTCTGCAAGGTTCGGGTAACGTGCTCTTGTCCGATCACCTCGGAGAATTTCTGCGGACGGTATTTGCGCGCCAGAACGGTATAGCTCATGAGCAGGAAGCACGATTATACGTGATAGGAAGGACGTTCGGCGTTGGCGGACGGCTTCAAACAACCACGTCCTCAATCGGCCGCCGCGGGCTGGCTCGGGCCGTCAAGGTCGGATAACCCATATAGAAAACAAAGGTAGGCTGCCATGCGGCGTCACCTAGTACCTCAGCCAGCAAGCCAGCCCGCTTTGCCGGTTTTCCCAGTGCCTTCTCATGGTCGATCATTTCCACCGCTTCATTACAGGGGCGTCCGGCCAGGCCGCGAGCCGTTGCCAGCAAATGTGCCCGCTGCCAGATTCGCCCGGCGCGCAGACAGTGCTCCCAGTCATAACGGTCACGCACCGCTATGATGCCGATCAGGGGCGCGCTCAGCATCAGGTTCGAATACCCATTCTTGGGCCCGTGCGACGCTGCCCAGCGCAGCATCCACAAGGGCATCATTTTGCCAATTGCAGTCGCGATTGGGGGCAGCCCGATGGCATCGATCGTGAGGCCGTCGCGAAACTTCTGAACCTCACTCCAGCGGATCCGAATCCAACGGTTGCTGCCGCGCTCGACCTCTGGGTCGGAATAGATTTCGGCGTTGGCCGCGGAGCTGATTTCCACGATCTTCTTTCGGTCTGCCTCCGCGGTGAAGAGAAACATCTTGACGTCCGATTCGTTGCTGGCCAGGCTGCTCAGAGCTTCGACGAATTCGGGCGGGATCGGTTTATGCGGAAGATAGGCACCACGATTCGTATGGCGTCGCGGGATCGCATCGTACAGTTCGTTTGCCTCGCGTTTGTCGGTAGCCAGATCGCCGGTAACCAGATCCATGCGCGCCAGGAGTTCCGGCGCGGGCGCGGCGGGAAGCGGTCCAAGCTTGCCCGGGAAGAACGTCAGGTTCGCTTGGTAGCCATTGGCGGCCGCAGCCAGCATCAGGTTCTCGAGGGCACAGCCCATCCCGATGTGTTCTTCTCGCAGGTAGGGATCGAGTGCCCCGACATTTCTCTTGGTGTCGATGTACAACTCAATCGAGGAATTCGTCACTTTGAAGAGCCAAGGCTGCGTATTGTGCGGGCTCGCCGCCAGAATCGCGGCGCGCACCAGCGCGAGGGCTCCGTCCCCGTTGGTCGAACTTTTGCGCCAGTCTTTCCAGGGTTCGTAGGCCGGTCCCTGGCCGACGCTGAAGACGCCCTGATCGTAGGCGCGCCAGACTCCTCCGCCTGCAACTACGACGGTAACAACTCCGGCGCCTTTCAGGAACGATCTGCGTTGCATTGAACACCTCTGCCGGTGCCATTTCTGGCGAAGCGCAGCAGCACAGCAAATATACTCTTGTCGACGCAGTAGACTTTTGGACTTTTGAGTTCCATCATGTCGATTACTGGCGACGGATCGAGGAGCGATTCGACGTCGTTGCGGGAGATCGAGACGCTTGCTAAAACCGCCGTGCAAGCTATAGGCTGGTGCGTCAACCCGGAGCGGGGAAGGTGTCTGGTCGCAGCAGAAACTATAGCGGGCGGAGAAGGAGCGTTCTTATGCAATTAAAGGTGGCAACACAAACGAAAGATGGAATTCAGATCGTGGACTGCAGTGGCCGGATTGTGTTCGGCGAAGAGTCTTCGCTGCTGCGGGAGACGGTGAAGAAGGCCGTGTTGGAGAATAGTCGCATCGTGCTCAACCTGGGCGAGGTGAATTACATTGATTCCGGCGGTCTGGGTACGCTGGTGGCGCTGCGCACCAGCGCGCAAAATGCGGGGGGCACGATCAAGCTGACGAATTTAACGAAGCGCGTGGGCGATCTGCTGCAGGTCACTAAGCTGCTCACGGTCTTCGACGTATACAACTCAGAGGCGGAAGCCATCGAATCTTTCCGCAAGGCGGCTTAGCCCGGCTCACAAGTCGCGGTTGATTCACTGCGGCGGCCTGCCGCGGCGAAAAAGCTGCGCCAGGCTTTCCTCGAATGCTGCCTCGCATCGTTTTTCTTCTATGCCTGCTCGTGAGCGCCAGCGGCTTTGTGTCTCCGCCGGTTGCGCTGGCCATGGGACTAGGGTTTGGGCTGACGTTTCCTCATCCCTACGGCGACGAAGCGAAGAAGTTCTCTCGGTTCTTACTGAAGGCCTCCGTGGTCGGACTCGGCTTCGGGATGAACCTGCACCAGGTGATTCAGACGGGGCGCAGCGGCTTCGTCTACACCATGCTCGGCATCAGTTTTGCACTGCTGGCTGGCATGGGACTGGGCGCGCTGCTGCGCGTGCCACGCGTGCCGGCTTTTCTCATTTCTACCGGCACGGCGATTTGCGGCGGCAGCGCGATTGCTGCCGTCGGGCCGATCCTCCAGGCCAGCGACGAAGAGATGGCCGTTTCGCTGGGAACCGTCTTCGTGCTGAATTCGGTGGCACTGCTGATCTTTCCCGCCATCGGCGCGGCGCTCAAGCTGACGCAATCGCAGTTCGGACTGTGGGCAGCGCTGGCGATTCACGACACCAGTTCGGTGGTAGGCGCGGCGGCCAAGTATGGAGCCGTGGCGCTGGCCATTGCGACCACGGTGAAACTGGCACGAGCGTTGTGGATTGTTCCCCTGGCGATCGCGACCGCGATGGTGCGCGGCTCCAAGGCCAAGATTCAGTGGCCGTGGTTCATCGGCTTCTTTTGCCTGGCTGCGATATGCAGCACCTATCTCTCCGCCGGAGCGCCCGCCTACGGCATCGTGGTGAAAGTTGCGAAGATTGGATTGACCGCCACTTTGTTCCTGATCGGCAGCGGCATCTCGGTGGCGACCCTCAAGCAGGTAGGACCTCGCCCGTTGTTGCAGGGAATCCTGTTATGGGTGCTGATTTCAGTAGGATCGTTGTGGCTGATTCGCATAGGATGGATTGCGCTGTGAGGAAGGGAACCAAGCACTCGGGGAAGGTTGCAGGGAAGCGACGTAAGAGGGGATCGTCTCCGGATACACTTCCAAGAAAGTCTTCCCCGGATCCAGCATCGATGATGAGGATTCGCATCGAGGGCGCGATTCGGCGAATTCCCCAAGGTAAGGTGTCCACCTACGGGGCCGTGGCGCGCGCGGCCGGATTTCCAGGAGCGGCACGGCAGGTCGCCAAGGTGTTGCATCGCGGATTCGGATTGCCTTGGCAGCGCGTGCTAGGCGCGGGTGGAGAGATCAAGCTGCGCGGCGATTCAGCTATCGAACAGCGGCTGCGGCTGGAAGCCGAGGGCGTGCGCTTTCGTGGTCGGAAGGTTGATATGAAACAGTGTGAATGGAAGTTCGGACGCCGGACCTCAGACGCTGGATCCCGAAACCTGAGAGCCTGAGGTCGTCCAACGTCCAAAGTCCGGTTCACTTCTTGAACTGTGCGTCGATCTCCACCTGGTAGCCGGTGACTATCTTGTTGGTCTCATTCGCCATGCCCACGACCGCCATCAACTCCTTGAACATGGCATCGGTCATACCTTTCTTTTGCGCCGAGGCGGTGTGCGAGGCGATGCAGTAACCGCACTGGTTGGTCACGCTGACGGCGACGTAGATCATTTCTTTCGTTAGTGGATCGAGCGCGCCGGGAGCCATGATCTGCTTGATGTCTTCCCACGTGCGCTTCAGGGTGGCGGGATCGTGCGCGATGGCCTTCCAGAAATTGTTGATCCAGTCGGTCTTGCGCGTTGTCATAATGTCGTCGTAGATCGCGCGTACTTCCGGGCTGGCGTCTTTGTATTCGATAAGTCCAAGGGTTGACATGAGTTCTCCTAAAGGCAATCTCACCACAGAGCCACAGAGACACAGAGGAAACACCTTCTCTAGGTTTGCCTTCTCTGTGCCTCTGTGACTCTGTGGTGAATTGATTTTCTATTTCGGCAATTCCCCGCTCAGCAACTTCTCCAATGCCGCTGCCGGGCAGCGCACGCCCACGTAGAACTGGCCGAACAGCGCATACACGGCGCTCACATGGTCGAAGCGCATTTCGTAAATCAACTTCTTGAAGACGAGAGGATCGTCCGCGAACAAGTCGACACCCCACTCCCAGTCGTCAAAGCCAATCGAGCCGGTGATGATCTGCTTCACCTCACCCGCGTAGCGGCGGCCCACCAGGCCATGCTCGTTCATCTGGCGGGCGCGCTCTTCGATGGGCAACGTGTACCAGTTCTTATCTTCTCCGCGCCGCCGGTCCATGGGATAGAAGCAGATGTAACGGTTCGACGGAATTTCGGGGAAAAGCCGGGGATGCATCGCTTCTCGATGCCGGTTGAGCTTGCATTCGATCTCCGCTTTCCATTGCTCGGAGTACGGTTGGATGCCCTGGTCGGTGAGCTCTTTGTAAATCTTTAGCGTGGAGTCGTAGAGTCCGAGCTCGATGATCGAAAGATAGGAGGATGTTGGTTCGAGGTAATCGCTGAGCCGCAGGCCGGCCAGCTTGAGTTCCGCCTGATTGAGGTCTGCAAACGATTTGCGGAAGTGGACCAGCATTAAATCCCCCTTGTGGCCGATCAGGGAGAAAAGCGCGGATTGTCCGGCGGCATTCTTCTCCATGTCGCCCAGCACCGAAGCCGCTTCCCCCGCGATCGCCGATCGCGTCGCTTCGGGCAGGGCGCGCCAGGCCGTCCAACGAAAACGCATCATCTGGTGCAGCACGCTATAGCCCTCGGTAGTGAGCGGCACTTCAGGGATCTGTGCGGAGCCGGTGTGCGGGCGCACAGCAGGAGGCGTGGTGGTTGTCATGGGATTCTCGGGATGTGTGCTCATCTGGTTTCAGCATCTATTGTACGCAAGAGCCGCGAAGCCAGCGAGTCCACGATTTACAATCATCCTGGCATTTTGCACTCACGGCAGATCGCCGCATTCATGCGAATACAATCACTGATCCCAGCATTTTGCGTTCTCCTTCTCTTCCCCACATCGCTGGCAGGGCAGAGCAAGCGCGTATGGGTGCTCCGCGCACCCGGTGCGGCGGTAGAGTACGATCCCGCCACGTTTGCCGAAATGAGGACGGTGAAGGTTCCGGCCGAGGCCGTAAGATCGCCGCAAAACTTCTCGGTCAATCCTATGGGGCAGATGTTGTTTGCCGAGCCCGCCGCTTTGCCGCTTGCAGAGGGCGATCTCGCGGCCGAGCAGAAGGTGTGGTTCTGGGATGGCCGCTCGGCCGCCACGCTTGTGCGCGAGGTCGCCCGCACCACGGCCACCGCAGGATCAAACCTGTCTATCGCCGAGTCGGCGCCCGTGCCTTATCTTTCGGCCGATGGATCGCATCTCTACTGGTTTGCGAACCAGGCTCGCCGGCTGCAGCGCGATGGCGTGGATCTCTCCACCAAGACGACCTGGCTAAGCTGGCGGACCGATCTCTCCGGTGCACAACGTAAGGACTTGGCGTCGATCGCCCTGCCGGAGTGCTCCTGCCCGACCGGAGGCTGTGAGGAAAGTTGTCCTTATGGAGAAGCTTGGGTTCCCGACGATGGAGTTAGCAGGTTTTTTCTGCTGACGCAATTAGTGGCCGGAAAAACTCAACCTGTCTATAAGTCGACTTCTGCGTATGAAGAAATGGCGGGCAAGTGGACCGCGACGCCACTCGATCCGCCACTGCGGCGGGTGCTGGATGCGGCGAATGCCAACGCTATCCTTGAAGCCATTCCCGACACGGCCTGTTGCGGTTGGGCCAATCAGAGCGACGATCAGGCTCTGCTACATTTCGACGGCAAGACATTGACCCTGTTCGATGAACAGGCCGCATACAAGAATCCCGACTACGACGTGAGCTTCTACACCGAGAACGGTAAGCTGTCGCCCACCCTCAGCTCAGTGGCGTTCACTATCGTCGCCACTTCTCAGGCGAACAAGCCGATTCAACTTGCCGAGGACGGACAGGCTAACCCGGAAGAATCGCAACGCATTCGCAAGGCTCTGCTGGATCTGCCGGCGGTCGAAGTGAAGAGTATCGACGGGAAGAGCAACCAAGATTCGCCGCGGCGTATCGCATTTGTGCCGCACGCCACGCTGGTAGGCTGGATCAGCGACAAGGAGATTCTCATCGTCGAGGGACATCTGCTGGTTGCCTATAACGTAGCCAGCGGGACGCGGCGGAAATCAAGCGTTCGTGTCGACGATGTCGAGCATGTGTTGCTCCGTTGAGGAAGCGAGACTAAATACCGATGATCTGAGGTACTACAGGACATTCGTCGAAGACATGACTACTGCACCTGGCACAGGCTGATCACGTTGTCGGCGATCGCCACCGCGGCATCCAGGACCGTCGGCATCTCGTGCGGCGCATCGGCAATGCAGACTGGTGCGGGTGGACCGTTGGGACTGATCACTTGGTCAAACCACTCGAGCCCCTGCGGCACGGCGACCGAGCCATCCTGTCCTCCGAACATAATATTCACGGCCGTCTTTGGGTAGCTGTAGATCGCTCCGGGACCATCCACGCTGTCGGAGAACAACTGCGCCTGATTCGCCGTGTTTCCGCCGGCGGACTGGCTGCAAATGGGAGTACTGTAAGCTGGATCTACGACGCCAGCATCGTCCGGCGAAAAGGTGAGAAACTTCGTGCCCTGGCCGCAGGGCGTAGGCAGCGAACCTCCGTTGCCGATGCAACCGTAGTCGAGCCGAGCCAGGGGCGGGCCACTCGTGGGTTGGATGAAGGAGAAAATAGAATCCAGCCCGTAGTGCGTCACGGCGTAGGTGATCGCTGCTCCTCCGGCGCTATTGCCGGTAGCGCAAAACGGCTTGCTCGTACTCGACGCGTGAATGTTTTGGTAGACCCATTGTGCGGCCGTGGCGTAGCGGCATGCGAGCCGGCGAACTCCGCCCGGTCCCGTCAGCCATCCTGTGGGGGTGGCATTATTGTTGAATGGGCCGCCGAATGCGATCTGCACGGTTGTGAACCCCGAGGCCAGGACACTTTGAATCACATTGATGCCGTACGTCCAGGTTGTGTCGTACAGGGTCATGCCGCCGGTCCCCGTCCCGAAGATGACGGTCCCGATCGCCGTGCCTGACGGGGTGTTCACCTTAAGATAAGTCGTAAAATCCGCCACGTAAGGGCAAGAAATATCGAGGGAGTAACAAGTTGAACCGGAAATACCTCCATCGGGGCACGTGATTTGCGAATTACTGCTCACAGTCCCCAACGGATCTGTGGGCAGCAAGGTCACAGTTGTCGTCGCCGACTGCGTCGAATCCGCCTGGGACACGGCCGTAACCGTAACCGTTCCGGAGCTTGGCGCTGGAACCGGTGCAATGTAGAGCCCGCTAGCGTTGATCATGCCGGTCGAGGCGCTGCCACCCGCGCTACCGTTCACTTGCCAGTTGAAAGCCGTGCTGGGATTGCCATTGAGGGTGGCGCTGAATTGCAGATTGGCGCCCACCCCCATGGAAGGCGAAGTAGGGCTGAGGGAAACACTAGGGCTCGTTACGAAGTTCGTGCTTCCAGTCCCGCCGCCACAGCCAGACGAAAATTGCAGGAAAACCAGACACGTCAGCGCAAGCGTCCGTCTAAAGCTAGCGATCTTCCGCACATGGGTCAGAACGCTCCTAAGTCCGTTTTGAAGGATCAGTCTCAACGCAGTGCTAGGCTTGATTGCACGTTCTGACATACGGCTTCCCCGCGACCAGGTGCGCTGCGGCAAGAACAAACAGCGCCCGTCGATAACCCATGGCAGCATTATATACGCGCGCTCGAAATCGTTAATGAAACTGAGGCGATTTCGCCAAATTGGGAATTCTCGAGAAACTCAGGCAATGATACGTTCTCCCTTCCTCCGCCCTGCCCGATAAATCGTCCAACCGAGGAAGTTTGCTCCCAGCACCATCCCCGCGATTTTCAACGAGTACACCCAGGAACTCTCAACATCGATGATGGGAAAAATCGACAGCACGACGTAAAGCAGAGTCATCAGGAATCCCGAGACAGCAGCTAGGCGGAGCCACAGGCGCGGACGAAGTCCGCGATCTTTCGGCGACAGGAACGGGATGGCGAACAGCGCCAGATAAGCGATGGCGTAGAACGTGAAGGCCCAGGTCAGCAACAGCTCGTAGGCTTCCTGCGGGCCGACTCCGATAAGAGCTGCCGCGCTGCCGGCCATGGTGATTGCTCCCAGGAATAGAATCGAGTTGACCGGAGTCTTGTACTTGGCGTGCAGTCGCGTGAACCAATCCGGCAGCAGGTGGTCCCATCCCGCCACCATGGGGAGCCGCGCGCTGGCGCTGAAGTACACGCTGAACGATGTGGGGTAATTCACGAAGAGCAGGACAATTGCCAGCGGAACGATGAAACCGGCGACGCCGGCAAACCCGAAGCCGGGGGCGCCCAAGCGCAGGGCTTGCGGGATCGGGCCGACCACGTCCACAGCCTCAGGGGCGACGAACGCCAGAATCGAACTGGTGGCGAAGATATAGATGAGCGCGATGAAAGGTGCGGTAATGAGCACTGAGCGGGTGAGATTGCGCGCGGGGTTGCGGCACTCTCCCGCAAAGATGGCGACATACTCGAAGCCGCTGAGCGCGCCGAACGTCATCTTAGCGAATACACTCAGGCTAAAGACGGTCAGCGGAGGCATGACCAGGCGAAGCGGGTGATACTCGGCCAGCGTCCCCCGCCACCTGCCCAGCAGCGGAGTGGCGATGAGCACTGTGAGTGTGATCAGCGTGGCGATGCTTCCCGCATTGCTCAGCCATTTGCCAACCTGCAGCCCCAGAGCGGCCAACAACATCATCGCGAGAATTAAACCGCACGAGACGGTGAGAATGAGCCACCGGCTGGAGGCCATCCATGCGGCGGCGGGACCCAGGGCATAGGCCACGAACGTTGTGGTGACCAGCCCGATCACGGCCACGTAAAGCATCACGAAAAGCCAAAGATTCCACGCCACCAGAAACCCTACCTGGTCGCCGAAAGCCAGACGCGCCCATTCATACAAACCGCCTTCCAGCGGCATGAGGCGATTGAGATGAGCCACCACCATGGCGAGCGGAATGAAGAACAGGACGAAGGCAACCAGCCAGAAGACTACGTGGGCAGATCCGGCCTTCGCCGCGGTGCCGAAGAAATCCAGCACGATGACGAGCAGGATCTGCGCCATGACCAGATCGAACAGGCCAAGCTCCTTGCGCAGTTCGGTGCTGTGAGCCTGGACTTCGGCCTCACCCGTCCGCACCGGGATGGAGTTGCCCGTCAAATCGCTCGGCCTGCACCCGTTATGGTTTCTTCTCTGCCGGCTTAAGCAGTAAGTCTTGATAGTCGAAACTGAAATCGGCCAGCGGGGAAACCGCCGCCATGCGTGCGCTTTCGATGCCGCCATCCGGATTCAAGGAGAAAACTACAAAGGCGTCTTCGATGGTGCGGTCGCGCCAGTGCGCTTTGAAAGTGTCGTACTGCCAGTGCTGCAAGTCACCGATCATGGTCGGCGTGTGGTCGAAGCTGATGATCAAGCCGCCGTTCTCCCCTCGAATGGTGATCGGTCCATACCATGCGTCGTTGTAAGCGCCCGCATATTTCTCCAGTGGCAGGGAAGGCTTGGAGTCCGCCGCGCGCGCCCCTTCCGCTTGCTTCATCGCTTCCGCCGCTTCCTTTTCTCTCGCATCTTTCACGGCCTTGAACGCGGCGATCCAGTCCGTAGGCGGCAATTCAAAATAGCGATCAAGCACGTGATAAAGGATGGAGTCAAACGCGCCGCTTTCTTCCGCATTCGTTAGCACTACGACGCCCAGATTCTCCTCCGGCACCAGCATCACGCGCGAGACGAAGCCAGCCACACCGCCAGTGTGGCCGACGAGCTTGCGGCCGTGATAATCGCGCAGTCCCCAGCCCAGAGCATAGTCCGCGAAGTTCGGTTTTAGTCCCGCCAACGGCGGCGGAGGATTGCTGATCGGCAGAATGGTCTGCGGCGACCACATTTCTTTCGATTGCTGCTCACTGAAAAGGCGGCCATCGCGATCGATGAATTTTCCACGGTTTAGTTGCAGTTGTACCCATTTCGCCATGTCAGCTGCGCAGGAGTTGATGGCGCCCGCCGGGCCGGCGTTGTCGAGCACTTCAAAAGGGATAACTTGAAGCTTGCCATCCACGCGCTCGTGCGGGAAGGCATAGTCGTCGCCCGGTTTGAACACGGCGTTGCTTACGTTGGAGTTGCTCATGCCCAGCGGCGCAAAAATATGTTGCCGGATGTAGTCGTCCCATGAAGTGCCCGTCACGGCGGGAATGATCTGCCCCGCCGTCATATAGAGCAGGTTGTCATAGGCGTAGTGGCTGCGGAAGCTGGACGCCGGCTTCATGAACCGCAGCTTGTAAATAATTTCTTCGCGCGTGTAAGTGGAGTGCGGCCAGAACAGCAGATCGCCTTCGCCCAGTCCCATGCCGCTGCGGTGCGTGAGCAGATCGCGGATGGTCATCTCGTGAGAAACGTATGGGTCATACATCACGAAGCCGGATAGCCGCTGGTAGACGGGATCGTCCCAGGAGAGCCTGCCCGCGTCCACCAGTCCTGCGAGAGCGGCAGTCGTGAAGGCTTTAGTATTCGACCCGATGCCAAACATCGTGCGCTCATCGACCGGCGTTGGATCGCCCAGCTTGCGCACGCCGTAACCTTTCGCGATCACGATCTTGCCGTCTTTCACGATGGCCACGGCCATGCCCGGAACATCGAAGGTCTTCATGGAATTCCCGACATAAGAATCCAGATCGGGGGCCGGTGCGGTCTGCGCGCAGAGCGAGACGGCGGAAGCCACCACGAGAATCGCGGTGGTATACAGTGACCGATTCAGTTTGAGCATACGCTCCCCTTGCAGGAACCGAGACGCAGCATTAGAACACAAACACAAAGGATAGGGTCAGTGGTCAATCGGAAGCGCGCATCGGCGGTCGAGTCCGTGACCCGGCGACCAAGGCGCTCATGGAATCCTGCAAAGACAAGAAGGCGAGCGCCTCAGCGCCCGCCTGCCTCGAAGCCAGCCAAGAATCGAACTGACGCGGCTATCTAGTGGTGATCGCGGTCCCCATGGGCATGCCGCCAGTTCCAATACTCTTTCTGCTCCTCGGGCCGCAGCTTGCGGAAGTCTCTATTCTCATCGCGGTGGTTTTCGCGGGCCCACTGGTGGTAATACACCACTTCCTCGTCGTTCCAGACGTGGTAGTCGCTGTAGTAGGGGTCATAGACCCGGTAGGGATGATGCTCGGCGCAGGCAGTCCCCAAAATTGAGAACGCCATGGCGCCACCCAGCAAAAGTGAACTGAGAAAACGCGACTTGCGGTTCATCGGTGAATGGTCCCCCTGTGGTTTTGACTTCGTAATAATGTTATCTCCTGCTAGAGATTCAACCCCGCCCTTCGTAATTCGTTGCGCTGGCGCGCCGGTAGGTTGCTAACCTCGCAAGTCCCGCAACAGCGGAACTACATTAAGGTGGAGGCTCCGGTCGCAGGAAGCTGCATACGGGCAACTTCCTGGCGCGGTCTCCATCGGCCGCCTATATCCCAGAAGGGATTGGGATTTCCTCAGTTTCTTTCCGCGATGTCCTGAAATGTCCCGAGTTGTCCTGTGTTGTCCCTTGCCTTGCCTTATCAATCTCGACTATCAAGTCAGAGCGGAGCCGAAGTCTGCGCTCCGCTCGCCGCAGCGGACGGTAAAGGCTGTGACGAATTCCCCGGTTAGAACATTCGGGGAGAAACGAAAGTTAGGCTGACGGACCGAAGAGTTCGGGCAAGCGCTGGCACGGAACGGGTTGCAAGATTTTTCATCTTGACAATCTTTTCTCAGTGTCTATGATGCGTGTGCCCTCTCTACGAGCCCGTCCGGGTTCGTACAGTATTTCGCAGTTCCACGTCTTGGTTCTGGGGAACAAAACAAGATCTAAGGTTAGCTGACGTCCAATTGAATCTGTTCTATGGAGTCTCTCATGCGCCCAGCGTCCTCTCGTGCATTTGCTCTGTCGATTACTGTCCTTTGCCTCCTCGCAGCCCTTTCCAGCCTTGACGGCCTAGCCTCGGCACAAGCCGCTGCGGGATCAAAGCACAAGCTTTCGCAGCAATCGCTGGTGAGCCAGCACCCCGTAGCGAGCACAGCGGCAAAGGCGCGCGCGGCGAAGAAGACTCCCGCGCCACCGCCACTAACCTCGGATACTTGGAACGGCACGGCCGGCGACGGCCAGTGGACGACCGCCGGCAATTGGAGCGCCGGTGTGCCCAGCAGCAGTGACGCTGTGACCATTGGCGGCACGGCGGCGGTAACTCTGGCCAGCAGTCAAACCGGCAGCTTCGGAACGCTGACTCTGAGCAACAGCGGCGACTCGGTTACCGTTGACAACAACGCCTTGCTCGAGGCCTACGGCAACATTAGCAATGCCGGAACCATCACCCTGAGCGGTACTGGCAACGGTACCCAGTTGTATCTGGAAAATTCGCTGACCCTGAGTGGCGGTGGAACGATCAACCTGAACACCACCAACGGGCAGTACACCGGTCTGGTGACCGGCGCGGCTGGTTCAGTGCTTACGACTTCGTCGAACATCACGGGCGCCGGCACGGTGGGCAATGGGGAGCTGAACTTCGTCAATTCGGGTACGATCAACGCCAACATCAGCGCCCAGACCCTTTTGGTCAATCCCGACACTTGCCCCACTTGCACGAACACCAATACGGGCACGCTGGAGGCTACCGGCGGCGCACAGCTCACTCTCTCGAACGGAACCTGGACGCAGAGCGGAGCAGGAACGATTACTGCGGCGGCCAACTCCGACGTGCTTCTCCAGAGCAATGTGAGCATTACCGGCGGGACCTTGTCGACCACAGGGAGTGGCGTGATTTACAACGGGGCCAGCCAGGCCGTATTCCTGACCAACGTCACCAACAACGGAAACTACACGATCCAGAACAACGGGGCCACCGAGATCTCGGGAACGTTGACCAATAACGGCACCATCACCATGGACGCCACGGGCAATGTTACCGAACTGTATTTGACGGGGAACACCACGTTGTCGGGCAGCGGCACAGTGGTGTTAGACAGCACCAATAATCAGTGGACGGGCTATATTAACGGGGCGGGCGGCACAGTGCTGACGAATCAGTCGACCATCACAGGCTGGGGGACCGTCGGCGACGGGAACGTATCGGTCTCCAACGCCTCCAACGGCGTGATCAACTCGAACTTAAGCGGCGGCAACATTCTTCTTAATCCGTACACGGCCGTTACCTCCTCGAACGCCGGGCTCCTGGAAGCGACCAACGGCGGCACGTTGACGATGAGCAATGGCACGTGGAACAACACGGGAACCATCCAGGCTGCGGCCGGCTCTTCTGTCGTGTTGACTAGCAATGTGAGCATCACCGGTGGAACGCTGGAGTCGACTGGCACCGGTACCGTCATAAATGCTGCCAGCAACAACGTTTTCCTGACCGGCCTCACTCTGGCGGGCACTTACGATATCCAAAATAACGCTGCCACTGAAATTAACGGCACGATTACAAATAATGGCGTGATCAACCTGCAAGGTACCGGCAACACCACCGAGCTTTATGTGACGACAGCGGGGACGGGCACCGCGACGTTGGCCGGTTCAGGATCCATCGTATTAGGCACTGGCGCGGGCAACCAGCTCAATGGCGCGGGTGGAACATCGCTGATCATCGATCAAAACGTTTCCGGGGTGGGCAACATCGGCGAGGGCAATCTAACGTTGACCAATAATTCCACGATTAATGCCAACATCAGCCCGACTGTGTCGACGGCGTCGCTTTATATTCAGGCGGGCGGTGGCGGCATGAGCAATACCAAGACTCTGGAAGCCACCAATGGCGGCACCCTGATCCTGACCGGGAGCACGATCACCAATAGCTCGGCCGGTGTGATCGAGGCTGTGGGCAGCGACAGCAGCAGCAATCCCTCCACGGTAGTTCTTACTGGCAATACCACGATCATCGGAGGAACGCTGACCACCTCGGGCGCCGGAGTGATGGAGGTAGCTACCAGCAATATTGCAAATCTGACGAACCTCACCAATACGGGCACATTGAACGTGCAGAATAACGGCGAGATTCTCTCCACCGGGACGATTACGAACAACGGCACCATCACGCTACAGGGTGGGGGCAATCAGACTTACTTCTACGCCCCGAACGCGACCGTCCTTACGGGTACGGGGACGCTGGTGTTAGGCAGCACCAACAACCAGTACACGGGAAATGTTGACGGTCCCGGCGGATTCACCAACGACGAAACCATTACGGGTGCGGGAACGATTGATACCGGAGTCTTCGTCAACAATGGGACGATCAACGCCAACGTCAGCGGCCAGACTCTGGTGCTGCAATCGCTTTCGGCCGGAACCGCCAACACCAAGACGATGGAAGCCACGAGCGGGGGCACGCTGGAGCTCAACGGCTCCAGTTGGAACAACGCGGGCGGCACGATCACGGCCGGGACTAACTCCGCCGTCGACCTAACTGCCAGCGTCAGCATCACTGGCGGCACGCTGAGTACGTCGGGGACGGGGTCGCAAATTTTTGTCGCCGGCAGCAATGTGGTCTCCCTGACCGGCCTGACGAACACGGGCACGCTGAACGTGCAGAATAACGGCCAGATCGATTCCTCGGGAACGATCACGAATAACGGCACGATCACTCTGCAAGCTTCCGGTAACCAGACTTACTTCTACTCCCCGGTCGCGACCACCTTGACTGGCACGGGAACGCTAGTGATGGGCAGCACCAATGGCCAATACACTGGCAATGTTGACGTTTCCACTGGGCTTACCAACGACGAAACTATTACGGGTGCGGGAACGCTGGGTGGCGGCACATTCATCAACAACGGCACGGTTAACGCCAATGTCGGTGGCCAGACTCTGCTCATGCAATCGTTTTCGACTGCCACGAATACCAAGACGTTGGAAGCTTCCGGCGGCGGCACGATGTTGTTCAATGGCTCCGCCTGGACGAACACAGGGGGAACCATCGAAGCCGAATCCGGTTCCGCAGTGAATCTGCAAGGCAGCGTTTCCATCACGGGCGGTACGCTCACGACATCGGGCACGGGCGCGATTAATTTGCTCAACAGCAACGATGCCTACCTCACGAGCCTGACCAACAGCGGGACGCTGAATGTGCAAAACAACGCCCAGCTGAATTTCACTGGCACCATGACGAATAGTGGCACCGTCAACATCCTGGGCACCGGCAACACCACCTACTTGATCATCAACGGTTCGGTCACTCTTAATGGCTCAGGCACAATTGACCTCACTAGCACGAACGGGCAGTACACAAATGCCATCTACGGCGCAGGCACAGCGCCGATCCTGATCAGCCACAACACGATTGAAGGTGCGGGAAATCTCGGCTCTAGCAATATGGGATTCACCAACGACGGCACGGTCGACGCCAACGTGGCCGGCCAAAACCTCGCCATCAACGTGGACAGTTTGGGCTTTACCAACTGGAACGGCACGACGCACACACTCACCGGCGGCACTTACATCGCCAACGGCGGCAACATCACCTTCGCCTCTGGCGGCACTACCGGTATCACCACCTTGGCGGCCAGCGTAACCGAAGAAAACGGCGGCCAGATCCTCGACACCAGCAACAGCAATGCCAACGCTCTGGCGGGCCTGACCAGCATCACTTCCACTGGTGCGCTCACCATCGGCGGTGTGGCTTTCACCGACTCTGGCAGCTTCAGCAACGCCGGTTCGCTTACCATTCTCTCGGGCGAGAATTTCAAGGTCGGTACGCTGAGTCAGATCAGCGGCGGCACGCTGACTGCCGGAACCTACGTGCTGGATGCGAATCTTAACCTGACCGGCGCAACCCAGAACGTCACCACGAACGCGGCTACCGTAACCCTGGCGGGCGGCACCATCGAGAACGCAAATAGCACCAACGCCCTCGCTAACCTGGCTGCCAACACTGGCAAACTCACCCTGGCTAACAATGCTAACTTCACCACCGTAGGCAACTTCAGCAATACAGGCTCGTTGACTGTGAGCGGTGGCAGTTCCTTCACCCTGGGCGGAACCGGCACGCTGGCTCAGATCAGCGGCACAACTCTTTCCGGCGGCACCTTCGTCCTGGGCGGCAATCTGAATGTAGGCAGCGGCATTAACATTACGACTAACTCTTCCACGCTCACACTCGACGGTGGCACCATCGAGTCCGGCTCAACCAACGCGCTGCTCAACCTGGCGTCTAACACCAAGAGCCTCACCCTGGCCGGCAATACCAATTTCACCACCACCGGAAACTTCTCCAACACCGGAACGCTCACCGTCAACAGCGGCAGCACTTTCACCGTGCTCTCGGGCAAGTCGCTGACTAACTACCACAACACCGGGGCTGAGGCCAACACGCTGGTCGGCGGCACCTACGTCGTTGGTGGAACGCTGGCCTTTAACGCGGGCACCACTGGCGCCATCGAGACCGACGATGCCAGCATCACGCTGGAAGGTGGCGGCTTGATCGAGAACACCTCCGCCGGCGCCGCCAGCAACAACGCCCTTGTCAATTTGGCCAGCATCAGCAGCACCGGTTCATTCACCTTGGCAGAGAATGCTAACTTCACCGCCGCCGGCAACTTCACCAACAACAACAAGTTGACCATCGACAGCGGCAGCACCTTTACTCTTACGGGATCGAACCTGCTCACCAACCTGGCCAGCGGAACTCTGACGGGTGGCACTTACACCGTGGGCGGTACTCTGCAACTCACCAGCGCCAACGGCGGCATCACCACTAACGCGGCCAACCTCACCTTGACCGGAACCACCGCCAAGATTCTCGATGGCACCACCAACGCACTGGCTGGCTTCAACAACAACACCGGCACATTCGCCCTTGCCAGTGGCGCTACGTTGACCACCGCCTCCAGCAACTTCACGAACTCGGGCACCGTGACCATCGCCAAGGGCACTACCTTGACGGTCCCCGGCGCTGCCCATAGCTACAGTCAGACCGCTGGTACCACAACGGTTGATGGTACCCTGGCGGGTATCGCCGGCGGCGCATCCATCACCGGCGGTACGATTCTGGGCGCGGGCACGATCAAGGGCAGCCTCACTGCTGGCAATGCCACCGGCAACGCGGTCACCATTAACGTCGGCGACACCGGAAAAGCTGGCCTGCTCTCGATTACCGGCAAGTACACGCAGCTGGCCACCGGCAACATCACGGGATTCATCAACGGAACCACAGTGGGCACCGGATACAGCCAGCTCAAGGTCACCGGCACAGCTGCTTTGGCAGGGACGATTAACTTCACCGTATCCTCAGCCTTCCAAGCTAGCCTCACGGTGGGTGAGACCTTTACCGTGCTGACCGCGAGCAGCGTGACCGGCACCTTCTCCGACAGCACCATCGCCATCAACTCCAGCTTCCACTTCAACGTCACCTACACCGCCACGGGAGTGGTGCTGACTGTCGCTTCCGGTCCGATAGCACCGCCGAGCGGTCCGATCGCGCCTGCAGCACAGATCGCCGCCGCGAAGCCGGCAACAGGAACGAGCAAGTCTCCAGTCCTCACCAGCGGCCTGCGGCAGCGCGTGGTTGGTACTAGCGGGATCGCCAAACCCATCCTGGTCGCAGGATTTGGAGAGTCGACCGCACACTCCAATTTGATTCTGGCGAGGACTCCAGAGCTCAACAACCTGCGTAGCTGGGAACGCGTGCCCGTGGCGCCGATTATCGCCAGGCCGATCGCTCTGGTGCATGTTCCGAGCGCGGTGAATTCGCCTTCGCTGCACAACAACGTGGCGACTCCGAAAGTAGGGTTGGCAGAGAGCCACTCCATCGGCGCCCCATCAACCCTCGCCGGTTGGATGCACAATTCCACCAATCAGCGGGTACCGGTCAAGGTCATGCTCCCATCCCTCCCCCGGATGACGCGATGATTCGATCGGGCGAGAAGCGACTATATCGAGAATGAGGGGATCATTTTGAAGAAGCAGATCGTGTGGGTCGTAGCAGTGATGTGCATGGCAGGACTGACCGCCTGTGAACGGGGTAAACGGCGAAAGGGACCGGAGATTACTACGCCCTACTCGGCCGTCCTGCTCGACAATAATCAGCTTTACTATGGCAAGCTGATGAATGCTGGTTCGAATTTTCCCGAACTGACCGACGTGTACTACATCCAAAGCCAGGTCAACCAGGAAACCAAGGCAGTGACCAGCGTGCTGGTGCGGCGCGGCAATGAAGTGCACGGTCCCGACCGAATGTTTCTGAATGAGCATCACATCGTCTTGATCGAGCCCGTGGGAACGAATTCCAAGGTGGCGCAATTGATCGAGGCCGACAAGCAAGCGAAACACTAGCTCTTCCTCCAAGTGTCCCACAAGGCACCGGTTCAAGGGTGGGGGCCCTTAGCCGGTGCCCGTTTTATCTCGGGGACCCGCACCGCCAGACCTGGCACCTGACCCCGAAGACCTGACCAAAAGTCCCGCGCATAGGGCCGCGTCCCTTGCCTAATTCTGGGTTAGAATCGAGACGCTGAAATTCAAGTTTCCCGGCCTTATCCTGAGAAAAAGATGATTCGATCTCGTCGGCGCATTTCCTTCCTTGGTAACTTCCTCCTGCTACTGCTGCTGGCGGCCGTGCTCGGGCTTCTACCGGCTTGCCGGAGTACAGCACGGGCCCGGGAACACGTCGAAAAAGGAAATCAATACCTCGCGCAAACGCAGTTCTCCTCGGCAGAGAGCGAATACCAGCAGGCGATTCAGATCAATCCTGATTTCGCCGACGCTTACTACCGCCTGGGGCTTCTCCAGATCCAGCAGGAGTATCCCACGGCCGCCAGACAATCTCTCGCGCACGCTGTAGATCTCGATCCCAAGAATCTGGATGCTCGACTGCGCCTCGGCGACCTGCTCGTCTCGTCTACTCAATACGCCGAAGCCCGCCAGCAGGCCGAGGCGGTCCTTCAGCAGGACGGAAAAAATGCCGGCGCTCACCGCCTGCTGGGTCAAGTTGCGCTTCACCAGATGCAATACGTCGCTGCGGAAAATGAACTGAAGCAAGCCCTTGCTCTCGATGCGCGCGATCCGCAAACGTATGAAGTCCTGGGCCTCGCCCAGTTGCTCGATGCCGAGTACGGCGCGGCAGAAAAAAGTTTTCAGACCGCGGTCGATATCAAACCGGCCGACCCGCAGACCTACATCAACCTGGCAAACTTTTATAAGGGACAGAACGCTCCCGATCGCGCCGAACAGGTCTTGCGGCAGGGAATTGTACGAAATCCGAAAGCGGTCGAATTACCCGTGGCGCTCGCTGGCCTCTATGTGGAACACGGCCGCGGGCCCGATGCGAAACGCCTGCTGGATCAGGTGGAAGCCGACGAGAACAACTACCCGGACGGCCGCCGCGCCGTCGCCGCCTTCTATTTGGATAACGGCGACGCTGCTTCCGCACTCGACCGCTTCCGTGCTCTCGTCGACAAGAACCAAAACGATCAAGCTGCCGCCCACAAAGTTGCCGAATGCTACCTCCAGTTAGGCCGCTGGCAGGATGCCGACCAGTGGCTCGATCAGGAAGATAAAGATCGCAAAGATGCCGGTTTCCGCCTGCTGCGGGCGCGAAGTTACCTGGGAGCATTTCGCCTTCGCGAAGCCGAGACTGAACTGCACAGCCTGGTCAAAGACTCCCCGGACTTGCCCGCCGTGTATTTCTACCTGTCGCAAGTTGATTCGGCTCAGGAAGAACCCGTGCAGGCGCAACAGGCGCTCACCGATGCCCTGCGCGCCCAGCCGGGATATTTGCTTGCCCTTTTGGGTCTGGGCAACATTAGCTTGCAGCAAAACAATGCGAACGTTGCTTTGGCCTATGCCAGCCAGGTGATCGCCACCAGTTTCTGGGTTGCCGATGCTCACATTCTTGCCGGAAGCTCTTATTTGCTGCAAGGCGATCTGAATCAGGCGCGGAGAGCCTTTGAACTGGCTGCCGGATTGAACCCCCGCAGCCCCGCCGCAGAGGAGCGTTTGGGCCATGTCCTCGCCATGCGGGGCAATTACGCAGACGCGGAGAAGGCCTATGAGAGCTCGCTGGCGATTGCGCCGGATTATTCTCCGGCGTTGAGTGGCTTGGCCGAAATCCTTTCCAAAGAAGGGAAGGCAAAGCAGGCGAATGTGCGCATTGATCGCCAGATCACCGCCCAGCCCAGGTCCTTCCAGTTGTACGTTGCCAAGGCCGAATTCTGCATCGCACAGAAGGATTGGGGCTGCGCCGAGCATAGCTATCAGCAAACCTTGGCGCTGAATCCCTATTACATCAATGGCTATCTCGCTCTGGCTCACATCTATGCCGCCACCAACCGCCCCCAGAGCATGATCCAGGAGTATGAAGCCGCACGCGCCAAATTTCCGGAATATCTTCCCACCTACATTCTGCTTGCCCAGGTCTACGAATATGTCGGTAACATCGACCGTGCGCGCCAAACCTATCAGGATGCCCTCAAGGTCGATCCCAATTCCTATCAGTTAATGAGCAATCTCGCGCGCCTCTATGCCGACCATGGCGGATCGCTCACCGACGCCCTCGAACTCGCACAGAAAGCCAAAGCCGTGCAACCGGACGACCCCGCGGTCAACGATACTTTGGGCTGGATTTACTATAAGCAGGGGCTATACCGGTCTGCGGTGCCGGCGCTCGAAGCCGCAGTGGCAAAAAATCCGCAGGTTGCGAAATTTCAATTCCATCTCGGAATGGCCTATCTGGCGGCCGGACAGCCTGCGCAAGCTCACGCCAGCTTGCAGTCGGCTCTGCAATTGGGCCTTAGCCCGGAAGATACCCACTCGGCGCAGGAAGCCCTGCAGAAGACCGGTTCTTAATCCATTCAGGGCCGCCGACGGTTCTACGTTACAATCAACATAAGGGCACTCCCAACTTATCCGACAACCTGAAGGAGCACACGCCAATGTATCCGGAAATTATGGTCATCCCCATGCGCGAAGAGTTGACCCGCTTGGGCATTGAGGAACTGCGCACGCCCGAGGCGGTCGACCGCGCCTTGGCGCAGCCGGGTACGGCACTGGTGATCGTGAACTCCATTTGCGGATGCGCCGCCGGCCGCATGCGTCCCGCCGTTCGCATGGCGCTCGAGAAGGCCACACACCCCGACAAAGCGTTCACCGTGTTCGCCGGGCAAGATAAGGAAGCCACCGAACGCGCCCGCGGATATTTCACCGGGCAACCGCCGTCCTCGCCTTCCGTCGCCATTCTCAGCGACGGTCAGCTCGTCTACATGATGCCCCGGCGCGACATCGAATCCCGCGAAGCCCCCGCCATCGCCGCGGATCTGAAGACGGCTCTCGACAAATTCTGCGCCAGACCGCTGGCGGCACAATAGCCTTTGTAGAGATGTAGCTTGCTACGTCCTTATGCCGACGCGATGCTGCGGTAGACCTATTTCTTCGCCGCCGGGCTCACAATAAACGACTTCACCACGATCCCATTCGGCTGCAGCCCCACCGGAATCATGGTCAGAAGCGAATACTCGGTCGGCTCCAGCTTGCGCGGCGTCCGCTTCTGGATCACCGTGACATCGCCCGCTTGCGTGTCCAGCACCAGAAGATATCTCTGATCCTGTGACAGCGCCAAGCCATCCGGACGGCTTCCCACCGCCATGGTCCAGATCCGCTTTCCCACGTCAATGTCGTAGACGGCAACGCTATCGGATCCGAAATTGCTGACATATAGCCGCGAGTTATCGCGCGTGATCACCCCGCGAGTGGGATGTTGTCCCACCAGCGCGCTGCTGCCTACTTCGTCATTCCCCGTCTCGATGATCGAAATGCTGTCGGAATCAAAATCGCACACCATCAGCTCACCGCCATCCGGTTTCAGCGCAAGACTCACCGGCGTTCGCCCCACATCCAGCAGCGCCAGCACTCGGTCACTCGTGACGCCGTTGCTCTTCTTGCCGCTCTCCAACGCAATCGACGCCACTTGCGACGAGCCCGAACACGCAACAAACGCTTTGCTGGAATCGGGCAGGATGACGATATCTTCCGGCTGCTGGCACACCGCTAACGTCGTCCGCACACGCAGCAGTTTGGCATCAATCACCGAAACCGTGTTGTCCCCTCGGTTCGACACCACTACGGTCTTGCCATCGGGCGAAACCCGCGCCAGTCCCGGCGCACCGCCCACACGCACATTGCCCACCAACACCCGCTTCTCCAGATCGATCACCGAAACATTGGCCGATCCTGAGTTCGCCACATACGCCCGCTTGCCATCTTCCGAGACGTCGATAAAATACGGCCTGCCGTGAACTCCAATCGTGGCCACCACTGCGTTCTTCTCGGCATCAATCACGCTTACGTTGTTCGACCCGGTATTCACTACGTAGATTTCATTCTTCTTGCTGTTAGCCGCAACCCCGGTCGGCCCCATGCCCACGGCAATGGTCTTTGCCAGCTCAAACGTCCGCAAATCAATCACGCTGACCGTGTTGCTCTTGCCATTGGTCACGTAGGCATACTCGCGATACGCCGGCCCATAATCGGGGAGCGTCTGCTCGCGGAAGTACCACCAGCCGAGCCCAACCAGCAGTGGAATCAGAACAATGAGGATGAGGAGTTTTCGCAAGATGAAGATGAAGCTTGCTTCACTGAAAACTTAAGATTACCAGAGAGCAGTCTCTACCCAGTCGCAGCCTAACGGGGCAGCGCTTCTACCACGTTTTTCTGGATAGTTTCCTGAGACGCCGACCGTTCCTTCAATTCGCTGGTCAACGATGTAGCCTTCTCGTCGGAGACTCGAATCTCTCCATCGAGCACCACCGTCAACTTGCCCGAACCCGTCCCGTCGAATTGCGCACGCTGCAGCGTGGCATAGCCCAGTGCTTCCGGTGGGAGCGCTGTTTTGAAGTCGCCGCCCTGGCGCACGATGGAAAGAAGCGTCTCCGTAACTTTGTCGCGCAAAACTTCTCCCAACGAACCCGAGCGCAACAACTCGCCGACCATTCCCTCCGCATCGATGCGCCCCATCTCCGGCACCAATCGCAACCTGCCGTCTTCGCTCACCGCCGGCGTCAACTTCACTTCGATGCTGGCGTTACCTTCCGCCATCTCGCTGCCCGGTCCCTTGCCAAAGCACGCCCAGCGCTCAAAGTGCAATTGCACGACCACCAGGCTCGCTGGCGCTGCCGGAGTGAGAGCCGCGTTCCGAATCGCAATCTGCTCTCCGCAACGGTCCGCTTTGTCGAGGCCGCCGCGAAGGACCTCCGTAATTTCGTGCTGCAGGTCCGACAAATCCGCTGTCAGTTCCAGTTTGAATGTGTTCTGCCCGCCTTCCGCCACGCCTTTGGAAACCACTCCAGAGGTGACGATCTCGATCGGCTGGTTCGCGAACCGGATCGAGTTCTTCACCGGCGGAAGGTTGAACGCGACGTCCTGCCGGTTGTTGGCAGCCCCAATGCTCATCTCCTCGCCCAGATCGAGTTGCTCGTGCTGAAAA
>Ga0116121_1000317_pt1 | contig 25558 bp, 19 predicted proteins | sample June2015DPH_13_1_FD_89725 | JGI IMG/M metagenome (GOLD analysis project Ga0116121, IMG submission 89725) | Peatland microbial communities from SPRUCE experiment site at the Marcell Experimental Forest, Minnesota, USA - June2015DPH_13_10 | ecosystem: Environmental > Terrestrial > Soil > Wetlands...
GGGCGGACGAGCCCGTCCGCCCCACACAACCTTACAGTGAACTCATATTCGACAGGAACTGGCTGTTCGCCGTGGTTTTGCTCAGCTTGTCGATCAGCAATTCCATCGCTTCAACCGGCGAGAGCGGGTTCAGCACTTTGCGCAGGACCCAGATGCGCTGCAGGTCTTCCTTCGGAATCAGCAGCTCTTCCTTACGCGTGCCCGAGCGTTGAATGTCGATGGCCGGGAAGGTACGCTTGTCGACCAGTTTGCGCTCGAGGATGATTTCGCTGTTGCCCGTGCCTTTGAATTCTTCAAAGATCACGTCATCCATGCGGGAGCCGGTGTCGATGAGGGCGGTGGCAATAATGGTCAAAGACCCGCCTTCTTCGATGTTGCGCGCCGATCCAAAGAAACGCTTCGGACGCTGCAAGGCATTCGAATCCACGCCGCCGGAGAGCACTTTGCCCGAGGGCGGAACGATCGTGTTATAGGCGCGCGCCAGACGCGTGATCGAATCGAGCAGGATCACGACGTCGCGCTTGTGCTCAACCAGTCTCTTCGCTTTTTCAATCACCATTTCCGCGACTTGTACGTGGCGCGCGGCGGGCTCGTCGAAGGTCGACGAGATAACTTCGCCCTTGACCGAGCGCTGCATGTCGGTAACTTCTTCCGGACGCTCGTCGATGAGCAGCACCATCAACACAACTTCAGGATGGTTTGTGGTGATCGAATTCGCCACATTCTGCAACAGCATCGTCTTGCCGGCGCGCGGAGGCGAGACAATCAGGCCACGCTGACCCTTGCCGAGCGGCGTCAGTAGATCCATGACGCGCGCGCTGATGTTCTCGCGCACGGTCTCGAGTTTCAGGCGTTCCTGCGGATAGAGCGGCGTCAGGTTGTCGAACAGAATCTTGTTGCGCGCCTCGTCGGGCGACTCAAAGTTGACCGCCTCAATCTTGACGAGCGCGAAGTATTTCTCTCCCTCGTGGGGCGGGCGGACCTGGCCGCTGATGGTATCGCCGGTTTTCAGGTCAAATTTGCGGATCTGCGAGGGCGACACATAAATGTCGTCGGGCCCGGGAAGATAGTTGTAATCGGGCGAGCGCAGGAAGCCGTAGCCGTCAGGGAGGATCTCCAACACACCTTCCGCGAAGATGTGTCCTTCTTTTTCACTTTGCGCCTGGAGGATCTTGAAGATGAGATCCTGTTTGCGGAGTCCGCTGGCGCCGGGCAGTTCCAGAGATCGGGCGATCTTGGTCAGCTCGGTAATGTTCTTTTCTTTGAGTTCAGCAATGGTCATATATACCTACGTGGAATGATTTTTCTTCGGGAGGGATTGTCTTTTCTCTCGCGGGGATGGATCGCCTTGCCGCCGTGCGGGCACACGGCGGAGCTGCTTAGGCAGCTCGCCGTTGTGCTTCGGCAAAGTTCTCGGGTTCGCTCAGGATGTCATGACGTTCCGCATCGGCGATTTTGTCAAAAACATCGTTCATAGTTTCCTGAATGCGGGTGTTCGGACGATGAAACTTGCGCGTTGCCTTCGAGGCAAGTTGGCAAAGCATGTACCGGTTCCGCAATGTATGGAGCGCGTCAAATACACGATCAGAGCGCATTCTAGGTGATTCTCCTTCTAGGAAAATTTCAGGCTACAGGTCACATCGTCATCCACTAGGTGATGGTCGCCAATTGGCCGGGCCAAATGCAATTCGGGCTGGATGTGACGGATTTGCCAGAACTACCCAAATAGATGCCCCGCCTATCCCGAAAGTTGCTCAAATCTTTGGACTTGCAGCCACGGGGTACGACTACGCAGACGGAGATTCTGCCGGACGCTCGGAATCCATTGCTTGTCCGGGAACCAACTCAGTATAGCAAACGACCAAAACGGGTCAAGAACAATTTCGCCCTGCCAATGACCTGTCGAATACCCTATTTCAGAGCGCTCAAACGCGCAGAAAGACGGGACTTATAGCGCGATGCAGTATTCTCGTGCAGAACGCCCTTCTGAATCGCCTTGTCGAGCGCGGATACCGTCTCGCGATACGTCTGGCTGGCAGCTGTCTTATCGCCCTTTTCGAGGCTTTCGCGCATGTCACGCAGAGAAGTGCGCAGCGTCGACGTATTCTGCCGGTTGCGGGCGGTTCGCTTGGTGGTCTGACGGGCGCGTTTCAGCGCCGAAAAATGATTGGCCATGTGGCTCGATTACCTTTGTTTGACCTGGAATACACCAGGAGGATATTCGGGTGGACCGAACTAGTATTCTACGGGAGCAAGTAATACCGGGTCAAATCGGTATAGCCTAAGCATCGTCGTCCCCCGAAAACGCCCTATCCGTTCTGCTCAGCGAAAGCTGCCAGGAATTAGTGCGCTGAAGATATGGCTCCAGGAACTCTTGCGGTCTCCACCTCTTCCTCTTCGACTTGTTCAACTTCGACTTGTTCAACTCGGTTACGCCCGGACCTTTTGGCTTTGTACAGTCCCAGGTCCGCCAGATGCAATAGAGCACGAGCGTCTGCCGGTACGCGGCCATCGGCTACCGCAACACCCATGCTCAAAGTAATACTCCGCATTTTCACGGAAGTGACAACTGGCTTACGTGACACCGCGGAGCGCATCTGATCGGCTCTGACCAGTGCCGTTACACTGTCGCACCCCGGCATTATGATCAGGAACTCCTCGCCTCCGTACCTTCCCGCGCTGTCGTAGCTTCTCATCTCTGACTTTAGTCTTCTTGCCAATTCGGCCAGCACCTCGTCTCCCGCAAGGTGACCCAACTCGTCGTTGACTTTTTTGAAATGATCGAGGTCAGCCATGATGGCCGTCAGCGGCTTTTTTTCTCGATGCGAACGCTCCAATTCGCGATGCAACGTCTTAATGATCTCGGTTCGGTTCACGAGCCCGGTCAATCCATCGTGAGTGGCGGAAAAACGCATCGACTCTCTTGCTTGCACCAGTTCTTGCTGCAGTCCGAGAATGCGGTTTCCAACCTCCAGACGCGCTTTTAGCTCCTCTTCGTCGAAGGGCTTGACCAGATAATCGTCGGCTCCTGCTTCCAGTGCCTTGACCAGGTCGCCGCGACCGTCCTTCCCAGTCAGCAGGATGATGTAGGCATACGAATCGGCACAGCTCGCTTCTCGGACCTTGCGGCAAAGTTCTAGACCATCCATGTCCGGCATCACCCAGTCGAGCAACACGAGAGTTGGGACATTCAGGCTTTGTAGAATTTTCCAGCCTTCTAATCCGCCGCTGGCGGTTGTGACTTCGAACTCCCAACGCCACAGGTGTTGAGTGATCAGATGCCGATAGACTGGGGAATCGTCGACCACCAGGACCTTGTTTTGGTACCTCACCGCCATGCGTTCAATCCCCCGATCTTTTGGGCTTATCAGGCCAGCTCGCCCCAAGATTCTTATCGGCTCCTCGGCATGAGTCCTTTGCGTTACTGGTGTAACCTTGGCCAAGTCCAAGTGACCTGTGATCCTAAAACCAAGTGGACACTTTCAGCGGGATATAACGCTCACCCCGTCAAATGCATATGAATTCGAGCCCAAGTCCGTCCCAAAGGCTGCCGCAAGCTCCACTCGACCGCCTCAAAGTTCTCATCAACTCCTCGACCCCCATCGTTGTGATGGAGACGATCGAGGAAGTCCGCGCGCTGACCCTGGTACGCAACGCCTGTTCCGAACTGAATATGGCGGTCTTTGAATGGACCATAGCCGACGGCTTGATCCGCTCCGGCAGCGGCGCACCGGTTCCGCCGCCAACTATGCAGACGCGGATGGCAGCACTACCCCAGGGCAACAACGAATCCGATCGGCTGGCGCGCGCCGTGTTGACCTCCACCGCTTACGATTCCGCTGCCAGTCCACGATCTGCCATCTACAACACTGCCGATCCCGTGCAAGCCCTGGCCAACCTCGAGACCATGACCATCGAAGCGGTTTTCGTTCTGAAAGACTTCCACCGGCACATGGACAACCCGGTCGTAGTGCGCCGCCTCCGCGACGTCGGCCAGAAATTCTCCGCCAACCGCAGAACGCTGGTCCTCACTTCCCCGGCGATTGAGATGCCTCCCGAACTGGTTGGACTGATTGAATTTCTCGATCTGCCGCTCCCCGACAAAGACCGCCTCCGCGAGATCATCCGCGAAACCTACACCCGGATGACGGGCACCCACACCCTCAAGCTCCAGCTCGATGCCAGCGGCGTGGATGCGATGGCTGCGAATCTGCGCGGCCTGACCGAAGAAGCCGCCGAACGTGCTATCTCGCAGACCGTAGTCGGAAGACTGGCCCTGTCGCCTGATTGCGTCACCGACGTGCTCGAAGCCAAGAAGGCTCTGCTGAAGCGCTCGGAGATGCTCGAGTTCATCGATGCCACCGGCAACATGGCCAGCGTTGGCGGGCTGGAAAATCTGAAGACGTGGCTAGGGCAGCGTCGCGGATCATGGGATGACAAGGCTCGCGAGTTCGGCTTGGAAGCGCCCAAGGGCGTCATCATCATGGGTGTCCAGGGCTGCGGCAAAAGTTTATGCGCGCGCTCCGTTGCCGGAGAATGGAAACTGCCGCTGGTCAAGTTCGATACGGCGGCGATCTACGATAAATACATTGGCGAGACCGAGAAGCGCATCCAGAAAGTGTTCAAAGTAGCCGAGGGCCTGGCCCCGTGCGTCCTGTGGATTGACGAGCTGGAAAAAGTCTTTGCTGGCAGCGGGCCAGATTCGGCTTCGGCGGATGCGGGCGTCTCATCTCGCCTGCTGGCATCTTTTTTGTCGTGGATGCAGGATCGCAAAGCTCCAGTGTTCGTCGCCGCTACGTGTAACAACGTATCCGCGCTGCCGCCGGAGTTGATCCGCAAAGGCCGCTTCGACGAACTCTTCTTCGTCGATCTGCCGAATCAAGCAGAGCGCAAACAAATTACCGCGATCCAGTTGACGAAGCGGAAACGCAAGCCGGTAGATTACGATCTGGATCGGATTGCGGCCGCGGCCAAGGGCTTCTCGGGCTCGGAGATTGAATCGGTGGTGCAGACGGCGCTGTACGCGGCGTTCTCGCGCAAGCAGGAACTGAGCAATGAGGACATGTTGACGGCGTTGTCATCCACTGTGCCGCTCTCGGTCACGCGCGCCGAGGAGATTGCTACTTTGCGGGCCTGGGCGAAGGATCGGGCGGTGTGGGCGGGTTCGACAGAGACGAAAACCGCAACCGGGTAATGGAAGATGCCGCTGGATCGGGTTAGAGACTCAAGCCGCTTTTTTCTCGGGCGAAGTGCTACTTTTTCGGCGGCAACGAGAGCGTCGAAAGACCCAGCTCTTTCACACCCTCCTCATCATGGCCGAGCCAGTGTGCGACCTCGTGCCAGACTACTTCTTTCACTTCGGCCCGCAAGTTTCCTCTTGAGCACCGAAGAATTGGACCGCGAAAGACGAAGATCAGATCCGGAGCCATCCTCACATCGTTGTGTTGCCGTTTCGTCCTGTAGACGCCGCTGTAGCAGCCCAGCAACTCACGCCCCGGTTTCCAGTTCTTTTTTAGGAGCACGTCATCAGGCGGCTCCTCAGCTATCTGAATACCGGGGAAGTCGGGGAGATCCCTGATCTTGCGGGGCAGAGTGTTGTAAGCCCACTCGACAATCTCCTCAAAGCTTTCTGAATTTGTGGCTTCGGCCATCGGATCGGGTGACGCAGTCTTCGATTGAATGCCCGGACCGGAACGAAGTGTTCGAGGTCCGTCAGACGGCGCAAGAGCGGCGCGCGTCTTCCCATTGACTCCCATCCCCGCCCGCGCTACGCTCTATGCCAATGGTTGTCATCCGCCCCGAACGGGCGCGCGTTCCCCGTCATTCCACCTGCGAGACATTCTTTGCGTTTCAAAAGCTGGCGGTAGAAGAATTGGGCGCGGCTGCCAATCCTGGTATCCGATCCACAGGCAATCGAAGTAGCATCCAAGCAGGGCCCCAAAGCTGCGGGAGGCAGCGCTAGAACCCTGAATGAAGAAAAGCATTGATCTCAGCCCGAATATCGAGACCCTGTTTGGCACGCGCGACGAGAACCTGCACGTGCTGGAAGACGGCCTGAACATCAACATCGACCTGCGATCCGACCACATTGAACTGGAAGGTGCCCCACGCGACGTGGCGCGCGCCGAGCAGCTTTTTGTGGACTACGAGTATTTGCGGAAGAACGGTCACCAGTTCCAGAACGGCGACCTGAACAGCATGCTGCGCGTGGTGGTGGGCGATCCCAACGTCACTCTGCGCGGGCTGGCCGAAGCTGGCAGGCAGCGGTCGTTTGGACGGCGCACCGTCCAGCCGAAGAGTCCCAACCAGCGGCGTTATCTGGAAGCCATCGAAGCGCACGACATGGTGTTTGGCGTCGGACCGGCGGGCACGGGCAAGACCTACCTTGCCGTCGCGATGGCGATCTCGGCGCTGCTGAACAAGCAGGTCAACCGCATTATTCTCGCGCGTCCGGCGGTTGAGGCCGGCGAGCGGCTGGGATTTCTGCCGGGGACGTTGCAAGAAAAAATCGACCCGTATCTGCGCCCGCTTTATGACGCCCTGTTCGACATGATGGATCCAGAGCGGGTCGAGCGTTATCTGGAGAAAAACATCATTGAGATTGCGCCGATCGCGTTCATGCGCGGGCGGACGTTGAACGATTCGTTCGTGATTCTCGACGAGGCGCAGAATACCACCTCCGAGCAGATGAAGATGTTCGTGACGCGTCTGGGGTTCGGGTCCAAGGCGGTGATTACGGGCGATATTACCCAGATCGATCTACCCAACGCGCGCCGCAGCGGGCTATTGGAGGCGATCGACATTCTGCAGGGCGTGAACGGTCTCGCCTTCGTGCACTTCGACGAGAGCGATGTGGTTCGGCATCACCTCGTGCAGAGGATCATCCGTGCCTACGACGAGCACAAGAACCGGTTGGCGGAACAGCAATTGTCGTTGCTCGAGCCGAAGACGGTTACGCCTCGTGCCGAGCCCCAGGAACCGCCGCTGCGCAACTAGCGCGATGAGGATTTAGATCTGTCATCCTGAGCGAAGCGAAGGACCCCTATTCCCGGCAGACATTTTCTGGGCGGGTAGGGGTCCTTCGCTTCGCTCAGGATGACAATAGGCTAAGAGCGTGGTCACCTTTCAAAAGCGGGTGGCGGAACTGACGGAACTGGCACTGAGCCGCTTTGTGTCTCGCGTCCGGGTCGCGCTGCGCTTGCCAGGGATGGTCGACGTGCTGGTGACCTCGAATGCGGAGATGAAATCGCTGAACCGGCGCTTCCGTGGGAATGATAAGGCGACGGATGTGCTTTCGTTTCCTGCCGCAACCGACCAACCCGGGAGAAAATTTGCGGGCGAAATCGCAATTTCGGCGGAAATCGCAGCGCAAAATGCTCGGGAGCTTGGCCATACCCCAGCCGAGGAAGTGAAGATTCTGGTCCTGCACGGCATCTTGCATTTGAAAGGCTACGATCACGAGCGCGATCAGGGACAGATGGCGAAGCGCGAAAACCAGTTGCGTGCCCGGCTGCGGTTGCCCTCGGGACTGATCGGGCGAAGCTGTACCGCCCGTCTGCAACGGAGGAAGCCGTGATCGGGGCCAGCATCGGGCTGATCCTGCTGTTCGGGCTGCTGACGCTCGTCTCCTACGTGGACCGGCTTTACCAGGAAATCGGGAAGTTTCTCTCGCGCGAATTTCAGGACAACATTGATGCCTTTGAACAACTGGTGGAACCGCGCCTGGGCGTGACGCGGGAGCGCGCCGCGCTTTCGATGGCGATTCTTCCGCAACTTGTCACCGCGGCCATCGCCATGATTGTGGGCTTCACGGTTTTTCGCGACCGTGCCTGGAGTGTTTCCGAAGTCCTGGAGGCGACGCTCAGTCTGGTGCTCATCATCATTGCATTCAACCGTCTCCTTCCATTCGTGTTTTTCTCGCGGACGCAGGGCCGATGGCTGGTGAACTGGGTACTGGTGCTGCGCGCGCTCATATACCTGGTGCTGCCAGTCACGCTGGTGCTGGGCTTCTGCCAGTCGGTGGCGTCGCTGACGCGCGAGCACCCGGAGGCGCAGCCGGAGACCCCGGCGGAAGCGGTGGACGCGCTGATTGAGGCGGGACAGGAAGAGGGAATTATTCAGGAAGGGGATCGCGATCTGATCCAGTCGGTGGTGGAGTTCAGTGGCAAGACCGTGCGCGAAGCGATGAAGCCGCGCCCCGAGATGGTCGCTGTTTCGGCGGATTCGACCATCGAGCAGGTGGTTGAGGTGTTGCGCGTCAAACCGTTCTCGCGCATTCCCGTGTATGAAGGATCGATTCACAACATCAAGGGAATTCTGCACACGCAGGACGTGTTGCAGGTTCCGGACTCGGAGGCGCATACCCGCTCGGTCGCGAGCGTGATGCGGAAGGATGTTTACTTCGTTCCGGAAAGCAAGCTGGGGAGCGATCTGCTGCGCGAGATGCAGAAGAGCAATATCCGCATGGCGATTGTAGTGGACGAGTATGGAGGCGTCGCTGGCCTGGTGACGATCGAAGATCTGGTCGAGGAAATTGTGGGCGAGATCGGCGACGAACATGAAAAGACGCAACTGGTGCAGGAGAGCGAGCACTCCTACATCGTGACGGGGAATATGGATGTGGACCGGCTCGACGAACTTTTTGGGCGCCGTCCCGAAGGACACGAGTCATCGACCATCGCGGGTTTGGTCAGCGAGTTGGCGGGACGGATTCCTAAGAAGGGCGAAGTCATAGAAGACGATGGCTTGAAGTTCGAAGTACTCGACTCGACCGACCGGCGCGTCGAGCGGGTGCGGATCACGGTGGCTGAGCCGAAGCAGATGAAGCTGATCTAAGGCTTCGAGCCGATGCCCCAGAAGCCTTGTCATCCTGAGCGTAGTAGCAGCTTCGCGAAGCGAAGCAGCTACGGAGTCGAAGGACCCCTACCCATCGAGCGCTCCCAGTGAAAACATCGAGGCATTCTCCCCAAGGGTTGGGTGTCGCAGCGGCTCGGAGCTACGATAAGTACGGAAGCAAATAAAGTCATTTCAGGAAGGACCCATGCACAATGATGAAGGCTATTTTTTGAAGATGAAGAAGCAAATAGCCGGTCTTGAGAAAAAGTTGACCAAACTAACCAATAGGTTGTTGTGCCTGGAAGCTAGTACCCTATCCCCATGTCCTTTCACTCCGGATTCGTTTGCATCCTTGGCCGGCCTAATGCCGGCAAGAGCACACTGCTGAATGCGCTAGTGGGTGAGAAATTGGCCATTATTTCTCCCAAACCCCAGACCACTCGCAATCGAATTCTGGGGATCATCAATTATCCGAAGCAGACGTCCGCGAAGCTGAAGCTCTCCAAACAGAAGGGGCATGAGAACGGGCAGATCGTGTTGATCGACACGCCGGGAGTGCATCGCTCCGGCTCGTCGCTGGGGCGCAAGATGATGGTGGAGGTTCGCGAAGCGCTCGAAGGATGCGAACTGATTCTGTTTATCGTTGACGCCAAGCGGAAGTGGGACCGCGACGACGATCTGGTTCTCGACATGATCAAGAAGTCGGGAACGCCTGTTTTCTTGCTGCTCAATAAGATCGATATGCTGGCCGACAAGCGGAACCTGCTGCCGCTGATTACACAGTTTCAGCCGCTGCATAAATTTCAAGAGATCATTCCGATCTCGGCGCTCAAGAAGAAAGGTCTGGATGAACTGCTGGAATGTGTGGTCAAGGCGCTCCCCAATGGACCACGCTATTTCCCCGAAGACCAGATTACGGATCAGCCGGTGCGCTTCATGGCGGCGGAATTGATCCGGGAGCACGTCCTGATGCAGACCCACGAAGAGGTTCCGCATGCCGTGAGCGTCATGGTCGAACAGTTCGAAGAAGGCCCCAGGTTGGTGCGGATTGCGGCTGCAATTTTTTGCGAACGCGAGGGGCAGAAAGCTATTCTGCTCGGCAAAGGCGGCCAGATGCTGAAGAAGATCGGCACGGCGGCGCGAATGGATATCGAAAAAATGGTCGGGACCAAGGTTTTTCTGGAGCTGTTCGTCAAGATCCAGCCCGGATGGCGGGATTCGCGGAAGTTCGTGGAAGAGCTCGACTGGCGGCGCCAGATGGAACAGATCGGCGGCCTGCCGGAGCCGGAATCCTGAGAACGGGTAGACGAACTCTAGCAGGCTGCGGAAAAACTCGACTTCGATTCTGTTTTGAAAGTGTGCGGCTTTTGGCCGCACCGCAAGTGTCGTGTAATCAACGGCGGCTTTAGCCGCTGTGGGACATCTCGCCATAACGACTTTTTCCGCAGCCTGCTAGCCGAGCTAAAGCCGAGCTAAAGAGTTTAGATTCTTTGTGGAACGCCCGCTCCCCCAGCGACAAGTTCCAAAAGTGTTGTCTGCCCTTCCAAATAATCTTGCATCTGCGGCCGCAAATCCCTAGAATCTGGCAGCGCCTAAATGCATCTTACCCAAGCGAGGGGCGGGGAAAGAGGCAGGATAAGGCGTTCGGCCCGTAGTCCTATATGACAGATCCTTCGTCTTCATCTGAAAATCCCACGCCCCCGGGCAAGCACGACGGTGGCAAGTTTGACCTCAAGCTAAGCGTCACGCTGAGCGCGGACCGCGACGCCGTCGACCCGGTCGTTCGAAGCGTCATGGAGGTCGTGCGTGAGACCAAGTGTGCTTCCGGACGCGAGGACGACATTGAGCTGGCCTTGACCGAAGCGCTCGCTAACGCGGTGGTTCACGGAGCGGGCGCTGATCCCTCAAAGGTCGTGGAGTGCGACGTGGCTTGCGATCAGGCACAGGGCATGTTGATTGTCGTGCGCGATCCCGGGCCCGGCTTCGATCCCAGGAATATTCCCGACCCCTGCCAGGGGAAAAACATCTACTCTCATCATGGGCGCGGCATCTTCCTGATTAACCAATTGATGGATGAAGTCCAGTTCCACAAGAACGGGACTGAGATTCATATGATCAAGAGATAGCGCGCGGCTCGCTCTTCGTCGCTCGCGATTCGCTGATCTTCCATCGCCGATCGCAATCCGCGAGACCTGAGATAAACAAATTCCGGCCAGCGGAAATGCGCCGGGCTGCGAGAGATGTGCGAACAGCGAACGGAGGATAGCGACGCTACTCCTTTGCCGCAATACCCAAACTCTTCATTTTGCGATAGAGGTGGCTGCGCTCCAGACCGAGCACTTCGGCGGTGCGGCTGATGTTGCCGTGATTTTCGTCCAGCTTCTTGAGAATGTAGTCCCGCTCATAAGCCGCTTTCGCCTGATGCAGTGTGGACCCTTCGCCGGCTGCGATGCGGCGAGTGCCGTCGCGATGAACGAGCGGCGGCAGGTGCTTACGCTCGAATCGCGAGGTGGTGGGATTCATGATTACGATGCGCTCGATCACGTTGCGCAGTTCCCGAACGTTGCCCGGCCAGGCATAGCGCATGAGCGAGTCCACGGCATTGTCGGTGATTTCGCGGGGGCGGCGGCCGTAGGCGGAAGCAAACTCCTTGAGAAAATGACGAGCGAGCAGCGGAATATCTTCCTTGCGTTCGCGCAGCGGCGGCACCACGAATGGCACCACGTTCAGCCGGTAGAAGAGGTCTTCGCGAAAATTCCCTTTGGCAATTTCTTCTTCGAGGTCTTTGTTGGTAGAGGCGATCACACGCACATCGACAGTCACTGGATCGTCGCTGCCAACGGGTACAAAGCGCTGCTGCTCGAGAGTGCGCAAAACCTTCGACTGTGTTTTGAGACTCATGTCGCCGATCTCGTCAAGGAAAAGTGTTCCGCGGTCCGCCTTTTGGAATTTGCCTTCCTTGTCAGCGGTGGCTCCGGGAAATGACGATTTGCGATGGCCGAAAAGCTCGCTGTCGATCAGGTCTTCGGGCAGGGCTGCGCAGTTGATCTCGATAAACGTTTCGTCCTTGCGCAGGCTTTGCAGGTGAATGGCGTGCGCGACCAGTTCTTTGCCTGTCCCAGATTCGCCATAGATCAAAACGCGGCCATTGGTGGGAGCCATCAGGCCGATCTGCTGGCGCAGGGCTTTCATGGGAACGCTGTCACCGACGATTACACTCTTCGACTGCAACTGCTTGCGCAGATCGAGATTTTCATGACGCAGACGGTGCGCTTCCGCCGCGTTCTTCACGAGTATGAGAGTTTTTTCGAGCGAAAGAGGCTTTTCCGCGAAATCGTACGCACCCAGTTTGGTGGCGCGCACCGCCGTTTCGATGGTGCCGTGGCCCGAGATCATGATCACCTCGGGCGGATCTTCGAGCGCACGGATTTTTTCCAACACCTCGAGGCCGTCAATTCCCGTGAGCCAGACATCGAGCAGGATGACGTCAAAGGTCGACTTGCGGAGTTGATCGAGGCAGTCTTCCCCGCTCGGGCTGACGCTGGTTTTGTGGCCTTCGTCCTCGAGAATTCCTTGCAAGGATTCACGGATACCGGATTCGTCGTCAACAATAAGGATATGAGCCATGCTAGCTTGCCGCCGGAGCGCTGATGGTTTCCACCGCCACGGGCAACTCGATCACAAAGCGGCTGCCCACCGGCTTGTTTTCTTCGACGCGGATGGAACCATTATGATCTTCCACAATTCTGCTGACGATGGCGAGCCCGAGTCCCGTGCCGCGTTGTTTGGTTGAAAAGTAGGGAAGAAACAAGCGCTCTTTCACGTCGCGCGAAACTCCGTGTCCAGTGTCGGAGACGGCGAGTTCAACAGCGTCGCGGCTGGCCACCAGCGCGGTCGAAATCGTGATTTCCTTAAGCATCGTGTCGCGCAATGCCTCGGCCGCATTATCGACCAGGTTGGCGACGGCACGCCTGATGGCTTCGGGATCAGCCATGACCGGGGGCAGATCGTGCGCGAGTTCGGTGTGCACGCGAATACCATCCAGCCTTCCATTGAACAAGAGCAGCGCGCCTTCCACCAGATCATTCAGGCTGGCAGGCTGCGGGCGGGAGGCCGGGAAACGGGCGAGGACGGAGAACTCATCGACCAGGTTGCGCACCGTGAGGACGGCATTATTGATCGTCTCGGCGCAGGTGCGAATGACCTCGAGCGAAGCGGGATCGGGCGCCGGGCCGCGCGTCAGATGACGATGGATGCGCTCGGCAGAGAGAGCGATCGGAGTCAGTGGATTCTTGATCTCGTGCGCCACGCGCCGGGCCACCTCGCGCCAGGCGGCTTGTTTTTGCGCGCGCAGCAGATCTGACAAGTCTTCGAATACCAGCACGTATCCGAGCCGCTCGGCCGGATGCTCGAGCGCGGACACCGTGACGGCGACATTGAACTTTGCATGGGGCAATGAGATTTCCATGTTGGCCGCGGTCAGGCCCATGCGATCGGCGCGCCGAAGAAGCGGCTCAAGGTCGTCGAGCACGTCGGCGGGCAAAAGTTCGCGCAGGGGAAGATTCACAAGCGCGGCGGGGCTGGCAAATTCGGACCGATCGGGATGGAACATTCGGGAGAATGCAGCGTTCGCGAGTGTGACACGACGGCCGCCATCGATGGAAACCACCCCGGTTGGAATGCTCTCAAGCACGGTTTCAATGTAACGGCGCCGGTTTTCGAGCGCTTCGTTGGCGCTGCCGAGTTCGCGGCTGGAGGCTTCGATCTGGCGGCTGCTGGATTCGAGCTGCTCGGCCATGCTGTTGAACGATTGCACCAGCTCGGCCAATTCGTCGGTGGCGCGGATGTCAACGCGGTAATCCAATTGGCCCTTGGAGATCGCCTCAGTACCGGCGGCGATCGCGGCGACCGGACGATTGACGAGCTTGGAAAGAAACAAGGCCAGCCAGGTCGAAGCGAAAAGCACGAGCACGGTCAGAAGAAGAAGAAATCCGAGATAGATGCGGCGCACCAGCTTGCGTTGGGCGGCGAGATCAACATAGCGCTGCTGGCTCTCCTGAATCTGCCGGACGGTCTCCGCAAACTTCGGCGGCAGTGGCATAGCTACCAATACTTCGCCACTCTTGGCTTTGGCCGCGCCGATGATGTAGTCGGTCGTGCCCCACCGGAAGTGAGGATGCTCTCCCCGCTGAACTTGTTCGAGCGGAAAGTGATCTTTCATTTGTGGCCACGTAGCAGGCGCGTTCAACAATGCTGCCGCATTGCCGTGATTCAGAGCCAGAACGAATCCGCCCTGTAAGGTTGGGATGTGCTCCTCGAGTTCCTCATTGACCGCCGCGAAATTCCCTTTGGCGAAGGCGGTTTGAAATTCTTCTGACTGGGCGATCGATTGTGCCTCTGAAGTTGCATTCAGGCCGGCATAGTCGTAGAGCTGGGCCGACATGGCCGCAGTGTCGGCGCGCACTTCCTCAACGGGCTGTGAGAACCACTTGTCAATCGAGCGGTTCATCAGGCCATACGAGAACCAGAACATCGCGATAACAGGCAGGAACGATAGCAGCAGATTGACGACCACCAGGCGAGTACGAAACTTCGATCCGGCCACTCCCTGGCGGCGTTCAGCATAAAGCTTGAGCAGGTTGCGGCCCAGGACAAACGATAAAGCGACGAAGGCGGAAAAGATCAGGCCTGTCAGCGTGACGAAGAAAAAAAGCTGCTGGTTGCTGTCAGGGCTGATGAATTTCAGATTGAAGGACGCTTGCGCGATAAGTATGGCGAGCAGCAAGAACGCCCCGATGGCGAGCGTAATGACGACTTTCCGCCGGCCGGAAGGCTTGGATTCGGCGTCGCGAATTGGATCGGTGGTTGCCAAGGGCTGCAACGGTGCCGTATGAGATCGCCTCATTATAGTGCGCGTTCGGCGTTCGTCGGCTAGTGTAGTGCGTCATGCGGAATGACCTGTATTCGTTTTGAAAGGGATGGGCTTCAGCCCATCCGGAAAGCAGGGAAATAAATGCGGCTTCAGCCGCTGAGACAATGATTCGGACGTTTTGCTGGCTTCCGCCGGTCCCTCTAACCCGCCCTTATTTCTGACGCACTACACTGGCTAACGACGCTTGGCCAGCGCATTCCGCAGGGCTACGTAAGCCGGTTTCGGCTGGTAGTTGCGATCAAACATCAGAGCTGCGCCCTGCGTGTGCTTCGAATGCGATCCGATCCATGAATACTTGTCGGTGAATCCCCAGGTCTGGATGGCGCTGCAGCCCGGATGAGACAGGCAAGCTTCGGCGATCTGGCGATAGACGCTGGCTTGTTGCTGCAAGTCGGCGGGGCTGGCATCGCCGCGCGAATCGACGGGAAGGGAAACATCCATCTCGGTGAGGTGAACCTGAAGGCCGAGGGCTGTGAACCGGGCGATGTTAGCAGAGATAGAGGGAATATCAGGATGCAGTGTGCCGATGTGCATCTCGAGCCCGACGCCGTCAATGGGAACGCGCTGGCGCTGGAAGTCGCGGACCATCGTGTAGATGGCATCCGACTTCCGGTTAATTTCCTCGGCTTCGGCTTCGTTATAAAACAGCAGAGCTTGCGGATCGGCCTCATGCGCCCAACGAAAACATTGCGCGAGATACGCCGGGCCTTGCTGTGCATAGCCGATGCCGGGCTGGTCATACCAGATTGTGCTGCGAAGTTGGCCGGTCCGAACGCCTTCGTCGAACGCTTCGTTGGCCACATCCCAGGCGGAAATTTTTCCGCGATAATGGCCGACCACGGTCCTGATGTGTGTCTCAAGCAAGTTCGAGAGTTGGGCGGGTGTGAAATTGCCCTTATTCAGCCAGCCGGGAGTTTGGCGATGCCAGACCAAAGTGTGGCCTCGGACCTTGATGTTATGGCGGTCAGCGAAATCGAGTACTTCATCGGCTTGGTGGAAATCAAAGGATTGCGAATCGGGCCGCAGAACCTCCCACTTCAAAGCGTCTTCGGGTTCGATCATGTTGAACTCGCGGGCCAGCGTGGCGGCGTAGGCAGGCTCGGAGAGTTCTGCGGGGCGTACGGCTGCGCCGATCAGCACGCCGGAATGTTCAGCGGCTTCGCGCAGAGACTCGGGAGCAGGAGGGGCGGCGAATGCGAGACAGAAAAAGGCGAGGGTCCAGGCCCCAATTCGCGTTCTAGGCAAAGTTACGCTCCTGTCGCGGGCGGGCCATTGGGGTCGTCGACAACGGCTCCTGCAAGCTAACTGTTAATGTGCACCGGGAAGAAACTTCTGCAAAGGGCACTGGTCACACTCCGGTTGTGACTTTTTGCAGTAATGTTTGCCGATGCCGACGATCAGGCCGTGCATTTCATTGAAGATCTGAACCAGTGCGACGCGTTTCGCGGTACTCATTCGCGACGGCGGGTGGGAGGAGCCGCGAGGGCCCGTAACAATGGTGAGAGGATCGAGAGAAAGTCGAAGAAAATCATCCTGCAATGGTTTTAGCGATCGCTCGAAGATTTCGCGGATCTCTTCGTAGGTGGCGCGATCCGACACTAGCTGATGGCGTTCCAGAATGCGGCGGGTGTAGGCGTCCACCACAAACGAAGGATGGTTTCCTGCGTACAGCAGGATCGAGTCGGCGGTTTCGGGCCCTACGCCGTGGAGAGCCAGAAGCTCTTCGCGAAGCTTGACGGTGGGCTCGGCGAACATACCACTCAAACAGCCGGCGTAGCGGTCGTCGAGAAACTGGACAAAGTTCTTCAGGCGTTGCGCCTTTTGCCGGAAATAACCAGCCGAACGGATCAACTGTTCCAGTTTCGAGAGAGGCGTGCGGCGGATTCCGCCGATGCTTAACACCCGCGCTTTGCGCAGGTTGGCAAGTGCGCGTTCGACATTTATCCAGGATGTGTTCTGCGTCAGGTAAGCGCCAACAATGACTTCGAATGGCGATTGAGCGGGCCACCAGTGCTGGTGTCCCCAGGCACGATAGAGCGTAGTGAAGTACGCGCGGATGTCTTGCTCCGCATCGGACGGACGAGTCTTTCCGGCAGAGGAATTTTGCCGCGTTCTACGCTTCAGTTCAGTGCGCCGCATCACTTCTTTTCTACACCGAAGAACATGATCTGTTGCGTGCGCTTTCGCGCAGTGTTGCGATTTCTGGCGCTTAACCCATGCCTGCAGTGCGCTTTACCAGATCGCAGTTCAGGTCAGGTACTTAGGTTACTTTTTCAGAATGCCCATTGGGTTGACAATTTGTGTCAGTGCGAAACACATCCGCTGAAGCGCCTCAGGAATCAGCCGTTTCGCATACTCCGTATTCCGGGAATCAGGAGAGATATGTCTCAGCGGCTCGGTGACCTGCTCGTAATCGAAAAGGTCATCACACAAGAGCAGTTGGAACAGGCGACGAAGCTCCAGAAGGAGACGCACTGCCGTCTTGCGTCGGCCTTGGTGAAGCTCGGATTCCTGTCTGACGAGGATGTTACCAACTTCCTGTCGCGCCAATATGGCGTTCCCGCCATCAATCTTTCGTATTTTGAGATCGATCCCGCTGTCATCAAACTGATCCCGTTCGAAACCGCAAAGCGCTACCAGATTCTGCCGCTCAGCCGCGTCGGCGCTTCGCTCACCATCGCCATGGTCGACCCGACCAACGTGTTCGCGATGGACGATATCAAGTTCATGACCGGCTTTAATATCGAGCCGGTCGTCGCTTCGGAAAGCTCAATCGTAGAAGGCATCGATAAGGCCTACGGCACCTCGAAAGAAGAAGAGCTCGAGTCGGTCATGCAGTCGATGAACGATATGGGCGAAGCGAGCGACATCGAAGTCCAGTCGGAAGAGCACGAACTCGAGCTGAAGGAGCTTGAGAAAGCGGCCGACGAGGCGCCCATCGTCAAGCTCGTGAACCTCGTGCTCACAGACGCCGTAAAGCGCGGGGCCAGCGACATTCACATGGAGCCGTACGAGAAAGAATTTCGCGTGCGCTTCCGTATTGACGGCGTCCTGCAGTCGATCATGAATCCGCCCTTGAAGCTGAAGGACGCGATCACATCGCGCCTCAAGATCATGGCAAAGCTCGACATCAGCGAAAAGCGGCTGCCGCAAGACGGCCGCATCATGCTGAAGATGCAGATTGGCGGCAAGAAAAAGCAACTCGACTTCCGTGTATCGACGCTCCCAACGCTGTGGGGCGAGAAGATCGTGCTCCGGTTGCTCGACAAAGAAAACCTGCGGCTGGATATGACCAAGCTGGGTTTCGAGTCGGAGTCGCTGGTGAAGTTCGAAAAGGCGATTTTGAAGCCATACGGCATGGTGCTGGTGACGGGGCCGACGGGATCAGGCAAGACGAATACTTTGTATTCCGCGATTTCCCGCCTCAACCAGCCCGATACCAACATCATGACCGCCGAGGATCCGGTCGAATTCCAGTTGGGCGGCGTCAACCAGGTGCAGATGAAAGAGCAGATCGGCCTGAACTTTGCGGCCGCGCTGCGCTCCTTCCTCCGCCAGGACCCTAACATCATTCTGGTCGGCGAAATCCGAGACTTTGAAACCGCTGAAATCGCCATCAAGGCCGCGCTCACCGGCCACCTTGTTCTGTCGACCTTGCACACCAACGGCGCTCCCGAAACGATTACCCGTCTGATGAACATGGGCATTGAACCTTTCCTGGTCGCGACCTCCGTGCACCTGATCTGCGCCCAGCGATTGGTGCGGCGCATTTGCAAAGACTGCGCGGAAGTGGTGGAAATGCCGCCGCAGGCGCTCATTGACGAAGGTTACACTCCGGAAGAAGCGAAGACCGTGCAGATCATGAAAGGCAAGGGCTGTGCGACCTGCAACAAGACCGGATACAAGGGGCGTACTGGCTTATATGAAGTGATGGAAGTCGACGATGAGATTCGGGAACTCGTACTGGTGGGCGCCTCGGCGCTCGAACTGAAGAAGAAAGCGATTGAACGCGGCATGATCACTCTGCGACGCAGCGGGTTGACGAAGGTCGCGCTCGGTTGGACCACCCTCGAAGAAGTGGCTCGCGAGACGATCCACTAGAACACAGCGGAAGGAAAAGAAGCGATTATGGCACTCTCACTCAGCGATCTGCTCCGGCGCATGCTGGAGATGAACGGAAGCGATCTTCATATCACGACGAACTCGCCGCCGCAAATCCGCGTGCACGGACATCTGGTGCCGCTCGACCTGCCGCAGTTGACGCCGGCGGAAACCAAGCAACTGGCCTATTCGGTGATGACCGATTCGCAGAAGCACCGCTTCGAAGAAAACCTCGAAATGGACTTTTCGTTCGGATTGAAAGGCCTGGCTCGTTTCCGTGCCAACGTTTTCAACCAGCGTGGTGCAACGGCCTGCGTCTTCCGTCTGATTCCATTCGAGATCAAATCGTTCCATCAGCTCGGCCTGCCGCCGGTGGTCAGTAAAATGTGCGACAAGCCGCGCGGCCTGGTGCTGGTGACGGGGCCGACGGGTTCGGGCAAGTCGACCACGCTGGCCGCCATGATCGACAAGATCAACTCCGAGCGGCACGATCACATCCTCACCATCGAGGACCCGATCGAATTCGTGCACATGAACAAGAACTGCGTGGTCAACCAGCGCGAACTGCACTCGGATACGAAGAGTTTCACCGACGCTCTGCGCGCCGCGCTCCGCGAAGACCCGGACGTGGTGCTGATCGGCGAAATGCGCGATCTGGAAACCATCGAATCAGCCTTGCGCATCGCCGAAACGGGCCACTTGACGTTCGGAACGCTGCACACCAATTCGGCTTCTTCAACCATCAACCGCGTGATCGACGTGTTTCCGGCCCACCAGCAATCGCAGATTCGCGCCCAGCTTTCGCTGGTGCTCGAAGGCATCATGTGCCAAAGCCTCTTGCCGAAAGTCGACGGGAAAGGGCGCGCCATGTGCATGGAAATCCTGGTGCCCAATGCGGCCGTGCGCAACCTGATCCGCGAAGACAAGATTCACCAGATTTATTCGGCCATGCAATCAGGCCAGGAAAAGTTCGGGATGCAGACCTTCAACCAGTCCCTGGCGACCGCCTACTTCCAGAAGCAGATCACGATCGAAACCGCGCTCGCCCGCTCCAGCAATCAGGACGAGCTGCAGGAAATGATCGCGCGCGGCACCAACCTGGGTAACCGGGCGAATCCGGCTCCGATGGGCAAGGCCGGGGTGCCATTGAAGAGATGATTTTGAAGGGAAGCCCGGCAGCGGGATCGCCGGGTTGGAATCAGGCACGGGCGCGCGGGGAAGAACGGGCGCTGTGCTGACGAAACAAGAATCAGGAGAAACCAGTCATGCCGGTATTTACGTTTTCAGGGAAGACCGCTTCAGGCGAGAAAATTCAGGGAGAGCGCGTAGCCTCCAACAAGGACGGGTTGGCGTCGCAGCTTCGCAAAGAACGCATCACGCCTGGCTCAATCCGCGAGAAGGGCAAGGAATTTTCCCTGCCGACTTTCGGAAGCAGCAAGATCAAGGTGAAAGAGGTTGCGGTCTTCTTCCGGCAGTTCTCCGTCATGATCGATGCCGGCTTGCCGCTGGTGCAGTGCCTGGAAATTCTCGGCGCGAACCAGGAGAACCCGAATTTTCAGAAAACACTATTGGGCGTGCGGAGCACGGTCGAAGGCGGCGCCACGCTGGCCAATGCCATGCGCCAGTATCCCAACATTTTCGACGATCTCACCACCAACATGGTCGAAGCGGGCGAGACCGGCGGTATTCTCGACCTCATTCTGCAACGTCTGGCGGTCTATGTTGAAAAGGCCGTCAAACTGCGTGCGGCTATCAAATCGGCCTTGATCTACCCGGTCGCGGTCGTCTCGATCGCCATGCTGATCGTAGGCGCGCTCCTCAAGTGGGTCGTGCCAATCTTCGCCAACCTCTTTGTGGGTTTGGGAGTCGCACTGCCTCTGCCGACCCGCATCGTCATCGGCTTGAGCAGTTTCGTGGGACATTTCTGGTGGTTCTTCTTTGCGGGTACCGGCGGCGCAGTCTATGGCATCAAGCAAATTCGCAAGCATCCGCGGGGGAAGTACTACTTTGACGCGATGCTGCTGAAGTTGCCGATTGTGGGCGCGCTGCTGCGCAAGATCGCGGTGGCACGCTTTACGCGTACGCTCGGCACCCTGATTACGTCCGGCGTTCCGATCCTTGAAGGACTGGCGATTACTGCCCGTACGTCGGGCAACGCGGTACTGGAAGAAGCGCTCATGAAGGTGCGCAAAGCGATCGAAGAAGGCCGTACCATCGTCGATCCGCTGCGCGAATGCGGAGTCTTCCCGAACATGGTGACGCAGATGATCGGCGTCGGCGAAGCCACGGGCGCGATGGATGCGATGTTGCAGAAGATCGCCGACTTCTATGAAGACGAAGTGGATGCCGCTACCAAGGACATGCTGGCCATGCTGGAGCCAGCCATCATCGGCTGCCTCGGCATCACCATTGGCGGCATCGTCATTTCACTGTACATGCCTCTGTTCGCCATGATTTCGAAACTGGCGGGATAGGAAAGACAGCGTTCAGCCTTCAGCCCTCAGCGAAACCCGAAACTTCGGGAGACGACGCTGACGGCGGAAACCTGACGGCTGATGGCTGAAAGCTGACGGCTAACCCCATGCATTCCATCTCCGATGAACGCAACTGGCTGACCTGGCTGGTGAAGGTTCGCATCCTGATCCTCATGGTGCTGCTCGCGATCGAGCTGGCCGTCATTCGACTGACGCCCAGCCCGGTGCCGGTGGTGCCTTTCCTCACCGGGATGGTGCTGTGGTTCGTGCTCTCTCTGTTCTTCCTGTTCCTGGTTTCCGTCTGGAACGAGCACCGGCTGCAAGCCATGCTGCAGGTGCTGGCCGACATTGCCATGGTGACGCTGGTCGTGCATTTGACTGGCGGCATCGACAGCTCGCTGAATTTCCTCTATCCCCTCGTGATTGTGGTCGCCGCTATGCTGCTGCCACGCGCCTGGGCGTATTTGAGCGCGGCGCTGGCTTTCATTTTTTTCGGCGCGGTTCTGGAACTCGGTTTTTACGGTTTCATTCCTTCCTACTCGAACTCCCATCCCAAGTTAAAAGCGCTGCAGGTGGTGATTTTCGTCAACCTGTTCGCTTACTTTGCCATCGCCTACCTGGCGGGCGTCCTCATGAACAAGCTCCGCCAGGTGGATGTGCAGTTGCAAACTGCCAGCGGCGCGCTGGAGAATCTGCAGGCCTTGCACGAGAACATCGTGCAGTCGATGAGCGGAGGCGTCATCACAACCGGGCCCGATGGCCGCATTACGTTGGTGAACCGGGCCGCGCAGCAGTTGCTGGAGATTTCCGAGGACAAGCTGCAAGGCCGCTCGGTGGGCGATTTGTTTCAGGATCCATTGCCGCACTTTGGATTGGGGCGCGCCGGCGCTGAAGTCCGCTACGCCAATGCGAAAGGATTCCGAAAGACCTTTCGGGTCATGGTCTCCGCTCTCAACGTCAGCGTCCGCGGGGACCTGGGTTTTGTCTACACCTTCGACGATCTGACCGAAATCCGCAGGCTGGAAAGGGAAGTGCGCATGCAGGACCGGCTGGCTGCGGTTGGCCGTCTGGCAGCCGCCATTGCTCACGAGATTCGCAACCCGCTGACGTCGATTGCCGGTTCCGTGAGCATGTTATCCGAGACCTCTGCGTTAAATGCCGAAGAGCGTCACCTGTTGCAAATCGTAATCCGGGAATCCGATCGCCTGAACAACATCATCACCGATTTTCTGGCCTACTCGCGCGGCAAACAATACCGTCTGGAACGCGTCAACTTGATTCCATTGCTGGAAGACACGCTCACCCTGGTGGAGAAGCGGCTGGTTGCGGAGAATGCGGGCATCCAGGTGGAGCGCGATTTTCAGAAGCCGGAGGCGTGGGTTCTGGGCGACGGTGACAAGCTGAAACAGGTTTTCTGGAATTTCTGCGAGAACGCGGTGCGCGCCATGAAAGCGAAGGGCGGGACGCTGACGGTGGGGTTGAACGAGCGTGGTTCCGACTGGGAAATGAATTTCTCTGACACGGGCCCGGGAATCCAGCCGCAGCAGACGGAAAAGATCTTCGAGCCTTTCCAGTCGAACTTTGAGGGTGGGACCGGACTTGGTTTGGCGATTGTTTATCAGATCGTGCAGGCGCATGAGGGCAAAGTGTGGGCGCGGTCGGAAGTCGGCAAAGGCACCCACTTTGTGGTGCGTTTACGGCGCATGGAGCAGGAAGAGCGAGCGCAGCCGGAGGACCAAGGCAGGCTCGCCGTATCCACCGCAAAATTCCCCGAGAGCGCGCTCGCGGGAGCAGGAGGTGCGAAGCGTGGGTAACATCCTCGTCTGCGACGACGAACGCTCGATCTGCGAACTCCTCGATATTGCCTTGCGCCGGGACGGCCACAAAGTCGAAACCGTCACGGGCGGCGACCTGGCGAAACGCAAAATCGATAGCGCGTTGTTCGACGTGATCGTGACCGACATCAAGATGCCGGGAGTGGACGGCGTTGAAGTCCTGCGCCACGCGCACCAGGTTTCTCCCGAATCGGCGGTCATCCTGATGACGGCGGTCGACGACTATGAAGCGGCCGTCGAGGCTGTCAAAGCCGGCGGCGCCACAGATTATATCCGGAAGAATCCGGGGCTGGTGGATGAGGTCAAGCTGGCAATCGCGCGCGCGCTTACGCGAGTGTCGCTCAGCCGCCAGAATTTTGCGCTGCGCCGCGACGCTGCGGCCCGCAATTCGCTCGACAACATCGTGGGCGCGAGTCCGGCGCTCGAGAAACTAAAGCAAACCATCCGCACTGTTGCCACCACCAGCAGCACGATCCTGGTGTATGGCGAGAGCGGGACCGGCAAAGAACTGGTGGCTCGCGCCGTGCACACCTGTTCGCCCCGGAATTCCGAGGCTTTCGTCTCGGTCAACTGCGGCGCTTTTCCGGAGACGCTCCTTGAGAGCGAACTTTTCGGTTATGTGAAGGGCGCGTTTACGGGAGCGAACCAGAACCGGCGCGGGCTGTTCGAAGTCGCGAACGCGGGCACCATTTTCCTCGATGAAATCGGCGAAATGACCATGCCCATGCAGGTCAAGCTGCTCCGGGTTTTGCAGGAGCGCACCCTGCGTCCGGTGGGCGGCACGAGCGAAATTGCGGTGGACGTGCGCGTGATTGCAGCCACCAATCGCGATCTCGACAAGCAGGTTACCGAAGGCACGTTTCGCGAAGACCTCTACTACCGGTTGAATGTGATTCCGATTCGCGTGCCGAGTTTGCGCGAACGCCGCGAAGACATCGCTCTGCTGGCCAATCACTTCCTGAAGAAATATGCGCCCGGGGCGGGCAAGAACATTCACGGGATGGCAGCGGCGGCGCTGGAAACCCTGACCAGCTATGAATGGCCCGGCAATGTTCGCCAGCTCGAAAACACGATTGAACGCGCGGTCGCGCTGGAAGCAACCAATGAATTGCATGTCGAGTTACCCGCGGAACGTCCTAAGGCGCGCGCGGCCGCCGCTGGCGCGGAGACGGCCGTGACGTTCTCCGGAGGCGCGGTTCTGCCCGAAGGCGTCAACATGGAAAACTATGTCGCGCAGATCGAGCGCTCTCTGCTGCAGTCCGCCCTGGGCCAGACTCAGGGAGTGCAGGTGCGCGCCGCCGACGTCCTTGGAATTTCTTACCGCTCGTTCCGGCACTTGATGAAGAAGTACGACCTGTAGAAGCAACTCCCACACGATGCCTACCGGCGAACGGCGAATCGGTCGTCGCCACCAACCACCCACCACCAACCACCAACCGCCCGAGAACCGATTTCTGCCTTTAACCGAGACCCTTCTCCCGCTATACTCATGCGTTCCAGTCGAGCACGCCGAATTTGGCTTGAGGGGGCCGGATTCGGAGGAGGAAAAGTGTTGTCGCAGCAGTCACTTCTGCGCGTTCCCTTGCAGTCCATGGTTCCCGCCTGCAGCGAATTGTGCTTTCCAGCAAATATGTTTTGTCTGTATTTACCCCGGGGGAGATGAGGATGACCATTCTACGATTAGGCAAGTGCCTGGCAATCGGTCTGGCTGTTTGCACGCTGGGAGCGTCCTTAGCAAAGGCTGGCGTGGGATTCCAGCCGATTTCACCTGACGAACTCAAAATAACCAGTGAGCCTCTCGCGCCAGGAGCGCCGGCGATCATTTTGTACCGCCAAGTAGACCGGGACGATAACACGCGCACCTCGCATGAAGACGATTACTTGCGCATCAAGGTTCTCACTGAAGAGGGACGAAAGTATGCCAATGTCGAAATCCCATTTCTGAAAGGACAGCAGGATGTGGTGGGCGTGCATGCCAGAACGATCCGGCCCGACGGATCCATCGTCGAGTTTGGCGGCCAGGCTTTCGACAAGGAACTCGTCAAGGGACGGGGCGTTAAGTATCTAGCCAAGACTTTTACTCTCCCCGAGGTTCAAGTGGGCAGCATCATCGAGTATTCCTACACCATCGACTTGGGCGAGTACATGCTGTTTGACTCGCACTGGATTCTGAGCGATGAGCTTTTCACAAAGAAGGCGAAATTTTCGCTGAAACCCTATCAGGGGAATGGTTACGAAGTATTCCAGTTGCGCTGGAGTTGGCAGGGGCTCACGCCGGACGCCCAGCCAAAACAGGGCCCCGACCGTATCGTTCGTATGGAAGCCGCCAACATACCCGCTTTCGTAACGGAGGAATATATGCCTCCTCCCAATGAATTTAA
>Ga0116121_1000318_pt1 | contig 25330 bp, 19 predicted proteins | sample June2015DPH_13_1_FD_89725 | JGI IMG/M metagenome (GOLD analysis project Ga0116121, IMG submission 89725) | Peatland microbial communities from SPRUCE experiment site at the Marcell Experimental Forest, Minnesota, USA - June2015DPH_13_10 | ecosystem: Environmental > Terrestrial > Soil > Wetlands...
GGCGGAAAGAGGTCGAATCCAGTCTGTTTCCATTCAAATCGTTCTTGCTCCAAACATGCGTTATCGAGCTTATCTTCAATGAGTTAGGCCAGCTGCCAGAAAATTTAGCCGGACAGTAGTGAGTATATATATAGGAAATCTGATGTTTCATTTGCGCCTTGGTAAATGGTGTTCCTTCAGCATTCTAAGAAGGAAGTCCAGCCACTTACGGGCTGGGCCTTCCTTCAATTAGCATAGGTGGTATCGGAACTCCAAAACCGAACCTACGCCGTTCTATGCAGCCTTTGACCTTGCAGCCCGATAGGGCGAAGGTGTTAGTCTGTTGGTTGGCTCGTTCCGCCCCGCTTGCCATATCCTCCGCCGCCCAAACTTACGGCTGGTTTACTTGTTCACAACTTCTAATACAGGCTTGCGGTTTGGTATTTGTGTCGGCGGGGCAATACATCTCAGCCCGCCCCTACCGAAACCCCGCCACTGACGAGTATGATTAAACGCGCGGGCTAAACTTAATTCTCCGCCATCTTCTGTACATACGTCGGCCACACAGCTATGTACATACCTTCCGTCTCGTGTCCTGCCAGCGGTTCTATGGTTCCTTCTATTTCAAACTGTTTCAGAAACCGCTGCCCGTCTGCCTCGTTGCGGAAGGCAAATGTTCCTATCCGTTCTCCGTCCTTGTTCCGGATAACTCGCCCGTCTGCTGTTCTGATTGCACAGAATAAACCCTCAACTTTTAACTCTTCGCTCATTGGATTCCTCCAGTTGTTTTTGTTCCCCACGGATAAGGACCGGCGGGAACTTCTTGAATGATTCGCGGTGTGCCGTCTAATGCTCGCCCAATCTCATCCGCGCCCTGCTCGTCTCGCCGCGCTTGACTTGTGGCTTCAATCTCTCGCTCTGGCACCAAAGAGCAAAGTCCACATTCGCGGGCTTGTCCGTGCTTTATGGGAATTTGCGATGTGGCGCGGAGACGTGTCCACTCAGCGCAATCCTATGGAGCTTGTCACGATCAAAGGCGCAAGTAAACGCGTTAAGAAAACACGTAGCTTGACTGTCGAAGAGTTCCAAAAACTTCTTGAGCAACTTGAGGAACCCTTCCGCACGATGGCTCTAGTCTGCGCCTGCTTAGGGCTGCGCATTAGCGAGTGTCTTGCCCTGCGCTGGTCCGATGTGGATTAGCTCAACGGCACGCTGTGCGTTGAACGTGGCATTGTGCATCAGGTTGTCGACGATGTGAAAACACCTGAATCACAACGAACGATGTATATCGACAGCGAAATCGTGGCCGTGCTCAAGATGTGGAAGCAGCTATCTCAATTCTCCGCGCCGGACGATTGGGTCTTCGCTTCCCCGGTGAAAATCGGACGCTTGCCTCTCTCCTACGCGGGAGTCTGGCGGGCACTTCAAAAAGCAGCGCTCAAAGCTGGCATCGGTCATATCAGTTCGCATACCTTCCGGCACACACACAGATCATGGCTTGATGCTGTTGGTACACCTGTGGGCGTGCAACAACGGCTCATGCGCCACACCGACATCAGAACCACGATGAACGTGTACGGCACAGCAGCCACGGCGGATATGCGGCAGGCGCACACGAAAATCGTTAAACTCGCGCTTGCACGGGCTTAACTGATTTGTGGGCTGATTTGATCCACGTTAAGTAATTGAAAACATGGCGGAGAGGGAGGGATTCGAACCCTCGGTACAGGTGTTAGCCCGTACAACGGTTTAGCAAACCGCCGCATTCGGCCACTCTGCCACCTCTCCGGCGTGCGGAACTCCAGTTTATCACGGTCAGTAGGAGTGCAGTTCTCGCTCGGTTTCATCAAGCACCCCTGAATCGTGTGTGTTTCGGCGCCATGCATTACTAAGTCTGCACAACCCGGATTAAGGTAGCGCTCCCAAGTCTGCCGATGGCCGCGACTGTGCTCGGCTTCCGCTTCCCTTGCAGGTGAGGTAAGTAAATACGTGCTACAAAGTCCCCCAGTCGATCCGCAACGTAATCAGACGGAATCTTTCCGAGAGATTTGCATTGAGCATCAGCGGATATTGTGAAATATCGCTGCCACGCAGAAGTCATCCTGGCAGCACTTCAGCAAGCCTTCCAGAATTACGGTCTGGCGGAGGCAGCGGTGCCTTGGAATCGTTGTTCATATTCCGGACTCTGCACACCGGGACTCCGGGTTGCATTCTTCTCGGAACACAAGGCGGGATGGTTCGTAGCTCTATAACCCGTTTAGTGGCACAACGTTCCGGATTCGCTACTTGGAATCGTGGATGCCAGGACTTCGGAGGGCGACGTGCCACTCCCTCTGTTGGCGGGCCATTCTGCGCTTCACACGCAGCGACCGCGTCAACCTTGAGTTGTGCTTCAAGAGGAGGTGCTCTTATGGGACCACATAGTGGAGAGCGGATCCATACAGCCGATCACGGGATCGAACGTAAGCGGCTCGTTGCCGAGAGAGATCACGCTTTACAGCGAGCGACGAAGAAAGAAGCTCAATTGAGCCCCGATTTGTCTCACGAATTGCGGAATGCTCTCGCCTGTATTCATCAATTTGGAAGCATCCTGGTCGACGGGCTGGCAGGGGAATTGTCCGGGGAACAACGCGAGTATCTCGGCATCATGCTGGAAAATGCCTCGAAAATTCGCAGCGCGCTGGATCGGACGGTGAGCGGGCCTCCGGGCCCCTCTTGAGGAGTTTGTACCAAGCCACATCGAACGTTTTTCCTAATGGAGAGCTAATGGACAAGACAAGGATATTGGTTGTCGATGACAATCCCACAATACGAAAAGGGCTGAGCGTCCGGTTGCGAGCGAACGGGTACGAGGTTTTGTTTGCCGAGGACGCCATTTCGGCTACGGCCGCTCTGGTGACCGAGAGGCCCGACCTGGTAATTCTTGATCTGGGACTTCCTTGCGGAGATGGATTCGTGGTGATGGAACGATTGCACAAAAGCGACCGTCTGGCGGACATCCCCGTAATTGTCCTGACAGGCCGCGAATTGGCCGGTGATCGGGATCGAGCTCTGCAGGCGGGAGCGGCTGCCTTCTTTCAAAAACCTGTGGAAGACCGCAATTTGCTCTTTGCCATTCAGAAGGCGCTGGATCTCTCCCGCGGTGAATTACGCTTTGACGCGTAGCTGGGATTGAATGCTGCGAAGCAAACACAGAACTTCACTCAAACGAGGAGACTTACTCACATGTTAACGATCCTTGTGGTTGACGATAACCTTCACCTGCAAGTTGCCTTCAAGAAGATACTCACTTCCTCTGGGTATCGGGTTGTGGTTGCCGGAGATGGAGAGGAAGGTTTACGCCTTGCGAGCACCACAAGGCCTGATGTCATCGTGCTCGATATGATGCTGCCGAAGCTCAGTGGTTTGGAAGTCCTGCTCGCATTGAAAGCCGGTAGCAGGACCAAGAAAATCCCAGTGATCGCCTTGAGCGGTCTGCCCGTCAGCAATGAGGCGAGATTGAGAAGGGACGGGGCGATAAGCTACCTGCAGAAGTCAAACTTGGAAGACCTCGACGTCCTGCTCCAAGCGATCGATTATGCCCTTCTTGTGCCCCGTGACGACGAGTTCTGCGAAACCTCGTTTGTTCCCAACTCGCCTTTACAAAGTTGACTTCGTCGGTGGCTCGATAGGCAATACGGATGGTTCGTCGCTTGGTCGCGCCAGCACTCGGAAGACACCATCGTCCACCGGAACATCAGCGCTCAGCGTTCAATCAGGAAACGCCGGCCAACTATTTTAACGGATGCTGATAGCCCGTCGGCACCAGGAAATAGTGAAAGAGAATAAGGAGCGCCGCGTTCAAGAAACCGGAGATCCATCCCGAGAACCTTCCAGTGAACCGTAAATTGGAGGCTGATTTTATTGCTTTCGGGGTCCCCGCTCATTTGATGGTTCTTCCCCCTCGTGCATCTGCACCGCTTGAACATATGGCGCTCGGTTGATTTCAAAGCCGATGCCCTTCCGGAATCACGGTCTGGCGGAGGCAGAGGTGCCTTGGGAGCGTTGTTCATATTCTGGACTCTGCACACTGGGACTCCGGGTTGCATTCTTCTCGGAACACAAGGCGGGATGGTTCATAGCTCCTAACCCGTGTAGTGACATCACGTTCCGCATTCGCTACTTGGAATCTTGGATGCCAGGACTTCGGAAGGCGACGTGCCACTCCCTCTGTTGGCGGGCCAATCTGCGCTTCACAGGCAGCGACCGCGCCAACCTTAAGTTGTGCGTCAAGAGAGGTGCTCTTACGGGACCACCTAGTGGGACCCAAGAGGCGCCATCACGGTCTGCTGCACCCTTTTTATGGGCCTTGCGATTACATTCATCAAAACCTCTCGGCAAGCCCTGGTGACAACAGCGCAGATCTTGGCGTCCGTATCAACGGTAGTCCTGCAGCGTGCTGTTTCGCCGGCCGTTTTCAAAGGCACTGGAAACAGTTTAGGTCAAACTGCTCTTACTCTCCTTATGCTCTCGGTCGGGTTCCTGCTAGTGCTAAATCGGCATGCTTTTCTGGTCCTGCACGCGCGAACCCGAAACATGCTCATCGTCCTGATGACTTCTTCGAAGAAGGAACGGGATCGACTTAGTGACCACAGCCTGGCACCCAACAGCTATCTCCAGAAACCGCTGGACTTCGATGAGTTCCGAAAAATAGTGGGACGGCCCGGGTTGTACAGTTCAGATCCCTTTTTCAGGGAAGCCATTCAAGGAGTCTTCAGCCGGTGAAGGACGCCACAGGATCTCGCTTAGGCGAAGCAGGCATCGCCGTCCCTTTAGAGAAAAGCTCGCTCGGCTCGGGCGGAGAAAGCGACGGCGCGGCCTCCATTGTGCAGCACGAGTTGGAGCAGCGGAACGCCGAGCAGCGCCTGGGAGAGCAAAAATATGCTCTGGACCAACACGCCATTGTCGCCTCTACCGACGTTCAGGGAACCATCACGTACGTAAACGACAAGTTTTGCGCCATCAGCAAATACTCGCGCCAAGAGCTCGAGGGCCAAAACCACCGCATGCTCAACTCCGGCCGCCATCCGAAAGAGTTTTTCCAGCAGATGTACCGCGCTATCGCCAACGGACAAGTGTGGCGGGGCGAGATCTGCAATCGCGCCAAAGATGGATCGATTTACTGGGTGGATACCACCGTCGTACCGTTCCTCGACGCCTACGGTAAACCCAGACAGTACATGGCGATCCGCGCCGACATCACCGAGCGCAAGCGAGCCGAGCAACTCGTGCAGGAAAGCTTGGCTACCAGCAACGCTGCCCTGAAAGATCTGGCAGATTATAAATTTGCTCTCGATCAACACGCTATCGTGGCGGTTACAGACGTCCAAGGGACCATCACTTACGTCAACGAAAACTTCTGCGTCCACAGTCAATATTCCAGAGACGAACTGATCGGCCAGAATCACCGCATCATCAGCTCAGGCCACCATTCAAAGGAATTCTTCCAGGAGATGTATCGCACCATCGGCAACGGCACAGTGTGGCACGGCGAGATCTGCAACCGGGCCAAAGACGGATCGCTTTACTGGGTGGATGCCACCATTGTCCCCTTACTCGATGCCACGAACAAACCGAGGCAGTACTTGGCAATCCGTACGGTGATCACCGATCGCAAGCGGGCGGAGGAAGTGAGCGGAAGTTTGGCGGCCGTGGTCGAATCATGTGGTGATGCCATTCTCAGCATGACTCTGGACGGGACGATCACCGCCTGGAACCCCGGCGCCGAGAGGTTGTTCGGCTACTCGTCATCAGAGGCGGTGGGCAAACCGATGCGGATGCTCTTGCCGCCGGACCGCGCGAACGAAGAATCGGACATTCTGGCGCGAATTGGCCGGGGTGAACACGTCGAACACTTCGAAACCGTCCGTGTCCGAAAAGATGGCAAGAACGTGGACGTTTCAACGGCATTGTCCCCGATTATGGACGGCAGAGGGGCGATCGTAGGCGCTTCAAAAATTGCGCGCGACATCACGGAACGCAAGCAGGCCGAAGAGCGGCTCGCGGGACAAGCGCAGGAACTGTCCCGGCAATCCGAGGAATTGTTGCGCTCGCAACTGGCTCTGGAAACACAGAGCCTTATGCTGCAATCCGTGCTGGACAGCATGGCGGAGGGGTTGGTCGCCGCCGACGAGCAGGGAAGATTCATCATCTGGAATCCGGCCGCGGTGAAGATTCTTGGCTTAGAAGCGACGAATTTGCCGAGCCAGCAATGGACGTCACACTACCGACTCTACCTAGAAGACATGGTCACGCCTTTCCCCGCCGATCAGCTGCCGCTGGTCCGCGCCATCCGCGGAGAATCAAGTTCTACCGAGATGTTTGTGCGCAATCCCAAGCTCGAAAATGGGACTTGGATTGAAGTCGGCGGCGGCCCTTTGAAAGACAAAAAGGGAACGCTGCGCGGTGGCGTGGTAGCTTTCCGCGACATTACGCAAAGAAAGGCAGACGAGCTGGAAATCCGCGCCCTCAATGACGAACTCGAAAACAGGGTGGCGCAACGAACTTCCCAACTCGCGGCCGCCAACCAAGAGTTGGAGGCCTTTGCCTATTCCGTTTCCCACGATCTTCGCGCTCCGCTCCGGCACATCGGAGGTTTCGCCAAGATCTTGTCCGAGGATTTTGGCCCGGGAATGCCCCCGGAAGCAACGCGTCTTCTGGAACGCGTCCAGGACGGCACGAATCGCATGGGACTGATGGTGGATGAACTCCTGAATCTGGCGCGGGTGGGCCGTCATGCCCTCAAGGTTCAGAACAGCAATATGAATGAGATCGTCGAGGAAGTCGTATCCCTGCTGAAGCCGGAAACGGAAGGCAGAGCCGTGAAGTGGACGATTGCGAACCTGCGGTCGGCGGAATGCGACCCCATCCTGATCAAGCAGGTTTTTCAGAACCTGATCGCAAACGCGCTAAAGTTTACTCGTCCCCGTGAACATGCCGCCATTGAGATCAGTCACCATCAGGAAAACGGAGAGACCGTCTTCTTTGTTCGCGACAATGGCGTTGGCTTCAACATGAAGTACCAAGACAAGTTATTCGGCGTCTTTCAGCGCCTGCATCGAGCCGAGGATTTCGAAGGAACGGGCATCGGTCTGGCCACCGTACAACGCATCATTCGCAAGCACGGAGGACGCGTCTGGGCGGAGGCCGAACTGGATAAGGGAGCGACGTTTTATTTCACAGTGCGGGCCGAAGCCGCCGAAGTGAAGAACAAGACGGCTGCATCAGGAGCTTGCATATGAATTCAAATGAAGTGGATATTCTCTTGGTCGATGATAGTCAAGACGACGTTGACCTCACGATGCACGCCTTGCGCACGGAAAATCTGGCCAACCGCGTCTTCATCGCACGCGATGGCGAGGAAGCGTTGGACTTTCTTTTCTGCACCGGACCTTATTCCACGCGCTCTTTTGAGCATCCTCCCAAGCTAGTGCTTCTCGATCTGAAGATGCCAAAAGTGGACGGCGTTCAGGTTCTCAAGCAGATCAAGGGAGATCCGCGGACCAGGAGCATACCTGTTGTCCTGATGACCTCTTCGGGGGAAGAGAAGGACATGGTGACCGGGTACAAGCTCGGCGTAAACAGCTTCGTCCAGAAACCAGTGGACTTCGACCAGTTCCGAGCGATGGTGAAGATGCTCGGGCTGTACTGGCTGGTCACCAATCGGCCTCCCGTTGGTAGTGGTCCGGCGAATTTGGAAGGACGGGAGAGATGACAAGCGCGGGGACTGAGCTCGCAATTCCAGCAGCCGCGGCGCCCAGGCCCCAGTTGCGCGCCTTGCTCGTGGAAGACAACCCGCTCGACGCCGCGCTGGTTGTGCGAGCGCTGATTAAAGATGGCTTCGATGTTACCGCCGACGTTGTGCAGGATGAAGCTGCGTTCACCAAAGCACTTCGTCACGGCTGTCCGGAGGTCGTACTGGCCGATTACAACCTGCCGACATGGAAAGGTATGGAAACGCTTGATGTAATACGCCGCGAAGGCCTCGATATTCCGATGATTCTGGTCTCGGGAGCGCTCGGCGATGTGAACGCCGTCGAATGCATCAAACAAGGCGCTACCGACTACGTTCTCAAAGATAGCTTGGCCCGGTTGCCGGCAGTGATTCGCCGCGCCCTGCAGGAAAAACTCGAACGCAGCCTGCGCCACCAGACGGAAAGGGACTTGGCTCGGAAAGTAGATGAGTTAGCTCGTTCCAATGCCGACCTCGAGCAGTTCGCCTATGTTGCATCGCATGACCTGCAAGAACCGCTGCGGATGGTGACGGCCTACACCCAATTGCTGGCGGAACGCTATCGGGGAAAACTCGACGAGAATGCGGACAAATTCATCGGCTATGCCAGCGAAGGGGCTCAACGCATGCAGGTCCTCATCCGGGATCTGCTGTTATTTTCGCGGATGGGACGGACGGAGGCTCGCGAAAGAGTTGAGTGCGATGCGGTGATAAAAGAAGTCCTTCAGACTCTCAGATCTGCCATTGAGCAGAGCGGCGCCGTTGTCACTCATTCTGCCCTGCCGGCTGTGTGGGCCAACCCCACGCAGATGGCGCAGGTCTTCCAGAATCTGATCGGGAACGCCATTAAGTTTCGCCAGGAAGAGCCGCCGGTGATTTCGGTGCAGGCTGAAGAAGCCGGTCAGCAATGGCTCTTCAGCGTGCGCGACAACGGAATCGGAATCGCTCCTGAGTACGCGCAACAGATTTTTGTCGTCTTCCAGCGTTTGCACGCCCGCACCGAGTACCCGGGCAACGGTGTCGGCCTGGCCATTTGCAAGAAAATCATCGAGCGTAACGGCGGCAAGATCTGGATGGAGTCGCAGGCTGGCGCCGGTTCCACTTTCAAGTTCACGCTGCCCAAGTCTGACACTGAAGAAAGCACGAGGATACGGTCATGAAGACAGCAGCGGATCTCCTTGTCATCGATGACAATCCAGCGGATGTGTCGCTGGTCCGAGAGGCCCTGGCGGGAAGCAAACATCGCAGCAGGATCACCAGCGTCGGGGACGGTGTTGAGGCTTTGGCTTTTCTATACCACAGAGACAAGTATGTGGACGCGATTCGGCCCGACCTGGTGATGCTTGACCTGAATCTGCCAAAGAGAGATGGGCTAGCCGTCTTGGCCGCGATGAAAGCAAGTCCGGATCTGCGTCGCATTCCGGTCGTGATCTTTAGCACTTCACAGTTGAGCAAGGATATTACGCGCAGTTACGAATTAGGCGCGAATTGCTACGTCAGCAAGCCGGGAAACTTAACTGAGTTTTTCTCGACGGTACTGTCGATTGAAGAGTTCTGGCTCAGCTTCGCCTGTCTGCCAGCCCAAGGAGAATGAGGAAGAATGGATCATCCAACAACTCAGGTGTTGCTCATTGAAGACAATCCCGGCGACGCAGACCTGGTCCGCCTGCGCTTGCTCGAAGGCAAATCTCCAGTAAATGTAAATTGTGTCAACCTGCTGTCCGATGGCCTCGCCTCTCTGACTCGAGAGACTCCCTCGGTGGTGCTGTTGGACCTGAACCTACCCGACAGCCGCGGCGCGGACACCTTTCGTCGCGTCCTGGAGCATTCCCCCAATGTGCCTGTAGTAGTGCTTTCCGGCCAGGACGACGAGTCGCTTGCGATCGAGGCCGTTCATCAGGGTGTGCAGGACTACCTAATCAAAGGCAACATCTCCGGCGGGCATCTGGAGCGCGCCATCCGCTACGCCGTGGAGCGGCAAGCTCTTCTGCGCTCACTCGAAATTACCCGCAAGCAACAGCTGGAGTTCAAAGATCAGTTTCTCTCGCACGTCTCCCATGAGTTGCGCACGCCGCTCACCTGCATTTACCAGTACGTCTCTCTCATCCAGGACGGACTGGCCGGCCCCGTGTCGCCTGACCAGTCCGACCATCTGAAGATTGTGCTGAAAAGCGTAAATCAATTACGCGCGATGATCCATGACTTGCTCGAAGCGACTCGTGCCGAGACCGGCAAAATGCGGATCGAACCCCGCTGCATCTCGCTCGGCGAACTGATTCGTCAGACCGTCGCCATGATGCAGCCCACGGCAGACGAAAAGAAGATTGGACTCGAAATCGGAGTCGACCAGCGGCTTCCTTTAGTGCATGCCGATCCCGACCGCGTTCTCGAAGTGCTCATCAATCTGGTGGACAACGCCATCAAGTTCACCCCGCCCGATGGCTCGGTCCTCGTCCAGGCCTGCGTCGTCGAGGCTGACCCAGGTTCGGTCTACATTTCAGTCACCGACACGGGGCGCGGCATCAGTCCCGAAGCGAGGGTGTCGATCTTCGATCGCCTCTACCAGGATGCCGATTCCGTCGACAGCAACCGTTCTGGATTAGGACTGGGGCTATTCATCTGCAGAGAAATCGTCCGGCTTCATCAAGGACGTATCTGGGTTTCGAGCGAGCCGGGACAGGGCAGCAATTTCACCTTCACTCTGCCAACTTATTCGCTGGCCAAGCTGCTTGGTCCAGTCATCACGCACCACGATTGCTTGCGTCGCGCTTTTGTGCTGGTGACGGTCGAACTTACGCCGCTTTCCACTGCTCCGCCACGTAATTGGAAACAAACGTGGCGGCAGTGTCTGGAAATCCTGCGCCGGTGCATTTTTCTCGACAAGGATCTCGTGTTGCCGCCGATGGCAACAGGGGGAGCCGCCGAAACTTTTTTCGTGGTGGCATCGACCGATTTGGATCGTTCCAGAATTATGACGACGCGTATTCGCGAAGCACTCGAGCGCGTGCCTGATCTCCAAAGCAAGTGCACCCTCACAATTACGGCCGCTCCGGTGGACCTGCCCGCCGACATTTCCACCCGATCGCCGGAACAGCAGATTCAAAGCGTGGCCGACCTTGTAACCGGAATGATCAAGACAGGGCTAGACAGAAAGCAGCCATTCACAGGGAAGACCGAACGATATTCCAATTAATGAACCCACAATAGGGAGACCCACAATGCCAAGACCAAGAATTCTGGTAGTCGACGACGATCCCGATCTGGTTCGTGCTTTGCGGCTGCGCCTGCAGGCCAACAATTACGAGGTCACCAGCGCCGGGGATGGCGATGCCGCCATCGCGTCAGTGACGAAAGAACGGCCAGCCCTGATTATTCTGGATCTGGGCCTGCCGAACGGAGACGGCTTCGTCGTTCTGGAACGACTGCAGAACAGTCAAGCGCTTTCCGGCGTTCCCGTCATCGTGCTAAGCGCGCGCGATCCCAAAAACAATGAGCAGCGCGCCTTAACGGCTGGGGCGACGGCATTTTTTCAGAAACCCGCCGACAACAACGAACTAATAAACATGATCAGCTTCAGCCTCTCGCCCCGATCAACACAGTCTGCACCTTCCTCATCGTAAAGTCCGCCCGATCCTTGTTGAAGCGGAGCAAACGTGACCAATCCCTAGGGCCGATGCCAATTGGCGCGGGGAAAAGCGACGCTCACACTTCGACGTTGATTTCTTCACGCATCCACATGGGGGTGCGCCGCGACGTGAACTCAGTAGAGCATCTGCTGTTAGAAGAAGTCGGTCTCCGAGGTAGCGATCGTGGGTCGCTGCCAACTTCGGGCTACGAGTCAGTTGGCTTTCCGAGCCAATTCCCTCCGGGCAAGTAAGTTGTAAAGCGTCGACCTTGAGATCCCCAGCACTTCCGCAGCGCGACTCTTATCTCCGCCCATGCGCTCCAGCACACTGACAAGATGACGCTCTTGAACTTCGTCCATCGAGAGCAGATTGTCATTGTGAGTACGAGCTAGCAAAGGCGTCTTCCAGAGATATGGCGGAAGGTCTTTTATATCGATGACATTCCCCTCAACCATCATGCAGGCCTTTCCAATGACGTTTTCCAATTCGCGCACGTTCCCTGGCCAAGTATGACGACCGAGAAGAGCTTGGGCCCGCCGGGTCATGCCACGTACCGGCTTGTTGTACTGTGTGGCGAACTTTTCTATGAAGTACCGCTGTAGTAAGGGGAAATCCTCTTTGCGGTCAACCAACCCGGGTAGAGCAATCTCCACCATCGATAGACGGTAATACAGATCGTCTCGGAACCTATGCTCTCGAATCAGGGCACTCAAATCCTTGTTGGTGGCGGCGATGAAGCGCAGGTCCACCTTACGGAGTGCTGGTGAGCCCACTCTTTGGACCTCCTGGTTTTGCAGCACTCTCAACAGTTTGGCTTGGCCTGCGAACGGCATATCACCGATTTCGTCCAGGAACACCGTCCCTTGATGGGCATACTCGAGAAGACCAACTTTATCGTGGGTTGCACCCGTAAACGCTCCACGGACGTGGCCGAATAGTTCACTCTCAAACAGAGTCTCGACCAGTGCCGAACAATTACATACCGCGAATGTCTTATCCGATACTGGACTCAACCGATGCAGGGCGTGTGCAACTAATTCTTTTCCGGTTCCTGTGTCTCCTGTGATAAGCGCTGTTCTGAAATGGGGGGCGACCCGCCGTATGGAAGCAAAGACATCCATCATGAGTGGACTACGACCGACGATACCCTCTAGCTGGAAAGTGTCCACCATCTGCCGGTCGAGCTGTGTCGCAAGCCTTCGGGACCGGTGTTGACTAACGAGCGCACATACTCGGTCACGAAGTGCTAGGACATCCAGAGGCTTGGTCAGGTAGTCTGCCGCTCCCTTGCGAATCGCTTCGACCGCCGATTCGGCTGAGTAATGCCCTGTCATCAGAATTACTTCTGCTCCCGGATCGGAGACTATCATTTGTTCCAGAAGATCCATCCCGCTTATCTTCGGCATCACCAAATCCAGGAGAACGATCTCCGGATGCTTCTCCCGAAAAACGGCGAGACCTGCCTCGGAATCGGTAGTTGTGAGAATCTCAAGTCCCTGTTGCTCCAGAGCTAACTCGATCAGTCCCAGGTTCTGCGACTCATCATCGATCACTAGTAGCCTGAAGGCGGTTTCGGCATCTGTCTTCATTGGAGTCCGCCCAGGTAATTCTCAGGGGTTCGGTTTGACACCCCTAAAGACTCTTGTATCTTCTTCGCAAGGTCGTCTAGGGTGAACGGCTTTTGCAGAAAAGCCACTCCGGGCTCCAACATGGTGTAGTGCACGATGACATCGTCGGTATAACCCGACACATACAACACCCTCATTTTCGAATGGCTGGCACTTAGTAGCTCCGCCAATTCCCGGCCACTCATGCCAGGCATGACCACGTCAGTGACCAATAGCTGAATCGGCTCAACACATTGGCCGGCGATGCGTATAGCATCGGCGCCGTTTGCCGCCTCGATCACCGTGTACCCCAGGCTTTCCAGAAGTTTATGGCTCAGTTCCCTCAGAGATTCTTCATCCTCGACCAAAAGAATCGTTCCAGAACCCGGAGGGATCGGAATTGTTCTTTCAAGGTGGATCTCGTTTACCTTCTCCTTCACTCGGGGCATGTAAATCTTAACGGTGGTGCCCTTCCCGACCTCGCTGTAAATCCAAATGTAGCCGTCGCTTTGCTTCACGATTCCATAGACGGTCGCGAGCCCAAGGCCGGTACCTTTACCCTTCTCCTTGGTGGTGAAAAAAGGCTCGAAAACGCGATCCTGAGTTTTTTTATCCATTCCGATGCCGGTGTCACTCACGGTGAGCAAAACGTAGTTTCCGGGATCCGCATCGATGTCGCGGTGGCCACCATGCAGTTGGTCCAATTTCGCGTTCAGAGTCCCAATGGTCAGTTTGCCACCCTTGGGCATGGCATCCCGAGCATTGATCGCCAGATTGACGATGACCTGCTCGATTTGTGTCGGATCGGCCCTCACATGGTCGACAGTTGGGCTAAGCCTAGTGACTAGTTCGATATGTTCACCGATGAGCCGAAGAAGCATTTTGCTGGTTTCACGGACCACCGTGTTGAGATCAAGGACCTTGGGCATAAGTACTTGGTTTCGACTGAATGCCAACAGCTGAAGTGTCAAAGAAGCGGCCCGTTGTCCTGCCTTCTTGATCTGTTCGACCTCATGCCGCGATACATGATCCGGCTGCTTTGAGGCCAGCAGCAAGTCGCTATAGCCGATGATGACCCCAAGGAGGTTGTTAAAGTCGTGAGCGATCCCACCCGCGAGCTTACCCATGGCCTCCATTTTTTGAGCCTTATGAAACTGCTCTTCGAGCTGTCGCTGATCGGTGATGTCGGTGCACGTACCAACCCATTCTCGGACGGAACCGTCGTCTTCCAGCACGGGCACGCCACGGGCGAGAAGATCACGGTACTCCCCATCGTTACGGAGAACCCTAAACTGCGTACCGTAGGCGGAACGGTTTTTCACTGCGTTAGACCATGATTGTCCGGCCCGGTCGCGATCCTCCGGGTGAACGGCTCTAAGCCAGCCCCGACCCCGGACTTCCTCAGCGCTTTGGCCAGTGAACTCGCGCCACAGCGGCAGATCCTCGACTACCTCCCCGGCGGCGTCCGTGGTCCACACGACCTGCGCGGAGGCTACGAACAGCGAGCGATAACGGTCCATGCTATGTTGCAAGGCTTGCGGAGCTCGATGTCGCTCACTGCTTTCGTCCCAAAGTGCCTTTCTTTTCAGGACATGGCCGACAGCTAGAGGGAGAAGGTTGAGCCGGTGCTTGAGGACATAGTCCGCTGCGCCGCGCTTGATGTAACCAGCCGCAGCTTCATCTCCCAGGGTTCCGGTGACCACGATGAAGGGAATGTCCTTCCCGGATCGACGAAGCATTGCGAGGGCATCCAGCCCCGTCCAGGTGCCGAGGTTGTGGTCAGAGACGATGAGATCATAGTCATCTTTCTCGAGCCGCTCCTGAAATTGTTCTGGCAATTGGACGACATTCGAGACAAGGGCGTAACCAGCTCTGTGCAAAGAGATCAGCATTAATTCCGCATCCTCAGCCGTGTCTTCGGCAATCAGGATCCGAAGCCGGCGTTTGAATGAGAACAGACCATCGGCTCCCGCTTCAGTGCTTGGTATGGATGACATGCTCTTTCTCCTCACAAGCCGCAGAAGCTGGCTCCTGATTCACTCCAACAAAGGCAGGCTTCCCGGTTCGGGGAACTTTTCAAAAATCCACCAGCTTCTGGATATAGCTTTTTGACTACGAGCTGAATAGCTCGTAACCATTCCGCCATCCGCGTTTCAATCGCCTGACCCGATAATTCTTCCCGCTCCTGGCGAAACATGTGCAACACCTGTCGCACTGCCCGGTTTTGTCATTTTCAGCGCTAAGACCGAGGTCAGATTGGGGTCGGTTTGCGCGGACTCGCAACTTTTTGGGGTAAAGCCACTGGACTTGGAGGCTCTGCGCTAGTCCGCCCAGTTGCTGTAACGTACTACGCCGGAACGCCAGGCCGTCTGTCCGCACTTGGCCTGACATTGCCACGGATCGCCTGACGGGGACGTCAGGATACTGACCGCTCCAAGTTCCCTCACGGGAAACCCCTTGGGGAAGGGACCTTGGACTGTCGGAGGTCCTCGGCCGGTCTCGTCTTCCTGAGATAAACCTCGAAGCTACAGCGGCTCTTTTCCTAAGAGCACGGGAGGGTCCATCTCCGATAGGTTATCGCCGTGATGTAAACAAAGCAGTTGCTCAGAGCATTTTTCACGATCATCGAACTGGCAGGGTGTCGAATAGTGTCGACTAGTGTCGACCGACACTGCTTGGTCAGTCCTTAGGGCCGCGGTGGTCCGTCGCACCTGGCAACAGCTATGGAAACTTCTGTTTCAACTTCGACCAACCACGCGACATGTTTCGGTCAGATTGGATGCCCGGGCCACGTCTCACGGCATTTCAGTGGCAGGATGGTGTCAGGACCGACCTCGGAGCGCTGCCCGGTGGCCAGAGCAAGTGCTACAGCCTGGATCAGTGCGAACGGCCTAATTGCTGGCGCCTCGCAGAACGGCGAAACCGATCCTCGGGATCGGGGCTTCCCCCAAGATTGCGCCGTCCTGTGGCGTGATGGCAACATCCTCGATCTCGGATCGCTACCCGGAGGGGGATATGAGAGCGGAGCCCAAACCGTCAACCGCCGCGGCCAGGTGGTCGGATGGGCAATAAGGATCCAACTTGGATTTATCCGCCAATCCCGCCAGCGTCCCTGTTTTGTTTAAGGGTTGGACCGCGCCATGGTATTCGAAACCGTTTAGGTAGCTCTGCGGCCCACCGAGAGTTCCCATGTCGATGAGCTTGTAGTGGCAGTAGCAGTAAAGGTGATTCTTCCCCTCGTCCGGCGCGGCCAGCCGAAGCGAGAACGCTAGTACGGTGAACATGATCGTGGTTGCGATCATACAAATCACCGTTCTGGTTTCATATAAGCCTTCTTCTTTTTCAGTTGGCGCCCTATTCAGGGAAGAGTGCCCTGGGCGAGTAACGGCAACTTGAGGCAATCGACCGCCGACGGTCAATGGATGGCCGATTACCTGGCGGTAAATTATTGATAACGAGCGAAATTGCTGATTTCGCCTGCGACGGGCTGCTCCCACAGATTGGTTGCCCCAGCACCAGCGACGTCGTCCTGCTAACCATGCCTCACTAGGCGCGGGTGAAAGTCACCTGTCGCTGCAGACGTCCGAGTCGGCAGCGAGGCCGAGTACATCGACGAAATCACGACGCAAGGCCGGAGAAAGGACGATGAGGAACAGCGATCGAATACCAGCCCTGCCGTCGGCACTCGTAAATGATCTCCGTAGAAGGCATGCCTCCGCGAATGATTTTCTCCAACCAATGCCCTAATCCGAGTGAAAGGCATCGGTCAAAGAAATTACCTTCATTGCGCCTTTAATTTGGTCCGGCGTCGCCGAAGACTTCAGATGTAGCGTCACCGGCTCGCCCGGAAGCAGATCAAAGTAATTGTCAGAGCTTTGCGCATCGAGATCACCGAACGATAAAGACACGCTACGGGCTAACTTCGGCGATTGAACCGTAATCGTGTAACCATCGCTGGCCTTGTCGAGGGTGGTTTCGATCTTCGGGGAAACCGGCAATTCCAGGTCGTGCGTCACATTGAAGAAGATCAGGTTCCGGGAAACTCTCTTTCCGGCTATCTCCAGATCAAACACAAGAAAGCTTTGACGCAAGTTGGCTTTTGCCCCCAGCGACGCCTTGTCGACCGTGAAGTAGATCGCATTCGATTGCGCTGGCACCTGAACATCTTTGGTCTGATCGAGCAGGGAATTACCCGAGAAATCGAGCAGGCGCGTGTGGATTGTGCCGGAAAGCGGCTGGAGCTTGTCCGACACTACGTATACATCCACTTTATCGTCATGCAGGAAAGGAGAAATCAGCACATCGTCGTAGAAGCGGCGAGCGTAATAATGCAATGCTTTCCACCGGCCGTAGTAATCGATGCTGGCCCAGGACGCCACCGGCCAGCAGTCGTTCAACTGCCAGTAGAGCGAACCCATGGTGCGAGGCCGCTGTCTTCGCAAATGCTCCGCGCCAATCTTGATGATCTCCGCCTGCTGCACCTGGCTTAAATAGACGAACGAAGCGAAGTCCTTGGGCTCGCGATACTCGCGCAACATATAAGTAAGGATGCGTTCATTCCCGCCTTTATTCTTCTGGTGGGCTTGCATGACGGTAGAGCGAATGTCGAAGTCCCCGGGCTGGTTGGCGAAAGTATGGATCGTGCGCATTTCGGGGAAGGACTGAAATCCGTATTCCGTCATGAAGCGTGGGAATTGTTTGGTATAGTCTTGCGCCGGCGCCTGCTGATGCCACACCGCCCAGTAATGCATGTCGCCATTGTGCTGATTGTCGGGAATCTCTTCGAAGTTGGCGCTGGGAGAACTCGGCGTGTAAGGCACGGGATCGGCATATTGCGTGACTGTGCTCCGCAGTATGTCGGAGAACAGAATCACGTAATCCTGCCAGACGCGGTCGCGGGCCTCGGCCGAGATCGATTCTTTGAATTCCTGGCGGTCGCCCCAGTGGTACCAGCCGGTTTCAACTTCATTATTGCCGCACCAGATCACAATACTGGGGTGATCGCGCAGGCGCTTGATCTGGTCGATGGCTTCTCGCCGGACGTTTTCCTGAAAGGCAACGTCGCCGGGGACCATGTCGCCGCCGAACATGAACTCCTGCCACACCATGATCCCGAGTTCATCGCAGATATCGTAAAAATCGTCGGACTCGTAATAACCACCGCCCCATTCCCGCACCATGTTCATGTGTGCATCGCGAGCGGCTTGCAGAATATTCCGGTGAATTTCTGGGGTGACGCGGTTGGGAAAGCTGTCGAACGGAATCACGTCCGCACCTTTGCCGAAGACAGAGATTCCATTCACCACGAACTCGAAGCTTTTGCCCCACTGATCGGGCACGCGGCGCATCTCTACCGAACGCAATCCCGTCTTGGTTTCAGCATGAGCCGCAGCCTCTTTACCGATACGGATCGCCGCAGAAAAGCGGTAACGGCTCTGCGCTCCATAACCCACCGGATACCAGAGCTTGGGCGATACGATACGCAAGAGGAACGAAACATGATTCATGCCGGTGTTGAGTTGCAGCGTCTGGGTTCCAGCGGAGGTTTGCGGCCCCGCCAAATCATCATGGGCCAACGTGAGAGTGGCAGTTGTGGGCTGGCTGGCGTCGAGATCGAGCTCCGCCGTGACGTTGGCTAAGTCCGAAGTGATGCTGTGCTGGTGAATATGAAAGTTGTCGATGCGCAGCGCGTCCCAGGTCTCAAGCCGCACCGGCTGCCAAATACCTTCGGTCATGAGGCGCGGTCCCCAATCCCAACCATAGTTGTAGGGGGCTTTGCGCGTGTATGGAGCGGTGGCAATGTTCTCTTCGTTTCCGTAATTGTGCGTAGAGATGGAGGGCAAAATGAAGGGCTGCGACTTGGCGTAGGGAATCATCTTCTCCACGGCGGAATGAAATACGATGCGAAGAGTGTTCGGCCCGGACTTCAACATCGCCTTTGCTGGGATTCGCCAGCGGCGGAACATGTTGTCGGCGTGCAGAATGCACTGATCGTTAAGATAGACGTCGGCAAACGTATCCAGTCCGTCGAAAACCAGGTCGACGTGATCGTGAGCCAGGGCGGCCGCGTCCACTGGGAACGTAGTTTGATATTCCCAATCGGCCAGGCCGATCCATTGAAGACGAAATTCATTATCGCGATCGAACGGGTCGGGAATGAGCTTGCTGCTGAGCAGGTCGGTTTGTACGACCCCTGGAACTTGTGCGGCATGCCATTGCTTAACGTCGGCCCGATCAGTATTGGCAACGGCCCGGAACTGCCAGCCAGAATCGATGGTTCGCGCGGAAGGCTCGGCTGCCTGCAGAGGTATCGCGACAAGAGAAATGAAGAGCAAACAAGCGAGCAGACAGAGGGCAGTAGGTGATAGATTGCGAAGCCGCAACGGTTCCATATTAAGGTGCTCCCATCTCAAGTTATGAGTCAATCTAGTGCTGCGAATTCGGTTGTCCAGAAGCCTGCGGCTGGGCCGAGTTGTTCTGTAACTTCTCGAACTCCTGCATTTCGCGCTTGGCCTCGGCAGTCTTTCCCTGCTTGCGATAGATTCCCGCCAGCCCGAAGTGCGCCTGGGCTGCCAGCGAGCTTTGCTTCTCGATAGAAAGAAGTTTGCTCCATGCCTTTTCGGCGGCGGCGGGGTCGCCCTCCAGGGAAGCGGCTTTGCCCAGCGAATAGAGCGTCTCCGGCATGTCGGGCAGCAAGCGATCGGCGCGCAAGAGTTCCGCCCGCGCTTCGTGGGCTTTGCCCTGTTCCAGCAATGCGTCTCCCAGTCGATAAGCGGCTTCGGCGTTTCCCGGCTGCAGGTTCACCTGGATTCGAAACTGTTCTTCCGCCTTGGGCCATTGGAAGGCGCCAGCATACACCTCACCCAGAGCCAGGTGAGCTTCGGGCAATCCCGGGCGCAGGCGCAACGCTTCCTGGTATTCCTTTTCGGCATCCTGCATCCGCCGCAGCACGAAGTAATTTTCCGCCATCGCCTGGTGCGCGCGCGGGGAGTCGGGATAGGCGGCGAGCAAGGTATCAATCGATTGTTTCGCCAGCAGTCCACTGGCGCGGCCAAGATAGTAGAGAAGATCTGGATCGTTGGGATGTGCGGCCAGCGCGGCTTCTAAATTGCCAACCGCTTCTGGCAGTTGTCCAGTTTGGACTTGCGCGATGCCTAATGCCATCTTGTCGGACGCGCGTTGCAGGTGCGGAACTGCCTGGTCCGCGTAACCTTGCGATAGGAGCGCGTATCCAAGCAACTGGTGAGCTGGAAGCAAATCCGCATTCAGTTCCACTGCATGTTTGAGCGGCGCGATCGCAGAGCCGTAATCACCATGCTCCATGTAAGCCTGGCCGAGACTGATGAAGCCGTCCGCGAAGGACGGATCCAACTCGGTGACCTTCTTATACTCGGCGATGGCGACATCGAACCTCCGTTCTTTATCGGCGGCAATTCCCGCCTGCATGTGCTCGGCGGCCTGCGGCGATGCGATCTGCCAGGCGAACCACACTAATAAGATGGCGCGGATCACGGTTTCTCCGGTTCTCGGACCTCTAGGAACTGGTCGGCGGGAACATCATTCAAAATTTGGTGTGCGCCGGATGGCCAAGCGACTTCGACTTTCGCTTTCTCAGTGCTGCCCAGCCCGAAATGAAGCCGCTTGTCGCTGGCCGAAAGGTATCCGCAGGTTGAGGTTGCAAATCGCGTCTGTCCGTTGACCTGCACCCGAGCGCCGAATCCATCCCGGTTGCTACGCGTGCCACGCAGGGTAATGGTGAGCCAGTGCGCCTTGCCGCCACGATTGAAGAACACCTGAGGGTGGCCACCCAGTGTGGTCACCACCGCGTCCTGCCATCCGTCGTTATTCAAGTCCCCGAACGCGGCTCCACGCGCGGCCACGGGCACCGTGCTTCCTGAATCGACGCTCTCAAACCGTCCGTTATGATTCAAAGCCAGCAGCGGCAGTTGGAGATAGTGAAGCGAAGGATCGATTTCTTCAACGTTGTCCAACACATGGGCTTGCGCGACGAACAGATCTTTCCATCCGTCATTGTCGAAGTCCTCCAGACCCAGGCTCCAGCCTGAACTTCCACTCGTCAGCGCCCCCAGTCCAGTCTCCAGACTGCGATAGGTGAACGAACCATCGCCATCGTTGTGGTAAACGCCGTAAATCTCCCGCGGCAGCAGAGTTACCATAATGTCGGGCCGGCCATCGTTGTCGTAGTCTTGAAAAGCTACACCCATGCCGGACATTCGCCGGCCGTCCTCGGAAAGCGCCGCGCCCGCCTCGAGCCCAACTTCGGTGAAAGTGCCGTTGCCATTGTTGTGATACAGATACTGCTGCATCCCATCGTTCGATACAAATATGTCGGTGAATCCGTCGCCGTCATAGTCCGCGAATCCTACTCCCAGCGCGCGCCCCTTCTTCGCCGCAACGCCGGAGCGCTGGCTTACATCCGTGAATGTTCCGTCGCCATTGTTGTGATACAGAATATTGGTCGTCGCCGGGAACTCTTCCGGCGGACAATAAGTATGGTAGTTGCCGCCGCAATCCTTATTATGCTTCGTGTCCCAGTCCATGTAGCGGGTTACGAAAAGGTCGAGCTTGCCGTCGTTATCGTAGTCGAAAAATCCCGCGGACACTGACCATCCGCCCCCGGCGACTCCAGCTTTCGCCGTCACATCGGTGAAGGTGCCGTCCCCGTTGTTGTGATACAGAATGTTTTTACCGTAATTGGTGACATAGATATCTGGGTAGCCGTCGTTGTCGTAGTCGCCCACGGCAACTCCCATGCCGTAGTTTCCCTCTGCGACGTTCGCCAGGCCAGCTTGCTGGGTCACATCCGTGAAACTTCCATCTTTATTCTGGCGGTACAGACGATTCCAGTACATCGGATTGTGCCGATCGAAATTCTCCGGAGTTGGTGCCGGACTGCTGACATGCCCGCCGTTTACCAGAAAAATATCCAGCAGTCCGTCGTTGTTGTAATCGAGGAGCGCCACGCCGCCGGGCATGGTTTCGATCAAATATTTCTGCGGAGTAGGAGAATTTTGCAGGATGAAATCCAACCCGCGCGGCAGTTTGACATCGAAGACCGGTGCCGCGGGGCCAGGCGCCAACAGCATCATGGCGAGGGCGCAGGATACGCGAAACAAGGGGTTCGGCAACTCAGAGTTCCTTTAATGGAACAGCATATCGCGTAAGCGAAAACTCCGCACCATCATCCAATCGTTTCTTCCGACTGTTGGCCGGGCAATGTGGCAATATCCCTTGTCCACACGCTACAGCTGGCGCCGCGTCGAATCGCGTTCGACGAGTTTAGGCGGAATCAGAATTTTTTGCGGCGGCAACAAGCTCTTCGACGCGATCCGCGCAATCAGAAGCTCCGCCGCGAGCACTCCAATTTTGCACGTTCCCTGGTCGATGGTAGTCAGCGGCACCGTCAGAACGTCGGAGTAGCGGACATTGCCGGCGCCGACCATTGCGATGTCATCGGGCAGCCGCAGCCCTGCCTGCAAAATTGCCTTCATCGCGCCGATCGCGACCGGGTCATTGAAACAGAAAACTCCGTCGGGCAGCGGGTGTGCTCTCAGCAGTTTCCGCATCCCTTCGTATCCTGTGTCATCAGCGCGACCTCCCGCGACGACGTAACCGGAGTGTGCACGAAAGCCGTGCCGGGTCAGGGCCCGGCGATAACCTGCCAATCGTTCTTCGGCAATTCCTATATCGGGACCGCGCAGATGGGCAATGCGGCAGCAGCCCCGCGCAATCAGATGCTCAGTCGCCATGAGGCCGATGGCGCCGTTATCGACTCCGACGAAACAGGCCCGCAAGCCGGTGATAGGACGATCAATCAGAACATAGGGCGTGTTGCGCTCTTGCGCACGCTTGAACATTGCCAGGCGTTGCGGCGACTGCGACGAAGCGATAATCAAGCCATCCACCTGACGAGCCAACAAAGAGTCTGCTTCGCTGGCTTCTAATTCAGGGTCTTCCTCAAACGACGAGATTACCACGTGATAGCCGTGTGGCCGCACGGTGTTAGCGACCGAGCGCGCAATCTCGCCAAAGAAGGGATGGGCGAACTCGGGCAACAACAACCCAATGGTGTAGGTGCGCCTGGTCACCAGGCTGCGCGCCACCCAATTCATCTGATAATTCAGTTCTTTAGCGCGGCGCAAAACTCGCTGCCGCGTCGCCTCGCTGATCCGGCCCTGATTCCGCAGCACCTTCGATACGGTTACCACGGATACTTTGACATCCTTCGCGATGTCCATCATGGTCGCGGGCATGACGCGCAAGCATACCACCGTTGGGGAGGGTTAACGTTTATTCAAATGGGAATCATGCATTTTATTCTTGACAACGGTTGTCCCCGTGTTCAAGAATCCGGGCGCAATCACATTTAGGAAACTTCCGCACCGGAAAGAGCTACCCATGCCAAGTCGCAAACTCTTCACGCTGCTCATCTCGCTAAGCCTGCTAATCTCTGCCTCGCTCTCTCTCTACGGCCAAAGCACCTACGGTTCGATCTCCGGATCCGTCACCGATACTTCGGGCGCTATCGTCACCGACGCCAAGGTGACGTTGACCAACCTGGGCACGTCAGAAAAGCACACACAGTCCAGCGGCAGTGACGGGCTTTTCACGTTTGTGAACCTGTTCCCCGGCCAGTACCGGGTTGACGTGGAAAAGCAAGGGTTTAAGCACTTTGTCCGTGCCGATATCTCGGTCCAGGTTCAACAGGACACCCACATCATTTCCCAGCTTCAGGTCGGCGAGGTCAGCCAGGTTGTGGAAGTGACGGCGGAGACGCCGCTGCTCCAGACCGAATCTTCGTCACTCGGTCAGGTCGTCGAGCAACGCAAGGCTGACGAACTGCCTTTGAACGGCCGCAACATCTTTAACCTGATCACAGTTTCTCCCGCCGCAGTTGCACAGGGCGGCTCGGGGGGATCGCCAGTAGGCCAGAACCCATTTAGCTGGGGCAACTACCAGGTCGGCGGTTCGTTCGCGAATCAGGGTGCGGAGTACCTGGATGGTCAACCCCTGAATATCGGCTACATCAATCTGCCCATCATCATCCCAACTCAGGATTCAGTTGGTGAATTCAAAGTCCAGTACAGCAACCTGGGCGCCGAGTGGGGCAAGTTCTCCGGCGGTGTCACGAACCTCAGTACAAAGTCGGGCACCAACAATTGGCACGGATCCGGCTACGAATATTTCCGCAACAAGGTGCTGAACGCCAACGAATATTTCAATAAGGCGAGCGAGATCGCTGGCGGCACCAAAAACGAGCCTCCACCGTGGACCCAGAACCAGTACGGCTTCCAGTTGGGCGGGCCAGTCCTCAAGAATAAGACATTCTTCTATGTCAGTTGGGAGCAATACCGGCAGCGCACGGGATCTCCCTTTACCACTACCGTTCCTGCGGCCAACGAGCGCCAAGGAAATTTCGCGGCTCTCTGCACCTCGGGATTCGACGCAAGCGGTATTTGTCTGGACAGAGACGCTGCGGGGAATGTAACCGATCAGCTCTACGATCCATACAGCATCAATGCTTCAACGCTGCAACGCTCGCCTTATCTGAACAACGTAATTCCCACCTCGGAGTTCAGCACGGCCACCACCAAGATGTGGGATACCTACTTCCCGTCGCCTACGAGCGCTGCCACGGTAAATAATTTTCTGAGTTCGGCACCAGGCGGCGGCAACACCAACGAGTTCGTCGCGCGTGGCGATCAGAACATTGGAAACAACACGCACCTGTTCGGAAGATTTGCCTATTTCGGATTGCTTGACTTGCCGGTGAATCCCTTCGGAACTGGCCTCTGCCTCGACCGCTGCGCGGAAAAGTATCATAGCAAGTTGCTCTCCATCGGCATTAACCACACCTTCACTCCCACCACGATTCTCGATGTGAACCTCGCGGCTAGTCGCTTCGTCTACGGACGTCAGCCGCTTCTCTCGGGCTTTGACCTCACGACCCTGGGCTGGCCCTCAACTTACAACAGTCCGCCAAGCACGATGCGGACCCCTCCCACCCCGGCCTTCCCGTTCCCCAACGACGTCGGAAAGTCGCAGGGCAACAGCGCCATCGGCGATCACAACACGCAATACAACCTGAGCCCGGCGTTCACCTTAATCCGCGGCAAGCACACGATTCAGACCGGCGCCCAGTTCGAGTGGGGCTACGATAACTACTTCCAGACCAACATCGCCAGCGGCGCATTCGGTTTTCCGGGAAACTGGACCACCCAATACGCACTGGCATCAACCTCAGCCGCAGTCGCGGCCGACCCTCTTTTGGCCAGCAATCCCAATTACGCCTTCGCCGACTTCCTGCTCGGCCTGTCGCAAAATGA
>Ga0116121_1000319_pt1 | contig 25296 bp, 20 predicted proteins | sample June2015DPH_13_1_FD_89725 | JGI IMG/M metagenome (GOLD analysis project Ga0116121, IMG submission 89725) | Peatland microbial communities from SPRUCE experiment site at the Marcell Experimental Forest, Minnesota, USA - June2015DPH_13_10 | ecosystem: Environmental > Terrestrial > Soil > Wetlands...
CCGCCGCCCCCAAACCGATACCGCGAAGGCCCGCGGAAGTACGCACGGAGACGAAAGTCTCCACGGGAGCAATACGTAAGAATAACGGCCCAGAATGCAGGGTGTCAAGGAAGGCGCGGGGACGGTGTTGATGCTCCAAGATAATGTCACCCCCTAAGCGCAACGACTTTGTCACCCTGTAAGGACGGTGACGATGAGTCAGAAAGAGTTCCAGCGGGTGAAAGTCATTGAGAATGCCGCCTGCTGCAACTGAGTGAACGCCCGAGCCGTTGCGCTAACTGATGCGGCGGACGATCGCGGTCTCCCTCGCTCAAACGATGCCTTCAGCGGCTGTAGCCTGCTTGATCCCTTGTCACGCCCCCGCGTGCCGCCCCTCACAGACAGCTCACCTCCCATGTCATAGCTTGGGTGTCGCCACTAAGGAGCCTCCGCTATGCTGTCAGCTTCTCCCAACAAGCTGAAACTGTCTTTCGACTCCGTCTTCTACTACGTCACGAACATCGAGGACTCGATCGCTTTTTACCGTGACACGCTCGGTATTCGCATGGTTTCGCACGATTACGTCGCGCGCTTCGAACTCGATGGCGTGTTGCTCGAACTCGTTCCTCTTCCGCCCGGCTCCGTCGTACCCGGAAGCGGAAATGCGCGCCTGTGCTTTGCCGTCTCCGATCTCCAGCAGACCTTGGGGCACCTGCACGCCCGCGGCGTCGGAACCAGCGGGATCAAACTCAAGAAGGGCGGCAAGATCGCCTTCTTCCACGATCCCGACGGAAACGAACTCAGCCTCTGGGAATATCAAGACGTGGAGGACGCAAGGACGGCCGTGAAGTCCCGCGACATCCTCGTATAAGTCGAACCAGCCTTGCCAGGATCATCAGTTAAAGGTGCGCTCGCGCTCGCAAGGAGGTTTTCCAGACTCAGCCGACCCGTTCCTTCGGTTACTGCGGCTTTCACGCGGTTTTCCGCTATACTGACTTGCGGCGATGGAGTTCGCCATGAACCGCCCTTTAAGGCTGATAACTCCTACCGAGCTGTTTTAGAACTCAGCGGGAGGACTCCGTCGCGTGAACTATCTCTGGATCTCTCTCGGCGCAATTGTCGGCGCCAGCGCCCGTTACTTTCTCAGCGTACTAGAGCAGGGCAGCCTGGACTGACATCTCCGCAACGCACGAACCGAAAGAACAAGCATCGCAAGGCATTCTTTCCGCATCTCTCAACTGCCGTTACACTTGAGTCCTCAGACAAGCCTATGCTTCCTTGCCAGCGCCATCTTTTTGATATCCCTGACGACGTCGCGTATCTCAATTGCGCTTACATGTCTCCGCTGCTGAAGCCGGCCCTGGCTGCCGGAACTGCTGGCCTCGCCCGAAAGTCTCACCCCTGGGAACTTACCGCCGACCAGTTCTTCACCGGCTCGGAGGAATTTCGCGCCGTTGCCGCACGGGTTCTCAATTGCTCTCCAGATTGTGTCGCCATAATTTCCTCAGCCGGATACGGCATTCAGACGGCGATGCTCAACTTGCCGGTCAAAAAAGGACAGCGCATCCTCGTTCTTGCCGAGCAATTTCCTTCGAACTACTACCCGTGGCAGCGCCTCGCTGAAGAAAGCGGCGCGTCGCTAAAGATCGTCCCTTGGCCCGATAACCAGGATTGGACTGCAGCCGTGCTCGAATCCTTGACCCGCGACGTTGCGATTGCCGCGCTCCCGAATGTCCATTGGACCAGCGGCGGTCAACTCGATCTCGTCCGGATCGGACAGGCCTGCCGCAATCTCGGCGTCGCGCTTGCCCTGGATCTCACACAGTCTCTCGGCGCGCTCCCTTTCAGCGTCGCAGATGTGCAGCCCGATTTTGCCGTTGCCGCGAGCTACAAATGGCTGCTGGGACCGTATTCCATCGGACTGTTCTACGCCGCTCCCAAATGGCACAACGGATCACCTCTTGAAGAGGGATGGATCCAGCGCGCCAACTCGCGCGATTTCTCGAGTCTGATTCTCTATTCCGATGCGTACGATGCCGGTGCTCGCCGCTTCGATATGGGCGAGCGCTCGAATTTCGCGCTGCTGCCGGCAGCGATTCGTGCCATGCAGCAAATATTGGAGTGGAATGTTGCCGCGATCTCTGCCACTTCCGGCGCGCTGAATCGCCGGCTGGCCGATGCGGCCGCAGAATGCGGATTCACTGCGCCCGCCGAGCCCTTGCGCGCCCCTCATTATCTTTGTCTGCGCCGCAATACGCCGATCTCTCAAGAACTAACCGGAGTGCTTGCAAGGGACAGGGTTTACGTCAGCGTTCGGGGAAGTTCGATTCGAGTGACGCCACATGTCTACAACACAGTGGAGGATTGTGACCGGCTGATCGCCTGCCTGCAGCACATGGCGACGAAGTAAAAGCCCGGCTCTCAAGCAACGACCTGTGTAGCAATAAAGCCAGATGAACCCGGCAGAGTTCGCGAAACTGAGAACTGACAACCGAAAATTAAGAACTAAGAATTCCTATTTCAGCTCCGCCGCATGTCGCTGTGCCAGAGACGCAGCCTCGGTCCCGGGATTTTCCTTCTGAATCTGCTGGTAAAGATTCTTCGCTTCGTCCGTCTTCTTCTGCGACTCGTAGAAGGAGGCCAATTCAAGTTGAGCCGTAACTTTGTTAACCACTTCTGATGGCTTGTCAATCAGCTGCTTGTAGAGATCGAGTGCCGGCGAGTCCTTCTTTTCCGAGCGATACACCGAGGCTAATGCAAGTTTCCCCAGCGAAGCGAGCTGCGCGTCCGAAGAGTTCGCCGCTTCCTGCAAATTCTTCTCGGCGGTCGCGAAATCTCCGGTTTGGGCCGCGGTTACGCCGACAAAGTAGCGCGCCATCTTCCCGGTATGCGTCTCCGAATACTTGTCCGCGATCGTCTGAAACTGCTTGCGCGCCGCAGTGGCCCGTTGTTCCGACGACTCGTAGCTCGGAAAATCCGGCTGCGCGGGTGTCCCGGCCGGGCGCAGCGGTGTTCCCAGCGTCCGGACGGCCCCCGCCAGATCAAGGCTCGCCTTCTCATCCTGCGAGTTGACGTAATACCATCCCCCAAAGGCGATGGCGGCAATCACGACAATCGCAACCGCCGCCGCAATGAGCTTCGACTGGTGCTCCTGGCTCCAGTGCAGGGTCTTTTCCGCCGCTTCGAACGTAGTTTTGCTAAAGCGGTCCTGTTTTAACTGATGACGTGTTTCTGCGCGCACAGGTTTTCCTTCTTGGTTGAAACGTAGGTTGGCAAAACTTCAGTCTAACAGGCCCATTTCCAGAGCGTCAAAGCGTCCTGGACTCGGGGTTGGCTCAGTTTGAAGCTGGAATCAACACGAACAGCCAGCTCAGTGGTTTCCCCTTGCTCCTCCGTGCTCTCCGCGGTGAAAGACTTTTCAGACCGTCCACGATCGTGGACCAGCTGGCCGGACTCCGCAGATGTCTAAATTCACAAAAAAAGCACCCTCCGATAAGGAGGGTGCGAATCAACGTCAGGAGAGAAACTGCCCAGATCAGCTACTGAAAATTGATCACGCCGAATATGCCGTCGGCATTGTTCTTCGGACCTGCGGTGTAATAGAGCTGGTTGGTCTGACCGTTGGACGAGCTGCCTCCGCCAAACTCGATTCCCCACAGCTGATTGATGACGATCTTCTTGCCGGCTGCCGTCTCGATCGTGCCGACAAAAGCGCCCGTCGTCAGGTTGAAACCGTTGATCGTCCCGGAATTCGTATTGTTGCTGACCAGCAGCGTTCCGCTCAGCGGACCGAAGTTCGACGGCGCCACTGCAAATCCCCAAGGCTGGTTAAGCGTCTTGCCCTTGATCAGGGTTTTGACGAACGTCCCGCTTTCGGTAAAGATGTCGACATACCCACCCGCTTTTCCGCTGGTATTGTTGAATGCAATATAGAGCTGCCCGTTGATGTCCTGGATGCCGAAGGGGGCGTAGCCTGGGGGCAGCGCCGTATCGGTGAAAGACGTAACCAGGTTGAAGTTGCCATCGTAAACGTCCACTTTGTTATTCCAGTTGTCGGCCGCGTAGATCATGGTACTGGCCGCATTAATCGCCAAGCCGGTGTAGATAGCGCCCGAACTGGAATTATTCACGCCGATGAGCGCATTGTTCGGATCGAAGTGCGACCAGCCGCAGATCAGCCCGTCGAGCGTCGCAAACATGAACGCCGAAGTCCAGTCGTCAATCTTGAATCCAGTCGAGCTGTTGTAAACAATGCCGGTGGGTGAGCCGAGTCCTGTCCCGGAAGCCGGCGGAACTGTGACAATGAGGCTCTGCTTGTTGCCCGAACCGTCGTAAAGGGTAGAAAGGCCCGAGCCCTCATCGCTCAGCCAGAACGGAGCGCTCGGCCCGTAGACAAGTCCCCATGGATTGATTAACTGCTTGTCGCCCTTCTTGCCGGTATTTTTGACGAGTGATGTGGCCGTGTATTGTGCAAGAGCCGCGCTGGAAACGACGCACAATGCGAGCGCAACCATCGCGGCGGTGATCAGGTTTCGGCGGAACGATTGAGACATAACGAAACTCTCCTTCAAGCGAATCTTGATAGTGGTTCGGACAGTTCCTTGCTTGCGCTCAGGCGGGTCCTTTAGGAGGGCCGGTGACAGACAAGAATCCGAACCTTACGTCGATACGGATGCTACCGAAGGAGTGCGTGAGACTTGTCAGGCGTAGGTCAGTGATTTGTAAAATTCTTGTCAGGCAGGAAACTGCCGGATTTCCAGGGATCGCGCGTCAGGCCGAAGATCGGCATCCCGACTCCCGCTAGGACTCAGAGATTCGATTGCGGGTACTACTCTGAGGAATCGCCCCGCGTGAGAATTTCTCGGCTCGAAAGGGGCTTTCGAGTCGTTGAGCTACTGCGCCGCTTCGAGCAGCCCTTTTTCGGCCTTTTCCTGGCACTCGATGCAGTGGCGCGTCCATGGAACGGCCTCCAGACGCTTGGCGTTGATCTCTTTGCCGCAAGACACGCATTCTCCAAAGCTGCCTTCGCGGATGCGCGCGAGCGCGCCTTCGACCATGTTGAGCAATTGACGATCGTTATTGCTCTGGCTGAAGAGGAATTCCTTGGTATAAGAACTGGCGGCGCGGTCGGCAACGTCTTGCGTCGCCTCTTCGTCCGCGGCGCGTCCGTCTTTCTGGTTGCGGGTTACCATCGTCCGCAATTCCTGCTGCCGGGTTTCCAGTCGTTTCTTGAAGCTTTCGAGTTTCTTCTTATCCATGATTGCGCCTGCCGTGAAGCTGTTTCACAGCAACTCCAGCCCACCTAAGGGCAAACAGATATGGTATGCGTGCACGGCAAGAGCGTCAACTGGGGGAAGGCAGTAGAGGTAGTATCGCCTTGGCTGATACGCCTCAGTCGACATCGCCAAGTCCCAGAGCTTCAAGATAAGCCCCTGTGCATCGAGCTTTGAAACCTTGAAACTCTGAAACCTTGAAGCCGCTATTGAATTAATGTCCCGCCTGACCTAGCGGAGGCGCGGGATACTCGGGCAATCCCAGTTTGCTCGCTTGCGTTCTCTTCACCTGCAATTCATCGAACAGCAACGCCGGACTGGCCACGCTGAACGGTACCCCCTCCAGATGATTCTCTATGGCTGGCGCGGTTCCCACGGCCGTCAGGTCGGCGCGCAGCGATCGCACATCGAGATCGCCAAATACCCCTCCCCGCACCAGCTCCTCATGTCCGTCTTTCGTATAGACGCGATAGAGCAGGCGGGGCTCGAGTTTGGGCCCCATCGTTTCGACGTACAGGGCATAAGGCAGGTCCCGCTGTTTTGCAAGTTCGATCAGCTTCTTCTTGAGATCGGCATCCGGTTGCGGATCGCTCGATTGCAAAATCAGATTTCCCGGATACGGCGCCGGGCCCCCGGTCGAGTTCGCCCGGCCATGTCCGTTCGAAAGCGGGAAGTCGCGGATCGGCGCTCGCCCCATCAGGTACGAGACGAGCTGTCCTTTTTCGATCAGCGAAACGCGCTCGGCCTTCACCCCTTCATCATCCAGCGCGTAGTTGCCGAACAGCGGCAGCCCGGCGACCGACGACATCGTCGGATCGTCAAACACATTGACGAAATCAGGCAACACGCGCGTCTTGTAACTGCTCGACCACTGCCCGGTTGTGCGCCCGTTCGCTCCCAGCTGCGGTTTGCTTCCAAGAACGTTGGGCTCGATCAATTCGGTTACAACCGATGACCCGGCGTCGTTCGAGAACAGCACCGGCCCGCGATACTCTTCGTCGGTCACGGGAGCATCCCGCAGCATTTTCAGCGTTTCCAGAATGTGCGCTGTCGTCTTTAGGAATTGCTCGCGCGTGGGCAGGTTGCTGAGGTCGGTCCCTTCATTCTGATACGCACGCTGTACCAACATGCCGTCGGCAGCCTGCGTGGAGCCGTAGGTGCTGATGGCATAATTCGCGCTTCCAGAGCGCGCCACCGTGCCCTCGGAATTCACAAAATATCGATTGATCACCGTGAAGCGCAGTGAGGACTCGAAGTGCTCCAGCTTCATATCGGAACGGTAGAGCGCCGAGGCCTCCACCAGAAGATGCAACCAGGACGAAAAATCCGCCTCCGGAAAATGCGCCAGCGGGCCGATTGATTCGACCGGAGTGGCGCGCGCGAAATCGTTCACCGGTTCATCCACCTTCAATTGTCTGAGCGCCGCTTGCTTGGCCGTGAGCGCTTCCCCAGCCGCCTTGTAAGCGCGGTCGGTTGCCAGCCACACGCGATGCCGAATCGCATAAATGTCGTTGTCGAGCGGAGCCAGATCCACGGCTCCCTCGCCCGCGCCGATGTAACTGTCCTGCTTGTAGTCGCCGATGCGTACCACCACCCGCAGGAATCGTCCTTTCCCCCGTTGCTGGCTGCGCAACGCGCCGAAAGTGGCGCTTGCGTCGAACGCATCGAGCTCGGTGACGCGGTACTCGATGTAATAAGGCGCCGCCACGTTGTCCATTTTCAGCTTGGCTTTCGAGCGCTCCATCTCTTCTGTGAGCGCGCGCAGCAGAACATCGTCCGGCGCCTTGGCTGCCCGGGCGGGCGTACTCAAGGCGGCAATCAATCCTGAGAGCACCACGACGCAGGATGCGGCTGCAAGCGCGCATTTCGAAATCATCTTTCGGGGCTTCATCGCGCACCTCCGTTTTCATCCACCGGCGGAGGCGGAAGTATAGGCGGCCGCGTGTCTCCGTATTTCCTTTTCTGCACTTCAATATCGGAAAACAGAATCATCGGCGCCGCCGCCGACACCGGCACGCTCCCCGACTCTGCCCCGCAAATTCCGTTGAACACGCTCGTCTTGTCGCCGGTGGCTTCGATCTGAGTCAATACCGTGAGCGGCGTGCCGACAATATCGACGCCCCGCACCAGTTCATCGGGACGCCCATCCGCATACACGCGCCACACCATCACCGGCAGCACCTGAAACGCCTGCGGAAGATTGCGCGTCGTCAGCGTGAACCCTCCCTGGATGTCCTCAAAATAAAGTCCGTATGGCTTTCCCTGCTTTTTGATTTCATCCACAAACTGCTTTCGCAACTCGGCATCCGGCACACTCTTTGACGAGGTCACAATCAGATTGCCTTGCCGCCCAACCGACATTTTCCCAGCCTGGGCGCGTCCGTGGCCATTCGAGTTCCCGAAATTTTTCACCGGCATTCGACCCATTAAGAAATTCTTCAGGACTCCGTCCTTTACCACCTCAACCCGCTCCGCCGGCATGCCTTCATCGTCATAGCGATAAAATCCGGAGAGCTCTGTTCCGCCCAGCATGTGCAATGTCGGGTCGTCAGTTACGCTCAAAAACTTTGGCATGATTTCTTCGTTCACCTTTTTTGTAAAGGTCTGTCCCTCTTCGCGTCCCTTCTGTCGTTGTCCTTCGATCCGGTGTCCGAGCACTTCATGAAAAAACACAGCCGCAGCCCGCCCTGAAAGCAGCGCCGGTCCGCTGTAGGGCTCCGCCAAGGGAGCCGCGCGCAGCGCATTCAAGTCGTCCGCGATCTTCTTGACGCTCGCTTCGACTTCCGCTTGCGAAGGGAATTTCGATGGATCGGAAGACTGAAACGTCTCCACGCGTTCCAGCCTCATGCCATCATCGGCCAGCACCTCGCCTTCGATCATCACCCGAAAAATCGCGTCCGTAGTAACAACCCTTGTCCCTTCAGTCGAGACGAGATAGCTGCGGCTCTTATCGGCATACAAATAAACCAGCGATTCCTGCACCTGATAGTGGCGGAATGCCGCCGAATAGCGGCGCGCCAGATCTTCCCAAGCCTTCTGCTCGGGAATCGCAGCCGTCTGCGCCCTGTCAGCATAAGAGGACGGTTTCTCGACCGAGAAGTCGGCCGATTCGTCTTCCTCCTTGGCTCGCACGGCCATCTTGGTTTTAACGTTCGTGTAAGCCTTGCTCGCCTTTCGATATTCCTCGTAGGTCAGCCGCCAGAGCGTGCGCGCGATCGCGTCCGGATCATCTTCAATCGGCAACTGGCCGGTCGTGATGCCCGAACTCCGTTCCGTCTCATGCGTGTTATCCAGTTCCGGCTTGCCGATCCGCATGCCGACGTCGACCGTGCGGCGATGGTCGCGAGTTGCCGTCAAAAGTCCTCCCTGCGAGGCCATGACCACCATGGTTTCCCCGTCATTCACGTTGTAGCTGGTGAAATAGGGCGCGGGATCCTGCTTCGCGAGCTCCGTCTGCCCGCGCTTCAGTTCTTTCTCCATGGTCGCCAGCAACACGGCATCCGACGGGCCTTTCGAGGCTTCGGCGGCAGATTTCTGGTCCTTCTTGGTCCCCGTTTTCCCGGTCCCAGCCTTGGCTCCCAGGGGATTCAAGCAAGTGAAGATAATGACTAACAAGAGGGCGAAGAGAGCTACTTTGGTTGGTTTCATTGGAAACCGCGAGTGTACAGGACTGGCCGCAACAAAAAAAGCGGCCCCTTTTCGGGGCCACCCTTTTCAAAGAGGCAAGTAGGCAGGAATCAGAGGAAACTAATTTTGGCGCCGTTCCCGGGGAAGGAACGACAGGTGAGAAGTCGAGAGCGAGTGAAGTGATCCAAAGGTTGCGGCCTCTTCATTACCGAGTGACTAAGCACTTGCCGAACCAAAAGGGTAAATGCCGGTCTCATCAAAGTCCATCTTTTGGAAACCATTAAGAAATAAGAGACTTATCCCGTATGTTAAGGTTTTGTTATTACTCCATTTGTGCCCAAAAAGCTGTCACCTAATGCAGAAACCTGCACACTCTCTGAAAGCCCGGTCGGGTGGTTGCCGTAGGATAGCGCGAGGCGGCATCCCTGGCAGACATTGGTTTGTGTGAGGGATCTACTGTGCCATGCCGCTCTGTTGTGGCGAGCCAAGGGTGCATCACGCCTTTTGATCATTGTAATCTCATCAGCCTAGCTGTTTGAATGGCCCTCGCGCACAAATAAAAGCCCTCGTTCTCGCGAGGGCTCTTGAAATCTTCAAACAATGAAAAACTGTTCTAGCTGTCTCCCGCCACCTGCCGCAGCTTTTCCGGCAGGAAGTGGTATGGCGGCCACGGTCCGCTCACCACCATCTGGCAGTTCTTTAACTGCTTGGCGGCTGTGCTATAGCGGTTCTGATATTTTTCGATGGATTTGGTGTCGATCAGGTGGGCGATGTCGAGTAACATGCCATCCGCTGCCACCCGCTTACAGCTTACTTCCTCTTCAAGTGGGTTGAACAGCTTGTGCACCTGCACGGAGAGCGCTCGCGCTTTGGTCTGGCGCTCACGGTCGCGCGAGGCCTTCTCGCGCAACTTGGCCAGATATTCCCGGCCCACTGTGTCCGGCAGCACGATCTCTTCCATGTTGGCGCGCACCGTTCCATCGCGCACCACCAGCTTGATGCGCATTTCGGACTTACCCCGCAGCCGCTCTACGCTCTCGCAAAACGTCCGGCGGTTCGAGCGAACTGCCTGGCGGATCGCATCCTCGGTATCGAAAATTGTTCCAAAACGGAAAGGCAACACGGTTGACGTTCGAAAGCTCTGGCTCACCACTCGGGCATGTTCCAGAACTGATTTTTCGTCCAGTTTCGAGGCCGCGCGGTCGAATTCGCTGACAATGACCGCGAAATCCCCACTCGGATAACTCATCACGGGAGCGGAGTTGACGCCTTGAATTCCTTCTAGGACGAACGGACGACGGGCGCGGACACCATTAGCAAGGGTCTGGTGTTCCGTGAGGCAGTACGCGTACCACGACATGCATTCTCTCCGAATTGCACCGGGGCCTTGGGCTCCCCTTTAGATTTTTGAAAGCTTAGGGCTGCTCCTACCTGGAAGACGGTTGTCTGTTTGTTTTTTTGAGACGAGAAGCGCGAAAACCCGCGCCAATTGCGATATTACTTCGATTCAATACGATTTGCAACCGTTAGTAGCATGATTGCACCGCCGAACGTCTCAATCTGCTACGAAATCGAAATCGGCGAGCTAGCAAGGTGCTTGCGGCCTGCACTCAGGGGATCAGGGGCCGCAGAATTGTGGAAAAGCCGGAGCTGTATTGGTACCCTCCAGTCACATTTGAAGCTGCGGTCATTTACAAACGGGTGATCATGATAATCCCGGATTCTCATCTTCAATTTCAGCTTCGCAGGGAATTGGCAACGGCTTGATTGAAAGGGATCTCGGCTTTGTTCGGAATACCAAGCGGATATCAGAACAAAAGGGCCAGCGCGGCCGACCCCCTCGTGGCACGCGATTGGGACAGGACTACTTGCACTCCGCATCACCGTGGGGTCCGCCCTTTACTAGGAAGACATCGTAGACCGTTTGATCCATCCTGTCCCCTATGTGGGAATACAACTTGAAGAGGTTCCCCCACTGGTCGGTCTTGTTATCCTCACCGTAGATGAGGCTAATGGATTCGACGCCTGCTGAGTCAAGTGTGTGCAGTTCCGATCGCTCGGATGTACACGCTGCTTGCGGGTTCTTGTAGCAGTGCTCATCGATCCACAGCCTGAGCTTCGTCCACACCTGGTCCTTCGCGTCGATCACGTGATCGCCGTTATCGTCGTACTGGGCCAGTGCGAGGAATCCGTTCCGAGCTTCGCCTTGGTGGTGCGGTTGGGGTGTGAAGTTGCCGAATAGCTGTTTGCTGTTGTGGACCGTGCCCTTGGCGTCGGGAAGTGCGAGCCACGCATTTCCCGATCCCACCACAGGCCATGACAAACATACCGGTTTGCCATTGTCCTTCAGGTTGAAGCGTATACATGCATCTGCAGGGTTGGTGAATTGGAACCCCACACCTTTGGTGTCGATGACAATGGGGCTAAGATCGCCTCCGCCGCAGTCCCCGTCGCCGTTGCCGCCAGGGCCACCACCGCCGCCGCCGCCTCCACCACCGCCGCTATATTGTGGGTCCGGCTCATTAGCACAAGTTACGACCAGGTTGGTTGTGGGTTGGCCGAAGATCGCTTGCGGAGGAAAGGATATCGATACACCGACTCCATACTGTCCGCCGCTAAAGCCAATCGTTGCCGCACAGCTTAGGACGCACGCTGTCACCGTTGCAGCACCAGTTGTCCCGGCCTGAACCGTCGCGCCTCCGTTTGGGGCCTGGTTTTGGGCGGGGTTGGGATACACGGCATCACCTAAGTTATGCTGATACCCAAGAGTTGTGACCCCAGTGTCATTTCCGCTAATACTGCCCGACGCCTCTGCTGTGGTGGCACAGTTTGGCAGGCCTACGCTCGTGTAGGTGCAGCTGCCCACCAAGCTCCCCGTAAAGAGGTGATAGCCGTTTATGTGGTTTTGAGCGCCAGTCGCGGGGCCGCCCAAATCTATCGGAAGCGGAGTAGCTGGTTTGTTGTAGTCGCTACAAGTGGTTTGTCCCATGGCGCACGTCGAGGCCATGCAAGCAACGATTGAGATTAGCATTTTGCGCAGCATAACGATCTCTCCTCCAAGTTGTTTTTGTTCTTGGGCACCGCCTTTCTCGTTCGCTACTCAGGCTGCTTCGGAGCGACCCACCCGTACGGCATACCGTGGGGCGCTGACCCGTCCGGATTAGGCGCTAATATGTTAGTCATAGGGGGCATCGGGGACGACGGGTCCGGCCACGGTCTGGAAAGTCCTGCCGCTACGTCCTGGCTTCCAGGGCCGCAGGTCAATCTGACCAGGTCGCAACAGACATCGCCCTGGCCAACGGAACAGGACGGCCCAGATACCTGGTGTGCCTTCAGCCAGTTTGTAACCACGGGATATTTCCGAAGATGAGAGAGCACGAGCGCGTCAGGGAACAGGTGCTCATACAGCGCCCCAAACAATCCAGGAACGGTTGCGTCCTGCACTTCCACGATCTCGTTGCCCTTATCGTCGCGTCCAAATATGAATAGCGCCTTGTAGGGGCCACGGCTTCTCCCTTGGAATGTCACGGTGACCGAGTAGGACGCATAGCGTTGCCAGATGTCCTTGGGCCGCGGCCTTTGCCACTGAAGCCGATACAAATCATCCACCTTAATGTTCTGTAGCGCTATCCGTCCCTCTTCCGCACCGCCAAGCTGGTGTGGCTCTTGCCAGGATGCGTCCAGGGTGCCCCAGTGCGCCGCCAAGCCGGGCTCCCTAATCTCGCCGATGCCTATGCTCCCTTCCAGCACATATTCTCCGACGGAGGGCGTTATGAGATCGATGGCCCTTCGATCAAGAATTTCGCCGATGTCCCCAACAACGAAATTGCTCAGCACAAAACTGACCCGCGCGGCAGCGAAGCGCTGGTCGGCTGTCATCCCGGCGTAGCGACTAAGCGGCGTCCCTCCGTTGGCCTCAAATGCCAACCGGCCGATAACCCCCTCCTCAGAAGCGAAGGAGAACTTTGCATAGGCGGTTCTTACGACAGTTTCTTCGTGGGTCATGTCGCTGGCGACGGCCATCGAGCACAAGAGGCACAGCAGCGCTCCTATAAGTTTCGGACGCATACTCTCTCTCCTTAAGCCTCAACTTTCAGGCTATTCGTCTCCTGAAGTTGGCAAACTGTACTCTGAGCCAATCTGGGTTGAGCGGTAAGTAAGTCTTGTTACGATTACCGAACAGATTTTGCTAAAGTGCGCCAAATGCCCCCCCCCGCGGAAGGTCACCCGGCAATTAGCAGCCAATAGGTCTTGTTACGGTTTCCGAACAGACTTGCATGAGTGCAGTGGCCAAACGCGGCCCCATTACCAGGCGGATTTGATTCTCGGTTGGTACTTCAAGGTTTCTGCTGCCTCTGTGTGGCCCGCTCCTGCAGCGTGATCGTGACCGCGCGCAGCATATCGTCCGCGGGAGCGGGTTTGCCGGTCCAGATTTCAAATTGCCGCGCCGCCTGGTGCACAAACATCTCAACTCCGGGGATTACCGCGATTCCCTTGGCGCGCGCAATCTGCAGCAACCGCGTCTCGACCGGGTCGTACACCATGTCGAACACAACCTTGGCTTGCACCTCATCTTCTTTAAGGGGACATTCGCGCGTATTCCCCATCCCGACCGGCGTGGCGTTGACGATCACATCAAACACCGTCTTGCGCAGTTCAGCCCGCTTCAGAGTGCGTGCCTTGGCCTGGCGTGCCAGCTTCTGTCCCTTCGCTGCGGTGCGATTCAATACCCACACTTCCGCCCCACGCTCTTTCAGACCAAAAACCGCAGCTCGCGCGGCTCCGCCTGCGCCGAGTACCAGAACCTTCGCGCCCGCGATCGTCAGCCGCTGCTCGAGCGGCCGCACCACCCCCGCAATGTCGGTGTTGAATCCATAAAGCTTGCCGTCCTGCCCGCGCACCACCGTGTTGCAGGCCCCGATCTTCGCCGTGTGAGCATCGGTATTATCCAGATGCTCCAGGATCGCCTCTTTGTACGGCATCGTGACGCTCACTCCGTGCAGTGGAATCTCGCGCACGCAATGAATCAGATCCTTCAATGTCTTTGCATGCAGCGCCACGTATACCCCATTCACATTCTCGCGGCGCAGCGCCGTATTCATGATGATGGGCGATAGTGAGTGTTCGATCGGATCGCCCGCGACACCGAAAATTCGCGTCGCGGCATCGACCTGCTCGATCCGGTAGATACTGCGCAAATCGCGCGCGCTGATCTGTCCGGGCGCCGTCTTCGATTCCGCGCTGACTGCACCGAACGTGAATACACTGCCCGCGCGCACGCTCAGCACACGGCTGATCACACCCTGCTCGCCCATGCACAGTCCGATCAGCGCATGTTTGTCGCTCTGCGTCTGCAGAAACTTCATCATGGTAACGTTGTCAGAGAGCGTCGTCGCCGTCGTAACAATCTTGTAGAAATCGGCGGGGATCTTCAGCATCTTCTCGAGCGTTGACTCGAGATTTTTCGTCGTGCGGAAGTCATGGAACGAAACAATCAGACCCGCGCTCTTGCGCAGCCGCGCCAGCACCTCAGGCTTGGTCTTCAAAGCGCTTTCCAACTCCACGTCGAGGATCTGACATCCTGCCGCCTGCGCTTTGTTCAGAACCTCCAGTTCCGCCGCCAGCGAGCCCTTGAACTTCCCGCCATTGTCAGCCCGACGGCACGTTCCAATCGCGGTCACATATTGGTGGGTATCTAGAAAGAGGCGGATCTTCGGCATGGCCGACAGCGGCTGCTTTAGATAGTCCAAGCGAAACTCAACAAAGGGATTATCGCCCGCCATCCCTTCGGCCGTTTCGAGCATTTCGTCAGTCGTCTCCGCACTTACGGCCAGGCAGACTTTAGGCAGCCGCAATGGCAGAAAACGGGGTGCGAAGATGGAAGATTGGGCCAAGGCCATTTTTTTCTTGAACGTGCGCGATATTACAGGGGCGTACGCTCAGATGCAACTGCCGATTCACGCCGGCTGCCAATCCACACACTTTGGGAGGCCAAGCCGCTGATACCCTCGTAACCTTGACCCCTTACCCCGCGCTTGTTACTTTTCGGCTGTAACCCTTGTCTTCCCAGTCAGATAGCTGGGGCAGGCCCGAGATCATCTCGGGAAGTGGGGAGCCGGAGGCAACATGAAGAAAACAGGACTGTTACTACTGCTGGTGGCAAGCTTGGCTTGCGCTCAATCGACGCCGATGCTGACTTCGACCATGCCGGTTACGCCGGGTGAGAACGGAACTGTCGCCACCACAGTCAGCGTCCCCGCTGTTCGTTTTCAAACGCCAAGAACCACCGACCTTTATTGTGCTGGCTTTATTTCCAAGAATCGCCTCCCCGACGCCAAATACGTCAATGGTGGCCTTGAGACACCCACCGACACGAAATTCGAAATGGGCGAAATTGTCTACCTGTCCGGAACCGGCTATAAGGCCGGCGAACTCTACTCCATCGTCCGCGAACTGCGTGACGTCAACGAGTATGAGATCTACGAGGGCATGCGGAAGATGCTCGGCACCATCGGCCATCCTTACGGGGATATCGGCCGCGTGCGCATCCTCGATGCGCGCAGCCGCAGCGCGATTGCGCAAGTCGAATTCAGTTGCGATCCTATCAATCCCGGCGATGTCGCGGTCCCGTTTGTCGAGAAAGAGCCGGTCACGTTCCGCGTTCCCGGCCATTTCGACCGCTTTGCTCCCGCCAATGGCAAACTCACAGGCCGCGTCGTACTCGGCAAGGATTTTGACACCATCCTCGGCTCTGGCATGAAGCTCTACCTGAACGTCGGTTCCAATCAGGGCGTCAAGGTGGGCGACTATTTCCGCGTTGTCCGCTCCTATACCTCGGACTTGCGTAATCCTGTCGATTCGCTCTCGTTCAAAGCGCAGATCTCCGAAGACACCCAAATGCGCTCGCCCACCTTTGAAGGCAACTTCCTCACCAAGGGCAAGGGAGAGAACATTCACGTCGGCGACCTGCCCCGCCGCGCCGTCGGTGAAGTCGTCATCGTAGGAACCACCCCAACCTCAGCGTCCGCCATGGTCGTGTTCGCACTTGAAGATGTCTTTGCGGGCGACACCGTCGAGCTTGATCCGCAGGATAACTAAGCAAGCGGATCCGAGTTACTAAGAAATAAACCACCCAAGGGGAGACAAAAAGTCTCCCCTTTTAACTTTTGCCCGCACGCAGGGAAGGCCTGCAGGCAGAGTCTTCAGGGAGCCTTCGTCTGCAGACAGCCTCGTGCGCAGACAGCGTTCCTCGTAGAGGTGCAGCTTGCTGAGTCTCACCAGCTTATGTGGTGTAGAGGAAAAGCCGATACGGCGCCAGCATCGTTAGCGGTAAAACACGATTGTTGAGCGATCCGGAATCAGGGCTCCGGCAACGATCAGCGCGATGACAACCAGGGCGAGTTCCATGCGAACCTCTGCGGGCACAACTGCCAGGGTTCAGACTACTTTGTACCGCGCGGAAAACAATGTTACTAAAGTGCTATCTTCCAACGGTTCCTCCGCGAAAGTAGCTATCTGCACCCAATTACTTGGGTGCTGAACTCGCCCTCAGCGTGCCCGATCTGCATCGGATTTTCTCATCGCCCGAGGACTCCATCGTCGTCGCCAAACACCTCGGCTGTAAAAGCCTGAATCGTCGCTGACTTCCGCCACGCGTCCATCGGCAGCCCTGCTTTGTGACAGGTTTGCGCAAGAAACGTCTCCCTGTCCCAGCCATGCTCAACCGGAACCTGTGGCAAGAGCAGTCCGCGCCGCATCCCGTCCGAAATCACCAAGCCATGTCGCCCAACCTCCACCTGCTCGGGGGTGACCGCAAAAAGTGGAGAAAGCACGCTGAGCGAGATTCTCAGCTCCCTCACTTCCTCGGCAGACACCGGCCAGAACCGCGAGTCTTCGAAGGCGGCGGCGCGCGCGGTCTCTGCCACGGCTCGATGCAGCGGCCGGATCGGCGCCGGATATCCGACGCATCCCCGCAATTGCTCCCCGATATACAAGGTGGTAAAGACGCCGCGCGGCTCCATCAGAGCCGGCCATATCCCGGACAACACATTCGTCTGTAGAGACGCAGCTGGCTGCGTCTCCGCCGGCGCGTACACGGAAGAAGCAGAAGAAGCCAATGACAGCGTATCCGGCGGCGAATCCGGCAACGGCTCTCCCGCCAGCCCCGACGCGATCGCCGCCCGTGCAATACCGAGCAGAATCTCTCGTTGTTCTGGAGAAAGCTCGGGAGAATGCTCGAAGGTAAACTCCGCCTTCATCCCGACCCCTTGCGCGTCCTTGCTCGCAGCCAGATTGTCAGACAGTCTGGACATCGCTTTTCCTCCGCCGTGACAGCACGAAGGCCCGCCGTTTGCGCCGCTTTTCCGACTTCCGGTCGATGCGCGACCAGAACGCGACAAAGTAATCAATGGCGGAAACCAGCGACAGCAGCACCATGAACCAGATCGCCAGCCACGCAATCCAGTAGACGGGAAAAACGTAAATGCTTCCGAGGGGCCAGTCGTGCCAGCGCCGCGCCAGAATCACCGCGACTACCGAAATAATCTGCACCAGCATCTTGAACTTGCCCAGATCGCTGGCCTGAATCGTAAAGCCCTCCGATACCGCAATCGAACGCAGCCCGCTCACCAGAAACTCGCGCCCGATTATGACCACCGCAATCCATGCCGGTACCAGTGCAGGATTGAATTGCACCAGCGTGACGAAGGCCGCTGCGATCAAAAGCTTATCGGCCAGGGGATCCAGCAGCATCCCCATCGTCGTGATCTGTCCACGCTTGCGCGCCAGATACCCGTCAATCCCGTCCGTGATCGAGGCCAGAATGAAGACCGTCGAAGCCAGGATTTCCCGCTCGCCGCTCGTGTCTGACAACCTCGGCGTGACCAGCATCCAGATCAGCAGCGGCACCGCCGCGATGCGGGTCAGCGTAATGGAGTTAGGGAGATTCACGCAAAGACTGGTCTGGCCGCGGAAGCGGGCAATCTGATTATGCTCCACAACCGCAGCCAAGGCAACGGACGAGCAGGCAGAGGGCCGTTGCGAAATTTTCACTCGTTCCTGAAAGAACGAGCGCCTGCAAAAGCGGCCCACCCATCTTACTTCCGCCGTTCCCCTGTTTCAGGATCGAACACGTCATTGCGCAGGAATTTTTCCGTTGGCCAGGGCGGCGCGTCTCCTCCCAGATACTGATGAAACCATTCCAGGTGCGCGGTGTAGTACAGAGCCATCTCGTACCAACTGGGCCAATGGCCTGCATTGGAGTAGATGATCAGCTTCGACGGGACTTTCATCTTCTGCAGCGAGGTGAACATCTGCGGCGCCTGCGTGTAGCCCATAAGGCCTCGCCGGGGAGCGTTGAGGGTCGTCACACAAAAAAAAGACGCTGGGGCATCACAGAATCTCTCATGGAATCTGCCGTCCCCGGCGTCATTTGCCGCCAATGTCTTCTTGCTGTCACTTACTTCTGCTTCGCGATGATCTTGTCCTTGATCTTGTTGTAAGTGGCGGCGGGAATAATTTTCTTCTTCGTCAGATCAGTCTTCTTCGCGTAGGGACGGCCGTCAATGATCTTCTGCGAATAGGCCGCGCCGATCCCCGGCAGGGCATCGAGTTGATCCTTGGTCGCCGAATTGATATCGAGCAGATCGGCAGCTGGAGCAGCCGCAGTCGCCGTCTTGGCCGGAGCCTTCGTGGCTTGCGCGGTCGCCATCCCGCTGATCAGGGTCAATGCAAAAATTGCTACCAGAATCCTGGTCACAAGGTTTTTCGACATGCTTTTGTCTCTCCTCACAGTTCTTGGTTTTACTTTTTCTACGATTCGACTCGGAATGAAAAAGGGAAGCAACCTGCTTCCCTTACCTCGACTGATTACTCTTTCGTCGCAGCTTTATAACCGGCGGTCTTGGCTTCGTCCTCGGTCATGAACTTTCCCGCTTTGGTCTTGCCATAGTAGCGTCCACTCTTGTGATAGACGCCGCTTGAAGTGTTGACCCAGACCTTGCCGCTGGCCTTTGCATCCGTGATTTCCTGCGTCGAAGCCGCCGACGCGGTGGAGGCTTTTGGAGCGGCCGCAGTCTTGGTGGTGGTCGCAGGCTTAGCTGCCGGAGCCGCCGCTGCCGGAGTGGCGCTCGTTGCCGGCTTCGCCGCTGCTGGTTCCGCTGCGGCCTTCGGTTCACTCGCCGGGCTTGCATCCGTCGCTTTGGACTTCTTGCTCTTTTTGCTCGTCTTTGCCGGAGCCGCCTCGCCCGTCGTGCTGGTCGTGGCGCTCGTGTCAGCCGCTGCTGCCTTCTTGCTCTTGGACTTCTTCGTCTTCGTCGCGCTGGCGTCTGTGCTCGCCGTCTTATCGCCGGCTGCGGTTGCATCCTTCGTTGCGGCCGCGTCCTTCTTGGCCTTCTTCTTCGACTTCTTGGTTGTGGTTGTATCGGTGGTGGAGGCGGGCTTGCTCGTGTCGGTGCTCGTCTGCGCAAATGCCGGCGCCAGCGCGAGTGTGAACACGAAGCAGAAAACCGCCATCCAGAGTGTCAGTTTCTTCCCAGGTTGGTTCATTGTTTCCTCTCTCATAGATGAGGCTGTGGGCCTCTATTTTTTATGGATCACTTTCCTAAAACCCGTCTCTCGGTCAGAAGTTGCGCAGGGAACCCCGCATCAGAGCATCGCACGCGACCCGGGGTCAGCAGAAAAATGAAAAAGGCTTCCGGTTGGAAGCCCTTCAAAAGACAAGACTTATGCGTAGATCCCGCGCTGCCGGATCGTGTAGGCTACACGATCGATTGCCAGCATGTAAGCGGCAATGCGGTTATTCACACCGTGCGTCTCGGCATATCGCACAACATCGTCGAACGCCGTGTCCATGATGTCGCCCAGCCGGTCGTTCACTTCCGATTCCTTCCAGAAATAACCCTGCCGGTCCTGCACCCATTCGAAGTAAGAGGTCGTAACTCCGCCCGCGTTCGCCAAAATGTCCGGAATCACGAACACTTTCTTGTCGGCCAGAATATCGTCAGCCACCGCCGTCGTTGGACCGTTTGCGCCCTCCGCCAGGATTCTGCATTTCACGCGATCCGCGTTCTGGCTCGTGATCTGGTTTTCCGTCGCCGCCGGAATCAGAATCTCGCACTCGGTCAGCAGCAACTCCGCGGGATCGTGAGCTTCCGCGCCCTTGAAACCGTGAATCGTTCCGTTACGCTGCCGGAACTCCCACAACGACTCCATGTTGATGCCGTCCTTGTTGTAAAGCCCGCCGCCCACTTCCAGAATGCCGATGACCTTATATCCCGCTTCCGCCATCAGCCGCGCCGCGTTCGAACCCACGTTGCCGAAGCCCTGCACGATCACCCGGGTTTCGGCGCGATTCATCTTCAGTTTCTTGACCGCCTGATTGCACACCATCAGCACGCCGCGTCCCGTAGCTTCCCGCCGTCCGCGCGAACCGCCAATGTTGATCGGTTTGCCCGTCACCACCGCCGTCACCGTCTGGCGCGCATGCATGGAGTACGTGTCCATCATCCACGCCATGATCTGCTCATTCGTGTTGACGTCAGGAGCCGGCACGTCCTTTTCCGGCCCGATGAACTCGAACAACTCCGCCGTGTAGCGCCGCGTCATCCGCTCCAGTTCGCCCATCGACATTTTGTGCGGATCGCAAATGATCCCGCCCTTCGCGCCGCCAAACGGAATGTTCACGACCGCGCATTTCCATGTCATCCAGCTCGCCAGCGCCCGAACTTCATCCAGATTCACATCCGGCGCATAGCGAATCCCGCCCTTCGCCGGACCGCGCGCAATCGAGTGTTGCACCCGATACCCGGTAAACACTTCGAGGTGTCCGTCATCCATCTGGACCGGAATGTACACAGTGATTTCGCGGCTCGGATGGCGCAACACCCGCCACAGGCCGTCGTCCAGATTCAGCTTCTTCGCCGCCAGATCAAACCGCGCAGCTTGCGCTGCCCACGGATTTGTCTCCTGTTCAAGGTCAATAATCTTCATAAAGTCTCCGTATAAACTCTCAAAATAATAGCTTGGCTGCACTCTTACAATAACCGCTGATTTCAAGCCGGCAAACCCTCGAAAGTATATTGCTAGGCCCAGAACCTAGCAAGTTGCCACATAGGCCCACGATTGGCGGGCGATTCGCTCGCTCGGCAAGCAGCCGGTGCTGCTTGTCTTGGACCCTCCGTAAACTGGGCCGGTCAAGTCTTCTCGCCGATCCCGCCCTCGCCGCCCCTATAATGATCCCTTCCAGTATGATCCGTCCGGACTACAAAGAGTTCGCCCGCTTTGCTCGCGAGTCCACTCTCGTCCCCGTTGCTAAATCCATCTCCGCCGACCTGCTCACTCCCGTCTCCGCCTTTCTCGCCGTCGCCGACCGAGAGCCCGATACCTTCCTCCTCGAATCCGTCGACCGCGGTGAGAAGATCGGCCGCTACACCTTCCTGGGAGTGCGTCCATTCCTCCGTCTCGAGTCCCGCGGCGACCAAGTCACCATTCACCGCGCTTCAAGAGCTTCGGTGCCCCCCCATAAGAAAGACAGCGTCCGTCGCGTGGGCGCGAACCTGGGAAAATATGCTGGCACAAGCACCACCCTCCCCAAAATTGAAACCCGTACCGCCAGCATCTTCGAAGTCATCAAGGAACTCCTCGGACAGCACCGTCCCGCCCACGTCGAAGGCCTTCCGCCCTTCACTGCGGGAGCCGTCGGCTACTGCGCCTACGACATCGTCCGCCAGCTCGAAAACATCGGGTCGCAGGCGAAAGACGATCTGGACGTCCCCGACTGCATTCTCATGTTCTTTGATCGCGTTCTCGCCTTCGATCACCTCCGCCACCAGATCCACATCGTCGCCTCCGCTGACGTCTCCGCCGAAAAGCCGCGCGCCGCCTATGACCGCGCCCTGGCCGACATCGCCCAGATCGAGAAAAAACTAGCCGCCGGATGGAATCCCAGCCGATCCAGAGCGGCGCAGCGAGCGGCGTCTGTTTCCACGTCCGCCGTAGAGACGCAGCTAGCTGCGTCTCTCGCCAAGATGAACCCGGGTAAGAAGAAGACCAAGCTCAAAGTTCGCGCCCGCACTTCCAGGCCAAAGTTCCTCGACGCCGTCCGCCGCGCCAAAGACTACATCGCCGCCGGAGACATCTTCCAGGTCGTCCTCTCCCAGCGCTGGGATTTCGAGCCCGACGTCGCCCCCTTCGATCTCTACCGCTCCCTCCGCACCGTGAATCCCTCCCCGTACATGTACTTCCTCCGCTTCGGTTCGTGTGGCTCGGGCGCCCCCGCCCGCGAAAAGCCGAAGAAAGAAGGTGCGCCAATCCACGTCCTGGGTTCCTCCCCTGAAATGCTGGTCCGAGCCGCTGGACGCAAGCTCGAATATCGTCCCATCGCCGGCACTCACCCGCGCGGGAAAGACGACTCCGAAGACGCCGCTCTCGAAGCGAAAATGTTAGCCGACGAGAAAGAGCGCGCCGAACATGTCATGTTAGTCGACTTAGGACGCAACGACTTAGGCCGAGTAAGTGACTACGGCTCCGTCAAAGTTCGCGATCTTATGTATGTCGAGCGCTATTCCCACGTCATGCATCTGGTCTCGGCGCTGGAAGGGCGCCTGCGGCCCGAACTTGTTGCCATGGACGCCTTCGCCGCCTGCTTTCCCGCCGGAACTCTCAGCGGAGCGCCCAAAGTCCGCGCCATGCAGATCATCGAAGAGCTGGAACCCGCACGCCGCGGCGTCTATGGAGGCTCCGTCCTCTACGCCGACTTCGCCGGCAACCTCGATTCCTGCATCGCCATCCGCACTCTACTGATGAAAGGCAAGAAGGCGTATCTGCAAGCAGGGGCAGGAATCGTAGCCGATTCCGACCCCCAGCGCGAATTCGAAGAGACCGAGAATAAAGCGCGCGGGGTGCTGCGGGCGGTGGAACTGGCAAGGTCGGAGATGTCGTAGAACTCGGCTCTCAGCTCTCAGTACCGCGAGTCTTGCGGTCGCCAACTAGATACCACGCGCTACCCGCCACTCCATGTAAACTTTCCCTTTTAGCCATGCAGCAGCTGAATCTGAAATCGAGCCATGCCGCCGTCAAGAATTACTACGCCGCCCTTCACCAGCTCAGCCAGCTTCACATCGATCACGAAATGGCCGTCCGCAGCGCCTTCCAGGACCTGCTCTCCACCTGCGGACGCAGGCTGAAACTCACCCTTGTCCCCGAATTCGAAATCAAACGCAAGCATTCCTCCATCCGCGTCGATGGCGCTCTGCTCGATACCTTCCACCTCGCCCACGGCTACTGGGAAGCCAAAGACGAAAAAGACGATCTCGACCGCGAAATCAAAGCCAAGTTGGAGAAAGGCTACCCGCGCGACAACATCATCTTCCAGGCTCCCGAGCGCGCCGTCCTCTATCAGTCCGGAGCCCGCATCGCCGACGAGGATATCTCCAATGCGGACTATCTAGCCCAGATCGTTAACCAGTTCTTCGACTACAAAGCTCCCCACATCGAAGAGTGGGAGCAAGCCGTGGCCGAGTTTTCCGACCGCATCCCCGAACTGGCCGCCGCCGTCAAAAAGATCATCGACGAAGAGCGCCGCCGCAATCCTGCCTTCGTCCACAGTTTCGACGACTTCTACGCCCTCTGCCGTCAAGCCATCAATCCCAATCTTTCCGAAGACGCCGTCGAGCGCATGTTGATCCAGCACCTGCTCACTGAACGCATCCTCGAGAGGATTTTCGATAATCCCGACTTCACCCGCCGCAACGTCGTCGCCGCCGAAATCGAAAAAGTCATTGTCGAACTAACCAAGCGTGCCTTCAACCGCAACGAATTCCTGCGCCCGCTAGACCGTTTTTACAAAGCCATAGAAGTAAGCGCTGAAAACACCACTGGTTTCACTGAAAAGCAGCACTTCCTCAATAAAGTCTACGAACGCTTCTTTCAGGGATATTCGCCGAAAGAAGCCGACACCCACGGGATCGTCTATACCCCGCAGCCCATCGTCAACTTCATGGTGCGTAGCGTCGAAGAAATCCTGCAAAAAGAATTCGGTCGCTCCCTCGGCGACAAAAACGTCCACATCCTCGACCCCTTCGTCGGCACCGGCAACTTCATCGTCAACATCATGGAGAAGATCAAAGCCACCGACTTGCCCTGCAAATACGAAAACGAACTCCACTGCAACGAGGTCATGCTGCTCCCGTATTACATCGCCAGCATGAACATTGAGCACGCGTATTTCGAGCGCACGGGGGAGTACAGCGCGTTTCCGGGGATTTGTTTGGTGGATACGTTTGAACTAGCGGAAGCAAATCAAAGCGGGTTTAGCTTCATGAACGCCGAAAACGCCGAACGTGTTAAGCGTCAGAAGGAATCACCGATATTCGTCATTATTGGGAACCCGCCTTACAACATGGGCCAGGTGAACGAAAACGATAACAACAGAAACCGACGATATCCTGTCATTGATCGTCGAATCGCCGAAACATACTCGAAGGATTCAGTCGCTACCAGCAAATCCGCATTGGCTGACCCATACGTGAAAGCGATTAGGTGGGCTTCAGACCGGCTCGGCACAGAAGGAATCGTCGCATTTGTAACTAACAGTGGATTTCTGGATGGGGTTGCAACCGACGGGATGCGTAAACATCTCGCCCGTGATTTCGAAAGTGTTTTCATCTTGGACTTGGGCGGGAACGTCAGAAAGAACCCAAAACTCTCTGGCACGACACACAATGTTTTTGGCATTCAGGTTGGAGTAAGCATCAACGTCCTGGTTAGGAATCGCAAGCACCGTCAAGGAGACTGCAAGGTTTACTACGCGAGAACAGAAGAGTTCTGGAGGAAAGAGCAAAAATATGGACATCTGGAACGGGTCGCCGCCAAGAGCGGGATAACCTGGCAGGAACTAACACCGCCGCGCAATTTGCCTTGGACCGCCGAGTTGATCGACAGCGGATTTGGAGAGTTCCTGCCTGTCGCGACTTTTGAAGCCAAAGAGCAAGAAGCCGATACGGGCGTGATCTTTCGACTCTACAGCCGGGGTGCAGAAACCACGCGGGATAGTTGGCTGTACAACTTTTCGACCTCAGAAATTAATTCCAATACCCAACGGCTTATAGAGACAACCTGATACCGGATCTGCTTCCATCCGGCGGTTCCCAGTGCTTCCCCTTCTACACCTACGCCGAAGACGGCACCCACCGCCGCGAGAACATCGCCGACTGGGCGCTCGAACAATTCCGCTCCCACTACCGCGCCCCCTCCATCACCAAGTGGGACATCTTCCACTACATCTACGCCGTCCTGCACCATCCCGAGTACCGCGAGCGCTACGCCGCCAACCTCCGCCGCGAACTCCCCCGCATCCCGTTCGCCAACGCTACCACTCTTAATCATTGTCATCCCGAACGAAGTGAGGGATCTGCAGTCC
>Ga0116121_1000321_pt1 | contig 25255 bp, 31 predicted proteins | sample June2015DPH_13_1_FD_89725 | JGI IMG/M metagenome (GOLD analysis project Ga0116121, IMG submission 89725) | Peatland microbial communities from SPRUCE experiment site at the Marcell Experimental Forest, Minnesota, USA - June2015DPH_13_10 | ecosystem: Environmental > Terrestrial > Soil > Wetlands...
CCATCAGCGAATAGAAGTAGGAAATATCCCGCCAGGGCTTGAGGCCGAACGCCGATCCCCAGCTTTGCGGCGTGCTCATCAGGAAAACGACGACCACGATGGCGCCGACAGTCGGCCACATGAAATTGCGCTTCAGGCTTTCGAGAGAAGTCTTGCGCCACGCCAGGAGGGGGCCGACGGCGGTGAGGATCAGGAGCAGCAGGGCTACGGGGATGGCGACGCGGTTGTAGAAGGGAGCGCCGACTGTGACTTTGTTGCCTTGCACGAGTTCGGAAATCTTCGGGAACCAGGTGCCCCAGAGCACGGTGAAGCAGAGCAGGACGAAAAGAAGATTGTTGAACAGGAAGCTGGATTCGCGCGAGATAAGGGATTCGAGTTTGTGCTCGCTGCGCAGGTGCGATTTGTTCTTGAAGAAGAAAAAGAGGAACACGATCAGGGTGATGGCGAGGAACCAGGCGAACCAATCTCCGATGGAAGATTGTGCGAAGGCGTGGACGGAGCTGATGATGCCGCTGCGAGTGAGGAAGGTTCCGAGGATGGCCAGCCAGAATGTGGCGAAGACCAGCCACATGTTCCACATCTTCAGCATGCCGCGCTTTTCCTGCATCATCACGGAATGCAGGAAGGCGGTGCCGGTGAGCCAGGGCATGAGCGACGCGTTCTCGACGGGATCCCATCCCCAATAGCCGCCCCAGCCAAGAACGGAATAGGCCCAGTGGGCGCCGAGAAAGACTCCGCAGGTGAGGAAGGCCCAGGTGACCATGGTCCAGCGGCGGGTGATGTGGATCCACTTTTCGCCAGGATACTTCATGATCAGCGCGCCCAGCGCAAAGGCGAAGGGGATGGTGAAGCCGACATAGCCGAGATAGAGCATGGGCGGGTGGATCACCATCTCGGGATATTGGAGCAGAGGATTCAGGCCATTACCGTCGGCGGGAATGGTACCTTGCACGATGGCGAAGGGATGCGCGGCGAAATTCAGCAACAAGAGAAAGAAAATCTGCACGCCGGATAGAACCACCGAAGCGTAGGCGAAGAGGCGTGGGTCCGTTTTGTAACGGAGACGGAGAACGAATCCGTACGCTGCCAGCAGCAGCGACCAGAACAACAACGAACCTTCCTGGCCGGACCACAGCACGGCAAACTTATAAGGACCGGGTAGAGCGCGGTTGCTATGGTGAAGAATGTAGGCAATAGAGAAATCGTCGCGGAAGGCGCAGATGACGAGGACCATCGAAGCGAGGAGGACAGCGGCGAAGGTGGCAATTCCGGCGCGCCGGGCGGTTTCGCCGATACGCTCCGATGCCTGGCGGATGGTGGTGATCAGCGGGCTTTCTTCCAGAGAAGCCGGAAGGGCCCCGCGGCCGGCAGTAGCGCCCGCCGGTTGCAAGGAAGTCCGGTTCTGGAAAGCCAGCGCGATGATCCCAGCGACGAACGAGTACACGCTCAACGCCAAAGCGAGGAGAAGTGAGAAACTACCTATTTCCGCCATGTGCAGGGAACCCCACACTATTTTTTCAGAAATACCCCTGCTAGGCAACCAGCCCAGACGGAGGAGCGGTCTCAGATCCCCGCGGAAACCAGCAGGCGGCAAGAGCGTCTGGCCGACGGCAGATCGGCATTCGCTACTAATCAGTTACATTGATGACTGCGGAACCCAGCCCAGGCGGCAGCCATAGTCCTACCGCCTCTTTCATCATTCAAAGAGCCACTACGCTGAGTGCTGACGGTAGCGCTGCATCACTTCACATTCCGCAGTGAACCAGTCCTCGGCCTCGCTGCCCGAAGCGGGATCGCGGTGCTGGTAGAGCTCGTAGGCGCGGCGCCGGATCTCGTCTTCAAGGTTAATGGGAACCACATTCTTACGAGGTTCCGTTTTGAGAACTTCAAACTTCTTAGGTTCTGGCGTGCTCTTGGTCTCTGGCCTGACTTCGGCGGCTGCCGGTTGAGGTGTTGCGACTGCGTTTACAACGGGAACACTGGGCGTGCTGTTGACGCCGGGTTGCTCCTTGCTCGTACGACTCGATTTGCCTGATGTGGATCTTGGTCTCGCCATATCGGATACTCCTTCTATAACTAAGTTTAGGAATGAATGGTACTGGCCCCCACATACACTTTTGCCCCGCAACCTTTAAGAGGACGATAGAACTAAGTTGTAAGAGTTAAGCTCAGTATAAGCCTGTCGAGGCTGTGGAAACCGCGCTTCGGAGAAGAAAATGGCGAAGTGCTTTGTGCTGTTACGGCACTCGTCCCCTGTGACCAGTGTCATGGAAAGGCTGCGCCGCGCAAACGATTCGAATTGAATCAGCCAGGGCCAATGAATCCGTAGAGTCATACCGTCATGGAAGCCGTGCCGACCGCGAAGCCGCTGTCAAGGAGGTGTCTCCATGACTCACGTTGCCTCGTCTTTCCATAATCTCCGGTCCCGATTCCCAAGACATCCACGCCTTCGGGCAATGCGGCAGCACTTGAGTGTTGATGGGGCTGGGTGTACATTCTTGCTGCCCGATTAAAGCAGTCCAAGGAGCAGCGTTATGGGAATTCTGGCGTGGATCGTGGTTGGGCTGATCGCAGGCTGGCTGGCTGGCAAAGTCATGAAGGGCGGTGGATACGGCATAATTGTGGACATAATTCTCGGAATCCTCGGCGGCATTGTGGGCGGCTGGGTTTTTGGGCTTCTGGGAATTTGGCCGGGAGGTGGCATGATCGGCTCCATTATTGTGGCATTTGTTGGCGCAATAATTCTGGTATGGATTTCGCGCTTGCTGAAAAAAGCCTAACCCCCAAGAGGCAGTGGGCGTACATGGCTGTCGGAAAACCGAGTCGAAATCCGATCAAACTGATGTAAAATTGATGGAAAGCAAGTCTGATTCACTCGTGGCGGCCGGCGCTTAAGGCCATACACTTCAATATTCTTGGCGCTATCGTCTAGGGGTTAGGACGGAAGATTCTCAATCTTCAAACCCGGGTTCGATTCCCGGTAGCGCTACCATACCCTCCGTTCCTCGCTGATTCCAAGCGAGATGCTCAGTCCCTCAGGGCGCTTGTAGTCTTTCCCAAAGGCTTTGTCCGCATTCGCCACTTTGGCTTCCTCGCCAACCGGCGGCGCGCCACCCTCCTGCCGCTTTGCCTTCAACTACTCGGAGCTGTACAGCCATCGCAGACCGAACCAGAAACCTCTACTGCCCGGGAACCGAGTCCACTTTGGCTCTGTCCCAAATGTGGCGGCCGCATGGTGGTCATCGAGAGACTTACGCCTGCCCAGATCCAACTCCGTTCTCCGCCCTCTCTCGCCGGAGTAGCCGCATGAAACCAATTTCCCAAAACCGCAAACCTCGATCCGTCTTTCGGCTCGATCCGCCCTCGTGCGCCTTGCCGCCGAAAAAAGTTCTTCTCCCTGGCCCCAGAATCTGTTCCAACCGCGACCAGCTTCTACTCCATCACCGTCTCCAAGCCATACTGCTCCTCTCCCACCAAGCACACCGGTCCATTGCCTACGTCATGCCACCCATCCACGCTATTGAAAACCCATAGCCACCGGCGTCCAACCCACCACGGGGCGGCTTCCTTCAAGTCGTTGTATCAAAAGCGACCGCCGCAGATTCTGATGAGGCCACCAACTTCTCCTCTGCGGTCGCTTCTGATACAACACTAGGACTTCTGGCCCGCGTCGTTGGCTCGGTAATCATCAATTGTCTTGGGAACTTGGTTCACTTTTCAGGCGGTGATTAGCCGTTCTGCTGAACGGCAAGAACCTCTGCACTCCTCGCCCCGCCCAACCGCTGCAAGAACTTCCCACCATGCTCCCGCCGGCCCACGAACCACCCTGACGAAAAAATGGTTTTCGCCGAAGCGAAAACCATTTAGCGTCGAAGCGTCCCCCCTCGTCCGCTGAGCCGCGAACTAGACTTTCTCTTAGAGCAATTCCGGGATCGTCGTTTGCATGGTGATGCGAGTCGCCGTGATCGTGCCGATGATGAAGGCAGTCGTCTTCCCTGCGGGATCGGTGGCTCTCAGCGAGAACTTGCCGCTGAAAGAGTTTCCGTCCGCCGACAAAGTAACCGCTTCGATGATCCGGGTCGGCCCGGTTGGATTCCCAATCCCGGTCGGCGCATTGGTGGTATCGTTGCCGCCCCAGGCGAAATGATTTACTCTGTATTTGTTCCGCGCGACTTTCTTCCAAATGCCCATGCAGAAATCCCCATCCTGAGGCGGCCGCCCCGAGTTCATGATCTCCGTGCCATCGCCATGCCAGACGATAATGGCATTGTCGATTGGAGTGCCGTCCGGTGGTGCTTCACTGTTGCCCTCGGCAGTGAACATCACATGCCACATCCCCACGATTGGCTCTACCGTGTCGGCAGCTTGAGTCAGTAGCGCCGTCGGATCGCCCACCCGCCAGGCCTGCTTATGAAGCTTCGCCGTCGGAGTGCCACACTGGGCCGCGGCCATCGCGGTCAAGAAGGCTCCGATCAAAACGAAGCCCAGACCCGCACGGAACATCTTGGAAATTGTTTTCATAAATCATCTCCTTGTAATTCTTGTTCGAAAAGTTCGCTCGATGAGAACTTCTTCGAACTCCGGGCCGCATCCTGTCGCGGATGCCAAAAAATCACAAGGACGGCAAGGTAAAGATTGGGTGAAGAAACCTGAAGCCCTAACCAATTGACCCCAAAAGCCTTTACCCACGCGACCCCCGGCAATGCTATAGTTTTGTGCCTCAGTCGTGGGGCGGTATGTCTGAGTCGCAGTACAGATTCGCTGAATTCCAGCTCGATTGCGCCAGCTTCGAGTTGCGCCGGCAGGGACGCGCCCAGAAAAGCGAGCGCATTTCCCTCGAGCGCATCCCCATGGAGCTGCTGATCCTTCTTCTGGAGCGGCAAGGTAGCGTCGTCACCCGCCAGGAAATCGTCGACCGTCTCTGGGGCAAGGATGTTTTTGTCGACACCGAACACGGCATCAACACCGCGATCCGCAAAGTCCGCCAGGCCCTGAAAGACGACCCGGACAACCCCCGTTTCGTCCACACGGTATCGGGCAAAGGCTATCGATTCGTAACCGAAAAAAATGGCCGGCCTGAAACACCCGAACTCATGGAGGGGTGGACGCCTCCTACACCCAGCGGCCCAGACTCATCGGGCCGCAGTCTAACCACCAGAGATACAGCTGCGCCGCGCCGTGCCCTAACCAGGAGAAAGACTGCCATCGCCATCGCCGCCCTCAGTCTACTCGCCGCTACTCTCATAGTCGTCCTGCGACCCCGCCTCTTTCCCTCCACCCACGCCACCCAAATCCACTCCCTGGCCGTAATCCCGCTCGCCAACCTCTCCGGCGACGCCAACCAGGATTACTTCGCCGACGGCATGACCGATGAACTCATCACGGCCCTGGCCAAGAATCGAACTCTCCGAGTCATATCCCGCACCTCGGCCATGCAATACATAAGGAGTGAAGCGTCCTCTTCCCGAGATCGCGCGCGAGCTTGGCGTCGATGGCATCCTTGAAGGTTCCATCGAGCGCACATCCAACCGCGTGCACATGACGGTGCAGTTGATCTACGCACCTACCGACACGCATGTTTGGGCCGAAAGCTACGACCGCGATCTCAACCAGGCTTACTCGCTCCCCGAAGAACTTTCCCAGACCGTCGCCAAAGAAGTGAAAGCCGCGACCTCGCGCACGCCCGCGCCCCGCTACATCAATCCCGAGGCGCACGACGCCTATCTGCGCGGGCGCTATGTCTGGTTCCAATTCGACGCCATTCACAGCCTCGAATATTTCCAGAAAGCGATCCAGATTCAGCCCGATTATGCGGCCGCATGGTCGGGACTGGCCGACGCGTATGGAATCCGCGCCGTCGACAACGAATGTCCTGCCAGCGACATAACGGCCCAAACCGAAGCAGCTGCCCGCAAAGCCGTCGAACTCGATGATTCCCTGCCCGAGGCACACCTTTCGCTCGGTGCCTGGTACTTTTTCGAGGCCTGGGATGTACCCCGCGCCGAAGCAGAATTCAAGCGTTCTATCGAACTCGATGCCGGCCTCTCCGACGCCCATCACCTTTATTCCTACCTGCTCGTCGCCACCAATCGCCGCGAAGAGTCGCTGCAGGAGCAGAAACGCGCTACCGAACTTGATCCCCTTCTCCGCAACTGGGGATTGGGATTCGAGTACATCCAATTGCGTCGGTTCGATGCTGCCATCAACGATCTCCAGCTTCGCGCCCAGGTTCTGCCCAACGATTTCTGGACCCGCGTCATGCTGTCCTACGCCTATCTGGAGAAGAGTATGGCGCCGCAAGCGGAGCAGGAACTCGAAAAAGCGTTTCAAGTCGCCAACTGGACCGATGCCGCGCAAGGCCTCGACCGGGCCTTCGAACGCGGCGGCGAAAAGGCCGCCAATCAGTGGTTTGTGGATGCTCTCAAAGCCCGCGCTCGCACCAGATACGTCTCACCCATGGAGTATGCCCAGGCCTATGCTGACATGGGCGACAAAGATGAAACCATGAAGTATCTCGAAGAGTGCTACCGGACGCGCGCGCCCTGGCTCATCATGGTGCAGAACGAACCGCGCTTCGACTTCCTCCACTCCGATCCTCGCTACCAAACTCTGATCAGGAAGATCGGCCTCCAACTCGCCCCATGACCACATCCTCCCAGTTCGGCGAATTCGAGCTCGACCGCTCTCGCTTCGAGCTGCGCCACAAATGCGATAACTCCCGGTTGGTCCAACAGGAAGTTAGCCAGAAACTGGCTTGTCGGAAGTTGGCGCCGGCCTTGCAGGTCCAAGCCGCTTTACGTTGGCGCTTGTGGTGGGCCCGCCCCCGCGGTTAGCTTTTTTGCGAAGGGCGGAAGTCGGAAATGCCGGCGCCAAGTGGGTTTGCTCAGGCGTCCACAACAAAATCAAATAGCACACGCAGCATCGCCCCCACCCCTTCGACAACCTCAGGGCAGGCTCTTGCAAGAAAAGCAATTATGAGACACCTCAGTTTTGTGATTGTTCGGACCACTTACCGAAAGGTGGGGCGCAGCTATCTGACTATCACGAAAGATCTCACGCGCGTCATGAGTCGGATCAAAGCGCTGTATCGCAGCTGGGCCATACCCTGTAGTGGTGCCACCGTCTATGCCCCGCGGCATCGTGCCGAATGGCTGGCCAAGATTCCAGAACCTGGGGTTCGTAGGTTTCGTACAGTGAGGAAGCGGTTGGGTGTAGGCAGCGTAGGCAAAATGACAGTAAAAACTCTTGTCTGTCTCCCGTGAGAAACAATAGGAAAATGCCTACACTACCCTACGCCCTACACTGTTTGGAACCGGGTTATTGATTTCCCGCCTACCCTCCCAACGGAATTCAAGCATCATTCACCGACAATGAGGGACGGTCCACAGACCTTCAGAACCGCTGATAGAGGCGTGGATTCACTTCGGTTCCTAATTGCCAGAATGCAGGAATTGCCATGAACATTGAACAAATCCCCGCCTGACATCGCGAGCGGCGCGTAGTTGATCTTGCTGCGAACGAGGTGGAATCACTTTTTCGGAGGAAAAACTAATCGTATGAATGCACGACGTGAAGCGGTGGCTGATGATTGCGAAACATCCATTCATGGATAGAAGTTGCCCCACGTGGCGGGCGAGAAAGAACTATCAGCGGCTCTGCGCTCGGTATCCAGCAATCATGACAAAGTTGGGCTACGATGAGTTCTCGGCCTTTTAGCGAATCGTTTGAAATGCACGTCCACGCTTGCTGTGCAGATTACCCGGAGAGGTTTTGAGTGCTATGCCCCGATTTCGACAAACGGCAAACGGGAGTAGAACGGAAGAGGATTTAGACCCTTGCCTTCGCAGGCTTTAGCCCTCGCTTTGTTTTGCGATCAGTAGCAAGTTGGGCTTCTGCCGCAAGACTTTCTTTCTCGTATCCGGACATCGTGCACGGGTAATCCAAAACTCTCGTTGAGTGCGCCTTTACACGCGACTTCCGTTTATTCGTCTTGCCGTGCATGAAACTGGATGATAGCGCGAAACAGTTTTGTTCGTCTGTACGCAAGCGCACAAGAATCCCTTGGCTGATCGCTCCGGTTTGAGAAAAGAAACGCAGGGGCGGACACGGTGAGGATTCATCGCCCCTGCGCCCCGCCACCGTAGAGTTGACAGAATGGCGGGACATCCCCGATTCAGAGGTCATTAGCAAAATGGCTTCGGACAAATCAAGCTTGTCCGTGACAGTCAATCACACATTCTATGCTGTGTTAATTATGCAGTCGTCAGAGCGAGCGCACGGCGCTTAATCTCTTCGCACAACTGCCAGAATTCCTTTACGTCAACGTCGGTTAGCAATTCTGCCTTAGCGTGCACGAGCACGCGGGCAAGCGCCTGCTCCAGATCCTCATCCGTGTAACAGCCTAGGTCGGTCAGTTGGTTTGTCATGGATGAAACAAACCAAGATATTCACCCCGAGAACCTCTGACTGTTCAAAATTGCTCACTTCTTCGATTATTATGTGCGGTAGCGCACATTGCGGCGATGCTTTCACAAGCGCAAATAGCAAAGGTCAGAGCTGAAATTGAGGCATTGGAAAGAGGTCGCGCGAATTGCACCGATAGCGGCATCCGGAAACTGATTGTGTCTTTCACTCTTTTGCAAATCGTGCGCTGCACGTTTCGGGCATGAAAAAATAGAGGATAGCGAACGCCGCCTCCGCCACCCCGGCGAGGAAAAGGAAACCAGCGCGAAAGCCCGTGTGGTGAACGATACTACCTGCGATGACTTGGCTCAGAGCTGCGCCGATTCCGACCGCAGTGGTGATGGCTCCCAGCGTGAGATTGAATCGGCCCGTACCTCGCGTTAGATCGGCGATCACGAGCACGGACACAACGCCGAAAATTCCCGCTCCTACGCCGTCCATGATTTGGATGGCCACGAGCAAGTCCGTACTGGACGTGAGGGTGTAAAGAACGCCACGAATCGGAAGTACGCCGAACGCGATCAGTAGAAGTGGCTTTCGACCTCACGTTCCGGCCGTTCGTCCCGGCCAAGACGCGATCAGAGTGATGACGAACTGCGTCGTTACTACGCACGCCGACATGAACATCATTGAGCTTCGCCCCTGCCCCTTTGCCAGCATCTCGCCAAGCAGCGGCAGCATCGCTGCGTTCGCGAAATGGAACATCACGGCGCAGACGAGGAAGATAACCAGAGGGTGATCCTGAAAGAGCGCCCAGACGCTCTCCGCTTTGCCGCCTTTCTCGCCATCAGTTGCGCCACGGGCGACCTCGTAGTCGATGTCTGTGGGTCTGATTAGGAGCAGGACGAGAGTCGTGGGGACAGCGAATGCCGCGACGAAGAAGAATATGCTGCGGTCGGAGACGAAATAGCCGAGTAGTCCCATCGACACGGCGGCAATCACACTCCCAGCCGAGTTGAACGTCTGATTGCGACCTTGGCGAGTGTCGAATGCGGCACGTCCGACGATCCCGAGTGACATGGCGCAGATGGCTGGGAGGAAGATGCTCGACGTGCCGCCAATCAAGACCTGAGCGCCCATGACAGGCCGGAACGACGGGACCAGAGCGATTCGCAATGCTCCCGCAGCCAGCGCGGCCACCGCCACACCGACTAGCGATCGCTTTGATCGCACGGCGTCAACGAACCCGCCAGCCGGGGTCTGCGTGAGAATTCCTGCGACCCCGCCGACCGTGAGCGCGAGCCCGACGCTCCCTTCGTTCCATTTATAGCCAGCGAGGTAGATCGCAAGGAACGGTCCCAGCCCTGTCTGCACGTCGGCGAGGAGGAAGTTGACAATCGAGGCCAAGCAGCGTTCGCCGTGAAGGGGAGGGCTTGGTCTCGATGGAGGCGTCGGGCTCTGGCACGCTCTTAATCAGGGATCTCCTTTCTGTGCTCAGCCCTTTCGCGGAAGAATCTATTTAACCCACTCCAGCCACGCCCATCCCACGATCAACGTCATGACGGTAATCGGCAGCCCAACCCGGAAATATTCCCAGAACCCGATCTTCACTTCCGGCTTGGCGCTCTCGACCACAATGATGTTCGCCACGCTGCCCGTGATCGTCAGGTTCCCCGCTAGCGTCGAAGCCATCGCCAGTACCAGCCACGCCGTATGCGGATTGGTAAAGTTCGGTGCCAGCGATTTCAAGAGCATCACCGCTGGTACATTACTCACAATATTGCTCAGCAACGACACGGCAATCGTGAAAACCCCCAGATTGTGGAGATTCCAATGGTCCGCGATCCGCAGAAACTTCCCTATAATTCCGGCGTTTTGCGCCCCGCCAACAATCAAGAACAGCCCGACAAAGAACACCAGAAGTCCCCAGTCCACTTCCTCGTACAGCTTTCGGGGCTCCAGGGTTCGGGTAATCAGCAATACCGCTGCGCCTAGAGCCGCTGCCATCGCCGGAGGCACACCTACGAAAAATGCGATCACAACTGCGGTTACCACAATCGCGGGTTTCGTCAGCCGTGAAAGATCGAGCGGCGGCAATGGAATCCCGTCGTCCACTAATCCCGCATGCTTCACCTTCCGCATCTGCATCCAGTGCAGCACCATCCAATCTAGGAACAAACCCACCACTGCGACAGGACCAAGATGTCGGAGGAAGTCACGATAGGCAATGCCGGAGAACGACCCGATCAGCATGTTCTGCGGATTCCCCGTGATACTCGCCACACTGCCGATATTCGATGCGGTTGCCACTGCTAACAGATACGGCAATGATTCAAGCCGCAGCCTGCGCGTAATATTCAGCACGAACGGCACCATCACGAGGCAAACAATATCGTTCACGAAAAACGCGGAAAGCACTCCCGATGTGAAGACTACCGCAGGCAGCAAATGCGACGGCTTTAGCCTTCGCAGTACAATTTCCGCAGTCCACTCGAAGAATCCCACCAGATGAAGGTTGCCTACAATCAGCATCATCGAGAACAACAGCACCAACGTGGGGAAATCTATGAAGCTTAGCGCGTCGGCAGGATGTGCGATGCGGAACGCCACCATGCCCACAGCGCCGATAATCGCCGCGCCCGCACGGTCAATTTTTAGTCCGGGAAACTTTCCGAGCGCAAAAACCAGATAGCTCGCGAGAAAGATGACGTAAGCAGCCAGAGTTTGAACGTCCAAAACTGTCGTCGGCGAGAGATGAACCATGTTGTTCGCAGCCGCTTGTGCAGGCGCAACTCATGGTAGCAAAAGGGATCGGCGACTTCAGGGTGAACACGGCCGACATTTTTCTGCGGCTTGCACCAGTTGGACGGCTTGGCCAAATGCGGTGACTGCCGCTGTCCACGACCGCATGCCAGCCATCCTTGATCCAGACAGCTACGAGTTTGTGGCTTGATCCGGGCATGAGGGATGTGAGTGCGGCGTCCGAACTGCTGAAGCCTTTCGATGCTCGGCTGATGGGGTGCTATCCAGTGAGCACTCGGGTTAACCATGTGGCGAACGATGACGAGGAATGTTCCGCACCTGTAGGACTCGCACAGATTCAGAACGATCTTTTCGCATAGTTGGAAGTGCGCAGCCCCGAACATTCGATAGCACGTCGGAGCCATTCCACTCGGCAATCCAGGCTAGCCTGTTATTTGAGCAGACTTCGGGGAAGGGCTGTTCGACGGGCGTCCTTGACTCTAAATGAGTCTGAGGCGCTTTGGTTTGTATGGTTTTAGTGTTTTTGCAATAGATCAGTACCGACCGGGTTCTCAGGCTGCATCTTCTGCCGCTTTCTTACTCGCTTGACTGTCTTCTTCGCCTTGCAGGTTTTGGTCGTTTTTCGCATCCGCACCAGTGTCGTCCGCGACAGGCTTGATGCCTGGCAGCAGTCTTTGGTATGTCGAGAGTATCTTCGTGAGTTTCCCTTTCGCCAGATGTTTCTGCTATCGGGTTTTCCGTGGTCTTCGGCGACTCTTTCTTAACATCCTGTTCAGCGGTCTTCATGGCGGACGAGAGTAGGTAATCGACCCTTACCCGAACGGCAAGCCATCTGACGCTGCTCGCTTTTCCCGCCTGCTCGAAATGGGCAGCAAGTTCTTCCTCATTGCCTATTCCCTTGTCCTTCAACAATTGCAAAAGGGCGCGCTCTGAGTCTCTAAAGCCTCAAAGGCGGGAAACAACTCGTGGAGTATCTCCTGAGCGATTTTCGCGTTCATAACTTCGTTCATAATTTCAGCTCCTCCGACACTGTTGGATGCAAATTATCCCCGCCTCAAATATCGCCTGTCCTTGGCGAGTTAAGACTGTGGAACTACGCACTTGCTGACTTGGCAAGGGCATGAGCTTTCTTGGTGACCATCTTGAGCCAAGGTTGGTGCAGTCTCATTCGACCGTCGTCATCCCAGTTTACGAGCGCGTCGTCTTCGTTCGTTTGCTCAACTGTTCCGAATTTCTCCAGTCGGCTTTCCGAAATTAGCCAAACCCTCGACGCGATCACCGGGATTCAGTTCCGAGTCGGGAGCAGTGGGCTGGACGAGCGGTGGCCTCTTGGCTCGATCTGAGTCAGCAGTTGCTCCGGCGTATGACAGAGGCGGTTGCGGAGCTTTGTGCAGTTTTCGGGTCAGTTTATTGATGCGGCTCATAATCTCCATGTTCTTCCCAGTGTCGTGTTCATCTTCTCGTTATCTCGTTAAGCCGAGCATAGGCTTGGAAAGGATGGCTTGGCCGATCCAAAGTGCACACTTTTGACAAGTTAATTTGGCTAAGGCAGAGACCGTACGAATCGAGCGGTTAAAGTGATCCAATGTGCTCAGACGTGCGTCTTCGCCACTTGTAGCATGAGGGTTTTGCTCGGTGGTGGGGGCGCTGGGGATACTCTCGTTGGCGCGGCTAGCGCGATCACACAAAACGCCTGACCATGCTGCTTGATTCTATTTTGCAGCATTTATGGGGGATGTTCGACTCCGGAGATAGACCGGTGAACTCCCTTTCAGGTTTCCTGAACTAAGTCAGCCCACCTGAAGCGTTGTTCTCCCTTAGATTTTCAGGAAAGCCGCATACCCCATGGATTCGAATACGATCCTGCACGAAGTTCAGCAACTCTACAATGTGAGTGACCGTCTTGACTCGCTGTCGGAGGAACATCCTCTCGTCTCAGAAGCACTCATCACTATTTCAGGAAGCGTTCGGAACACCGCGACGTTGTTAGAGGTGCCGCTGGCCACGAAAATAGCGCCGATCGCCCGATTAGACCCAGCAAGCGCCTGATTTGCTCACTTGCGGTGGAGCCTTTGTTTGTAGGAGCCGGAGCCGGACGCTAGTCGTGAAGGACGATGTTGAGAAGCGAACTGTGAACCTGTAATTCATCGCCAGCGTGATAATCAATGAATCCCAATTTTCTAAACCTGTTCATGAAAAAGCTCACCCGCGAACGGGTTGTACCCACCATTTCTGCCAGCGTCTCCTGACTGATCTTCGGGATCACAGATTCGGGCTTTCCGTCCTTGCCGAAGTGAGCCAGCAATAGCAACATCCGGGCAAGTCTTTTTTCGCTGGAATTGAAAAGCTGGTCAACCAAATCCTCTTCGTATCGGATGTTCCTTGTCAGCAAATATGCCACGAACATGTCGGAAAACGCGTGTTCCCGATGAAGCACTTCCATCATGTACGTCTTGTCGATCTGCATCACGGAGCAATCGGTCATTGCGGCTGCGGAGCACATGCGGAGAGGCTGCCCTGTAAGGCAACCCTCTCCGAAGAAATCGCCCTCGTTCAGAATGCCTATGGTGGCTTCCTTCCCGCTCTGCGACACAACGGTGAGTTTCACTTTTCCTTCCTGAATATAAAAAACACAATCGGACGGGTCGCCCTGAACAAAGATGGTCTGCTTTTTGGGAAAAGCTGCGATCTTCCTACCGCCGTCCATGGTCAAAAGGAATGCCGTGGGATTGAATTTGCTGAGTTTCTTGGCTGGTACCACGGGTGTCATGACCCTCCCTCAAAAATTGAGAATGCGTAGAAGGCAAGTTCCTAGAATGAAAGAGTGCGGATGAGGGCGAGAACAACGTCGAGTTGGCGGGCAAAACCGCGATCCACTCGACACCAACAATGATTTCACTCTTGATGTCGAAAGTCAAGACAGGCGCAGACTTTCGAGCGAAGCGCGAGCCGCCCCTCGACTGATGTCGGGCACAATGACCAATTCAAGAGCGGTGACATCCGACAGTTCAACCTGATATTCCTCGACCTCTCGTGTCGTCTTAGGGGGACTGAAATTCCACTGCTGGCGCACAATTTCTCGGAAGGCGCCTCCGCCATCCCTAGACCATCGCAGAACGAACTCTTGGGTACGCTCTGTCTCGGTTTCTTCGAAGACGAGCGCGATGCGTGTGAGTCTTTGTGGCTGATCGAAGTTTAGTCGAATGGTTTGAGTGCCGGAATTGGCGGCACGCCAGCCCCGCACTTCCGCTGCGGCCAACGCAGACTCCACCGGGTAACCCTTATCTTCCGATGTGACCTCGACCACTGCGAGACGGTCGAGGTCCAGCCAACCTTCGCCCCGCGACGGCACATCGAGCGGAATTGGGGTCATCAGGCGCTTGCGCATGACGCTAGTTTACCTCTGGTCCTGCTTTCTGATGATCTGCGATTGAGAACGGGCTCGCCTCCGGAGCCATTTCTCAGGTCGGCGTGTACGTTCTTACGATTATCGTGACCGTCATTCTCGACTGAGCCCCCAGACGGCATTCGATTTTCCACAGGAGCCCGGTGGAGCCATTCCTCACCGCCGTAAAGAAGAAATAGCCTGTGATCGAGCAGCACTTGCGGGAGGGCTGTTTGACTGAGCGTTCCGTGACTCGATTGAGTTTGGGGTGCTTTTGTTTATGTCACGGGGAATGATATGAGTTTGTTCGGCAAAGGACCAAGAGACCCAAGTATTCAAATCGGACTCGGGTCAGTTCTTTCGGTGGTGGTTCTTTTTGTGACCGTTAGCTTCTGCAAGATTTTCCGGTATTTCCTGTGGTAAGCCGCAGTGATGTCACGTTGGCACGTCCGAGGCGTTCCCCAGCACATATGAGAACGCAGACTGGTTGTGAGCGGTTCAGAGGCGGGCTGTTTGCCTGAGAGTCCCATGACTCGAAGGAGTTTGGGGCGCTTTCGTTTTTTAGGCTGTTGTCGCTGTGAGACCGTCTGCGATGGAACATGTTTTCCCTGTGGCATGTTTTTGCATTGCCGTCAAATGCTGACTGTTTGTATATCAACGCGAAAGAGAGCTTGGCACTGAATGCCGCTTGTCCGCTCGCAGTCGGCTAAACCCTCTCGCTATAGCAATCCCGGCAGGCCGTTATACAGGGCAACGTCGCGCTCCTCCTCGGCAGGAGGAAGTCTGGTTTTGGCATTGCAGTTGCTCTTGTTCTAGCCGATAGCCAATTTGGTGCCCCGAGAGACTCCTTTCCCCAGATTCCCGATTCACCCGAGAAAGCCCCCGAATCGGCAAGATCGCTGACGCGGAACGCCATCTGGCGCTCAACAAAGGGAGAACGTGGATGACACTTAAACTGTACAACCCTCAGCAAACGGGTGCTCGTTTGCCTGCACGCCAGATGCAGAATCCTCCATGTGGAAGGGACTGTGCGCGGAGACTCCATCGGTGATCCATAATGACAGGGATTGGCTCGACTTTTATAGAGCCGCGGCGATGGAATTCGATCGGAACAAGTTGCCAGCGAGCATCGACGTGGCTGAGAAGGCTATCCAACAACGCCTACGAGGATTGCCGATTGCTCACTCTAAGGAGCATCGCAAACTGAGAGATGCACTCAACAGCCTCGCGGCTCTCAAGAGAATGCTCTAGCAGATTTGGCGTCCATTCCACCAGCCCACGACTGACTCCCCGAAATCGGCCTACCCTTCGGTACCCGTGGCTGCTTTCCCTTGGTTGAGTATATCTTCCACCTTACGTAGGAGTTCCGAAGGAAGGAATGGCTTTTCCAGAACGTTTGCGCCGTATTCGCGCAGCTCGGGGAACTGATCCCCAAATCCCGTTATAAACAAGAACTTCATTTCGGGGCGTGCTGTACGGATTCGGTCGGACAACTGAAGTCCGTTCAGGCTTGGCATGACAATATCACTTACCACAAGGTCTACTGAGTCATCCTGTTGCTGACACAAACGGAGTGCCTCTGCACCATCGGCGGCAGGAAAGACTGAAAACCCAACCCGTTCGAGCGTCCTTTGCAGAAGGTTTCGAAGGTTGCTGTTGTCTTCGACCAAAAGGACCGTGGCAGGAGGCTGACGGCTGGGTGCAAGGTGGATTCCAGTCCCGGACGGAGCCTCTCGTGTGCGGCGTAGTTCCAACTCGTACATGATTCGTCGAGCGAGAATCTGCAAGGCATCTATTTGCTCGGCAGTCAGGAGGTGAGGCACTCTGTCCATTACAGCTAGCGTGCCTAAGGAATGGGTATCAGCGGCAATTAGTGGTATCCCGGCATAGAATCGAATACCGATTTGCTTCACCAAGAAACTGTTCATGAATCTTCTGTCAGAGATTGGATCGGGGACAATCAGAACGTCGGACTGCAAGATTGCGTGGGCGCAGAACGAGCCATCTCGCGGAATCTCATTCATTTCAAGGCTGATTTCAGCCTTAAACCATATCCTTTGCTCATCCACGAAAGCGATGACGGCGACCGGCGTGTCGCACATAAGAGCGGCTAGATGCGCGATGTCGTCGAACCCTTGCTCGCGGGATGTTCCCAGAACTCGAAAGCTACGAAGACTTTCGAGACGGGAGCCTTCGTTTTCTGGCAGAGGCGACTCCACTGACGCTTCGCAAAACGTGAAGCGGTCCGCTCAGGACCGCCCGGCACCGACGCGAATTCTAGCAGCGCACTATTCCTAGAAAACACGCAACCGTCACCCTATTTTATTCGACGTTCGGCACTCAACCCTCTCATTTTGTTTGGTGTTACGAAAACAGAACAAACTGGTTTGCAGGGTGGAAAGAGCCCTGCGTTCACCTTGTCGGGTGCTGGATATCTCTTTAGGTTGTCCTGAATCGAAATTTACAGTAGAAACCACCGAAGAGCTTTATGGCACGTGTGCTTGCCATAAGGTACGGGTACCTAGCTAGGCGCACCATTGGACATGAGCAAAACACTTCCGGAATGCCCCGACTCAGGCACTTCTGATCGCTCGGTCGCTGCCGATGTTGTCCTCGACGGGAGCCAGTCGAGGAAGAAGATGAAGAGGAAAACGAAGACGACGGCTACTTAGAGTGAGCGTGTCCCCCGAGATCGGAGCCAGACCACGCCCATTGATCCCAATACGAAAAAAATATGTCCTCAAGCATTAGAAGTGCCTGTTCTTGCGTAGTCCAAGCATCGAACCTCCGAGGTTGACTGCTTGGGTCCTGAATGCCCGACGGACTGAAACTCTCTGTTCAACTCGTTCAAAACCACACTTGCATACACCAAGTCTTGTAATTCTGGCTCGCCGTCCGCAGCCTCCCGGATCAAGTGGACTGCGCGTTCCCCAGCAGCTTTTCGCGCTTCAAGTATTCGTCGAGGGACAAGTTCCATGTTTGTTTCAAGGACGGCAGCCCTGTATAACTGCTTCCATGATTGGACATCTTGAGATCGTCGGTCGCTCTCATTCATAGAGGCTCCTCGTCATGGGAAATGAGGGAACACAATTCAATTTAAGAAGACGCATTATATACACGATCTTGGTAGTCTGTCAGTACGTTGACGGACTTACGACTCTGCGGCGGTGAGAAGGGCAGTACAGCGACTACGAATTGCCCGGCACCCCTCAATCGGGCCGCACGACATCCTGAACTCGATCACAGGGTCACTGTTGCCGACTACGTTCAGTTGATGTCGAAACACGGGCCGAATCATCTAGAGCAGATCGAGCGGCTGAAGAAAGAAGCAATAGAGAAATAGAGTCTAGAGACTCGACCACCATCAAGTTTCGTTTCAGGAATGGAGTGGCACATGCATTCGTTTCTTTGCAGAAGGCTTCGTTCTCTCCTTCGCCTTCTGGTCATCGGACCCTTGTTGATCGGCTGTGGTCCTACGCCCGCTGCGGCGAGCGAGCGTAAGCCAAAAATTCGCACCATCACCGCTTTTGTGCGGATTGACTCCTCGCAGTACCGACAGCAATTTGAGGGAGCCGTTACCGTGCTTCGTCAGGCGAAAACCGCGTTTGAGCGAGGCGGGTACGAAGTCCAAACCATCCGAATTACAACCCAGCCGTTCACCCAATATGTGGGCGGCCGATCCGCAGCGGAGGCTCTGGATTTCTTCAAGAGTCTCGATGACCTGTCGAAGCGAGACTCGTTCCTGCTGAATATCGGACCCCTGACTGTGGCGGACTCATCGGACGCCGCCCAAGTTGACTTGCTCAGCCATGTCCTGGCCCAGACAAGAGCGAACGCGAGCTTGGTGGTGGCAGATGAAGGCGGGGTGTCTTGGAGCGCGATCCGAAGTGCCGCGCAGGTGATCAAGTACGTGGAAGAACACAGCCTCAATGGCACGAACAATTTTGATTTCGCCGCTGTCGCCATGGTGCCGCCCAACGTGCCCTTTTTCCCCGCGTCCAATCACGACGGTGAGGGACATGAGTTTTCGGTTGGCTGGGAAGCGGGCGAATTCGTTGAGGATGTCCTGGCGGGGGCTAATCGAGATATGAAAGAGGCGAAAGAGCTACTTTCCAGAGCATTCGAGCAGCAGGCACGGGCGGTGGATGCAATTGCCACACAAGTGGAGAAGGACTCCGGATGGAGCTACATGGGGCTTGACCCAACGCCTGCGCCGAATGTGGATTCATCCATAGGAGCCGCGATTGAGACGCTTACCGGGGCTATGTTCGGTTCCAGTGGCACGCTTTCGGCTGCTGCCATCATCACGGAAGCCGAACGTTCTATTTCGGTCAGGCGGATAGGTTACTCCGGTCTCATGTTACCCGTGCTCGAAGACCCCGTGCTGGCGCAACGGTGGAGCGACGGGACATTCGATCTCGACTCTCTGCTGGCCTACTCGGCCGTGTGCGGTACTGGGCTCGATGCAATTCCATTGCCCGGCGATGTTTCGCGAGAACGATTAGAACGAATCATGGGGGATGTGGCGAGTCTTGCCTTCAAGTGGCACAAGCCGCTCACGGCCCGGCTGATACCAGCACCGGGCAAAAAGGCAGGAGATCGAACGGATTTCGATTTTGGAGTCGCCAAATTCCCGAACACAAGTATAAAGCCGCTGCGATAGCACGAGTCTAGAGGAGGACGATATGCCAAGTTCGCAAGACACCCTCAAAAGACCGCCTCACCCGCTATCGCCAGATTAAGATCAGCGTGATCGGCAGAAGATCCGGGAAGACGATCTCGATTCCGGTCTGGTTCGTGCTTGAGGATGAAACGCTGTACCTCCTAGCGTGCAAGGCTCCGAGACCCAGTGGTACAAGAATGTTCTCAAGAACCCGTCGATTCGTATTAATGCGCGGGGCGTGGAAGCGGAATTCCGGGCAAAGCCAGTTACCGACGCCGAAGGTCTGAATTCCGTGATCGAGAAGTTCCGCGAGAAGTACGGGGCGAAGGACGTGAAGAAGTATTATTCGAAGTTCGATGTGGCGGTTGCGGTAGAACTGGGCTGACAACCGTTTCTTGAGAACCAAATAGAGCTACAAATCGAAAGGCGTACGCGGTTCCGATTTCCTGAAGACGAGCCACCCCAGCAGTCCGACACACAAGAGCACAGCACCAAAAGCTGCTACAAGTACCAGCGTGTGCGCCGACCACATGCTTGTCACGAACCGCCTGCCGAACACAGATGCGAGGTAAGCCAAGACGGAAAAGCGGCACAGCCGTCCCAGGCCGAAGGACAGCACAAACGCAATGAAGGGATAGCGCGTTACCCCAGCGGCGATTACAAAAGCGGATGTCGGAAATGGTGGCGGAAGGAATGCGGCGAGCGACAGAGAAAGGCTTCCAAAACGATGTAAGAATGCTGTGACTCTGTCGAATACCGCTCCCCTAATACGTCGATGGAGGATTCCAAGACGTGATAGGCGGTAAGCGGCTGAAGCCCCGCAGACCGAGCCTGCGGTGCTGCACATAGAGTAATAGGGCCATCGCTCTGGGTGCAGGGAGGCCAAGACTACGGTGAGCGCGTCAACTCCACCGAGAGTGGGTAGCACAGAGCTATCAAGGGCCGCAAGAATGAACACTCCAATCCCACCCAAGTGCCTCAGCATTGAGATAAATGATGTCACTGGTTCGATGATACGGCTTGATCAGCTTTCCTTCGCGCCGTGTTCCGCTTCGAACGATTCTTCCCGCCCGTGCATGGGAATGTCTGCGTTTGCCAAAGAGTACCAGGCGTACCATTGAGCATGAGCAAAATACATTCAGCACGCCCCGACTCAGACCGTTCTGATGGGTTGGTAACTGCCGATGTCCTCCTTCGACAGGAACCAGAAGAGGATGAAGAGGAAGAGGATGAAGAGGAAGACGACCGCAAAGAAGAAGATGACGATGATGGCACAGACGAAGGCTACTCGGAGTGAGTGGCTTCAATGAGTGAAGGATGAAGCGAGAACATTTCGTCAAGGTAGTCGAGGAGACGCTGGACTCGCTCCCAGAAGAATTTCGCAGTCGCATTCAGAATGTTGCTGTCTTGGTGGAGGATTTTCCGGCGAACCAACGATCAGTGAAGCCGGGGCGAGGTCGGCTGCTTCTAGGCGTCTTTCATGGCGTGCCCACCACCAAGAAGAGCATATTCGACTTGCCGAGCGGACCCGATCACATCGTCCTCTATCAGAAGAATATCGAAGCGGTTTGCTCAAGTGAGGCAGAAGTCCGCGAACAAATCCGCCTCACTGTTATCCATGAACTCGGCCACTATTTCGGGATGGATGAGGAACAACTGAAGGACGTCTAGATGCTCCGCTGGAGCGCGGCGACGTGAGTAATCCGCTTCGCACCGTGAGAGTGTGATGCCCTTCATAAAAGGGCGTCCAGACCAGCTAGGTCTGGACGCCAGCAAACCTGAAGGGAGCGTCAAGAGACTCTCCTACATGCAACTTAGATCGAAGCCTTGGGATACGCAAGATTCCCGTCGTACCTCAATCCACGTTACCTGACGGGTCTAATTCTGTCAGAGAACACTGCGCTCGCCAACTAACGCCCGGAGCCCACGACCAAGGACGTGTCATAGATTCTTGAGTAGCGGCGATAGCGGACGGCGACTTGTGTACCGGGTCTGTGATGTTTGATCTCGGTGTCGAGTTCCTCAGCGGTGAATCGGTAGTGATCATCGACTGCAAGAATGACATCTCCTGCCATTATTCCCGCCCGCTCAGCGGGTCCACCGGGCGTAACGCGGTCGAGAGTGATTCCATCGTGTCTGACCTTGGGATTCTCGTCCGTTGATGCGCCGATGTTCGCATTGCTGAACACTGGGGTGGAAACGGTCCCGTCTGGACCCGCCCGCGCATCAGTTTTGCCTTCGTCCTGAGAGAGGGTTCCCTTTGTCGTTTCACGGTCTTCTGCGAGCACACCAAATGTGTATATTTTCCCCGACGCAGAAATGCTCGCTGACAAGACGCCAGGTGCTAAAAATCCGTACTCGCCTACTTCTAGGCTGCCGAGTCGCACACGCCACAACCGATCCCCAATCTTCTCAGGCTGAAAAGATACTTCGTCTCGTTGAGCCCCTCCCGATTGATGCAACACCCCACCCGTCACCGAACGGAACTCACGTCGCTCTCCCTTCTGGTGCAATCTCAAAAGCTGGTACTCGGTTGCGGACGTTCCCTCGACAGTCTTAATGAGGAACTCAAGAGGAGCTTTCACCTGCGTCGGGCTTGTGGGCTTCAATACCTTGCCGTTAATGTCGCCTTTCACGATAAAGAGGGTTGCATGACTCTTCGCCACGCCCCCGGTCTGCCAATTGACAACCTCCGGTTCCAGAAAAGTCGCCTGGCCATTCAGCACCGTATAAACTCCAGCCTCCTCAGGCAGAACGAATTTGCCGATACTTGGAGATGCAGAAGCCGGATTGCCCGGCATCGCACTATTGCCATGTGGATTTATCATGGCGCGGATCACGGCATCAGAGACTTTGCCGAGCTTCAATGTCTTCAATCCCGCGACACTCGTGTCAAAATCGGTCGCGTCGGTGGCGTGGATTTTGTCGATAACCACATCATCCGATAGACCCAGCGAGACCATATCGATAACATCCTGATTGGTCATTCGGTGCGTCAACTGCTGGCCGAGACCAACAGCGGCAAGCAGCAGCACCGACACCACCGCGCTCAGATGACGCATCTGTTGAACTCTAGAATGTGGCTTTCGGTGCAAGCGAAATTATAGCCCAAGCTTAGAATCAATCCCTGCGTGCCCTCCGCATCCTCGCCGCGGCCAAGTCGATTTCTCCACTAATCAGCGCATCCGAACTGGGTGATAATAGTCGAGCATGTGCGCCCTCTCGGATGACCCCTCTGTTGTCTTGGATCGCGAGCCTGATCTAGAAAAGAGCCAAGAATCCGGCCCACGCATCCGCTGCCCGCTCTGCGGCTGGTCGCCCCGCAAAGAAGACCGCTGGTTTTGTGCCTGCGGACACGAATGGAACACCTTCGATACGGGTGGGGTGTGCCCGGCGTGCCTCCATCAGTGGACTTCAACACAGTGTCTCTCTTGCACCCGCTGGTCGCCGCATTCTGATTGGTATGCTCAGTGAGACATGCGGCGCAAAATGATCACAATTCGTTCGAACTGCATCCTCCCTGTGACCACGCTCCTTTTTATTCTTCTAGTAGGAGCCAGTGGAACTGTTGCGGCCCAGTCCGCCACGAATGAATGGAATGTGCTAAAACCGGGGGTGAAGGAAGTTCAGGCTCCGTTTCCTTCGTTGAAGCCATCCGCGACGATCAAAGTTGGTGGAACGGCAGACTGGGTTCTGATAACCGATGACGCTGTTTGGGTCGCAAGCACGAAACCCTATGCCGTCCACCGGATTGATCCGGCAAGGAACAGGATCATTGCCACGATACGTGTGTCCGGCGAAGTTTGCTCAGGCTTGGCTTCCGGGTTCGGGAGCATTTGGGTTCCGCTCTGTGGGAAGACGCCCACCCTTGTTCGCATCGACGCAGCTAAGAACAGGATCACGGCGACACTCCCGATTCCGCCAGCGGGCCCGGAAGGTGGCATCACAGCCAGTGACGATAGCGTTTGGATGCTGACAGACAAGAACGGCACGCTCAATCGGATCGATCCGTCCACGAATAGTGTGCGCCAGGAGATTTCAGTGCCACCCGGTTCCTATAACCCACTTTTCAGCAATGGCATTGTCTGGATCACTGGCGTGGAGAGCAGTGTCCTGACTGCCGTGGATGCTATTACCGGCAAACTACTGGAGTCGGTACCTGTGGGGCCAAATCCCCGCTTTCTCGCTGCTGGCGGTGGTTATGTTTGGACGCTGAACCAAGGCGACGGAACTGTCAGCCGAGTTGATGAGAAGAGTCGGAAGGTGACCGCCACGATTCAAGCGGGTATTCCCGGAGCTGGCGGCGACATCGGGTGTGGGGCCGAATCAGTGTGGCCGACTGTCTTAGGCGTTCCGCTCACTCGTATCGATGCCACCACGAACAAGGTCGTGAAGCAATGGGTAGGAAAGGGCGGGGATTCCTTGCGCTTCGGTTACGGTTCGATCTGGCTCACGGACTACAAGAAGGGTTTGCTCTCGCGATTTCCTCTTCAAGAAGTCTTAAGTCATTAGTTCGGCCGTTTCCCCGACAAGAGACCGATTCTTAGAATCGCTGAAGCCGGAGGAACCCCTGTGCAAAAGTGACCATTCTTAGGGGCGGCTTTGATATTAGAGTGACTTTTGCCGCAGAAACTTTTGCGGTACTCAAGCAGCAACCGAGGAAGCAAATGTCAAACCAACATTCTGTCACGAAGCGCCACCGACGGCCGAAGTCGGACAAGCGCGTAGACTTCACCGCACGAACGATGGCGATTTTGAAGCAACTGTCACAGGCGGCGAAAGTAAGTGAATCTCATAGGGTGCTGCCGAAAAGCGTGTGACTGTTCCGGGTTTCCGTAGGGACGCATGCAATAGCAGAATCGTAGAACAACAACAGGAGGGTTTATGTCTCGCTTTCGTATGTTGCAAGTCTGGATGGCGACAGCGATGCTGTGTATGGGATTGACAGTAGGGCCGAAAGTGGCCGCGGGTGGCACCCAGACCTTCACCGGAAAGGTTAGCGATGCCATGTGTGGAGCCAAACATTCAGAGGGGAATATCGCTCCCGCAGACTGCGTTCGAGCCTGCGTGCAAAAGGGCGCTAATTATGCGCTTGTGGTTGGCGACAAGGTATATACGCTTGATACAAAGGATCAAGCGGTGTCGGCCGAACTGAACAAGCTGGCTTGGCAGCAAGCCGAAGTTACGGGCACAGCCAACGGAGGCACGATTTCGGTGAGGGCGGTGACTCCCGCCGCCAAATAGGAGTCGGGAATAACGGCTCTCCGCAGTGAAGCCAACCGTGAGCGACTTCTATGGGTGATCGGTCGAGGCCCGCCCTGCAGCAGGCTGGAACCAATGCGAATGGCAAACATGACGATCCGGCAATGCGTGAGTGGGCCAGAAGAAAACAGCGGCGAATGCGGGGCGGGCTCAGTTCAGGAAATCGCCGAATGATTGGCTGCGAAGCACCAGGTGGGGGACTACAGTTTGCGCAACATCGAGAAGTGGAAAGCCATGAATGGCCTCCACGCTCCGATCCACGTGCCTCTGGGTGTGTCCTGAGTTGAGCCGCATCGCCCTTTGCCCTGCCGCCCGTGCCGGAATCTCTTCTTTCCCCGTGTTTTCCTTTTATGTGAAGCGCACCATGTCGGGTTCGGCTCCCAGGCGGATCGCAGCCGCTCAAAAAGCACGGGGGGGCGAAGATACGGGCAGAGAAAAAGAAATAGACTGTTTAGTGGATTTGGAAGCCTGCTGCGAGGTATGCGGCAGGCTCTCGTGTTTGCCAGTGGTTAAATCCTCTCGACCTTAGTTGCAAGTAATGCTGGGGGTCTCCTTCGGCAATTCGAGACAAGCCGTGCGTTGCTTTGTGCTCTACTGCTGATTTGCGATCGACTCTGGAGTGGAAGCCCTCAGGGGTCACATCAAAAGCGGCCAACGAGGGTCACTTCAAAACCGGCCATCTCTAACAATGTCGCCCCCTGTCAAGCATTTTTTAAGCGCAGTCCTGCGTGCACTCTGGGAAGCGCGCCATTTCGCTCTCGCTGAAAAAATTTCCATCG
>Ga0116121_1000322_pt1 | contig 25172 bp, 26 predicted proteins | sample June2015DPH_13_1_FD_89725 | JGI IMG/M metagenome (GOLD analysis project Ga0116121, IMG submission 89725) | Peatland microbial communities from SPRUCE experiment site at the Marcell Experimental Forest, Minnesota, USA - June2015DPH_13_10 | ecosystem: Environmental > Terrestrial > Soil > Wetlands...
CCTGGGTTCGCCAGTTGTCTCGATAGCCCGTCTGATAATTCACTTCGCACCCCGGCGATGTTAAGCGAAACACACTTGCACACTGGTCCGACCTTACCTATCGGCCCGATGCCACCGTCCCCGAAATACCGTCGAAAACGGCAGAAGGGTTACGCATCGCTTCTTGATTTCGACGGTAAGCGTTCGACCAACGCACCTGTCCGACGAGCGTCTGAGCCGAGGATTCACTGCGGACTAAAACTGAACTTCACTACTTCCAACGTTTCCTTGGGCGCAGGTTGGTACCTCCATTGACGGACCGCGTCCGCCAGGGCAGCGGCGAGCAGAGGGTGGCCGCCGAGCACTGTCACCTCGGTCACCGTTCCGTTCGGCTTCACCAGAGCCTGCACCCGCACGGTTCCCGTCAATTTCATTTCCCGCGCCATCGCCGGGTACTCCGGGGGAGCACTGCTCTCCAGTCGCCGCCCCCCTTCCACCGGCGTGGTTGAGACTGTGGGCGGAGACCTTTCGGAAGCTTTCGCGAGCGCGAGAATTTTCGAGCTGAATCGTATCTTCGAAAGATCCAAGATCTCCGGATTAACTTCGAAACGGACGCTTCCATGGTCCCGAACCATGTTGATCATCCCACCCTGACGCAGAAAGGACTGGTCTTCGCCCACCGAGAGTATGCCCGCCACCGCCAGGTCTGCAAGGTCGGCTCGGGCATACTTCTTTTCCGAGGCACGGAAGAAAACGATATGGCAGGATTTCATGTCCTGATCAGAGCTTACAGGCTTGACCATCAAGGGATGCGTTCCGCTGACTCTTCCGGCGACAACGGCCTTCAGAACATTAAGAAACTCTTCATCGCCGCCGTTAACTCCGATCACCAGGGGTGAGGGACCATCGGGTAAAGCCTGGCGGGGCCACTCCGCCAGTTTTGCGAAGTTCAAAAGGTAGGCGGCCTTGACTTGGTCTTCGGTGGCGATCGACTGCTGCGCCAACGCCGGAAGTTGGAGCGCCAGGATGGCAAAACCGATCCCGAGGCACAGCTCCATCGGAATCAAGGCGCCCTTGCGTGACATTTTGCTCTCTCGCTCTCTCTCGGCATCTCATGGGCTAGAAAACGCAGATGGCCCACCGAAGACACAGGGAAGTTCACGGACGCGCACATCTCTCCCACTCCCTTGCGCTCAGTCTCGCCGCGCGCCTCAGTCTGTGGCTAATGCTTGCCCCGCGAGAACTCCAATCCGGCGTAAACCGTCCGGCCCTGCTGCACCGGAATGCTATCGATGTTGAAGAACCCGAAACCCGGCAGCCAAACTGTTTGGTTCAAAAGATCGTTGGCATGGGCGGCGATGGCGACGCTGTTCCTTTCCGGCATGTGCAGAAACCTGGAAATATCCTGCCGCACTTCCGCATTCAAACTGTGGCGCCAACCCGAGAGCGGATTCACATTGTAAGCGTAGGGTTTGGTTTTTCCGTCGGAAACATCGGAGAGCCCAAACACCAGCCCGCGGCTGCTTGCATAGCTGAGGGCCGTCTTAAACCCATAATTTGGAATGGGCGTGACGTTGCTCGCCCCAGTCTGGTCGTGATTGGTCTGATAGAGGAACGAACCTTGGGTGAAGAAATCCTTTCGGAAATAGTATTTGCCTTCGGCTACCACGCCGTCAAAAACAACTCCGCCAAGGTTCTCGTAGACGATGGGAGCTTCGCCAACGGTTATGATGCTGTGAATCTGGTGATTATGAAAATAGTCGGCGCCGAGCTGAAGGTGCGTGTATTGCAACGTCAGCCCCAGGTCAATGGTTTCGACGATTTCGGGCACCAGGTTGGGGTTGCCGTGAATGTCAGGCAGGTTGAGTGTAGTTTCGTCTATGCTGGGCGGGCGAAACGCCTCGCCATACAGTGCCTTGATGCTAACTGTGTGCGATGGGCCCCAGATCACTCCGACCCTAGGAACGGTGGAGAAAGGGATGTTCGCGAATTTGTTGGATTGGAAACCGGCAATCAGTTTCACGCTAGGCACTAACTGGTGATCGATCTGGGCGTAGAATCCGCCCGCCGGACGGCTACCCCCCGCGTCCTCCGCAGCGTGGTCGATGCTGGCCACCTCCGTGCCGCTGATGCGGTGGAATAACATGCCGGCGGTCAAGCGGTCCTTTGAGGTGAGCGTGATCAGGTTGGTCCATTCGGCAACCACTTCGTTGGAATCTCGGTCGGTGTAGGGATAGGCGAAGGTGTTAAACGTCGTTCGCGTGTAGTCGAAGTTAAAGTCCATTTCCCAGTTTTCGCGGACTTTGTGTTTGTATCCCAGGTCGCCGAAGTCCCGCGTTTGCCGAGTTTCTCCCACCGCTCCTTGCACGAAGGCTGTGGTTTGCCACTCGGTGAAGGCGGACATGGCGCTAAATCCCTTATAGTTCATGCCCAGATAATCGCCCGTGCCCCGGTCGAACATGGTTACGTCGTGGAAGGGCGGCTCGGGCGGAGCGTCAGGGTTGTCTTGCAGGATGGAGGGAACAAGATAAGTAATGTTCCAATTGGGCGCCTCGTGAATCTGCGAAGCCCCCACCAGGCTGAAATCTCCCCGCTTATACATGAAGTGTCCGGAGGAAGCCAGAGCGCCGTTGGGACCCACCAGACCGCGGATGCTGACATGGTCCCCCTCCGCCTTGCGGGTAATCAGATTGATTACGGCTGAGAAGGCGTTCGAGCCGTAGAGCACCGAACCGGGTCCGCGAATAATTTCAATGCGCTCCAGAATCTCGACGGGAAACGATTCCAGCAGATCGGAAATAATTCCGCCCTCCATTACTTCCCGGGTCGGGCGGCCATTGATAAGGAACAGAATGTGGGCACCGGACGTTTTGGTTTGATCGCCGTCGGCGGCAACCAGACTGCGATCGGTGAAGTATTGGCTGGACTGGGTCAAACCGGGAACGCGATCCAGTATTTCGCCCAGTGTGAGCCCGCCGAAACGGCGCAGTTCGTCGCTGGTGACCACCGACATAATCCCAGGCGCTTCCGACAGCTTGTCGCTGAAAAGAGAAGCGGTCGTCACCTTTAGATCCATCAGTTGCTCCAGGTCCATGGAGGCGAGATCGGCGGTCGGGGTCCCGGAGTTCTGCGGAGACGCGGTCTGTTGTGAGACCCCGTAAGTGCCCAAAATTATAAACAGCGCCAGAAAACGCCAGTTGCGATACGAACCCAATACTCCGATAGAACTTGTCCTACGAATCGGCATACCAACTCTCCTTCTCCTCTTCCAGACGGCGAATCGTTGCCGATCCCTGGTCACTCTTCGTTGAGAATTGATTGGAACCAGCTCATCCTCAAGAAGGTTAAGGATTGCTTCCAATGCTCCATTTACTCGGGGCAGTCACTTGGGGTAATCGGCAGTACCGGGGCTAAGCTTAAGAAAACGACTTGCGTCTGCTCGGTTCGCTCATCTCAAAGGTTGCGAAGCCTCGATCTTGTGTGAAAGGAAGTTTCTTTTCGGAACTACTACCACTTTAGGAACGCACCGGGCACGATGCACAGATTGTTGTTGACCTCGGGTTGCACTTGGCTTGGGGATCCTAAGGGTGGTCGGCAAACAGGAAACTACGTTCTTGGTCGCAAAATTGCTTCACACTAATACGCAGTTCGCTTGCGTCCATGAATGCCGGGCGACCCACACAGCGGGAGCAAGGTCTGGAAGGCACCGGATCGGGAGATCGGCAAGCCCGGGGAGAATCGTGGAAAGGCAATCGTGCGCCGGGACGTGCAGCCGACGGCAGCTTTCCACGACCGAGAGAATCGCAGCAACCTTCAAGCTGCCAGGGGGCGGCATCTCCGGTTCTCGCCTCCACGCGTCCTGCAAATGCTCGACCAACCCCCCGACAAGTATGCCTCCCGGTTCGCGGTGCAAACCGGATCCAGAATTCAGATCGTGCTGGCGGAGGATGTCGAATGGATCGGGGCGGCTGGGGATTATGTGGAACTGCACGTCAGCGGCCGTTCCCACTTGTTGCGCGAAACCATGGCTGCGCTGGAACAAAGGCTCGACCCGGCAAAGTTTCTTCGTATCCATCGTTCCCGCATCGTGAACACGGGCAGCATTGTGGAGCTGTGATCGATCGAGAACCGGGAATTTGCGGTTAGGCTTTCGGACGGCTCCGAACATCGCTCCAGCCGCACCTACGCAGACCGTCTCGAACATTGGTTGTTATCTGGAGGAAGTTGAATACGTTTTTTCACCTGTTCTGAACCGGCCGCCCCTTTGCGAAACGCGTGACTTCACGCCCCGGCAGAAATGACCGTCTGTCATCAGCGCTTCGTCTCCGCGGTCGGCCGCGCGTTCCAACGGGCGGGGATTTCTGCCGCGGTATCGGCCGGACGCGTATCCCTTCCGGTTCCTTTGCGAAAGGGTGAAAGCCTGCATTCCGCGCACAAAGGCCCACCTTGCCAGGGCTCCTATGTCCGTTACGAAATCCGGAATTTGCGTGTTCTCTCTTGAACTGCCGGAGCCCGAGCAAGCCCGGACGGTTCGTCCCAGGAAGTTGTTGGTCCTCAGCTTCTAGTGTAGCTTTCTGCTTCAACGGACACCTCAGAGTCCGGCCATTCTGTTCCGTTTTCGTAACAACCCTGGAAGTTAGAGCGGATTCCACGATAGCGGGCTTAGAGTCTGGCCCTTAGTTGGGGGCTCCGATTACAGAGGCTGTCATTCTCGTTTGAATGATTTCCACGAAAATGATTTCTACGAAATTGTTGGAAGCTAATCCGTCAGTGCCAAGGTAGCACCTTTACCTCCCGATGGCTTAGCAGGAAACTAATCGCCGATGGACACCGTCATCGAACAGCCCGACTCGAACCATGCGGGGAATGTGCAAGGTGCAAACGTCGCCGTCATTGCTATTCATGGAGTTGGCCGGCACGCCCCTGGCGCTTCAGCGGAAGCTGTTGCAACCCTGCTGCTCTCCATGGACAAAACCGGCAAAGAGGGAGGAGGTGGAGATGAGCTAAACCGGCCCGACCAAGCTAAGAAATCGCCGCTCTACTCCGGCTTCGAGATCGAGTCGATCGACGTTCCCGTTCGCCCTGTGCTATCGCCGCCTGAGGATGCCGGAAAAGCCAACGAGCGCTACCAGCAAGGTTTGGTCGAGCGCCTCTGGGGCATCTTCGATGAGCGCCGGGGATTCCTTTCCGAAACGAGAAGGGGGAAAGGTGGATCTTTACCCCCACCTCCACATGGATACGATAAGCGCGAACTGAGGGAGGGTGAGCCGGACCGCGGCGAATACGGCTACCGTTTCATGATCACCCAGTTAGCTGGTTACGAGGGCGAGGTCGACCGCGACTTTCAGACGTTTCGCCTGGAAGGGAAACGAAAAGCCGGTTCGGCGGCGCCGACGGTTCACATCTACGACGCGCACTACTCCGATCTTTCCAAGCCACAAAACAACATCGTCGCGTTTTTCTTCGCTTTCTACCAGCTCTTGTTTCACCTCGCGAGTCTCAGCTTGCTCGCCGTCTATTGGACGGAAGCGGAAAACGTCACGATAGATGAGGAGCGCAGATGGCGCTGGCGAATCGTTGCCTCGCTGCATGCGACTTCGGTTCGCCTGCTGACGATGTTCGTGCCTCTCCTCAACGTGGTCCTGTTGGAAATCGCCTGCAGCGCGTTCCTCGACAAGACGGCGGGCAAAGCATGGCTGCCATACAGTTCATGCGTAGTCGCTGGTCTTCTCGGCCTGGTAGCCACGTTTATCCTGTTGCGAAAACAAGGCTCGCCGTCGCGGCCGATACTTTGGGCGTTAGTTCCATTCCTCGGAACGGGCTTGGCGATTCTGATTCTCGGCGGCTTGGCTTGTGCGTACAACTGCTTCTTTCACCCCGGTGTTTACTTATCTCAGACTCTTCTGCTGATCAGCTGGTTAACCATTGCTGGAGTATTGCTGGGGTGGGTCGCGTGGAAGTTCAACCAACTACGTCCCGGCGCGTTTGCGTTGTCGATGGTGCTTTATGCCGGCAATGCGGGTTGGTTCTTGCTTTACCTTTTACCCCGCGCGCATAGTCAGTTTGCCATGGCGTCCCTTTGGGCCGTGCAGTGGATCTTCGGCGAGCTGCTGCTTTCCTGGATCCTCTGCCTGCTGTGCGCGCTCTTCACACGGCCCCTGGCCATTTTCTGCACTCAGACTGTACGACCACGGCCCCAGAAAGATGACACGGCCGAAATGGCTGAAGAGAGGGCCAAAGAAAGAAGAGCCCGTGCCGTCGCGGCTTTCCGCACGGGGCGCTTCGCCTTTTCCATTCCCGCCATACTCTTCGTCGTGGTCACCTGCGTATTGTGGAGCGGGATTGTCGTCTATGGCTCCGATAAGCTGAACGCTTTCTCGTCAGTTTCGCCGGAGGGCGAAGATCAGGCTGCTTCTGCATCTGGCTGGGTCTCCTACGTAATTCCTGGCGTAGCTCCGGTGGTGCGTCGGATGAATCGGATCAGCCAACCCACCCCTCCGCCCGAATGCTGCGCAAAACCGGTCCCGCCCGGTACCGCGTTCTGGTCGAAATACTTGCGGGGCCTGTTACTTGTGTGTGTCACTCCCTCACTTCCTGTGACCATGATCCTTTTTGCGCTGAGCCTTTGGCTGTTAATCTGGGCGGTGCTGCCCTCGATTGTCTTTGAGATCAAGCCAGAGTGGACAATGGGCGAACCCGCGGACCGCATGCGCTCTCTCGGCAAATGGTTGTCGCGAGGTCTGGACAACACAGCCATTCTTACGCGAGTGCTCTGGATCGCGATTGTTCCAATTCCGTTGATCACTTTCGCAGTTGACTGGATGGTCCTGCATAACCCGCAAAGCAGGCTGGTGCCTTTCATGGACTCGGCCGGCAAGCCTACGCTGATGCTGATCGAGGGACAAGGGCTGGCATTAGCTCTTTTTGGCGCGGCAGCGGCGGGTTTCATCCTGAAGTACCTAACTACCGTTCTCGACGCAATTCTTGACGTGGATAACTATCTGCGCACCTCACCGCTGGACGAAACTCCGCGGGCGAAGATCGCCGAACGCATGACTTCGCTGCTGCGCTACATCGCGCGCCGGACCGACGATCAAGGCCGGCCCTACTACTCGAAGCTCATCATCGTAGCGCACAGCCTCGGCTCCATGGTGACCACCGACCTTCTGCGCTACCTTGAACGTTCCGGCAAGCATGCTCCTGACCCAGGCCTTGCCCGCTATGACTTCCGCACGCCTCCGGAAAAGAAATCCGCCGTTCCACTTCCGATCTATGTTTTCTCCATGGGAAGTCCGTTGCGCCAACTGCTTAATCGTTTTTTCCCTCATTTGTATTGGTGGGTCTCAGATATTCCAGATAACTCGATCGCAGACCTGGGTAATCCCGTTGAGCCCTTGCCTGAGCTTACATCCCGGCTGCCCAGAACGGACGAGATGAACGTGACCCATTGGTCGAATGCTTATCGCAGCGGCGACTATATCGGGCGATCGCTTTGGCTTGGGCAATGGATGCAGCGAAAAACCAGCAGCGACTCAGGGAAACATGCGGGTAACGTCCAGGCGCCTGCTCAATGGGCATGCGATGAAATGTGCATCGGCCTGGGCGCTCACACTCATTATTGGGATCGCTCCGCCTCAGACATCGCCGTCCGGCTGGATAGATTGATTACTCATGACCCAGCTTCAAGGGTTGCGGGTTATTCGGAAGACTGGTGAGGTTCGAATCCAGTTGAAAGTTTGCCGCGCTTTCGGCATTCAAGCTACAGGGTCAAAACGTGAAATCGCCTTCCATGAGAAGGCCGGTTGGAGTCAAGCCGATTCTGTCGTTCTTTTGTTGGACAAGGTTTTTTCTCGGCCGAGTCGCCACCACTGTCGCCACCCTTCCATCCCGCGAGGCAGTCATCTGATGCGTCACAAGATATAGAAAGCGATCCTGCATCGTGAAACATATTTCGGGTCTATGACTCTCATTTGGCATGAAGAACAGCGTCGGGACATTCGCTCTGCTGATCGCGACGACGCTTGCTGGGATAGATACCGCACAGGCGACTGCGCCCAACCATCTCGGGGGGCAGAGTTCGGTCTATCTTGCTCGTGCTGCCGGACAACCGGTGGATTGGTATCCCTGGGGCGCAGAGGCTTTCAAACGGGCCAAAGAGTTGGACCGCCCCATTCTTCTGGATGTCGGTGCGGTCTGGTGCCCATGGTGCGGACTCATGGACCGGGACACCTACACAAATCCTGAAACTGCACAGTACGTCAATCAACATTTTGTTGCCGTGAAAGTCGACTTCGATGCTTCACCCAAGCTGGTGGCGCAGCTGCAGCGAGCTCAAGCTGTGTTGAATCTGCCTGCCGGGTTGCCCTTGACTTCCTTCATTACTCCAGATGGCAAGCTCTATTTTGGCGCGGGGTACCTGCCTTCCGAAGGCAAAGGTGGCAAACAATCGTTCAAAGACGCGGCAGAACAGGCTCTCAAAGAATACGCAAACAAACGAAAGATTGATGACGAATCGTTCCAACTGGAGGTTGCGAAATGATCAGGAAGAACATATTGCTACGTGGGCTTTTGCTGCTCTTGGTCGGCACACAAACGCTGTTCGGAATTGACAACCTAAAGCTCAATCCAAAGCTCGACTATCAAAGCGATAGCCTGGATGGCCCACTGATCACCGGGGATGATGCGCAATCGGGCTTTGTCCCCGGCAAGACCAACTACGTCATCATCTATGGCGAAGGCTGCTTCAATTCGAAGAGACAGGCGCGACGGACTGTCGAACTCTACAACAAGTACCGCAATCAGGTGCACTTTGTGGTGGTTGACCTGGACGTCAAGCGCTCGGCCGAGCAACAGCAACTGGTGAAACAGTACTATGAAGGCTCCATCCCACACGTGCTGGTTCTGGACGCAAACGGGAAGCCACTCTACAACTCTGCTGGTGAAGTCGACTCAAAGCACATTGAGGCCGTCTTTGCAGAGTCGTTCAGTCGTTCGGCGGCAGGCGCAAAATAAAATGCACAACGCGGATAGTTCCGCGTCCTTTTCCAAACAGAGGGCAGTAACCCTTTGGGATTATCGGAATCTGATGACCAGTGAGATCGGGGTTTTTCCATGCAGGGCAAAGTCGTACTTGTGACCGGCGCGAACGGGGGCCTTGGGACGTATGTAACCCAGGCGTTTCTCGATGCAGACGCGACCGTTATCGGCACGTCGCGCAAAATACAGCCATCTGACTTCAGCAGCCCGAGTTTTACCGCGGTCGCTGCGGAGATTTCGAGCCGCGAGGGCGCCCAAGTGCTGGTGGATCAAGTTGTCGCGCGTTTCGGAAGGCTCGATGTTCTGGCACACACGGTCGGCGGATTTGCCGGTGGTCATTCGATCGCGGACACCGACGATGAAATTTTTCAGCGGATGCTCGACCTGAATCTGAATTCTGTATTTCACATCCTGCGGGCGACGATCCCAGCTCTGCGGCAGACTGGCTTAGCCGGATGCCTTGGGCTTGGGCGTTCCGAATTCATCGGCCTCAAGTGGTCGGATATAAACTGGCAGGACTCAACCCTGACGGTGCAACGTGGCGTGGTCAACTGCAACGTGGGAAACCCTAAGACGCTGGCGCGGAGAACGTTTCCCTCGGCGGACACTTTGATGAAAGCGATTCCGGGCAGGTGGACGACGAATTCTGCCATGCGCACTCGGAGCACCTGCGGAGAAGATGCCAGCAGGAGGAGAGGCAGCGGGACGCGATTCATACGCTGGCTGAATTTGTAGAGTTCCTGCGGCGAGAGGATGTAAGTCTTCTACCAGTGGTGGGAGCGATTGCGGCAACCACAACGCCCGCTGCTGCCGCCGAGTTGCTTGGGATTGCGAAACCAGAATTTCGCGGTCTCCATAGCCGCCTTCGCGAGTTGGGGCAGTTCTTCTTGAAGCCAGAAATGCGACGAAGGCGATCCGCAAAACCCAAAGCTCTTTCCAACCACTGTGAAACCAGTGCGACCGATCCGGTACATCCTTGCTCCGCTTGGAACCGAGTTGAGTTGTACAACGAGGTGTGGGATCAGCCGCTCGTGAAGCTCTCGCGGAAGTATGGAATCTCAGACGTCAGGCTAGGCAAGGTGTGTCGGAAACTGCCAATACCCCACCCCGGACGAGGTTACTGGGCGAAGAGGGCGGTGGGTCAAACTGTCGAGCAAGTCCCATTGCCGGAGTTCAAGGATGCGACTGTCGTGAAGCGACTGATCAGAAAATCGAAGCCGAAAATCCAGAGAGGAGGCAAGATCGTGTCTCAAAAAGAACTTTGCGTAAATCTTTGCGTAAACAATTTCGGAAAAATCGGCTGGGAATGAGGGTTTAGAGTAGCCGAGTCCGTTTATGAGATTGGCTCAACCCATTGAAACCAAATGGAGAATTTGGTTGCGGGGGGTGGATTTGAACCACCGACCTTTGGGTTATGAGAACAACCGCTTGCAGTTAAATCATTGAACCTGAAGCACGGACGGGATGAGTCAGGTTCTCAAAAACACCGCCAGTTCAACTCAGTCACGGCAGACTATGAGCGGATATGAGCGTTTTGACAGAGGGGTACAACTGCGGAAAACAAGAATGTGCGTGCGCGGGGAAGGCTGCCATGGGATTCGAATCCACCTCAAAACGTCAATGCAAGGACTTGCAGAGCACGGACGGCGCTTTAAGGACGTAGAAGTACATGCTAGTTCACGCTAAGTGATTGCAAAGTGATTCCAGCTTTTCGCAGATTGCAGAGTAGCTTCAGGGACGCTTTGGGTGCGTGTCGAGCCCGGTTGTTTGAGTTCCGTGGCATTTGCAACGCGGCCTTGCCTACGTCATTGGCTAACCTCCGATCACATCCGGCAATGAGTCCAAATAGTCCTTGAGCTCGGTGTCTGGCTGCATAGGATAACCTGGAACTGGCCTTCCATCCCAAGTGCCGCTTTTATACACACAGATTAAGGGCCGTTCGAGTGGATTGTGTTGTCGCCATTCATCGTCTTTGCCAAAGCAGTAATAATCGGGTCCGATTTGGAAGCTGAATCCTTTGCGCTCTAGCAATTCGTGAAGATCAGTAGCGGCCTGCCCCATAGGATCAAAGCGCTCGCCGGGTTTCGTAATCCCATCGTGCCTGTGCCCATCGTACTTCATGGTGAAATCCTCCTTAGGGCTTTGCTTTAGCTGGCTTGTCCGCCTTTGATAAATAGGCGATACACGCATGTGTCAGCAAGATTGCGAGTTCCGCATCCCGATGGTCAACCTCGATCGGAGGTGTCTCTTGGTGTCTACCGAGTTGAGTCAGCGACGCGCACTGACTCAAGAGCAGCGATAGCTTATGGACCTTTTTAGGTGGTCCAATGCCCGACAGAATCTTTGAGAAAGCCATTTGGTCCGGTTTGCTGTTTGGATTCACGGACTCCTTAGCTAGCTTCTCAAAGGCATCGTGACAGGCCGCGAGCGTCTCTCTGTCGCTTCCATTCAAAAAATGTTCCCAAGCTCTCTGGATGTGTTGAAGAGAGGCGTCTAGCGCCTTCACCTTCCTGATCCGAGGAAGAGGAATCTCGGCCAAATGAAATTCGCCGTAGCCCACAGCCTTCAAAAGCTCAAGCCATTTCGACTTTGGAATTTCAATGAGGCAGTGAGCATTTCCCGGAGTGTTCGCGTCATGCACTTTGATGGCGGTGATCCCAGATGGTTTCGGCTGGTCTTGTTGTTCGCGTGGAATGGCACAGACCGAGATCAGGAGACTAAGAATGACATCCCTTCCCCTACGCTCTTGTTCGATGAGATGCAGAAGTCTGTGATCCGCCGCAACGAGAAAAGTCCACGACGTTCCTGATCCACCCGGAACCAATGCGCCGAACCCGCTATACGGATCGAGGTTAGACGAGCCGAGGTAGTTCCCGGCAGAATTTTGGGCCGGAAACCCCAGCCTCGCGTACAAGAGGTACACGGTCGCGGTGACGTTCACAATGTCCAGGACCTCGGTTACAGAACCGTGATAGGACAAGCTAACCGGGAGCCGGAAGTGAGGCATGAAACCAGGCACACCAGTCACAGGGTTGATTCTTCCAAGCAACGTTCCTTCGTTCATCTGCATACCTCATACTTGGAAGAATCCTAGCATGAAAATTTGGGCAAGATTCAGGCGGGGACTAGGACGCGATGGGCCAACTGAGAATTATGCGGCACGGCAGCCGTCTCCCAATCCCATTCCGTTCCGCCTCATGCACCGGAACTTGACACAACTCGCCAAGTCGGCTTCTACCGTGATCTCGGTCTGGGTATTTTAGCGTCTCGTCTGGGCCACACTTGCACGTTCCCCACATGGCAGAGAAATGGGCCGGGGGGAAAGGCTTGTGTCAAGGCCGCGTCTTGTGCGCCGCGAAGCGGTCGTGAGCCTTGACGCGAGCCGCGCCCCGGCCATGCTGCTCCGATGTGGGAGTCTGATCGGATAGACGTGTGTTCAGAACTCGTACAGCCAAGGCACGTGTCCGCCCGCGTTCGGGCTAGGTTCGAAATATTTTCGACATATTTCTCCTGCCGCAGGTTCCTTTTAAACATAGAGGGGAAAATGTCGCGCGGATCAATGGAACTGCCTCACCAAAGAGGCGGGCGGTTAAGTGCGGCCATTGCTCTGTTCCCATGGATCCCTAAGCGTACTTAAAAGCACTTCTAGGCACTTTAGGCACTTTAAGCACTTTAAGCACTTGTTGAGAAACTCGTTCGAAGTTGAAAGGAAAAAAGATTCTTTGCGATGAAGCAACAAATGCGTCTTGTACGGTTTCTATACGAATAATGTTCTCGTCCGCCCAGACGCGAAGACAAAACCAGCCGAGTAGTGAATGGGCTCGAAATCTGTCGGACGAAGTCGGACGCCAAAGCCGACCTTCAGACGACGCGGTGATTTCAGCCCGATCTCGACTCTCGCTGCAGGAGATTTTATGAGCGAGATGCACGAAGCAACGCCAGTGAGCCAGCCGTTCCCTCATTTCGAGAGGTTAGTCGATTCGCGCGAGGCGGCAGCCTTGCTGCAGATCCACCCGAAAACACTTCAACGACTCGCCCGCAAGGGCGAGATACGCGCCATGCGGATCGGAAAATTGTGGCGCTTTCGCACATCCGATCTCGACGCGTGGGTGCATTTGAGGTTAAAGTTAGCCAGCTAAGGGCAACGATAGCCCTCGGACCAGGTGTGCCGGTAGTCGATATTTTCCTTTGCGCTTCGCGAGCGCCACGTAAGCCATGGGCTTTCCTTGTGCCAGTCGGCCACTCAAGGTTGGCGAATGGGAAGGGATGAAGCGCACCGAAGAGACAACCTGGTACTTCATGCACGATCTAGCCGACCGGCTGGCTTTTTCTATTCCCCCACTATCACACCGGCCCTGAGATCGCGCTTGCGATAGATTGACAGCGCTAGAAAATAGACTGCAAACGGGTACCCCAATACGCCGATGCCCGGAGACACTCCCAATACCCAATCGGCAAAGTACAGCAATCCTAAATAGATCCCGCAGAGCCATTGCAACTTCGTGGCCCTTGCAAGAGTCCACGTGGCTCGATGTCGGCGAGATTTCGCGACCATGACCAGCACGATCACGAGTAACGCCTGAAACGCCAATTGTGCTATGGCTTTCGTGATTTCTGTCATCTGGATAAAAGTCTCAGCACAACAATAACAGCGCTAACCAAAGCGCCAATCAAGAAGATAGCCCATCTCCGCATCATGCGCCTCTGCTGGCGCTTATATCTCTCTTGCGTTTGCAAAAGCTCCTGCTTGAGTTCTCCCTTCCGTGCGTAAGATAGCGGATCGTTTGCCAATCCCCTTCTCGTCATCTCGTCGGACAGGACGGAACCCGCAATTTCGGTCAATCCCTCTTCATCGGCCCACACACGCAGAAGTTCTTCATCACTCAGACTCTCGTATTGGCGCTTCAGTTCTAGTACGTCCATGGCATCGGTACGCGACTAGGTAAACTCTCCGCGTCGTTTGTGGTAGTAGATCGTAGAATATACCCAGATGCTTGCGCCCGTGGCGGCACTGAGCGCCCCCTCTGCCCCGCCTTTCGCAAAGCTCACCAAGATCGACAGGCAGATCAACCCAAGCGAGACATAAACCAGAATCAGGCCGTAGCGTTTCTTCTTGAGTATCCCAACCCCCATCGGGACAGCCAATGCGCACATAACGAGCGCCCCAATCCCTACGTTCTGATCCTCCGGCGTGTTGGCCGTCGCTAGGACGCCGAGCGCAAGCAAAGGCATCCCAGCAGCCAGACACCAGCCTTGGAATTTGCCCCAGCGGTAAGGCTGAGCGGATGCTACCTCAGACCGCGCAACGCCTTCCGCCGCTGACACTGCCCGAACAGGCTCCACCGATGCGCTACACTTGAGGCAGAACTGCGCACTCTCAGGTAATTCCTGACCGCAGCGACCGCATAACATGGGCACTATCTTACCGCCCCAGAAGAGCGCCGTTTGGATAATTTTGAGCGGTAATACTGGCCTGCATATTCGTGGCCTCAGCGGCACGATGGGGTGCAGCCTTTGTCACGATGCTGTGAAGCTCACTTTCTCTCCCGGTTCCGCCGCCCTCTTCAGGTCTTTGAGATTCCCCACAAGGATTCGGTTCTCATCGTCGCGAAAGAAAAAGTTCGCTCCGTCGCTACCGGCGAATGTGCCGGCATAGTTCTGACCGGAGGTGGTTGTTGCCAGATAAACATCGTTCCACTTGAACTGACCTCTCTCCAGATGCGCGATCACTTTTGTCAGCGATTGAATCCGCTCTGTGTCCGTGATTTCGTCAAATAAACGCTCCATCATCGCGACATCCTCGTTCGCCGACAGGATGCTGGCCTGGATGAGGCGCTCTTTGCTGACAACCTCAAAATGCAGTTTGAATCCCAAGCTGTCGGCCAATTGACGTACGAACTGCCTCTGCGCTCGGCCATTTCCCTCTCTAAACGGATGGATTCGATTTATCTCGGAAAACAGACCAGCAATCCTGCGAGCAAACTCTCTCCGTGGCAAGCCTTCGAGAAAACGCTCGTTAGCCAACTCGTCGAATACGTGTTTCAATTCCCGTTCGATCAAATCGGGAGGCGTGAACCTGATGATTCGTCCGCCGCGAACATCTTCAGCTTTGGCTAGCGGGATCGTCCGGAATTGCCCGGCCCATTCGTAAATGTCGCAAAAAAGGTACGAATGGATCGCCTTGAGATGTTCGGAATCGAAGTCCCCCTTCAGGGGATTGAGCTGTAATAGGATTGAGCGGACCGAGACGGAATTAGACTCCGCCCGGTCAAGCGATTCTTGATCGGTCAGGCCAAACCTGTTTGTCAGAATCCCCGACTTAGGATCGAGGTAGGGATCGCTCATCGAGCGAGGATAGCATTCACCAACTGTTCTTCGGTGAGGTCACCCTGGACAAACTGTTCGAACAAGAGCCGCGCATCAGGAGTTGGAGCCAGACCCTCCAGGCGGAGATCCGCTACCGCGTTCTCAACGGCCTCACGCCGGAGAAGGCATTCTGAAACCGCAATTGCTCTTGGGGCAGTTGCCGTGGACATTTACTCGTGTAGTATACCATGTGGTTGGGACCGAATGTGCAGGCCTGCGTTACTCTCGTGTGCCCGTAAGTCATTGATGAGGAATGGGTTTATGACCCAAGACGAGATTGTATTGTTAAACCTCATTGACGCCTGCGCTTCCAGGTTTGCTGTACTTTGATCGCCAAGACTAGGATTACCCGCATGAAGAAGTTCAAGGATTTTACCTGCCCGAAGTGCGGCCATAACCTGCTCAAAACCGTCTCCGAGCCTAAGCGTAATGAACCGTTTCCTGATGCCGTTTGCGCCAACTGTGGTGCCCCCATCACCGAGAATGACATCCGAAAGCAGGCGGGGAAGATTGTCGATAAGATCATGCGGGACGCCTTCGGAAAAGACTCGCAGTAGGTATTCCGACAATTCCGCCGCTTGAGTCATTGCCTGAGAAGTGTCACGAGCAAATTGACAACATGAGATAATGCCGAGTCTTGCTCGGAGTGCTTAAACCATGTGCGGCTGCATTGCCGTCTTAGCGTTGCTGGCAATGGTCGTTTGTTTCCTTACAGGGATGTGGATTCCCGCGATTTTCTTTCTGCTGTTCGCATGGTTCTGCTTTGCAATGGGAAAGAGAAAATAGCTATTATTCATCCGTATGAAAACTGCAATCACACTCCTGCTGCTTGTTTCGTGCTCGATGGCTCAAAACGCCAGTCCGACATCCGCCGCCTCAAGTCACCGTGATCGCTAGCAAAATCGTTGGGCTGCCTAACGGGAATTTCATGGTAATGGCGCAAGTTAGGGCAAGAATATACTTACCTCGCCCAGCATGGGAGTATACGATGAGGCGGGGCGGAGGCGGCTGTTTCATCTAGTCGCCGGAGCGTTCGCTATGACTGATATCATGCATCGCGCGTGGTTTATGGTGACCGACGGTGCTCGCCCTATCGATTGGATAATTGTAGTTGTTGATTTCTTGGTGTTGGTAGCCATTCTGATATTTGAACTGCCGGAATGGGGGCACAAACGTAAGACACGCCGTCTTTTGAACGCCGTATTTGATTTCGTACAGCGAGGGCAGAAGCTACAAGCCCTTTCACCTCAGGGAACATATGGACCGGAAGGGCCGCACGGCCCACAATTTACTCCGGCGTGGATAAATCTCGTTAAACAATGGAATCAAGAGGCTGTTGATTTTATGGAGACTTGTTCGCCCCAAGCACGATGGGCATTTTTGAGCGATACGACTGATGGAGCGGCACATGCACAACAAGCGATGTCCGTGCCGCCAGAAGCAAAGTGGTTATATAGAACGATGCTCACTAGGTTGGATAATCTGCAAAGGATAGCGGAGAAACCAGACGTCTACTTCTAATACGAACCTCGAACCATCTTGAATCTGAAAAGTTCGATCCAGTAATGCGGAAAATTATTGCCTTCCGCTGACTTCCTCTTTTGAAGCGATTGCCTCACCGCATCATCATTGCTTTGGACTCCCTGCTTGCCCGTTGTCCGCTTTCTTCTTTGGGGCGGGCGTGTCTCCCAATGGACAAAGCGCATACACCACCAATCTCTCCTCACCGCGAATAGTGCCGTAGGTGCTCCAAGGATCACATTTTGCTTTCAGGAATTCATAGGCGTACCCTACGTCCCACGCATAGACCGGACTCATCCAGTAAGTCTTACCGGGGCGCAACGGCAAGCATTCTGGATGATTGTCAGTGCAGATGAGGGCAAAACGAACCTTCTCCAAGCCACTGTTCCCGGTTTTCTTTCCTGCCTCGATAAATTCATCCGAGAAGCGGCCCGTAGCTGTTAACTCATTAAAATCGGGAGCCTGAGGCGCGGTATCTGCTCCCGTGTTCAGAATCGTAATCGGCAGCGGCGGCGGTCGCTTCGGTGATTGCTTCTGCGCGATCAGAAACACGCTATAGAACAGCACGGAACTCAGCAGTAGCAGTTTCATACGGGAGTTCTTAGTTCACGGGCTTGACACTGGCGAAACGAAATATAAACTCCGGCTCTGACATTGATCCTTGAAGACCCATGCTATGTTCTTCCACGCAGTCAACGTCGCTAGGGAAGAAAGTGCCAGAAAAAACGACTTCATCACCCTCTTTCATTTGTGAGACAGCAGCAAACAGTGGCGATGATGGTTCGATCAAAGTGTGATCTGGAGTGTCAGAGAAATCATTGTTCCAAGTCTCAACTCGAATGTTTGGAGCAAGGGACAAATAGAGCACTCCCTTACCGTCGCTATTGGACGAGAGTTTGTCTATTTGACCAACCCAGCCGGAAATCAAGACTCCCTGTCCCGGCACATTCAGGCTTAGGCAGATAGCTGTACGTCGCTGGGCACGAGTGCCCCCTTGCGCCATTTCATTTAGAGCAGCTTGAAACGCAGCCTGACCACGCTGAACCGCCTGAATAAATGCCTGCTCGGCTGCGGGTATTGGCCGTTGATGGCGGACAATCGCAGGAGTGGCAGCGGGAGTTGTCGAGGTCGCTGGAGCGGAAGTCGCTGACGGATTGTCATCGCACGAGGTAAGCGAAATTAGCGCCAAAGCTCCAATAAATACGCGCGAAATTCGCCATAGAGATTTCATTTGGGTTAGGCGCTCTATACGGCTGTCTTCTCCCGCCTTGGAATGTACAGCGAGTGAATCAGGGTTGCAATCTCTTCGTAACCACAATCTTTCCAGCTAAGATTCCTAGCGCTCCGCAAGGATTTTAACGATTTTCGTAAACTCTTTTGGTTGGCTGCATCCTTGACCCCACGTCGCACTTCCCATGATAGGAGATCGGCTGCCTGTAGCGAAATTGCCGGAGGATCGTCCACATTCAACTGTTGGTTCTTAGCAAAACGCGGTCTTTTGAATACTGGACGAGGCAATTCTGATTTTTCCATCAGTGAGTTCAACATCCCCACTCCCTGATCCCCACGTTCAAAAACAAAATCAATGGGAAGGCTAGACCCAAGCTCATTGCGAACGAAATTTCGTACTCTTACGGCACAGTCACGTCCACACGCTGCGTATGGATTAAAAAATCTCTCTACGTCGCAAAGTTGGTTTGCTTGCTCATATATCCGCTGCTCCATGCGACCAGCAAAACTGCCGAGCGTCCACTGTGTTGTGACATTTGCCAATCGTGAAACAAATTCAGCGCGATACAAGGCACTTCTCCATTTCGGGGAAGAGAATGGCCCTTCAAAGCCGTTGAATTCCCACATGTGAAAATAGGGAACATCAAACGCGGCTAACACTAGCCGCCAATCATACTCCCACGATGCCCACTGTTCCACGGTCGCTACATAGCCAGCCACAACCGTTGCTGGGTGAGGATCGCTGTTACCGTCAGAGCTACAGTCGAAACACGCTTCATATCGTCCGAGGATACGCGCTGCTTTCATCCCAAAACTCCATGTCCATCAACGAAATTATACCTGCGGTTGTGTGGCCGAAGTCGGTGGGTTTGTTTTGGTCGCCGCCTGTGCTTTGCGATCTTCCTCAACCTGGACAGCGGATTCCGAGACGACAACAGAGGAGCAATTGGCCGATGACCGAAACCCAGTGATGCTGGACTCCCGGCCCGATCCGCAGATACGAACAATCTCACAAACGGCGTATAGTTTTGACGGTTATGACTTCCAAGCTGGCCCCAATCATCCTCGCGGTTTTCGCTCTGAGCAGTGCGTCCAGCGCGCAGACGTGGACGTTCCAAGGAACCCAGATTTGCTATGACCTCGGGTCCACTGTCCAGTGCTACGCGAGAGGGACTATTAGCAGTTTCGTCAGCCAGAGGGACCAGGCGTTTGAGAGCGGGCGTCAAGCAGGGCAAGGTGTAGGCTCTCTAGCGGGAGTTCTCATCGCGGCGTGGCTAAACCACCGCCAGCAAGTCAAAATTGAGACTGAGGAATTGACGAAGGAATTGCAGGCGTACTTCGATGCCGAGTTTGGTCTGATTCAAGATGAGCAGAGGAACGAATCCGAGGATCAGCAAGCCGTCATGGAGTTGGAGCGATTGGACCCCGTTCGTAGGGCGGGATGGGAACTCCAACTACAGTCTTCAAGAAAGCTTTATGACCAGCGCGCAAAGTACCTGTCCGACTTACAGGGCCTGCTAGCCATGGAAATGAAGGAGAAACGCCGGAAGGCTCTGCGCTACTTCATTGACCACGATCCAGACGGGGCCAAGGCCCGTTACGGGCGCCAACGAACGATGGCAGCCCAGAACTATGTCGTGAATCAGTTTCTAAAGGCATTGTTAGACTCCTATCGCAAGCACCCTCCTGCGGCAGATGAAGAGCCAAATAGCGTTAACGGGTTCTGAACTTCCCAAGGCACAGCCAACAAAACGAGGCTGTCTTTGTGCTACTGGTGGCAGCCATCGCGTGTCATTTCCGTGTTCCGAGTTGGCCGATACTGGATTATCTTTAGGGTTATATTTCTTGTTCGTTGCGTCAACTGCTTGCATCTGGTCCCTGGAACCTGCGACTCCGAATCGATTGACGGCGGGTCCCCGGAAGCGCATGGTTTCGGCCCAAAAAGGAGCAAAGACTTGGGAACCCATCGATTCAGAGAGGACATAGGCTTTCTGCTCGGACGCTTTCTCCGCCAGAACCCCGGGAGGAAGCCGAGCATCCTGAAGGTAAGTTTCAGAGATGCGATGACTTGGCACACGGCGGAAGGCAGCAGATTGTCAATCCCCGACTTCGTAGATCGGACAGTCAAGTCCTACGTCGAAACCATCCCCGTTGGCAAATCACCGCTAAGCTGCTCAGTAGAACTTCTCTCCTTGGATAAGGACCTCCAGAGCGACGATGAACCCACGCACTTCGAATAGTTAGTTGCATCGTGGGTAATCGGTTTGTCTTCGGTGACATCAACCGCAGCGTCACCACAGGCGCAGTGGGAGATGCCCTGTTCCTCAATGGCTCTCAGGGTTCTCGCAGCATGCCGGGCAGTCGCAGCGATTTGCCATACCTTTCTTTCGCCTTCGTCAAAGGCGTTATTGGTTCTCGACCATTCGGATCACGACTTGTAAATACCGAGAATGACAAATGGAACAAAGTTCTCGTTGAGTCCGATTTGAAACTCTCCAAGTCTTGCTCGTATGCCGAAGGTGGCCGGTTCCGGAAAAACGATGGTCCGCCTACTCTCCGTGTCCTTCCCTAGTTCGTTCCTGACGAGGTTCTCCACTGCGTCAGGAGCGAACTCAAGAATGTCCTCAAGAATTTCGTCTCCGAAGTCAAACGTGGCACAGTACTGCTGTTCGTCTATGGTGGTATTTTGGGTCGTGCAGTAGTGACCGGGTCCGATGACAGACAGGAGTTCCATTCGGAAACCCGGAATATCCAACCCAGCATTCCCCGGAAGTCCTTTGCTGACCATCAACCGCCCTAGATCGGGGGCCAGCCGGGCTCTGTTGACGGGCTCAACCACTCTTGGTAATTCGGGAACATCCTCATCAGTGATGGTTATCAGCGTTGGGCGGTCAACGGACTTGAAGCGAACGATTCTGTTGTCAAGATTTCTTGTGATGTCTTCGAAATAGTTTCGAGCCAACCTAGCGTTGCCAAAGGTTCGGTCACGCGTTCCATACGCAAACTGGAAGAGCCTAAGCAACTTGCCCGCAGCAGCCGAATCGAGGCTGTAATCGTTTTTCTCACACATCGTCTCGAATATGGCGAGAAGTTGGTCCGGCGTGTAGTCATCGAAGAACAATTTCTTGTTAAACCGAGCATTGAGTCCGGGGTTTGACTCCAGGAACCTGTTCATCTCATTTGGATATCCCGCCACGATGACTATTAGGTCATCTCGGTGGTTTTCCATCATGAGCAACAACTGTTGGACTGCTTCTTGGCCAAAGTCGTTGCCGGGGTCGGCTGGGGTTAACGAGTATGCCTCGTCGATGAAAAGCACTCCGCCCAACGCACTCTCAACCACGGATTTGACCTTGTCGGCGGTCTGCCCGACGTACCTTGCGATCAGACCGGCGCGGTCAGTACAAACCAGTTGGCCCTGACTGACGACTCCAAGCAATCGGTAGATTTTGGCGAGTCTATGGGCGATAGTCGTTTTTCCAGTTCCCGGATTCCCATAAAAGACTAGGTGAAGTGACCGCTCCGGCACCGCTAACCCCTGAGCTTTTCTTAAATTGCCAACCTTAATGGAGTTGACTAGCTGCGCTATGTCGCTTTTCACGCGGTCGAGCCCAATATAGGTGTTCAGTTCCGCGAGTTGCTCTTCCAGGGGTGTTGTCGCAGATCGTTCGGTCGGAAGCTCATCTGCTGGCTCAGCAATCTTCATAAAACTGTTCAAGGAAGCAGAAACAGCTGCTCTCTGAGACGGATCGAGAGTCCGTCCTAATTCTTGGGCCCGCTTGTAAGCTTTATCGCGCATGTCAACGTAAATCGTCCTGAGATGACGCTCCAATACCTGACGGCCGGCCTCTTTCGCCATTGCCTTCGACCAGTTTGGAAAATCATGATTCCCCGATTCGAAGTGGTAGCAGCCAATCGTCACAAGTGCACTCAATGATTGAGGATTAAGAGCAGCATTGGGAGGTGCGCTCTGGGCAAGATACCTTCGAGCGTCGTCAGCCATCTCTCGGGTGAATAGCATATTGCTCAAATTACGCTCCCGCACGGTCAAGAAGATATTCTTTCAAAGTCTGCTGCAGCTTCTCTCGATTTCGTTTGTCTCTGGGTCGTCCGCAGCGTACTCAGGTGGACGTACGTGGTGCCGTCAACCTTAAGACTCAGTGCGACGGGCTTCTTGTCCTGCACTGCTGCTGCGTCGAGAATGGTGCGAACGGCCAACCAGGATAGTACCTCACCGTGAAGCAAGAAGTGCAGGGCGGCCATCGAGCAAGGAGTGTGTATAAGTGCCCCGCGCTCAGCGAGCACCGAGAAGCCCGTATTTCTCCAGCCGGAAGCAGTCTTGCATCGAAGCAGTCTGTCAAGGGCGACCAAGGATCGTACTGGGTGAAAAGGGTGTTGGCCGAAATCAGCAACACTGATTTAGCGAACTGCAGCCGGGGGCATGGGCAAGAGTCCGGTCGGGCGGTATAGTGTGGCCGAGGTTCAATCTATTGGATGAACGCGGGCAACGGGACGCATCGAATCTAGAGAACTTAAAGACAAACGCTCGCTGGCTATTTTGCATTATCGGCATTGCGGCTTTAGTTGTTTCAGCCTTCAATCTTGCTTATGGCCCTAGTTCTGGCTGGCACGGTGACCCAGACTCAGTTGCAAGCGGAGATCCAGAAGCCCAGCCCGAGGTACCACCGATGACATTCCGCGAACATCTATTGGAATGGTGGACGATGGTAAAGTTTGCTACGCTGATCGGCGCTGCCATTGCCGTTGGGTTCACATTGTCTGCGTATAAGGATCAGCAGCAACAAATCAAGTACCTTCAGGAGAGACTTCGAGAGCAATCGCAGAGTGGGAGAACGGTGACATGACCGCATGGGATTACCGCTTCCTTCTCACCGGCCCTGCCGGAACTCACACCTCCGGCGAACAAGGTTCCGCCTTCACCTGCTGATGCCCAAGTAGTGACCCGGTTCGATGATGTGCTCCTGCTTCTGCTCGCGAGTCAGATTCTCGTGGTCAATGGTCTGCATTGTTTCGGGAGCGGGAGCTTTTCTAATTTCCGCCTTTCCTTCGAGTACGTTATTGCACCCCTGCTCGCGTGCAATTGGGTGTTCTCGGCGTTCACGCTCGCGTAAAGACGGTTTCAACCTTTCAAAGGAAGGCCCTTCCGCTTTGCGCGACAACTCGGAAGCGGATTGCCGTGCGACTGAGTGCGCTACCGACTCCCGCAGCAGGTCTCTATCGCTGGTCACGACCGCGATGCTGTCCCGGCCCCGCGAAGCAGCCACATAGAACAGCTCTTTCCGCATCCCATCAGCGGAGATCACAACGGCATCGACAGATTTTCCCTGACTGCGATGGGCAGTGACAGCGTAGCCGTGTGTGAATTGCTTGTAATTCTCAGGCAGAGCGCGACCGTCCTGCAGATGAATGCGGCCCTGCTCGTCAATGCGGGAAACCGTCACGAGTTCGCCGTTGGTAGCGCGAAAGCCCGGCTCCCGCCGATTTGCCATCAGCAGTAACTTGTCATCAGGAGCAACTTCGATGGTGCGGCGCTCATAGACCTCAAAACATTTCGCGTGCTTCGCTGTGAATTCGCGTTCCTCGCCGCGTGCGTTGCTGGCAACGACCTTGCCATCTTCCACTCCGATGACTTCCAGCGATTCATGCCTAGCAACGCCCTTGACAGCCCGATGAAATTCCAGCATCTGGCCTTCAGCATAGTTTCGAACGTCACTTTTCTCCGCAGTCGTCCAGTTCAGGGGTACGTGGTGCTGCTGATGAATACTCTGTCCCAGCTCCCCAGTGCGGGTACGCTCCGCGCGGATGGCCTCGGTAATATGGCCAATCTCTTCGTGTGTGGCGGCGACAACCAGCACATTGCGTGGTTCGCCCTTCGCATTGGCCTGAGACTGAGCTTCCGAGTAGGCTTGTTGAACCGCCTGTGCCCGCTCGGACCAAGGAACCTCGCGCACAGCCCCAATTTGTTCCAGCTTGTCGAAGCCGCGGTCAGGATTACGGCGCAATTCTTGAACCGCCTCGCGATACCCTTGAGCTGTTTGCCGCTGCACTTCGCTAAGCGAAACACTCTTCAAGTGGGATTCTCTTTCCAGCACCCGAAGTGCGTCACTGGCCTCGACACTCCGAATCTGCTTAGTGTCACCGCTGAAAATGATTCGCGCTGATTGTTGGTCAGCCAGCTTTAGAAGTTCGGACATTTGACGACCGGAAACCATGCCCGCTTCATCCACGATCAGCGCTTTCCCGAATAACTCAACTTGAGCGCGTTGGCCCTGTAACAGCCGTTCCACCGTGATGGCATCCGAGAAGCCGACCTTCTGCAGTTCTTCAACTGCGCTCATTGTGGGAGCAACCGCCAACACTTGGCGACCGCCTTCTTCGAGGCCGCGCTGTAGCTCTTGCAGCGTGGCGGTTTTTCCGGTGCCTGCGGCCCCACGAATGTTAACGGCCAGATCACGGGAATCGAGAACAAATTCGATTGCCTGTTTCTGCTCGGGGCGGAGGAAGGCGGAATCAGCGAATTCATGCTGCCCACCTAGCCGCTCAAACTGACCGATTCCACGATTGATCCGCTCGATCATGTCGCGCTCACGGTCAAGACTCTCGCGTGTGGCGACCTCCTTCCCAGCCTGGAGGATTCTGCCGTTGCTTTCTTCCAGTGAAAACTCACCTTTCAGGTCCGCCAAGTCGATCCGGCCCCGGCCATGACGGAGTGCTTCAGTCAACAGTTCATGGTCGAGCGCCACAGAGACGCGCTCAAAGACGTGTTGTTTTGCGTAGTCGAGGGAAGGAACTGCACTCTCTGGTTCTAGTCGCTGCGTTTCGGATCTCTCCTGGACTGCCTCGCGGATTTGTTCAAGGGTTAGGCTCTCCTCTGGGGTCAATCGAGCCGTTTGGCGCGAGTGCACCTCCGCAGCTGAAATCTCAACCAGCTTATCGGCCCGCGACTCACGAACCAGCACGGCGATTTCGTTGTCGCTGGGCTGGTGACCCTTACTTTCGACAAACTCGGCAATGGCCCG
>Ga0116121_1000325_pt1 | contig 25125 bp, 17 predicted proteins | sample June2015DPH_13_1_FD_89725 | JGI IMG/M metagenome (GOLD analysis project Ga0116121, IMG submission 89725) | Peatland microbial communities from SPRUCE experiment site at the Marcell Experimental Forest, Minnesota, USA - June2015DPH_13_10 | ecosystem: Environmental > Terrestrial > Soil > Wetlands...
CCTCCAACTGCTTCAGCGCTCCGATCATCTCCGCTTCCGTGTGCCTGCTCTTCGACATACTCCTTCCCCTTTCCTTCGTCCGAAATCATCCTCGGACTTGTTCGGAATGCGGGGAGCAGGTCAGCGCGGGAAGTGTGTTTGCGAAGTGGGAGCAAGGCCTTCGTGGGCGGTTCGATTTCCAACCTGGGCAACCACTACGTGGTTTTGCTCCAGGCGGTCAGCCGAAGGGAGGAAGGCGGAACATAGTGTCAAGCTTTACTTCGTTTAGCAGCGACGGCGATCTGGACGACTATTGGGGCGCGATAACTCAGGATCTGCCATCCAGCAGAGCGCGCACTTCCTTGGCGATCGCGGCCATGGTAAACGGCTTCTGGACCAGAACCATGCCCTCCTTCAGGACTCCGCTGGGGATGATTGTGTTATCGGCGTAGCCCGACATGTAAAGCACTTTCATGCCCGTCCTTCGTTGCAGCAGACTCTTGGCCAGCGAGGGTCCGTTGATTTTCGGCAGCACGATATCAGTCAGCAGCAATGCGATATGTCCTTCATGCCTGTTGGCGAGCTCCATGGCCCGCTCGCCGTCCTCTGCTTCCAGCACGGTGTAGCCGCTGCCTTCAAGAAGTTCCCGCATCATTTCCCGCAATGGGGCAGCATCCTCCACCAGAAGGATCGTTTCTGATCCGCGCATGATCTCCGGCAGTTGGGTCTCCTGTTCACGAACTACTGCCTCTTGGTCGGCAGTCGGCAGATACATGGAAAAAGTGGACCCGTGTCCGGGTTCACTGTGCACAAATACGTTGCCGCCGCTCTGCTTCACGATGCCATACACCACAGCCAAACCTAGCCCTGTCCCCCTTTCCGGATCCTTCGTGGTAAAGAAGGGCTCGAAGATTCGCGCTAGCGTTTGCTTGTTCATTCCGATGCCGGTGTCACTGACAGCCAGCCGAGTGTAATGCCCCGGCGTCATCGGGAAGAGTTGCGCAGCCATCATCACATCGACTTCCGCATTGGCAGTTTCAATGGTGATCTTGCCCCCTTGGGGCATGGCGTCGCGGGCATTGACGCAGAAATTGAGGATGACCTGCTCCATCTGGCTTCGGTCCGCCTTCACAGGTTCCAAATCACGGTCCGGCCTGATTACTAGCTCAATGTGTTCGCCAATCAGCCGACGCAGCATCTTCTCAATGTCCTCGACAACAAGGTTGAGGCTTAATACCGTGGGTTGCAGCAACTGCTTTCGGCTAAAGGCGAGGAGTTGGCGGGTGAGCGAAGCGGCCCGCTGACCCGCCTTAAGTATTTCCTGGGTGCGGCGTTGCACCGCTTCTCCGAGCCTTGAATCGCCCAGAATAATCTCGCTGTACCCATTAATGATGGTGAGAATATTGTTGAAGTCGTGGGCAATCCCTCCGGCGAGCGCCCCAACAGCCTCCATCTTCTGGGCCTGTCGTAACTGATGTTCGATTTTCCTGCGCTCCGTTTCATCGATCAGAAAGCCGTGAATTTCGACCAGTTCGCCGTTTTCGCTGAAGGTGCCAATCGCATTCTCGGTAGCAGGCAAGAGGCGCCCGTCGTTGCGGCGAAACTCTATTTCGTAGTCTTCCAGATGGCCTCGCTCCTTCAGTTGCTGCAGAAACTGCTCCCGCTCCTCTGGGCTCGCGTAAAGTGACTGAAGACTCATTCGCTTGGCTTCATCCTCCGAAGCAAAGCCGAACATGCGCAGGAATGCGGGATTGCAGGCCAGGAGCGTTCCCTGCGCGGTGGAGATGTAATTGCCGGCGAGATTTTGCCTGAAAAAAGTCCGGTACCGCTCTTGACTCTGACGAAGTGCCTCCTCGGCCTGCTTCTGCTCACTGATGTCTTGTACTGTGCCGAACATGCGATGGGGCCGACCTAACTCGTCCCTCGTTACATCCCCCTGGGCGTGGACGAACCGCACCTCCCCGTTGGGCCGGACCACACGGTGTTCCGCTTTGTAATGCGACGCACCCCGAAAAACCTCCGCCAGGGCCTCGTCCACGGTCGGCTGATCCTCCGGATGGGTCAGTTCCCGCAACCGACTACTGTTGAGAATGCATTCCTGGGGTCTCACCCCATAGATACGGCAGGTTTCATCGGACCAAGTAATACAATCCGCGTCCATGTCGCAGTTCCAATAACCGACGTGCGCGATGCGCTGGGCTTCCGCCAGTCTGCCCTCGCTCTCCTGCAGATTGTGTTGGGATCGTTGCAAGTCCGAGTAAAGTGCAGTGAGTTCGCGGTTGCGACGTTTGATGGCCCGTATGCGTAAGTAATATGCGGACCAAACCACTGCCAACAGACATACAGCTGTCGTCACTCGAAACCACCAGGTCTTCCACCAGGGGGGCAGAATCGTGATCCGAACGCTCAGCCCGCTCTTGTTCCAGATTCTGTGATTGTTGCTACCTTGCACGCGAAACACGTAGTGTCCGGGCGGGAGAGTCGTGTAGGTGACAAACCGTCGACTGCTGTCCGTCTCATACCACTTGCTCTCCAGCCCTTCAAGCCGGTATCGATAGCGATTTCTTTCTGGACTGGCGAAGCTCAACGCCGAAAACTCAAACGAGAATACACTCTGTCGGTAGTTCAGAGTCAGCGAGTCGGTACCTGCGACCGACTGCTTGAATGGAGAGTCCCCGCCAACCGACACCGACTCCCCGAACAACTGGAAGTCCGTGAGCACGAGGGGGGGAACGTAAGCATTGTCCACTACTTCTTCAGGAAAGAAGCTGACCAGACCTGCCCGTGAAGAGAAGAACATTTCACCCGACCGGCTTTTGAAGCCAGCATTGGCGCCGTAGAACTCATTTCCCGGCAGACCATCCGAAACGGAGTAATTGTGGAACGCCCCGACCTGAGGATCAAATCGTGATATTCCGTTGTCCGTGCTCAGCCACAGATTGCCGACTTTGTCTTCCAGGATGCCATTCACGTTGCTGTTAGGCAGGCCATCGCGCTCGTCGTAGTTTGTGAACTCGCCAGTTTCTGAATTGAATCGGTTCAGGCCGGTTGCTGTGGCAACCCAAAGGGTTCCGGAATGGTCGAAACACAACGCATTCACTTGGTTGCTGCTCAAGCTTCCGGAACGGTGCGAATCTTGGCGGTAAATGGTGAACTGCCCGCTGACTGGATCAAAACGCCGAACTCCAGAGTCCCAGGTGCCCAGCCATTGGGCTCCATCCGGGCCTTCCGCCACCCCCCGATACAGGGTCTCCTTCTCGCCAGTTACCCGGTGAACTTGAAAGCGGCCGGTCTCCAGATCGAGGGCGGCCACGCCATCCTGGGTCGCCGCCCACACTGTGCCTTTGTGATCCGTCAACACCGCGTACACAAAGTCGCTTGGAAGGCTTTGAGGATCCGCGGGTTTGTAACGGTAGATACTGAATCGCCCGCTCGGCCGGTCAAATCGGCGAATACCTCCGCCGTAAGTCCCGAGCCACAGGTGACCCGATAGATCTTCGGTGATGGACGTTACATAGGGATTCGACGCCTGCCCTGGTGCTCCAGGCTGTTGATAGAAGGTGGATTGGCCCGTCCTTCGGTCGATGCGCTCCAGCGCTCCTACCGTTGCAATCCACAGGGCTCCAACACTATCTTCGTAAACCGTTGTGATCGTATTCAGATTTTGGCCCTTCTGCTTCCACCGCCCGAATCGAATGGGCCGAAAAGGCAGCGGCCTCGCAGAAAATCGGTTCACTCCACCTCCGGCAGTTCCAACCCAGATGCCTCCCTCATGGTCCTCGTACAGCGAATCGACTCGGTCTGCGCTCAAGCCGTCAGGATCGGCCGGGTTGTTGCGGTAGCGAACAAGGGCTCTGCGCTGTTTGTCGAGCTTGAGGAGTCCATTACCGAGGGTACCCAGCCATAACGCGCCATCCTCATCTTCATGAATGCAGCGCACCCCGCTGAGCACTGAGTTCTCCGTCACTTGGCCCAAGGTGGTCCAGTAGATGAGCCGGCGTGCGTGACGGTCGAAAATTGCCAGACCGTTCCACGCAGGCAGAGTCACCCAGAGGACGCCTGAGCTATCCTCGTACAGACGGATGGGCCCCGCGAGCTGCACCGGAAAAGTACCTCGAAATCGGAGATGCTGCGTGACTCTTCCAGACTTACGGTCGAAGATGTCTAGGCTCGCCGCCGTCGCGACCCAGAATGTGCCGTCTTTTTCCTCTAAGGTCGAACTTACCAGACTGCTTCCCAAGCTCCCCGCGTCTCCTGGCGAGTGTTCGTATCGCGTGACGTGCCCAGTGGGCGGATCAAGCCGAATCAAGCCCTTGTTTGTTGCAAGCCAGATGATTCCGTCGCGATCCTGGTTGATGTCGGCAACCTGCGCGTGCAACGATACGCCGCGGTAGTGCGTGAAGATTTCCGTGGAAGGGTCCAGTAGGTCCAGGTACTCGTTGGAACCGATCCACAGTTTGCCGGAGCGGTCCTTGAACATAGTCGTAATGAAATTGCCGCTTAAGCTGCGGGGTTTCGTGGGATCGTGGCGGTATTCCTTGGACCGGTAGCCATCGTAGCGCCGCAAGCCGTCCTGCGTGCCAAACCACAAGAATCCTCGGTTGTCCTCGACGATGGCGCTGATTCGGCTGTGAGACGGACCCTCTCCAAAGGAAATGTGTGCGAAGCGGAGATCAGTCCCCTCGACAATTGGGAGTCTGACCGGAGTGTTAGTTCGTCCGCTCTGAGCGAATACACTGACACAGGCGCAGGCGAGGAACACAACGGCGCCGAAGAAACGGAAGTCCCAGGGGCAGGCCGGTACCGAAACACGCGCTGCAGGATGCGGAGTGCCGCTTCGTTCACGGCAAAACATGGCGGCTCCTCTTTCGCTGCTTCAGAATTGTATCGCAACGGCGCAGCCACAGCATCAGACACACATCTGCACTTCTCAGCCAGAGGCGTCTTTCAGGTGCGCGGGGTAGTGCTATGCCATCCGGCCGCTCTTGACAACTGCAGAACACAAATTTCCATCAAGAGTCATCGACAGATCCGGGGAAACGATCAAAAACTCACTCGAAGCATACCCTCCAGAATGCGGGGATCTGCCGCGGTGAGCGCCTGCCCGAAAGTAGCGGTGTTCGCCGGGTTGAACGCGGTATTGACATTCAGGAAATTGGGGTGGTCAGCGACATTAAATGCTTCCATGCGGAATTCCAGCTTCACGCGCTCAGAAACGGGGAATGACTTACTCGCCGCCACGTTGAACGCTATTTCGCTCGGACCACGAATACTACCGATTCCGGCATTCCCGAAGAACCCGAACGCAGGTTGCTGAAAGGAGTTCGGATTCACCCAAGCATGCGGGTTGCCGGTGATCTGAACCGGAGTGATCAGATTCGGCCGCGTGGCTAAACCTGCAAAGGGTGCACTCAACGTGGGAGTCAGCGCAAACCCGCTCTCCAGTACTGAAAGTCCAGAGAACTTCCAGCCGCCAGCGATCCATCGCACCGCCCGGCTCGCGGCATGCCTGGAAAAAGGCAGTTCGCAAACCCACGCAGCCGTAAAGACATGGCGGCGATCGTAGTCGGGTGGCCCGTATTCGGCGCCAACGTCGCGTGGATTCTGGTAAGTCGCGGCCTGGTCATACTGAACACCAGCACCGCTGGGCACAACGTTGCTCAGAGATTTGCCAAATGTGTAGGCGAGGTTTACTTGCAGATTATCGGCGCGGTAGATGAAGCTCGTCTGCATGGAGTTGAAGTTCGCATCGCCGCCGCTAAAAGTGCTGTTAATCGATGTGTAGCCGGCATAGGGCCGGTAGAAGATGCTGCTGACAGATGGGTCCCCCGAAGGAACCTGGTTGATGCAAGGATCGAACTGGTAATCGGCGGAAGGCTCGGGTGCGGGACTGAGCGCCGCACACGCAGCGGAATTCGCGCTGGTTCCGGGCAAGGGGAAGTTCTGGTCGTAGTTCTCGGCCAGCACGTGCTGAGATATCGAGCCCACATAGCCCAATGTACCAACCGCATGTGGGAAGAGCTCGCGCTCGATCGCGAGGCTGTAGGTTTCTGTCCGAGTTGCCTCGAAATCGAGGCCAAAAGCCGCCAAAGATACCGGTCCAAGCGTATTCTGCACGGCTCCGAGAAGAGGCTGGCTGATCAAGCCATTACTGACCGTCGTGCTCTGGATGAAAGGCGGATTGGTGAGGAAAGCCGGGTCTAGCTCCAAGGCGACGGGTGTATAACCCGTACCGAAGCCGCCATGCAGTGACGTCTTGTTGTCTGAGGTGAGAGCATAGGCGAAACCGATGCGCGGGCCAAAGTAACTCTTCTTTGCTTTGTAGAAACCAGGGGGCGTGCCGTTTTGCCCAGCGAACACAAGGCCGTTCGTGAGGTTGGCCACAGAGCCACTGGCAGTTAACGGCTGGCCATTGGAGTTGAACACGAAGCCGCCGGTTGCTTGCTGGACGAGCGGCGCATTCGCGGCCACGAAGTTTGTTGCTGAAAAGCTCGTGAGCTGGTTGCCGTCGATGGTCTCCGGGGCAAAATACGACCAGCGCAGTCCAAGGTTCAGAGTGAGCCGAGGCGTGACCTTCCAATCGTCCTGAACGTAGCTTTCGCTCCAGCCGTAATGGAAGCGCCCTCGCCGCTGCATGTTGGCCTGCGTGTAAGTGGAATCGAGTCCAAGCAGATAGTCGGAGACGACATCGCTTGTATGAATGCCAGTGACTGTGAAGACCCCCATAGACGCGGGAAAGATTCCGGCATTTTGTGTCTTGCTTCCCTTCATGTACAGGAAGCCGGATTGAAGGACGTGCTTGCCCTTCACCCAGCTCAGATCATCGGAAAAAATGGTGTCCCCATCGGTGGTAATTGTCGGCAGAGCGCCAACCCCAAGCCAGGACCAATAGCTGCTCGAAAGAATAATGTTCGGGATGCGGTTGAGCGGGTCTGCCCCCGGATAGGCTTGGACGATAGCAGCCCCGGCGGGCATCGTGTAATTGGAGATATTCAGGTGCCCCTTGCTGTAGGTGTCACCAATACTCACACTGTTGATCAATCTCGGCGTAAGGTTCGACGACCAGCGCAAGGTTCCATTAAATCCCGGCGTGTAAACGGAGGCCCCTGGGTTGGGAGCAGGGTCGTTGAAGTTGCGCGACGGTTGTACGTTGTCGGACTCTTCATAGCTGATGCGAGCCATCAGCGCGTTCTTCGAATCGATGGAATGATCCACACGGTAGACCTGATCCATCTGATTATTGTTCTGAATGCCGTTGTTAATATAGCCGCCGATGCCCAGCGACGGATCGTTTGGCAAGGGCCAATACGTATTCATGAGCGCGACTGATGTGGGATCGAAGCACGCAGGATTGACTTGGTTCACTACTCCATTCGAGCCTGCCGAGAAACAAGTCGACGGATTAATTCCCTTCGCCGCCAGCAGGGCTTTGCTGCTGGCATCGAGAGTCAGTCCACCACTTGGCAAGAAAGGGTCCGCACTGAGGTCGCCCTGTCGCATTCCCCGCGTGAACATCTTTCGACTGGTTAGAGTTGCCGCGATATGGCTGATACGCCATTCACCGGAGGCAAAGAAATAGGTTTGTTTGCTGCCGTCAGAGTTGTAGATGTGCGGGATTTGAACCGGGCCACCGAGCGCGTAGCCAAAAATATTCTGGTGCAAGGGTTGGGGTCCCATTTGGAAATAATTCCGCGCTGCTAAATCGTCGTTGCGGATGTAGTCGTAAGCTGTACCGTGGAAGACATTGCCGCCGGACTTGGTTTCGACAAGGATTTGACCAGAACCGGCCATCCCGTATTTCGCACTGTAGTTCGTCTTGAGAACCCGAACCTCCGAGATGGAATCGAGAACAGGCATGACGTCAACCTGGAAGAGGGCTGCGGGTACTGTGTCATAGATCCCGTCAAGTGAGAATGCTGTGTTTTCGACTGCAGAACCGTTGATAATGACTGTGTTCAAGACGGTGTTGCCATTGCCGGTGAGCGCACTCGCACCCATGATATTGCTGACGCCCGGAACGATCTGAGTGAGCGATTGGAAGTTGCGGCCGTTCAGCATAAGCTCGGAGACCTCTTCGGCGCTGATGGTGCCGCCGGTTTCAGAACTCTCCCTTTGGACCGCGACCGTCTCCGCGTCGACGTCAACCGCGACCTGGACGCTGCCCACCGCGAGGTTCACATCCAAGCTTCGGCGCTGCCCAGGATCGAGGTGGATGTTCCGGGTCAAATGTTGCCCAAAACCGTCCTTGGAGATGGTGGCGCTATAGTAGCCCGCTGGGAGAGTCTCTACCGCGAAGAAGCCTTCATCCGAGGTTGTGTCGATTCGCGTTACGTCCGTGGCTTGGTTGGTGACTCTGATCGTTGCTCCGCGAACGACTGCACCCGAGGAGTCTTTTACGGTTCCGACGATTGCGCACAGGTTCCCGACTTGTGCGCTGGCCAGACTCACCGCCCCGAAGAAAATCAAGAGCGGTAAGAAGATTCGAAGGCGCGCCATATCACACCCGGTTCTTGCGTTAAACCATAGGCGTTCTTTGTATGACTGGTCAACACCTTGATCTATAGGAACAAACAAAAATCGATTTCGGAACGAGAACGGTCAGACGGGGCCTCCGCTGCTATGACGCGGCGAACTCAAAATTGCCGTGGGCCGAAAGAACAGAGAGATGCTTGCTTGAGGGGAATAGGAGCAATTGAGAGAAGAATGCCAGTTGAGACGGCAAGCTGTTATTCAGAGGAGGGTGACGGCCCAAGCGGCCGGGGTGAGTAGTCGGAGACGCTGGATTGAGAGATCGGCGAAGCCGGGAAGGATCGCTGCCAGGTTGTCCCTCGTCAAAACCTCGTGCAATTGCAGAATGAATGTGTGCCTCGCCAGAATCTAACGCGATTGCTGAAAGAACTGGCCGTTCGCAAATGGTATCCGGAAAATGAATGCTTGCCACCGCTGAGCTGCATTCGGATCTCTTGGTGATCGTCTCATCCAGCGCGAGATGGTTCGCTCTGAGACATCGAAACCCAACATCAACAGCTCTCCGTGAATGCGGGGAGCCCCCCAACTCGGATTTTCCGCCACCATCCTGAAGATAAGGTCTTGAATTTCCTTCGAGATCCGTTTTCGCCCTCGGTTCTCACGTATTTTCGTGAGCAAGCTCCAGTACCAGCGAAATCCCGCTCCGTGCCATCGGACAACGGTTTCCGGGCTGACGAGGATAAGAGATTGCTTCCAAGAAGGCCAAAAACGGCGGGAGAGGAGCCAGAAGATTTTGTCAATCCCAGTGAGCTTGGGCCGTGGATGTTTGCGTTTGAGGACGCCAAGCTGCTGCCGCAAAGCTAGGTTCTCGATGAGAAGGTCACGACGAGCGCGAAAAATGCGTGGGAGCAATTCCAGCCAGAGGCGAAACATGAGCCATGTGCATAGCAGATTGCAGCTTGTGGACGCTCTGCCAACCTGTTGATTTCTTGGATGGATAGGATTTTGGCGAGGCACAGACTGTGCCATTCAATCCCGCACGGTCGACTTGCGCCGGCGACGCTGACACGAGGCAGAGGAGAATGCCGGCAAGACAGCAGAGTTGACTGGCTGCCCGGAAATATCTCCGAGTTCGCACCCTCGAAATAAGAGCGCCTGAAAGCCAATTTCTGGAAAGCAGACGGTGTGAGTTTTTGCGTCGTTTCATAGACCTTGTCCTCGTGTGTGAGTCAGAGCATCGTCCCTACGTGATGACGTGGCTGAATGTCAAACCAAAAGGCGCAACGCGTTGACACTGGCCGCAACCACAGAAAAATCCGTTCGCATCGCTGAACTCAGGAGCCTAATTGCATATTGTTAAGGAGGGTTAACAGACAAGTTAATTTACAGACATAAAGCCAGTAGAATCAATCTATTACCGGCGGTAATAGATCAGCGTGCGTACTACTTTGCACTCATTGTTGAGGTACGGTGAATTCGCGGGCTGGCGGTTGACTCCTCAAGTCTGCCACTTTAGAGTTCTGTTGATCGAGCTTTTACTAATCTTGGTCTCAGCCATGGACCCGCTTCTTCCTAGACCCGGCACGGCTCCGGCGGCGCAGCTCGGACCACTGGAGAGAAAGGTTCTCCAGGCGGTTTGGGCGAGAGGAACCGCAACCGTCCGGGAGGTGCGCGAAGATGGCACGATCTGGCAAACCTATCCCACGATCATGACGACGATGGACCGTCTCTTCAAGAAGGGCCTCCTCGACCGTGTTCCTGACGGACGGGCGTTTCGCTATTCGGCGCGATATACCCCGGAGGAACTGGAGCGCGTGACCGCGGAAAACGGCATCCGCCTGCTCTTGCGCTCGGAGTATGCTTCACTGCACCTTTCATATCTGGTCGAAGCGGTAAGCACGCAGGATGTGAAGTTACTCGAAGAGTTGCAGTCGCTCGTGGAACGTCAGCGCACCCAACTGAAGAAGGGAGAACAGGAGTGATATTCACTGCGCGGAGCCTCCTTGTTTCCCTTGCCTTCTTCGCAACAGTGTACTGCCCGCTGTCTTTGCTGGTCGTGCTGGTGTGGCGTGGCGCGAAAAACATTGGCCTAGCGACTGCCGCGAACACCGCCAATCTATTGTTCGGCCTGCGGATTTTTCCTTTTGCCGTTTCCACCATGGTCACCGTGTTCTTCACGTTTCCGTCGTTCTGGCTGCTGGAGAGGAAATCCCCTGACGAGGACACTGGAACGTTCCTTCTTGCCCTGTGCTCGCTGCTCATCCTTGGCGCCGGGTTGTTCCGCGTGCTGAGAGTTCAAGCGCGAACGACGCGCGCCGTCGCTCAGTGGTTGATGGGAGCGACGACCGTCGGAGGAGATGGGCGGATGCCCAGGATCAGGGCTTCGGAGGGCGCACCACCACTGATCCTTGTAGGTTTTTGGAAACCGAGGATGATGATTTCCGATTTGGCAACCGCAGTGCTCACTGACGACGAGCTACGAGTAGCGGTCCGGCACGAACTTTGGCACGCACGATCAAGGGACAATCTGAAGAGAGTTATAGTCAGTTTGACACCTTTCCCTGGAATGAACGGCATTGAGAATGCTTGGCAGGAGATGGCGGAACTGGCCGCAGACGAAGCAGCAGTGGCGAATCGCCAGGAAGCGCTTGATTTGGCAGCAGCATTGATCAAGCTTTCCAGATCCACTCAGAATTGGTCCAAGCCGTTGCTCGCGACTGGACTGGTCAACGGCTCGTGTTCGATTAGCCTCCGCGTAAGGCGTTTGCTCCAGTGCCGCACTGCTGGCCGACACGCCCAACGCAGTTGGTGTTGGAGCCTTCTGGTTCTGTTCACAATGTTTATCGGCATTGCCTGCAACTACGGCGCAACATTGGTGCTGACGCATCGCCTGACTGAACTTCTTGTGCCGTAGGCAAACCTTCCCAGACATGAGCCGTTCCAGTCCTTGGCGGGCGCGGCCGAGCAGCGCGCTTTTTGGTTGGCCCAAGCCCAAACAAATCGTAATGTGCGGTTGTGACGCGGGAGAATTCGCCAGTCACTTATGCCGCCGGATTAACGAATTGACCCATAGTGGGCCATTGAAACGGCGCCTTGACAAGTGCCCGCTGAAACTGTCAGCCGTGTGTTTACTCTGACGTCTACTGTCTAAGTTAGCGATTCATTAACATCCTCCAGCGTATATCCGGGACAGTAACGTTCACGCCGCTGCCCGGGCGGGTTCAGGTTCGTGGGCGCTTTGGTTTGAGGAGAGAACAAAAAACCCTCTCCCCGGTCATCGGGGAGAGGGTCGTTGCAGTCGGAACGTGTTTTAGTCGTCGTCCCCATCACCAGCGGGAGCCGGGTTGTTGAATTCGCTTGGTGGGCGAACCGTCTTTTCGCCCGGATAGGGCTTCGTGAAGCCGGTGGACTGATACCAGTTGTAGTGGTTGACCGTGTCCGGGTCTTCGGAGTCGGGCTTGTTCAGCTTGCCGGCGAAGATCTCCGCCTTCTTCTCGAGCCAAGCCCTACGCAGGGCTTTGACCGCCGGGCTGTCCTTCGAGTCGTCTACGTTCTGTCCCACGCCCTGGGTCAGCGGGATCTGGTTGGGGACGTGTGTCCACGGCTCGAAGTTCTGCTGGGGTGGCTGGCCCACGACGAAGTCCGTCCCCATCGGCGAAGCAACGAGGTCAGCTTGGTTCATGGGGGTCAGACCGAGGATTTGCTCGATGGTCCGAGTCATATTTGTTTGGGTGTAGAACGTGTGATCGGTGGGTCCGTTCTGCACGGCGTATGGGCTAACGATATAGCCTGGGCTGCGATGGCCGTCGACGTGGTCGACGCCGTTCTGCGCGTCGTCTTCCTCGAGGAAGATCGCCGAAGTGGACCACACGTTGCTGTGGCTGATGGAGTCGATAATGCGACCGATGGCCAGGTCGTTATCGGCCTGTTCGGCCTGCGGCGTGGGCGGGCCGCCGGTGTGGTCATCCATGATCCACAGGATTTCCAACGTGGGCACCGTACCCTTCGCGACGTCATTATTGAAGTCCTGCGACCACAGATCGACGCGGAACTGGTCGGGGATGCCCAGATCGAACAGCGGGAAGTTCGGGATGAGGTGGCGATACACGGCCGGGACAGAGGACTCTATCTGGACCGTGTTCTGGAAGTAGAGCGTCGTCTCGCCCTGCGTCCCAGGAGGTCCGCAATCGGGCCCTCCCTCGAAGCACTGCGAGTCAGCGTAAAACTGGCTCCAGCTCGGCTCGCTGGTCGAGCCGTTCGGCTGTAGGAACGTATCGTTCTCACCGTATTCGCCGTAGATCTTCGTTGACAGACCGGCGGCCTCCGCTTCCGAGAACAGGAAGCCCTTGGTGGTATAGGCGAGTGCATCGCCGGCGTTCCCGCCCGGATAGCTGCGAACCCAGTCAGGCGACTGAATGTCGTCGGCGTAGGGCGCCATGCCCTCGGTAATCCACTGGTGACCGTCCGCCGACTGCCGGCTTGGGTTGTAGAAGTTGTCCAAGAGAGGGAAACGCTGGATTAGCGTGTGCGCGTTCGGCGTAACCGGCGTGCCTCCGGCTGCGGCACCGTCGCCGAATACGGCCAACGCAGGTTCGCCATTGCCGGCGGCCACGTCGCCCAGGATCTGATCATAGGTGCGGTTTTCACGGATGATCAAGAACACGTGCTTGATCAGCGACGGATCGCCGATGTGGGCCGGGAGTGCGACCGCAGGGGTTTGCGGACTGCCACCGGAAGCAGACTGGATATTCTGCGTCAGATCCCAGTGGTTATTCACGAAAACCTGCTGGGACATTGCCGCCAGAGTCTTCGCATTGGGCACGGGAATAATACTGACGGTGCCATCGTCCTGGTGGGTGTTGTAGCCGCAGACGCCATGATCGCACTCGAACGAATTACGCGTGCCGATGCCCTTGTCGTTGGCAACGATAAGTTTCTTATCGGTCGAGTCCAGCACGATTGAGGCCGGCGCATAGGCTGTTGGGATCATGCCTTCGACGGAAAGGTTCTTGAGGTTGACCACCGCGATCGCGTTGACATTGTAAAGTGCGACGTAGGCGACGCCTTTCTTGGAATCCACGGCAATCGAGTTCGGTGCGGCGCCATATGCCGATTGACCTGTGCCGGGCACTCCTATTGGCAGCCCAAGGTTGATCGTCTCCACCACCTGGTTGTTGGCCGTGTTGATCACCGAGATGGTGTCGCTATAGGTATTGGCTACCAACAGATACTGCTTGTAGAAAGCCAACCCGGTCGGGTGCAGACCGGTCGCGATTGTATCGGTGACCGTCATCGAGGGCAGATCGACCACAGAAACGGTACCGGTGACCGCGGCGCCAACGGACGGGTCGGCAACGATTTCAGTGCCAGCGGACCAGATCTGGAAGTCCGACTGTGTAGCGATCCGGCCACCTTCGTTGCTAACGTAAGCGGTCGTGCCGTTGGGAGCGATCACGATGCTGTGGGGCGCGTTGCCGACGCGGATCTGTTGACCCTGGACCGGCGGCTGCGCGGTCAGGTCGATCTGCGCGAGCGTATCGTTCTGATTCAGCAGGGCGTATGCGCTCGTGCCATCAGCTGCGAACGCGACGCCGCCAGGGTAAGAAGTGCTCGGAGTATAGAACGAGCCGCAGGGGTTGGCATACGCACCCGGAGGGCTGTTTGGAAAGCATGTGATGAAGGAATTGTTCGGCGGCACGCTGACCTGGGCGTCGTCGTGTAGAAAGCCCTGTGCATCGACCGCAGCAATGGTGACGTTGCTGCTGTCCTGGCTGAACAGCAGGTGCTGGCCATCCGAGGAATAGGTGATACCGCTATAGCTGCCGCTCGAATCCGCTGCGAACGGAACGTAGTTCTGCAGTACAACGCCGCTGAGGGTGTTGAATACCTCGACGGCTCCGTTGCCATCGGAGATCGACGTACCCATCGTGAGCACGGCTGCGGTGTGAGTGTTGGTATTGGGGTTCAGCGCGATGGCCTTGGCGCGGACCCGGATGCCGAGGTTGACCTGGGTTCCGGCCGGCGTGATGACCTGGCCGTCGCTGACAACCCACGAGCCATTCTGCTGTGGGCCGACGGCGTAAGTCGGGTACTCCTGCGACTGTGCAGCGGCGAGACCCGGAAGGCTCAGCCCCGCCGCCAGCAAGCCGGCGAGCGGACGCAGAGGGTTGATCCGAGACCTGTTTCGAAACCTGTTACGAGACGCTTTTCGAGCCATACTGTTTCCCTCCATTGATTTTTTTCATCACACAACCGGGATGGGCCGTGCGACATTGGGGTGGAAAGACATTGGGTTTCAAATATGAGCCGCGATAATAGTTGGCAATCGTTACCGATTTATTACCCGTCTGTGAAGATCGGGTGAAACTTCTGTGACACAGGCTGAGCTTTTCCTTCGCGGATTGTGACGCGCGCAGTTCGACGTTAACCAGAGTCTGTTTTTGTGAACGTTGTCTTGGTGTCCTTGCGGGAGGCGACCAGTCACGGTCGAGCGATACCCACACGCAGATCCGGCCGTCCTAACTCTGATCAACATCGACGAGCGCGCGCAACGGCCCCAGCCATGGTTCGTAGCGTTGCCAGCGCGCGACGGAAGTGCGATAGATCGGCTGCCGGGTCTGCCACTTGCTAGGAGTCTTCACAGCCCGCGGATTGGATTCGGGGCGCAGGCATGCGTCGTCCCACGCCAAGCCGCAGGCCGCGACGATGCGCCGGATGAGTGGTTCGGGCGCGCGGGTCAGGTCCTCGTAATCGACCTCGAGGAAGCGATCGGGCGGCAGCACGCTTCGCCAATGGTCGGTGAGCCGCTGGTAGCTGTGGAAATATGCGACCAGTTCGGCGCCTCCGGTCGGGAACGCCAGGCTCGGATGGAAATGAGTTTGATGAATCGACAACGCGGTGTCGACCGCAGCGCGGCGGCAATGGATGATGAGTGTGCGCGGAAATGCCAGATGGATCAGGCCGGCCCAGAGGAAGTTGAACGGCATCTTGTCGGTCACTCGAGCCGCCTTTGGCGCGATCTTGCGCAGCACGCGAAGGTAATCTTTCGCCGCCTTGGCGAGGTAGTCCTTGAGAACGAATGGCTTCTCGCTTCCGGCCGCGGCACTGGAACGGAGCCAGTCCGCCGCGCACGCGTTCCAAAAATTCAACTCATCGGCCGCGCCAACCTCGGGGTGCATGGAGATGATCTGCTCGACGAGAGTTGTGCCGGACCGCGGCATGCCGACGATCAGCACCGGCGTCGCATCCATGCTGCCGAGTTCGGGTGCCCGCGCGATCCATTCGGGTGTGCATCGGGCAATCATGCGGTCGATCTCGTTAGAGAACGCGGCCGAGTCGAACGCCACAAAGCCTCGGCGCACGGCGTCCGCGGCGTCGAAATGTTGCATGGCCAGGGAGTAGTCACCAAGATCGTCTGCCGCCTTGCCGATCGCGAGGTGAAGGCGGTGGCGATGCGACGCTTCCAGCCAGGGCGTGGTCAGAGCGGATTCCATCCCTTCAAGCAGACCCGCATCAGCGCTTGTGACCGGGCGACACCGGACTAGTTCGTAGTAGCTTCCCGCCAGCAGTGGCGCGATTGCGATGGCGCGTTCGAAGCATGCGCGGGCCTCGTCGAAACGGCCGAGCTCAGAGAGCAGATTGCCTAGCAACTCGTACGCCATGGCGTTTTTCGGATCTGCCACCAGCGCCTCTCGCAGCACCTGTTCGGCTTCCTGATTGCGATCCTCAATCAGCAGCGCGCGCGCCTTAGCCAGGCGGCCGTAACTGGTCTTAGCCGCGGTCGCTGCCGCCCGGCGGAAACAGCCGATCGCCCGGTCGCGATGGCCGAGTGTGTAGACCAGGGCGCCGGCGCGGAACCACGCCTCCGCCAAGGACGGCAGCAGCTTCGTGGCGCGATCGTACGCAGCGATTGCCCCGCCGATCGCGCCCATCTTCTCCAAGGCGATTCCCAGGCGGAAATATGCATCGGCGTAGCGCGGGTTGCTGGCGACGGCCCCCTGCAATGCCGCTATGGCATCCGGTACGCGGCCGGCCTCGAGGCAGGCGAGGCCGAGATCGTGCTGGATGATGGCATTCGACGGCTGCAACCGCGCTGCATCGCGCAACGGTGCGATCGCATCGGCTGGTCGCCCGGCCCTGAGTAACTGAGTGGCCAACGCAACCAGGGGCGCTACCTGCTGCTGCGCGGCCGGGTTTGGAGACTGGGACATCCCAAGCACACCTGCTGCTGCAATCTTTGTAACGGAGCCACAAACTTTTGCACCTTACCATTGCAAGATAAACGGTTTGTAAATGTCTTTCTCTGCTCCTTGCCATTTGCTTGCTTGTGGTGTGATTTTTCCGTCCGCGATGCCTACTTCAATCTGCCGCAGCATCGTCACGATCTGCTCTGGTTTGTACCTCTTGATGGGCATGACCTGCTTTTCCCCTAAATGGATTCTCTCTCATTCCGCTTGGTACAAGAACGACCGGTCACGTCACGCGTGACCTGACCGATGTTTTGTACCTAGTGGAATGTCAGTGTAACGACTCTTGAAGGACGACGGTGGCTCTGAACGTCGCCCGCGAAGGTCATTCATCGGAATCACGCTGCTGGTTATCGCGGCTGCTGCGGCCATTTCCCTATCGGCCTATTGGTGGCACTCGCATCACGCACCTTCCGTGCTGGACGAATTTTGGGAGCCGATGCTCCGCGGTCCAGGCCCGGTGCTAATCGCCGCCGCCTACGTGCCGGTTTACGCACATAGCGCGCGGATACCCAACAACCAAGGCGAGTTGATACTCATGCCCGACCAGTATGTCGGCGGGGGAGACTTGGTGGCGGCCGCCCGCGTTGCCGGAATACTCGGCCAGATGGGGCGCGCCTCCGAAGTAAGGGTCGGCAACGCGATTTCGTTTGAGGATCTGCGCAACTCACCAACCGTGTTGATCGGATATTCCAGCACGCGATGGAAGGATGTGACGCAGGATTTCCGATTTTATGTGGATGACAGCGATCGGGGCATGATTCGCGACAACGGCAAGCCGACGGTATGGTATCCACACAATGTGACCCGCGATTTTCACACCGATGAAGACTACGCGCTGGTTTCGCGGGCGTTTCTTCCGCAGACTCACTCGATGCTGATCCTGATCAGCGGCTGCACGCAATATGGGACCGAGGGAGCAGCCGACCTGATTACCAATCCAGAACTCCTGGCCGGCGCGCTGCGCGATGCTCCGGCCGGATGGCAGCACAAGAATCTGCAATTGGTGTTGCGTATGCAGGTGATTGCAAATGCTCCGGCCTCACCGAAGGTGGTCGCCGCCCATTTCTGGTAGCCATTTGCAATTCACGGGCAGTGGCCGCGAGCCAAACGCGCGTGGGTCTCCACCTGCTTTCGCATTGGCTCGAAGTTCCGCTGCATCCGGCCGACGCCAACCGACACGCAATCGATCAGCGAAAATGATTTCGACTGTTTCGCCAGCACGGGGGCAAACACGCCTGAGACAATGTTTCCAAGTTAGGCGTCCACTAAATCTGGCCTTCCTCCGCACAAGTTGCACGACGTGATGCCCGCTTTCAGCAAGCACCAGCCGTAGATCGCGCCAATGATTCCAGTGTCGACGACGAGCGCGCGCATGAAATCAGCCCTGCGTTGGCATTCCACTCGGGGTGTTCGTGGGTCGCTGCCTTTCAACGAAGACTGGAATAACCGCAAAGGCCCCGAGAGTTAGGAGGTAGACGCCTCCCGAAATTGGATCCCGAGTCGCGAAATACTCTCGCATGGTTATTCCACGAATCCACAGCACGAATGTGAACTCCACCAGGAGCATCAGCCCGAGCGCGACACATCCAAATGCTAGTCGCTTCAGGCAGTCTGGTGGAAGCCGCAGACGTCTGACTACCCAGCGGGCCGCGAGGATGGACAAGCCGAACATAAGGGGTGCTTCGATCAGTTCTGCTGTTCTAACGCCCAATTTCGGAACGACCCAGAGGGTGCGGATCGTTCCCAGAACAAAGCCTGCGGAGAAAACGAGCATGAAATAGAGCACGCCAGCTTTTGCTGTTTGTTTCACCGCTAAGCCTCGCCAATGCCAAACGACGATCAACTCACTGAAGACGAATAGCGTGCCAAAAATCGCTTTGTTGTAGCGGGCCAACCAGTTCGGGAGGTAAACGTCAAAGTTGGCAGCCCGATCTAAAGTGTATCGGGCTGCTAAATCGGTCAGCGGGCATCTGCCTCCGTTCGCAGCCAGCACGCCACATTCCAGCAAAACCATCACTGTGAGGATCGTAGCCCAACGAAATCGACGCAATACCGCTAAGATGGGCAGCGCAAGAATGCTCGTTGCGAGCAATGCCCAAATCGTTGTGTGCAGCAGCTTGATGGCTGTAAGCATGTGAGCTAAATGATTGTGGCGGGAGAACCAATTAAGAAGCAGTGACGGTAGTCACCCGACGTTTCTGCACTGGCATATTTGCTACAACCGCAAGACCGAGAGCGTGCACGTCGATCCCGTATACCGATGTTGTGCCGAATCCGTGCATGGCGTCGCGCCCACTAATCGCGCGAGGAAACGAACCAAATAAGATTTGCGCCGTTTGTCTAGGCAGATAAACGCGAGTTGCGGAATCCCAGATTCCAGAAGCGAGGCGAAGGCTTATACTTGCCTCCACGCGAGTGTCTATTTGAGATGCGCTGTTCCTAGCGTTCTCTAGCTTTGAATTAAGAGAGCTGGTTATGTCCAATATATCTCACTGTTTTCCACACTCCTACTTAGCAAGATTTGTTGCGACCGGATACGCAACAAACGATCTGATCTGGACTTATGAGAGGGGCTTGCAGGAGATTAGGCTGTGCCCCTTAAAGGAGATCCAATCCAGTTATGCCGAAGTTTCTGACTCCAGGGCAACAGAAGCAACTGATGCCACTATTGGCAAATTGATCGTGGGTCAATCACTTTCGCCGTCAGAGCGAAATGAGTTTTCACAATTTCTTTCGACGCAGTGGTTTAGGGTCCCATTGTCTCGTGCATCAGTAAAAGCAGACTCAGGCGGAAGCCGAATTGAAAATCCAATAGACGAGTCGCACATCTCCACATTCGTCGAGATGCTCATTGGAATGCGGTGGGCCTTGCGCACTACTGAAGAAAGCGAACCACTTGTCAGTTCCGATTCCCCAGTAATTCTCAACAATCCGACTTCGATAGAAGCGCTCGGGCCCCCAACTCCCCTCGCGTACGAGTTGCTTTTCCCGCTTTGCTCGCACGCTATTTTGATCGCGACCTGGGATGGGCATGCGGGCCAAGGGCTCTTATCGGGGCATGCAGCCCGCCAAATCAATCGCTTGATATCGTCTACCGCGGCTAATTTCGTATATGCGTCTGCTAGAATTCCGGCGATTGCAAGGTATCTTTCGCTGCCTCGCCAGGAACTGAATCGACCGCGCTTCCCTAGTAAACCGCCAGCTTAGATTTGTGACTCTTCGCTCTATACCCAAGAAGCCAATGATCCTATAGACCTCAATTGACGATTTTTACAGTTTCTCCGATCTTCAGCATAGCTTGCTCGACCACTCGTGTGGTTGGATGGCGTACGATTATGTAGCCATTGCCCTCGTAGTCCGTTGAAGATTTCTGTCCAGCCCAAGGAATCTGCTTTTCAACTACAAGAGACCTAAGTTCCCGTAATGTACTCCTTGCCCCTCGCACTCTTTGAACCCTTCCCGATCCTCGTCCACGCAAAAACACTGCGCCGGCTGCGAAGCGACGCTGGGGAAGTGGGGCATACTTTCCCAGGACCATCAATTCTACCCACGTCTTGATGAAATCACTTTCGTGTGCAACGGAAACAAGTTCAACTATCTTCGCGCCCGGGGGGCGGGCTGCCGCTTCCGAGACCACAGCGCTGCCGTCTGGCCTACGAAACCACTCCAAGTGTGCGATACCGTTCTTCATTCCAAGTACATTCAGAACTTTCTTGGCAGTTGCCTTGATGTCCCCGTATCGGGCCATGTTTTGATTTCGGGGTAAGAGCACGCACCATGGGATTCCCGGTTCTCGATTAGCTTCGAGGGGCGTAGGCGAGTAACGTGTTATCGATTGCCACAGCACCTCTCCCTGGACCACCACACTTTCACAGGAATGCTCTTGCCCGTTAATATATTCTTCAATCAACGCGCCGTTCATAGAGACGGCATTGACTCTCTCAACTGCCGCCGATAGGCTGTTCTTGTCGTCTACTCTGAAGGTGTGCTCTGATCTGACACCAGCGCGAGGTTTCACCACCAGAGGATACCCAACGCTGTTGGCAAACCGCACCGCTGCTAGCCCACTCGTTGCAAGGCAATAACGCGGACAACAAATGCCTGCGGATGTAAGCAATTGCTTCATTTGAAATTTATCTCTAAAATTTACGGCTTCTTGAAGTCCCATGCCATCGATGTTGAGCATCTCACGAGTCTCTGCCAGGGGAACCTGAGTTTCCTCGGAGTCTGCCACCAATCGATGGACCTTACCGAAAGCTGGAACCATGGAGCGTATAGCGCCAATAAGCTCACTACTGCTGTTGACGCTCTTGATCCTGCGATAAACGGCTACTCTGTTTCGGATTACCGGCAAAAAATCGCTTAGGGGATCTTGCGATATAAGTCCCACTCGAACGTCTCGCAAACGTGTCGCGGCTACCAGAGCTCGCTCTGCGGTTTCGGACACCCAGGGAGTGACATAAACGACAAAATGCATGGCAATTGACTTCCGAGTTCTCTGCTACTGAGTTACTGAGTTGCGGTTTTTGTACCCGATGCCGATCTCCGCAAATACAACGGCGTCCACAGTTATTCCATGCTTCCTGAAAGCATCTGCAACATAAGCGGGGTGGTAAGCAATGGAGCAAAACCCCAGCGGAGAACGAAAACGGATTCCGCGGCTCTCCTTACAGCATTCGAGCGCCTCGTAGCCACACTTAGCATAGTAAACGCTACGCACCCTGGTTGCTTCATCATCGGTGCCATAGGTGCTGATTAGAAATGGCGAATTGGCCATCTTGAGAGCTAGAATCACAGGCTCTAACCGAGCTATATTACCGATGCTATTGAATGGAAAGAAAAGCAAAACGCGGCTGGCGTCAACGCGAAGCTTTGCTGGTGTGGTTATAGTCTCAATATTTTCAGCACCGCATCGGGCAAAACGGTACTTGGTCTGATCTAATCCGAGCTGACGAACATTCTCCTGTCCTTCGTCCACATAGCTTTGGACGATGTCGACGCCAAGATACGCCGTCTTGCGCGCGACAGCCCAATTAAGATATCTCCCATGCATACATCCAATTTCAACTAGCAAGTCAAAAGAGCTGCTCATCGAATCGAGGAGGCGTTCTTCCTCGGAGAGGAACAGTTTTATTCCATCAGGAAAGCGCCGAGGATCGATTAGTCGATTGCCTAGATCGCTTCCATAAAACTGCGAAACCGCCATTGGCACTTTCCCTCCCTTAAGAAATCGACTTGTATTGCAAAGTCTCCGGCCTTGCTTTCGCGTATTTTGACAGCAGCGTCGTCGCTCTTTCAGCGAACTGTGATAGGCCCGCCGATCCTGAAAATGCAATTATCAACATCATGATCTCCCTTGTATTCAGAGTGATCATTGCGCGCTCTGAATCGCTGGTTGGGCTTCCGAATGGTCCGGCACCGTCCGCAAAAACTGGCAATCCATCCAAGTTGATGGATTCTTTGCCAATGCCTCGATACGCCTCACCGGCTTTGCCCACGCGAAAGGTAACAGGAGGTTGTAGCCGCTCGGCGTCGTAACAGCCCACAGAATGCGCACTTTCGAGCGATACGAGATTGTTAATATCGACTGCTGTGTTAATGCGGAATAGGCCTTTGCCTTGGAGAACCCGTCTGAATAAGGATTCTTGTGAGCCCCGATAACGCGAGGGATCCTTACCGAGGACTCGATAGGCGTCCCGAAGTGCCTTGACTTCTGGCATCTCGGGAACGGAATGAAGCGTTGTCTGGGCAACAATATCGGCTACCCTTTTGTCGATTTCTGTCCAAAGGACGGGGTCGTGCTTCGTGACCTCAACTGTGGCGAACACTGCACCGATTGCTAGCAACGGTGCTGCTTCCTTGAGGGAGATGTCGATTGTGATTTCCATTTGAGTTCCTTACGTGTTGGTCTTGGCGCGTCTTTGCGCATAAATACACCGCTGAACCCTTGTTATTTCTTGAACTTCGCAAAGGATGGGCGATCGTTGCCCTACGACTGGGAAATGCACTGAGGCTTCCCCAAACTCGCTAAACGCATCAATCCACGGGCCCGACGGCACACCCCACTGGTGGTATCTGTAACCGGTCCCGCCGTCCCGTCCCTTTAACGGATGTTGAACAGCCCAGTTGAGACTCACCGGGTCGGGAGAACCGTAGACATTTTGCCATTCCACAATCCGTTGCAACAATCCAAGCCTACTCTCATGATTTTCGCCGAGTCCAAACAATACTGCTGCGCCAGTCCTGATGCCTATGTTCGAAAGGCGCTGAACCGCGTGTTCAGTGCGGCTGATCCAGGGAGCGGTCCGGAATCCCACATCTTTACTGAACCCGCCGACGAGTAACGGGTTCGGAGTCTCAATACCGACAAAGAGATAATCGAGTCCAACGGACTTCAAGTCTCGAATCACACCATCAGGCAGCTTCAGTATTTGATCCACCGTTAGTTGGGCACCAAAGCGCAAGTCAAGCTGAGCGAAAGAAAGGAGGTCAACAAGCAAACGGAGGTGTCTCTCGGAACCCGCGAGGAGCGTCGAATCCTCAACAAAAGCGCTCGCCTTCCTGGTAGGGCTATCCTGCTGAATTACCTTCACGGCCGATCGGAGTTGCTGGAAAAGCCTCTGGGGAGCGTGGTCGAGTTCGAAATGAGGCTCCCGGATACTTCGACGCTCGCTACAGAAGTTACAGTCGTATGTGCAGCCATTGCCGCTGTCGCTGAAAACGTGCGCAGTCATCCGCCCGGCAAACACATCGAATGAAGATCGGATGCCGAACATTTCGCAGGGAGGCGGCATTCCGTCCAAGACGGTTCGGCTACGGCTCCCCCTGGTGGCCCGTAGCGTCCCATTCTCATTCCATGCAACTATCCAACGGCCGGGCACCTCGCTCAATCCATCGAGATTGGATACGACGCTCGACGGCAAATAACCATTTCTCATGTGATCCGCGATTCGCTCCCCCAACCAGGGTATTACGTGCTCTCCTTCTCCAGCGATTACCAAGTCAAATACAGGATCTATAAGCTTTTCTGACATAAGTAATACCGGAGAACCGGGATGGTGAACGATTTCATCTTTGCCGTCGGCATATATCGTCTCGCTTGCGTGCCATCCGCCCAGCACCACGCACACACGATCGCCAAGCATCTCCTTGGCCGTTTTGGCGCACGCCACAGCTCCAGGCAGACACAGGGACATTGCCCCTAGAATTAGTAGGTTGGGTTCCACCTCTTGGAGGAGGCGCTCGAACGCCGGCCCATCGTCCTTCAATGAGTGCATCAACAGCAGTGTATCTCTGCGCTTTTGACGCCCTTCCGTCCAGTTGGATTCGCCCCATGCGCCCCGGCCTAGTTCGGCCATCAAAGCCGCGAGTCTGCACGCGTTGAAGAGGCTTGCTGGATCAACGCTATTAAGCGTCGCCTTTCCTACAATTCCCTCGGGAAATTGTGGCGCTGCAACAGCCACGACCTTTAATGACATAGTTAGCCTCTATTTCTCAACAGTCACGATGTGATGGAGAATTCTTGTACCTGCCCGGCTAAGGTTTAGATCACACCGAAAGGGAAGATAGGCGATCATTAAGTTGTCGAGGGAAATTGAATATTACCACAACGAAACAATCAATCAATTATTCGCAGCTGTGGACCATCCAGGGGTAGGGCAGGCAGATCGGGACCAAAGATGCGAGAAGGCATTCTAGTAGGTTCTGCTGTCGGCCCCTCCGCGCCGGTCCAGTTTGCCTATCTTTACAGGATTCGTGGATGCCTTAGAGTGAACGCATGACACTGGTGAGTGACGAGACTCACGATGCCCACAAGTGATGAAAAGTGAGTCGCTTAGCAGAAAGGACGGCATCGAAGTTGGTTGTCGTGTTTTCGTAACAACAATTCCATGGGAAATGTTACGCCCCTATTACAAACGTTTGATTCTGTGTATGGAATCATTTTGTCGTTGGAGCGTGTAGCACTGGTGAGCGATGCTTCCCAGACACGCGCTGACTATTGTTTATTGACGAAAAACCTCTTCGCGCAGAACTGAGTAGGTCATGAGCCGCGCCCCGGCGTGTTGAAAATAAGTAATCCAGAATTGTCGTAGCTCGGACCAGTACACGAAATCTTTCCTCGCCCCGTCTACCCCAAGCGCATACACTTGAGCGTTTTTCAAGTCGGCAACGGAGATTTCTCGATTAATTCGGGCCCGCGACCATGCGGTTATTTTGGACGAAGACTCCAAGTCAAGATCGCGCGTATGGTGGCGCATGTCCGAAAAGATAACAAGAATCTTCTCGGAACCTGGTTGCGCATCGAAGATTTGCCCCGCCAAAGTGAAACTGCCGAGCAGATCGGTATATTCGAAATGTGGTTCGAGATGCGCGGCTTTGGCTTGCCATGCTTTCTCAATTTGGCCTCTCGCCGACTGCAGCCGCTCCC
>Ga0116121_1000327_pt1 | contig 24986 bp, 19 predicted proteins | sample June2015DPH_13_1_FD_89725 | JGI IMG/M metagenome (GOLD analysis project Ga0116121, IMG submission 89725) | Peatland microbial communities from SPRUCE experiment site at the Marcell Experimental Forest, Minnesota, USA - June2015DPH_13_10 | ecosystem: Environmental > Terrestrial > Soil > Wetlands...
GGTCTTGAATCGACCAGAGCCTCTCGCGCACGGCGGCTAGAAGTGGAACCCGAGCTGAGCCGTCAGCGCACGCGGCGTCACATAGTGCGTCCCGCTGAACGTCGAAAGGAAGTTATACAGCGCCAGCTTGTTGGCGATGTTGATGGCGGTGAATGTAAGGCTCCATTTGTAATGGTCGCCTTTGAATAGGTTGTCGTCGCCCAATGAAACATCGAATAGGTTGCGCGACGCGATGCGCGGCGGATGGAGGTCGTCGTTCTCGGTGCTCGGCGCTGGTACTTGTATGAGATTGGAGCCAAACAGCCCGGCGGCGCAATTGTAAGGCAGGGGCGCGGTCGGAGTTGCACGCTGAAGCCCGCAAAAGAATCCGGCCTCGGACTCCTGATCGGCAGAAAGGGGCACCCCGCCCACGTTCGAAGCGAGCGTGCTAATGTACCCGCCACCGGGCACGCCAGCTGCCGGAATTGATCCTGGGCAGGTGTTGCCGGGATTTACCCCGAAACAAGGCGTTGCGCCTGCAACGAGCCCGCTGTCATACCGCCAGTTGAAGCCTAGCCATGGGCCAATCTTCCAGGGCTGATATTGGAAGTGGGTGGTCTGATTGAAATGTTCATCGTGGTCGATACGGAAGGGGCCAACGCCTGCAGGTATTGCTCCGGCGCCGCCGATCTGGGGAGTGAAAAAGCGTGCCGCCACGCTGGAGAAGACCATGAGCGCCGAAAAGCCGTGGAAGTTCGGCACGCTCACGCGGCCCGCATATCCGGGAATTTTCGAGTTGTGCCACTCAATGGGGAAAGTAATCGGCGTGTTGCCGAGTACGCTGAAATCGTAGCCGTTGTGCGTGTACTTCGTGATGTACTCGCCAGAAAAGACCAGGTAGCGCCCGAACGCTTGTTCCAGTCCAGCGTGGAATTCATTGCGAAAACCGGGACTGATCGGATTCGGAGCCAGCCCGATAGCGGGGTTGCAGCTCAGAAGCGGGTTCAGTACTGCATTGCTGCATCCGATGCTGGAAAGTACTAGATTTTCGTTAAAGGGAGACTCTAGCGTGCGCGCGTAGGAAACGCGGAGGATCGTGTTGGTCTTCTTGACGTTGTACGCGACCCCAAGACGAGGCTCTGCTTGCCGCGCGATAGTGATCCCGTTGTAGAGATCGCCGCGTATACCAAGGTTCAAAGACCAGTTTCCAACTGTGATCGCATCCCGAACGTAGAGAGCTAGTTCTTTCACGTCGGTGCGACCGTTGAAGGTGTAATCGCTTCCGCCGCGGGTCAAGTCGTAGGGAAGTAGGAACGAACTGAAGTAAGGGTAGAAAGCGGTGCCGGGCGCGTTCCCGTTAGTGGAAATGTTCGGCTGGTTGGCGCCGGTGCATTGCGAGGGATCGGTGAAACCAGGAACAGAAACGAACGGGAAAGGGTTCAGTGCTGTCACTGGTGACGCAGTTATACAGGGTGCGTTGAATGCCGGATCGACGATGCCGAGAGTGTCATCCTCTCTGAGAAACGTTTGTTCGTAAGTGGCTCCGGCCTTAATGTTGTTGATCCGTTTGACGTAGGAGATATCGGATCGAAGCCCCGTGTTGGTGAGCGTTCGGTTCTGACCCACAGACTGTCTCTGAAGACTCGGGGGCCCGAGGTCTGCGAAAGGATCCTTGCTTGGGTAGTAGTTGTAATTGTCACGGCGCACGAATGCTCCCAAAGTAAGTACGGAGTTCGTGTTCACCACGTGGGTCCACGAAGGGGCGATGTTAAAGGTCCCAATCTTGGAGCGTTGATCCGTCGCTCCGACGACATCGCTGTTGGGAGCTATTCCGCCGTAGTTCTCCACGAACGGAAGGACCCCGTTCAGTCCACTCCAGGGCGTCGCATTTTGGGCGTCGAGTGAATTCGGCGTCTGGAACCAACTCCGGCTGTAGCCGAAGTTGAGGTGAATCGAGTCGGCGGATGAGATTTGATAATCCACGCGGTCGAACAAGTTCTCTTCGTTCCCCTTGTCGTGGATTACCGCGAATTCCGGTGGATCCAGGAATCGGCCGGTGTTCAAACCGCCGATGGAGATGAAGTTTCCCCAGTTCTTCCCGCCGTAAGCGAGATCGGCCGCCACGTTGGAGGATCCGAATGCCCCGTACGAAGCGGTCACGCTGCCATGCGGTGTGGTCACGCCCTGGCCCGAGCGTGTGGTCGCGACAATCACCACGCTGGTCTTGCCTCCGTATTCCGCGGGTGGTGCACCGGATATGACTTCCATAGACTGAATGGATTCGACGGGAAGCTGGTTCGAGAAGACCTTGCTTTGCTGGTCGGTAATGGCCTGGCCGTCGATGGAGAACGAATTCTCCGCGTGGTCACCGATCCCGTGAAAGAGACCATTGGAATCGGCGGCGATTCCCGGCGTGGAGAGAGTCACCAGCGAGCTCAGCTCCGAAGACGCGCTTTCCAAGGGAAGTTTGTCGAACAACTCCTTGTCGATGTCGGCGTGGAAGGTGGGATCGTTCTCGATGAGATCGCCTGCAGACTCGACCGTTACAGTGATGGACGAGCCGGATACATGCAGAATGATCTTGGCGTTGACCGGCACCACCGACCGGGTCTCGACATCCTGCGCGTATTGAGCGAATCCCGTGGCTGTCACCGTCATGTGGTACGGATTAAACGGAACGTTCGTGAAACTGAAATTCCCCTTACTGTCTGTGTTGGTCGTTCGGTCATAGCCGCTGACCGCTTGATGAATCTCAACAGTAGCGTTTGGCACCACTGCGCCCGAAGGATCGAGCACGCTGCCGTTAATGGATCCCGAACTTCCGCCCGACTGCGCGTAAGCGTGAAGGCATAATGCAAAACAGAAAGCCACCGTCAAAGCCGCACGAAGCGACTTCTCGTAAGAAGCCAGCATGAATTCCTCCAGAAGAAATTGGTCCGTATAGAGATCATGGGCACGGTCCACGGGACAAGAACCGACCACAACGCATCTGAAAATTTGATCTCTAGGCGCTAGGAGGCGGACGGACGCACAGGGCGAAGGCTGTCAGGGATTGCTTAGCAGAAACCGTTTGCGTTTGAATGGCAGATACGACAACGATTGCGGTACGCGTCAGTGTCGACGGGGCCTTGGGCGATGCTGAATGGGCCGTGACACAGACCCGACAGGTCGCTCCCTCAGTCGTGCTCGAATGATGATGCGCAGCGAATGCTATTGCTGACCAGAAAGTCAGCACGATGCACAGACACGCTATTCGCTTCGAGATCGAACGCACAGCCGGTACCCCACGAACCGATGTGTTGATCTATACTAAAACCGTACACAAAAGACAACTACCGTACCGGGTACGGTATTCAAGTGAATATCAAACAATGAGCCACACAGTCAAGGACAAACAAAAACTACTTCTGCGGGCGAAGCGCATTCAGGGGCAGGTTGAAGCTCTGGTACGAGCTCTGGACGAGGAGCGCGATTGCTCCGATGTTCTGCAAGTCATGAGCGCGGCCCGAGGGGCGATGAACAGCCTAATGGCCGAGCTTCTGGAGGGTCACATTCGCAGTCACGTCCTTAGCGGAAAGCAACGCCCAACTTCGGGACAGGTAGCCGCCGCCGATGAAGTCATCGACATGGTCAAGTCTTACTTGAAATGAGCCGCAGATAGCCAGAAACGCCGATGAGATAAGCGCCGCCCGGTGGGGTGCGGAAAGTGGTCAAGTCGGTCGAGGAGTTGCATCCGAAAAATCTGTATCCGTGTTCGGCATACTTGACCAATTCTCAAATAGCTTAATTCATCACCACACAATCGAGACCAGGTTGCAGGGAGATCCGGGACTCATTGCCTGGTTTCAGAAGCGCGTGGCAAGAGTCTGGTGGAATTCAAAATAAAGGCCAGTTCCGAGGTAACGTGAATGAAGGCCGCGAGCAGCGGATTCAGAAAGCCAAATGCGGCCATGCCAACTCCAATGCTGTCCACAACCAGCGTGCCCACAAAATTCTGCAAGATGATCCCGCGGCAACGTCGAGCAAGCCGCAATGTTTCGACTAATTTTGAGAGATCGCTTCCGATTAAGATCACATCCGCGCTCTCCCGAGCAACATCTGTTCCCGACCCCATGGCGATGCCGACGTTGGCCTCTACCAGGGCCGGAGCGTCGTTGATTCCGTCGCCGACCATCGCGACATTCCGCCTTTTGCCGCGCAACTCGGTCACCCACTTTCCTTTCTGCTCCGGCAGGAGTCCTCCTACCGCTTCGTCCACTCCAAGATCTCGGCCGACTGATGAAGTTGCGGCTTGTGTGTCTCCGCTCAACAGAACAGTTTTCAAGCCCATCTGTCGCATGGCCGCAACCGCATTCTTGGCTTCCGGGCGCAAAATATCCGCAATTCGGATACTCCCCAGAACTTGTCCGGCGCGAGCAACGTAGACTTCTGACGCTCCGTGTGAGGCGCTGACATCCAGGGGCATTCCTGTCATAATGCCGTGCTCCACCAGGAGTGTCCGACTACCAACAAGAATCTCCTCGCCCCGGTAACGCACCACGACTCCTCTTCCAGGCGTGTACGAGAATTCATCGGGCATGCCTAGTTCTGACGTTGCTGCAGCCAGCGGTTAGGGCCCTCGGCTCGGCCAAGCTGATGTCATTAGCCCCATGGATACTACTCTTCGTGGTCTCGAACGCAGTCATGGAGGAACTTCTCTTCCGCGGATTGTTTCTTAGGCGATACGAGCCGCTGATCGGAAAATGGCTGGCCATCCTTTCGACGGCCCTGGCCTTCACCCTGGCACACATGCAGGTCACTTACGCCCCGAACTTATGGGGCTTTCTGCTCGTCACCTTCGTGTTCTCGATCGCCTGGGGTTGGCTGATGCAGAAGACCGGCAGTTTGTGGGGATCGGTCTTATTTCACGCGGGTGCGGATTTGTTGATTATTCTGCCTATCTTCAGCAGTCTCGGTGCCGCCTAAGCGCAGCAACCCGAAATTCTCTTGGCGCCCAAGTCAGCAACGGAAAATTTAATAGTCCCGTAACATCTGGGGCGTATTTGTCGCAAATAGAGGCAGACGTGTCACTCGCTGTTCCATTGACATTGCTCGCTGTGCTCATCATCTTGTTGGCCACAATGCCGTGGAATCGCCCGCATCCCAATCATCTCTTCATGTTGGAATTGTTGCAGTCACAACTTGGAGACGAATCAGCGAAATCGCACGATTCGTTGTCGAAAGGCGAAACCGTCGCAGACCGCAAATACGGTCAGCATGAAGGTTAAGCGCAAGTTTAATAAAATTGGACTCGAAATCTCATTGGGTTTGTGCCAGACTTCGCCGGCGATGAAGGTCGACCCCAAATTCGTGATCTTGAAGCACATGGGCAAGACGCCGTCGATGGCGACCTGCGCACGTTGCCACATCAAGTTCTTCACTCCGCTGGATCTACTCAAGAGTCCTCAGAAGGCCGTAGAAAACCTGCTCGATCAATTCGGCCGACATAAGTGTGTTCTGAATGAACATCAGTGATGAAATCGGGAATATTACATCTACCATCGACATAATTTCCGGTTTGCCGACAATACGTCCGGAATGTGAACTCGACTTCGGCTGCATGTACTCCGCTCCCTCGGCCCGCTTTTCGGCGCTCCACACATTTCAAGCCTCTGGGCCGATCTCCTCCGATAACCAGACTCCACTTTCTTCCTCGACTTCGGCGGGCAATAATTTGCCTGAACCGATGTAACTTGGTGCTGCGACACAAACCTGTAACGGCCAAGTTAGTGCGCTCTATTTGATTGTTCAGCGGTGCTTTAGAGGCTTAAAGGTGTCATCCGGGGCCTGCTAAGCTGCAAAACTTCACTGTACGATTACCCGCGCTGGATTCCAGGCGCGCGCGTAGTCCCCGACTGGTCTGGTCCCCTTTCCTGTCTGGAAGTCCAGAAAAACGAGGTGGTGCGTGTGGTTCCCTTCTAACATTCTGTGCTATAGTGCGACGCAAAGCAGGAGCCCACGGCAAGCCTGTTCCCACAATTTTGGAGGTTTCCTTGCGCACCCACCGGCTCGTCTTCCACACGGTTTCTATCTGTTTCTTGCTGAGCGTTTGCGGTGCGCCCCGGCAAGCGCGCGGCCAGATTACCGAACAACTGTTGCTTAGTTTCACCGGTCCGGGCGGAACCGATCCCGGGCAAACTCCTTATGGCACGCTGATCGTCGATTCCGGAAACCTGTATGGCACCACTCTGCAAGGCGGCGGATCTAGCAACGCGGGTGTGGTCTTTGAGCTCGTCGCGGCGACCGGTGCGGAAAACGTTTTGCACACTTTCACCGGCAACCCCACGGGCGATGGTGATGGAGGCTTCCCTTCTGCGGGATTGGTGAAAGATGCCGAGGGAAATCTCTATGGCACGACGTTGTGCGGCGGGGATGGTGTGTGCAACCCCAATGGCATTGGCGGTGACGGCATCATTTATGAGGTGACGAAGCCTCCCACGCGAAACTACATCGTGCTCTACCGCTTTGGCGGAGGGGCTGCGTCCGACGGCAGCCGCCCATTTGCTCCGTTGCTGTATCTCAATGGCTATCTCTACGGGACGACCACCCACGGTGGCTTGGCGGGCAACTGCACCGACGCGAATGGGAGCGGGTGCGGGACGGTTTTCGGATTTAACGTGGCTACCGGCATCGAGACAATTCTGTACCGGTTCACGGGCGGCAACGATGGCGCGATTCCGTACGCGCCGCTGGCGCACGACAAACACGGCCACTTCGATGGAACCACGTTCAGCGGCGGACAGTTCGGGTTCGGCACGATTTTCAGCCTGAAAGAAACAACGGAAACCGTGCTGCACCAGTTCACGGGAGGCAACGATGGCGGCGAGCCGATGGCGGGGTTGAGCGTCGATAGTGCCGACAATCTTTATGGCACAACGACCTGCGGCGGCCTCCCGGGCGCGCCCTGTCCAGGTGGAGGCGGAGTTGTGTATGAGTTCCCTGCAGCCGGGGCGTTTCAGACGTTGCATGCATTCACGGGTACGCCGGATGGGGCGGACCCAATCGCGGGCGTGATTCTCGATGCGGCGGAGAATCTTTGCGGCACGACATTTGCCGGCGGAACAACATCTCCTTCGTTGGGCACGGTGTTTACCCTGACCAAGAGCAGCAGTTACCAGACAGAGATTTCGTATGACTTCCTCGGCGCGCCGGGCGACGGGGCAAGCCCGGTTGCCGGCCTGACGTTCGGGAAAACTTCGAAGATAAACCAAACCTGCCCCGGGACATCAGGGCCGTTACCGCCGCACGGCAAGGGAACGTGCAGCTATACGTGCGGCGCGGTGAAAACCGGCGGGAACGTCGGGTTCGGCGCTATTTTCGAGGCGCAGTGACCAGCTGGCGGATCGTTGGAAGCGCCGACGGTGGGAACCGCGGCGACGAAACGGCGCTGCTACTTAAGTTTCGCGTATTCCGCTGCAGCGCGTTGGCGCACCGGAACGTCCAAATCTGCCGTTTGCCACAGCGAGAGAAAATCCTGATACGCGGCCTTCGCTTTCACCGAATCGCCCGCGCCTGCATGGGCTCGCGCGAGTTGCAGGTGCGCAAATGCTTCCAGCGGAAAGTTGGAGACTAATCCCCGGTGGTCAAGAATCTTGTTGAATTCGGCCGCGCTCCTTTGCCATTCCCGAATATCGAGGTATGCGAGCCCGCGCAGGTAAACCGGATACATCGTTGCTCCGGATGCGAGGGCTGAATCGTTGCCACCCAGTTCATAGGGCGCCGTGACGCTGAGATCGACAAGCGCGAGCGAAGGGTCCTTTGCGGCCAGGTGGACGGCGGCGCGAATCGTGGGTAGCCAATAACGGATCAGCAGGGTATCGAGCGGGAAACTTTTTTCAAGATCGCTGGCGAGGCGTTCGGCCTGCTGGCGGTCCCCGGCGCGCGCAAAGACCAAGGCTACCGCGATGCGCACGTTTCTTGCAGACGAGAGCATGAGTGCGTCTTTCGCACTTCGCAGCGCACGTTCGGAATTGCCAAACTCCGCTTCCCGGAATGCTTCGGCAGCTTCCCATCCTGCTGCATCTTCTTTGGCGTCAGCCGTTAACGAAAGGTCGACTGCTCTGCGCGAGTATTCACGAGCTTTCGCTAAATGTCCATTGGAGGCTTCGCTGTCGGCCTGGCTCGAAAGCAATGTGGGTTCGGTCGCCGTGTCCTCCTCCGCCGCGCCCAGACAGCGGGCCATTTCACGCTCGTCAGCGCGCAAGAAAGCGAGCTGATAGAAATTGGGGAGGAGAGCCTGGTCCATCTTGTGCGAGCGCGCCTGCTCCAGCACCTGCCGGGCGTCGTCCAGCCGATTCAGGTTCATGTAATCGTAAGAAAGATTGCGAAGCACAACAAGGGACTCGCTGTTTAAATGAACGCCCTCGAGATCGTTATTTAAAGCTGCCTCGAGTTGCCCAAAGTTCGTTGCAATTGCTCCGAGATTGACATAGGGAACGAGATCTCGTGGATATTCCTGCTTCCACTGTTTGAACACGCCGGCGGCCTTGTCCAGCTCTCCTGTGGCCAACATGTAGTAATTCGAGTCAATGTAAAAGCGTTCTTTCTCTGTCGTGCGGTCGCGGAGTTCATAGGCCTTGCTTACATAGGAAGCGCACAGCCCGGTCTTGCCGAGATTGCAATACATAGTTCCAAGATCGCTGTAAGCAAGCGCGAAGCCAGGATCCAATTCGAGCGCGTGTTTGAAGAAAGGGACGGCAGCCGACTCTCCCTGCGAGCGTGCCAATTTGCCGGCTTGGCTATAAACCTGGAGCGCTTCAAGCGACGAAGTAGTCGCCTGAACCAACGGTGTGTCGTTCTTCTGAATCGAAGACAATGACTCACCCAGCTTGTTGCGCAATCTTTTTCCGGCTTCGTGGAGCTTGGCGAGGACACTCTCGCGGCGGTCGGCCTCGACCTGCTCCACATCGAGCGAGTTGCCGTCGGCGCACTCGACGGCCCGGAGGGTGATTACGTAATGGCCGCCGAGCGGAGAGATCGAACCCAGCAGGGCTGCCCGCCCGTTGGCGCGCTGGCAGACTTCTCGGGCCACATCGGGCGTGAGTCGCGTTTCGAGCGGACGGCCCATAAAACGAAGTTCACGCGAGATCGCGTCTTCCGGAAGTATGTTGAGAAATCGTGATTGCTGCAGATCGACGTCCAATCCTTGCTTCAGGGCATCGTCAAACACCGTTTCCCCGGTTGAGTTGCTGAAATCGGCGAGCACAATCGTGTCTCGCTCGTTCAGCGGCGCCCTCGCCGGCCTTGTCATCCACAGCCCGGCGCCTGCAATCGCAATGAGGAACAGACACACAGACGGTACGGCGACCTTCCACCGCAAAAGTCTGCGCGCCAAGCCGCCTCGCTCCGGCGTGGTCGCGGCGAGTGCTTCCTCCGCTGGCCGTGATTCCACAAGCACCGTCATCGGCGCCTGGTCGCGAATCGGTGCGATGAAGCGGTAGCCGCGTTTTGGAACTGTCTCGACGTACCGGGGGGTACCAGCAGTATCGCCCAGCGCCTCGCGCAGTTTCTTGACCGCGTTATAGAGACCTTTATCGAAATCGACAAATGTGTCGGCTGGCCAGATGCGGTTGCGCAGTTCCTCGCGCGTAACGAGCTCGCCAGAACGTTCGAGCAGGATTTGCAGTATCTGAAAAGGCTGGTCTTGCAGCTTTATGCGGATTCCGTGTTTTCGAAGCTGGCCGCGTTCGGAGTCGAACTCAAAAGGGCCGAAGCAGATCGGTGGTTTCGTTGAGTGAAGTTCCGGCAAGGGTCTCCGCGCTCCATTGCCCACGGAGTCTACCACACCGCTGCCCAGGATAGATGCCTCTCTAAAGCCCGCCGCACCAATCACTTGGATGAAGAGAAAAAGAATGGACGCGAAACAGACCCGGGTGGTGGACGGTAGCGCGAACTCATGCGAAAAGTTCGTTCGTAGCCGAGAGGTTTTGGCGGCTCAACGGACGCGGTTCAGACAAGGGGATCTGTTTCAAGGGAACTGGACCCGGCAAATTTCACAGAATTCAACCTTTTAAGGAGGACGTTATGAAGAGCATACGAATCGCAAATCTCACTCTGGCAATCGCGGCGTTTCTAACCGTTTCAACGCTGGCCAGCGCGCAACTGGTCCTCGACGACTTTTCGACCGGCCCTTATCAGAAGACGCTGAAGACCGGGCACGACACCAATACGCAGACGGGGAAAATGGCCGGCGGCAGCCGTGCGACGGACTACGTCTCCTGCCCGGATGCTGGCTGCGCGGGCGGCGGCGCAGGCGACAACCCTTTTGACCAGCCCAACTCATTTCAGATCAAGCCGAAGACCAAGACCACTCCAAGCGCGCTGATCTTCAACAGCGGATACAAGACATATCCGGTGCTCTATCTCTCATACGGGTACGGCTCACCGATGACCATCGACCTTTCATCGAGCTATGACCGGATTCGGCTCAACTTCGACGGCGAAAACCAGGTCATAAATTTCAACCTCCTCGTGTTCTCGAGCAGCGGGTATAGCCAGACCGGATGCAACATCGTCGCTCCGGGGTACATGACACCGTTCACCATCGATTTCCCGTTCGTGGATTTCACCTCCGGAGCGGACTTCAGTGCGGTGAATTACATGGTCCTTGAGTTCGACGTGGGTGGAGGTCCGAACATGCAAGCCGACTTTGCGGTGACGTCTTTCGAGGCGATCCCCATCGGCGCGCCGCCTGCCGACATAACTTGCCCTGGGCTCGGCAAATAGCTGGCGCCGAAGAAACGATAGCGCGGCTGAGAATCGGAAACCCGCAAGTCCTTTCCACAGGTATTTCTGGCGATGCACCTGAGCCAAGTCATCGCCGCAGACAACTCAACAAGGAGATGATTATGAAAAACGTAAACACAACTCGCATCGCAGGAAGACTGGCACAGGTCTGCTTTGTGGCGCTGCTATTCGGTGCATTGTCACTCAATGTCCACGCCCAGGCCTTTGTCTACTGGTCAAATAGCGTGAATTACGATAACGGTTTCAATCCGAAAGTCGCCTACGATGGCACAACCGTCATCGACGTTCACAATGGAAGCGGCGGCGCCGGCCCGCTGTGGTATCGCGTCGGACAGTTAGATTATCCGTTCACTTCGATTGCCTTCAGCAACAGCCATCAATACCAGGCCAAGGGATTCAACCCTTCGGTGGCGCTCTCGGGCGCGACCGTGGTCGAGGTGCACAATGCGACCGCCGGGGCAGGATCGCTGATGTACCGTGTGGGCATCGTCAACACAAAGAAGGATACGATTCAATGGGGCAAGGCCTACAAATATGACAACGGCTTCAACCCGTCGATAGCCCTGTCGGGCACAACGGCCGTCGAAGTTCACAACGCGGGCGGTGAATCGGGCCCGGAATGGTATCGAGTGGGGACGGTCAACCCGTCAACCAAGACCATCGCATGGTCCGACAGTAACCAGTACGACAATGGATTTAATCCCTCGGTTGCGATGTATCAATTTTCCGGCACGTTAGCTGTTCTTGAAGTGCACAATGGCGGCAACGGCGCTGGTCCGCTGTGGTATCGCAACGGTATCGTCAGCGGGTCAACCATTGCCTGGCAGAACAGTTCGGAATACGCCTCGTACGGCAACAACCCCACCATTGGTTTTGACGGCGGAGCCTTCGTCGAAGTTCACAACGCCGATGCGGGTGGAATCGTGGAGCTTTGGGACGATTCCGGCGAGTGGTATGAAAATTCCCTGCTCTGGCAGGAATCGGCAAACTACGACGTCGGGATGAACCCTTCGGTCGCGTTGACTTCAGTCGGCGGTTACGCGGTGGAAGTTCACAACGGCAGCGACGGAGTCGGGCCTCTGTGGTATCGCATTGGTCAGATCGAAGTCATTCAGTAAGACACATTCGACTACGAAAATGTGCGTCCCAACCACTTACTTCCCGCAGGTCTTGCATCGACGCGCCTGATTCAAGTCGTCGTGAAAAAACTTTTCATCACTTTTCATCAAAGGAGATCAATATGAAAACGGAAACGACAAATCAGCAAGCCAGTTTGAAACATTCGGCGAGAGCAGCGCGCGGAAAGCGGAGCGGAGTTCAGGTCATCGCGGGCGCAGTATTTTGCGTGGTCGCGTTGTGCGGTGCACTCTCAATCATGGCGCAGGCGCAGCAAAAAGTCTCCATCAGCTTTCAACCGGTAAATGTTCCGGGAGCCGCGGCAACTCAGGCTTACGGCATTAACAACAAGAACCTCATCGTCGGCGACTACATCAACGCCGCCGGCGCGCAACTCGGGATGGATCTCAAAGGCAGTAAGGTAACCTCGTACTCATGTCCAGACGGAGCGCAGACGGTCCTCCTGGGCGTGAACTCCGGGAAAATCGGCGTCGCCGATTGTGCAGGTGCTGATCCGCTGAGAGAGCCGGGACCGGATGGGCAGATCTATCTTGCTTTCGATGGACATCTCAACCAGCTCAGCAAGGTCTGTATCTGCAATAACCCGGAGGGCGTCGCCATCAATGACCCCGAAATCCTGATGGTGCTCTTCCAGGATGAGAACGGAAATCCGCAGATCGGAACCTTCGGTGTGAATAGCGGCGTCTTCACCCAGTTGTCACCACCGGAACAGGTTTATGAGCCTGTGCCGAATCCCTGGTATCCATTGGGCATCAACAATTCGGGAGCGCTGGTATTGGAGACTGTTAATCCGGCGTCCGGGCTTATTGATTCCTGGTTTTACAGCGGCGGGACTTACACGGAGATCAACGTTCCGGGCGCGCTTTCAAGCTATGCGCACGGCATCAACAATAACGGGGACATCGTCTATACGTTTCTCGATGCCAACCTGAGGAGCCACGGGGCTCTTTACCTGGCGAGCACCGGGCAATTCTATGAATTCGACGATCCTAACGGGCCGGGCGTGACCGAGGCCTTCGGCATTAACGACGAAGTTGCCGGTAAGAAAAGCAGCAAGTTGCGAATCGTCGGCGATTACTCGCTCCCAGGTGCGCTAAACCAGGCGTTCGAGGCAACCGTAACCATCAAGCCTTAGAACGTCCTGTAGTTGGACCGAGGGCCTGACTCAAACCAGGGTCAGGCCCGTGTTTAGTTCCTGCGAAAAACAGGGCAGGAGTAAGAAGCCTCCTCGCTCCTGCCGGGAAACCAAGGTTGTCCTGACCGCTATTGCGGAGGCGGTGCCGGCTGCGGCGGCGGGACAGCAGCCTGGCTGGATCCCATTGGGGCTGGCTGCTGCTGTGCCGGACGAACATCAGGCGGCCGCGAATCGACCGGTGCGGGCGGCGGATGATATTCCGTGTTCTCCGCCTTGTTTCCCGACCCCAAAGGCTCCATGGAAACTACCTGGAACGGCCGCACCTTTTTGTCGCCATCTGCCACCTTCAGGAAGAGGCGATCCTTCTTAATGTTGAATTCCGATTCGTGTCCGATGGGCAAAAGTACCGCATGCTTCGCGTCCATGGGACGAATGTGGTACTCCATTTCAGTCCCAATCCATTTTCGAAACCCTCGCCTTTCTCCGCAATAGGACGTTCATCGGTGGCGACCAGCGCAGTCTGTCGGAGCTGGGTATCGAACCGCACTACTGTCACAGAGCAAAGTATCTAGAATCTTTGTGAGACTGACCCGCGGATTTGAGAGTCCATTGCTCTTCGCAATGTATGGTGCGGCGATACTGCTGAGTGCTGCGTTGATTTACACAACAACAGTGTGTGGATTTGTGCACAACTCTCACATTGTTCTCCAAAACGGAGGCTACCAAGTTCACAGTGACGTATCCTGGGGACTCCCTTTCCCAGAAGCGTTCTATTTTTCATGCATTACCTTTACCACGATAGGGTATGGCGATCTTGCTCCATTAGGAATCACGAGATTTTTGGCGGCGTCAGAAGGGCTATTGGGGCTCGCCGTGGCAAGCTCATTCATAGTGGCGCTCGTTAAGAGATACATAGAGAAATGACCAAAGACACAAGTGGTCTAGCCGAGCGAACGCCGATTCGAAAGCGGGCTACACACCTCTATCGATAACCTTAAGTCAGATTACTCATCGAGCGTGATTTAAGGGACGATCGCAGTATAGTCCCGATAAACGCGCTTGTAGTGAGCGCTGGCGATTCCGAAGGCGGACACAAGGCAAGGGCGCTTTCGCCAAATCATCGATTTGTGATCGCATTCCATTCGCCGGACGGAGTCTTTGAAACCGGACTGCTCAGATGCCCTGCGGAGAAAATGGCAGAAACACCAGCCGGCAGCACGAAGGGGGGCACTTTCTCTGGTTCGGTTTGAAAGCAAAACTCGCTGAATTGCGGCGAATTCCAGCGAGTTTCAGAGCAATCCAGGCGGATTTCTCTGCACTTCAGACTTGTTGGTAGCGCTACCGGGAATCGAACCCGGGTTTGAAGATTGAGAATCTTCCGTCCTAACCCCTAGACGATAGCGCCACGTGGGTTCCAGGAGCGAATTTCGCCCTCTGACAAACCACGATTATAACAAAGCGCCCCGCCTTCTTCTTCCGTCTTACGAATAGGCTAGCTTTCTCGTGTTGTGCCGCAGCGATCGGCCTTCGGCCAAACCGTAGACTTCCTCTGCCAGATTCTTGGCGTGATCGCCGATCCGCTCCAGCGCCTGAGCCGCCAGCAGGATGTCAAAATTCTGCTGACCGGTTGGCCCGCAAGGGGTCGCCAGATGTCTCTGGAACAAGGCGTGACACAAGCGGTCGACTTCCGGATCCGAGCGCAGGACGCTTTGCGCGTACTTGAGATCCCGCGTCTGAAAACCCTGATGAACCTGCTCCAGCATTTCGCAGAGCAGCGATGCCATCTCGATCAACTGGTGCGAGTCTGCCGCCGGCAATTTTCCCCGCCGCGCCTGCAGTTGCATGATCGCGCTATATGCGAGATCGCCAATGCGTTCCAAGTCAGTGATGAACTTCAGGCATGCCAGAAGTTCACGCGCTTTGGCTTCGCCGACCCGCGTAATCGCTCCCGGCAGTTCCTCATCGATCCTGCGTTCGATCTGATCCAGCTCTTTCTCACAATCTTTGATGGCGAGTACCGCTAGCCGCGATCCGTTCGCGAGGGAGTCGCGTACATTAAAAACTGCGTCGCGGGCGATCAAGCAGGCGCGCAAGACCAGCCCCGGAAGCTCGTTTTCCTCGAACTCAACATCCGGACCAGCATTCCGCGTACGCGCCTCCGCTGGGCTTGAAGAGGACGTTGTGGAAGAAGTAGCGCGCCTTCCAGAGCGCGTAGCAGAGGTTCTGGGTTTCGTGGACATAGAAGAGCCAGGACAAAAGACCGTGGGTTGAGTTTACCAGCCCCACGGTCCTGCCATTGCTAAACGACCGTTAATTCACCGTGGCCGTGATCGTAGCGGAAGCAGATCGGGGCCTTGACTACCTCTTTTCCAGCGCGGCCGCCCTTTGCTCAGCTCGTGAGGCATCCGCGTCGCGGTGCAACCCTCGATAGGCGCGTGCCAGCAACCGCCAGGCGGCGGCATTCTTGGGATCCGACTTGGTAAGCGCTTCAAGGTCGGGCAGCGCGGCAGCAAAGTCGGACTTTAGGATCTGCGCTTCGGCCAGGCCGAGGCGTCCGTCGACGTTCTCCGAGTCGGCTAGGAGCGCGGCTTCGAATTGATCTTCGGCGTTGTGTGCGTCGTTGAGACGGAGGTAGACCTGGCCGAGCCTGATCCTCGCGCTCGTCTGGCTCGGAGCGAGTTTCAGCCCCGCCTCGAGAGCATCCCGGGCCCCACCCAGGTCACCGCTTTTTTCCAGCGCCTGACCCGCTTCAAACGCCGCCGTCGAGTCGTTGCCCCGCAATTGGAGTGCGCGCTTCAGGTGAGCCGCAGCTTTCGCGTAGTCCTGAACCGCCAGCTCCAGTTCGCCCAGTTGGCGGAGAGCCGTCGCAGAGTCGGGATCGATCTGGACTGCTTTTTCCAAATATTGCCGCGACTCGGCCATGCGCCCGTCGTCCGATGCCAGCATCGAGTTGTGGAGCAGGTTCTGCACTTCAATCTTATCCTTGGGATCAGGCAGGTTCGCAGCGGGTTGCGAGCCCGCGGTCGGGGCCGGCAGCTTGGCCTTCCATTTCGCCAGTTCGGCTTGCAGTTGCGATTGTGCGGGCGATGCGGAGCTCTGTGCGTTCGCGTCCTGGGCTATGTACAGATTCTTCAGTTCGTGAGGGTCGGCCTGCAGGTCGTAGAATTCGGGCCGCGGGGCTTCGATGAACTTGCCTTTCTCTTCCCGCACGGCTTTCAGAGGAGCCCATCCCCAGCGCAGCGGATAGTCAGTCTCGCCGAGCAGCGAGCGTGCGGGTTGAGTTTCGGAATTGATGAGCGGAACCAGGGAATCGCCGTTCAGTTCTGCGGGCGCAGGCGTGTTGGTCATGGAGAGAACAGTAGGAAGAATGTCCGTGGTGCGAACTAGGGAGTCTACGACCAATCCGTGATGCGCTCCGCCCGCCGTCTTAAGAATGAGTGGAATGTGGAGTGTGGAGTCGTATAAGAAAAGTCCGTGAGTATCTTCTCCGTGCTCGCCGAGCCCCTCGCCGTGATCGCCGGAAATAATAATGATGGCGTTCTGATAAGCGCCGGACTTCTTGAGGGTTGCGATGAAGTGGCTGAGCGCGGAATCGGCATAGGCGATCTCGCCATCGTAAAGATGAGACCCGTATTTTTCCGAGAACGGCGGAGGCGGCTCGTAAGGATCATGCGGATCAAAGAGGTGGATCCACATGAAACGGGGACCGGTGGGATGCTGGCCGAGCCAGGTTTCGGCGTGCTCGACGACGGTTCCGGCGCGGCGCTCGACCCGCCCCCAGCGTTCTTTCGTGTCGGCCTTGGCGGGGAAGTTGTCGTAAAAATCGAAGCCGCGGTCAAGGCCGGGAGCGAGCGTGCTGGCGTCGAGAATGACGGCGCCAATGAAGGCCGCGGTCTGGTATCCCTGCTTTTTGAGGAGTTCGGCCCAGGTAACGTGCTCCGGCGCGAGAGGAACTCCAAAATCGGTGACGCCATGAACGCTTGGCAGAAGGCCTGTCAGGATGCTGGTGTGGGACGTGTTCGTGATCGGGCTATGGGTGAAGGCCTCGGTGAAACGGATGCCGTCAGCCGCGATTGAATCGATCGTGGGTGTCTCGACCTGCTTATATCCGTAGCAGCCCACATGGTCAGCGCGCAGGGTATCGATGGTGATGAGGAAGACATCGGGCTTGGCGGCAGGCGAAGGCTGTGCGTGGAGAGCGGTTTGGAGAAATATGCTGGGTAGAATGATGACGGCGAGAAAAAAAATTACGAGTCGTTTCATCGCGTCAAGCCTAGCACAATTTCTTCCAGCGGTTGGTTAGGGCTGAGGATAGCGATCACTGCGATGGCTGCTCGGCGAGGCGTATCATCTGGTGACGTTCTTTGCGAGCCTCGCGTCGCTTGCGCGTCCGTTGCAGGAGGATTTTATGCGCCGCTCTGCCCTTGTCCCATCTTGCTTCGCCTTACGAATTGCGAAGACTCTCCTTGTACTAGCGGGACTGGTTGCTCTGTCCGGGTGCTGGGTGACTTCAGTGAATCCTTTATACGAAGACAAATTTGTTTCCAAGCCCGACCCCGACCTTATTTTTGACCAGAACCTTGTCGGGACTTGGGGATTCGACGACGAAGACTGCCCGGGGACTTTGAAGATCGAAGCCGAGGAAGGGGCCTATGACTTGACGATGACGCCCTCCCCACAGTGCAAGCGCGACGAAAAGATTCTCAAATACGAAGGGCACCTGGTTAAGCTCGACAGCCATGTCTTTTTGGATCTTGCGCCACAGCAGGAGGAAGTTTGCGTCATGTGCCTCCCGCTCCGGCAGTTTTTCTTGGTGAAGATTGAAAGAAACTCACTTGCTCTCACGCCGATCGACTATGACTGGTTGAAGAAGTCCATCGAACAGAAAACGGTGATTATCCAGACCGTGCCCGATCGTCCTGAAATAGTGTTGACGGCGTCGTCAAAGGAGCTGAAAGATTTCGTGCGCAAATATGCCGACGATAAGTCCGCATTTCGGTCCGTGCCCAGCGACACGTTCAAAAGAAAGTAGCATTGCAAGATGCGCGATATAGGCCGCTTCCATACGATAAACTGAACTCACCGATGGCGCCCCCTTTTCGTCGACTCATTCTCACCCTGACAGCTCTCACCGCGCTTCAGGCGGCCGCGCAAACACCCGCCAAGCCGGCTCCGAATGTGGTGCTGATCACGATTGATACGCTGCGCGCAGACCATGTGGGCTGCTACGGGTACACAAAAATCAAGACTCCGAATATTGATGGGCTGGCGGCGGATGGGGCGCGCTTTGAGCGGGCATTTGCCGTGGTCCCGGTGACGTTGCCGTCGCACACGACGATGCTCACCGGCACGTATCCGATGTTGAGCGGGATGCATGACTTCAGTGCGAACAAGTTGAGTTCGACGCAACCGACCATGGCCTCAGTTCTGAAGCAATCGGGATACGCGACCGGGGCGGTGATCGCGGCGGCCGTGCTGGACTCGCGCTTCGGACTGAATCAGGGATTCGATTTTTATTATGACCACTTTGATTTCAGCCGGCTGAACGAAGCGAATCTGGATGAGATGGAACGCCCCGGCAACGTGGTGGCGGATGTTGCGTTGGACTGGGTGGAAAAGAACTGGCAGAAGAAATTCTTTTTGTGGATGCATCTCTACGATCCGCATTATCCCTATAACCCGCCCGAGCCGTACAAGCATGAATATGCAGCCCAGCCTTACGATGGAGAAATTGCATTTGCCGACGAGCAGGTTGGCCGCCTGCTGCGCTATTTGAAAGAGAAGGGAATTTACCAGAACACTGTGATCGTCTTGGCGGGCGATCATGGCGAAAGCCTGGGTGAGCACGGCGAGAGGACACACGGATTCTTCATTTACAACGCGACCATGCACGTGCCGCTGATCGTCCGCGTTCCGGAAAGCACGGGAGCACGAACGGTGTCCGATACCGTTTCGCTGGTCGACCTGATGCCGACAGTTCTGGGTGCAGTGGGAATTGCCGTTCCAACCCAGGTGCAGGGAAAGAGCCTGCTGGCGCTCGTTCGCGGCGGTGAGAGCGACACGGCTGAGCGGGACCGCAACGTATACGGGGAAACGTATTTGCCACGAATTCACTTCAACTGGAGCGAACTGCGCGGGGCGGAGAATGCCAAGTATCACTTCATCGACGCGCCAAGGCCAGAACTGTACGATCTGGCGAAAGATCCGGGAGAGGTCCACAATCTGCTTGCCGAGAAGAAGGCGGTCGCGGAAGAGATGCAGGCCAAGCTAGCCGCAATGATTCGCGATTACAGCGCGGGCAAGGAACTGGCGGAGAAGACCGGGCTCGATCCGGCGCTGATGGATCGCTTGAAGTCTTTGGGGTATGCCGCCTTTTCGGGCGGAGGCGATCCGACGATCAGCAGCCGGAATTTGCCGGATCCGAAAGATCGCATCGAAACCTATGAATTGTTTTCCGATGCGATGGCGGCGAGCCAGCACGGGCGGTATGAGGAGTCGATCGAAAAGCTGAAGAGCATGATCAAGGTTGAACCGAACTCGGTTTCGGCGCATTACATGGAAGGGCTGGACTATTACCACCTGAAGATGTATCCGGAGGCGGTGACGGAGTTGCAGCGGACGGTTGAGTTGAGCCCCGATTATGCGTTCGCTTTTTTCAATCTTGGTATGGCGCAGGCGCACGCCGGACAGATCGACGCAGCGATCGCAACCTTGCAACGTGCGATACAACTCGATGGAACCAATTTCGAGGCAGCATTCAATCTGGGAGTGGCGTTTCTACAGAAGCGCGATTTGGAGCAGGCAGCCGAAGCGTTTCGGGGGTCAGTGACGGTGTACCCGGAGTTCGCGCGCGGACACCGGGCGCTGGGAGAGACGCTGCTCTATCAAGCGAAGATCGACGACGCGATTACAGAGTTACGGCGTGCGGTGGAACTTGCGCCCCATGAATCGCAGATGCATGAGTCGCTGGCGAAGGCGCTCGAAGCAAAGGGAATGACCGGCGAAGCGGCCCAGGAAAGGCGACTGGCGGCGCAAGAACAGCAAGCGGCGCCACAATAAACGATGGTGCGCCCACCCAGAATCGCTTGCATCGCATTATTGGTCATCGCCGCCGGCGCCGCGGCTCGTGGGCAGAATGCAAGGACGCCGCAGGGCTTGCCTAAGCCGGGAATGTCGCACGCAACGGCGGCGAAGCAAAGTAATCCCAGCGTTATATTGATCACGATCGATACGTTGCGCGCGGACCACGTTGGGTGCTATGGCGCGCAAAACGTCAAGACGCCGACGCTCGATGCGCTGGCGAAAGATGGTGTGGTGTATGAACGCGCGATCTCGCAAGTTCCTCTCACATGGCCTTCGCACGCTGTGATTTTGACCGGAACGTATCCTTTTCAAAACGGAGTTCAGGACTTCACGGGGCAACCTCTCGGGCTGCAGTTTCGCTCCGTGGCGCAGGCCTTTCAGAAAGCCGGATACGCGACCGGCGCGGTCGTGAGCGCGTTCGTGCTCGACCGCAGTTGGGGATTGGCGCGCGGCTTCGACTTCTACGACGACGCGTTTTCGGCGAAGACGTTCGAACAGAAAGATACAGGGCTGGTGGATCGCCGTGCCGGGGAAAGCGTGGCGCACGCGATCACTTGGTTAAAGAAGACACCGCGGCGTCCGTTTTTTCTATGGCTGCACCTTTATGACCCGCATAACCCGTACGATCCGCCGGAGCCGTTTCGCACCGAGTACAGCAGTCACCTCTACGACGGCGAGATTGCCTACGCAGACCACGAGCTCGGCGCGCTGATGACGTGGCTGAAACAGAATCATCTTTACGACTCGTCGCTGATTGTCATGCTCAGCGATCACGGCGAGTCATTAGGGGAACATGGAGAAGACGAGCACGGATTTTTCATCTACAACGCGACCGTGCATGTGCCGCTGATCGTGAAACCGCCTGTTGGGAGCGGGATTACGGCTGGGCGAGAGAGTCATCCCGTGGAGACAACAGCGGTCGCGCCCACATTGCTGCAATTGGCGGGGGTGAGGGATGCGATCGATGGACAATTTCAATCACCACCTTTGCTGGGAGGAAAACCGGGATCGAAGCAGGCCGGGAAAGACCCGGCCTATAGCGAGACGTTCTATCCATTCAGTTCGTTCGGGTGGAGTCCACTGCATGCGCTGGAGAGCGAACGGTTTCATTTTATCGACGCACCCAAACCTGAGTTATATGACCTGGTGAGCGATCCGTCGGAAATACACAACATCGCAAGCGAGCAGCCGGCTACGGTCGCTGTACTGCAGGAGAAGTTGCAGGTGATATTGGCACACGATCCATTTCGCGGCAAAGAGGAACCGGCGGGGAACCTGAGCCCGGAAGCGCAAGCTAAATTGCGCGCGCTCGGATATTTTGGATTTCGCGCGGCGGTTTCTTCGGAGGCGTTGAAGAAGGGCTTAGCCGATCCGAAAGATAAGCTGTGGGAATTCAACCTGATTTTGAAGGCGGAGGATGCGTTTCAGAGCAAGCACGACGACCAGGCGGAGGCGATGTTGCTGCGCGTGCAGGAACAGGACGCACAGATTTATATCATTCCGTTCCTGTTGGGGGAGTCGGATTTGCGGCGCGAGAATTGGGAGAAGGCCGCGGCGGAACTGGAACGCTGCCTGGAACTGAATCCGAATTTCGATAACGCGATGACCGGGCTGGCGCGGGCATTGGCGAAGCTCGGACGTGGCGAAGAAGCGAAGGGTTGGCTGGATAAGGCGTTGCAGAGCAATCCGCGGAACTACATGGCGTGGTATCAGAAGGGACTGGTCGCCGGAGGAAGCGATCCGGCGGGTGCGCAGTCAGCGTATGAAAAGACGATTGCGATTCAGCCCAATTTTTCCGCGGGACAGCGGGAAATCGGAATGCTGTTTTTCGGGCAAAAGAACTATCGCGCGGCGGCGCCGCATCTGGAAAAAGCAATTGACCTGGGACTGGATGACGCTCGCATGCACAACTTTCTGGGAATCTGCTACAACCACACCAGTCGGACGGGGAAGGCCCTGCAGGAGTTTGAGCAGGCGATCAAGCTTGATCCTAGGCTGGCGGAAGCGCACCTCAACCTGGCATTCGCCCGGCAGCTTTTGCATCAGGACAAGGCCGCTCGGGAGGAGTACGTGACGGCTTGCAAGCTGGATCCGCAGTTTTGTAAGTACGTGCCGGCGGAATGAATTTCCAGTTCTCGCAAGTCTCTTTCGCTGCGAAAGAAACCATCGAACCACGGATGCACCGAGGATTTCTCGGCTTACATTCTCCCGGACTATTGTTTCTTGGCCGCGCGCAGGCGTTGGGCCTCCGAGCGCTCACGATCCGCATCGGCTTGGCGGCCCAGTTGAGTGTAGGCGTCGGCCAGGAATCTGTGGGGCTCAGGAGAAGCAGGCTGAAGTTCCGCGGCTTTGCCTAGATGCGCCAGAGCATCCTGCGGACTTCCCGTCAGAGTGAGAGCGCGGCCGAGCAGCAAGTGCGCCGCGTAGTGGTTCGGGCGGATTTCGATCAGTTTCTGGTATTCGCGGATGGCATCGGGCAGGCGATCGGCGCGCGCATACGCGGTTGCGAGCAGGTACAAGGCCTCTGGCCACTCCGCCGAGAGAGACGTGGCAACTTCGAGCTGTGCGATCGCGCCGGGGAAGTCTCCGGTCTCAAAAAACGCGGATCCGAGCTCATAGCGAGGCATAGGCAGATCGGGGCGCATTTCTACAGCTTTCCGCAAAACGGGCACCGCTTTTTCGTAATCTTTCAGGGAAGTCAGAGCCGCACCGAGCTGCACATAAGTGATCGGGAGGTTCGGCTCGAGTGTAATAACTCTTTCGAGCAGAGGAACTGCTTCCGCGAACTGCGTATTCTCGTTGGCCATTTCGGCGCGGTGCAGCAGGTTCACGATCTCGATTTTATCTTTGGGATCCGCGCCCGTGTCCTTGATGCCGGGCATGCTGGAAGAACTGCTGTCGGTAGCAACATATCCCAGAGCGTTCAGTCTCTCCTGGAGTCCGGGATCAGAGGCGACTTTCGGAGCCTCTTTCACCGACGTTGTCTTCTGGCGGAGCGCTTCGATCTGGCTGTCCAACGTGCTGGCTACCGCTGCGGAGGTGGCCGCCAGATTGTGCTCCTCTTTCGGATCGGTCGACGGATCGTAGAGTTCTTTTCGGGGCGCTTCGATGAATAGATATTTCCCGGTGCGCAACGAACGCAGGGAACTCCACCCAAACGTGCGGTGCGGGTAGTCGCTCTCGGCGTAGGCGGGACGATCCAGAGGCGCCCCGGAAGGCTTGCTAGGCAAGGTTTTCGGGTGACCGGTCGCTGCGGGCTTGATCAAAGACAGAAGCGATTCACCCTGCACAGCGGGCGGAACTGGGATATTCACCGCTTGCAGGATCGTGGGAAGCACATCGACGAGGCGGGCGCGGGTATCGATTCTGGCTCCGGAAAAGCGTCCTTTCGGCAGCTTGAAAAGTAGCGGCACTCGTATTGTTTCGTCATAGAGAAAAATGCCGTGGGTGGTTTCGCCGTGCTCCCCAAGAGCTTCGCCGTGATCGGCCATGACAGCAATGAGCGAGTCGTCGAACAGACCGCGCAACCGCAGCCAGCTTATGAATTTGCCGACCGCAGCGTCGACGTAGGCGATCTCGCCGTCGTAGGGAGCGGACGCATAGCGGGACTTATAGGGCTCGGGCGGATCATAGGGATCGTGCGGATCGTAGAGATGGATCCAGATAAAGAACGGGCCGTCGTGGTGGAGGGTTAACCACTCCAACGTGCGACCGATCACCTCGCCGCCACGGCGTTCGACGGAATCGTAGCGATCTTCTCCGACGCGGCGGCGGTGGAACCCGGCCTCGTAGTGGTCAAAGCCGCGATCGAAACCGGGGGCCGAGCGCGTCTCCGGGTCCAGAACCAGCGATCCCACGAAAGCCGCCGTGCGATATCCGTTGGCGCGAAAAATGTCGGGCGCGTAAGGCAGATCGGCAGCCAGCGGGACACCAAAATCATTGACCTGGTGAAACTGCGGATACGTCCCGGTCAGAATCGTTGCGTGGGAGGCCGTCGTCAGCGGTACCTGCGAGTAGGCATGAGTGAAAACCACGGACTGGAGTGCCAAGTCGTCGAGACTGGGCGTGAGTCCGCGTTTTGAGCCCAGGAATCCCATGCGATCGGCGCGGGTCGTATCGAGCGTGATCAGGATGACGTTTGGCGGGGCGGCGATCGTCCCGGCCATTGCGCTCGCGGCCAACAAGAGAACGGTCAGCAAACGGCCAGGAAGGAACATAGAGTACTGAAAGTTTATCACCAGCGGCAATGGCGCCAGGGAAGCTGGATACGCGCCTAGTGGGGACCGGCAACGCTGGTGTTCTGTTGCAGACGCTTCAGGGTATCACGCACCTTGGGAGAATAGGGCGAATCGGGGAAGTTCTTGAGGTAGGTTTCCAGTTGGCCCACTGCGTCGGCGGTGCGTTTCTGCTGCAGGTAGAGATTGACCAGTTGCAGGCACGGTTGCGGCATTTTCGGGTCGAGTTGCATGGCGGCGAGCAGACTTTTCTCGGCCAGTTCGGGGCGGTTGGTAACGGAGTACAGCCGCCCTTCCAGAAATTTACCGAAGGCAGAATCCGGCTGGCGCTGTAATCCTTCCTCAAGCTGATGTTCGGCCTCGGAGTAGCGCTTGGTCGTCAGCAAGACGTTCGCAAGATTGAAATATGCTTCCGTGTCGTTGTGGTTCGCTTTCAACGCGGCTTCGAACTCCGATTGCGCCTCCGGGAATTTCTGGCGAGCCAGGTAGGCTGAACCGAGATTGTTATGAGCCGGATAAAACTCCGGCGAATACGTGATCGCCTTTTCGTAGTGCTCGATCGCCTCGTCGGTTTTTCCCTTGTGGTCTGCCTCCACTCCTTTTTCAAATTCCTTCACGGCCTTCTTGGGGAA
>Ga0116121_1000331_pt1 | contig 24864 bp, 23 predicted proteins | sample June2015DPH_13_1_FD_89725 | JGI IMG/M metagenome (GOLD analysis project Ga0116121, IMG submission 89725) | Peatland microbial communities from SPRUCE experiment site at the Marcell Experimental Forest, Minnesota, USA - June2015DPH_13_10 | ecosystem: Environmental > Terrestrial > Soil > Wetlands...
TATTGCGAATGGTGGAAGTGGGACAGTTGGTGGAACCGGAATGATTGGGATGACCGGACTTTCCGGGCCAATCTCGGGAGCCTTGACCTACAATGGATCTGCCCTGACCGCGCCTCTTAATTTTTACGCGGCACAGTTTATTACCTCAAGTGATACGACGTTGGGTAATTACACTAATACAATAACCTTCACTGCTACCTGTATGCCGTAAAACAACTCAAGTTATAGACAAAATGGGCTGAGCGGGGGCAGAGGCGCCTGCTCAGCCCGTTAAAAAGTAATAACCCAGGTCGATTCTTCCGAAACACGCGGAAGAAGGGTTAAATCAATAGACATAGGAGAATCTATTTGAAATCTAGGTCTAATGGTAATTTAATTAGGATGATAATGGATTATTTAACACCTCTTCGATCAAACGATAACGTCGCCAAGTTTTCAGCCCATGATGATTATTTAACAGAGTCTTTAGCCGACTAAAATACCCTTCCATAGAATTATTGGTATTAGGGATTCTTAACCCAGGGTGCCTCTGATAACTAAATAAATAAGGCAAATTGGTATGTAAGCTGCGATATGCGGCTCGTAATTGTCTGTGCGTATACCACCAGTGGTTTCCATCGGGAGCAATGGTTCGTTCGGCTAGCAATAGTCTCCATTTGTCATGCCATTCTGTTAGTGCTTCCACGAATGATTTCTCCGTCTGCCGCGTTAACGAATTTACCAGCAGTTTGAGCTCTTGACCAGCCTGAGTTTTAGGTCTATTGGTCAGGTATCTATGCACAATCTGCTGCTGATGATACTGGCATATTTGGATGACGGTACCAGTAAAGACTTCTTTAATCCCATGTTTGGCATCAATGACTACGGCTTCAATGTCAAAGCCGGCGTGTTCCAGAAATTGGCGCGCTTCTTCATATACCGCCTTGTTCTCGGTAGTTATTTCTTTCCAGTACAGGTTTTGTTTCAGGTTGGGGCAGCGGGCTACTATAATCCCGTAGCCGCGCCCAAAGAAACTGCAATCCAGGCCGACAACTATCGGCTGAGAATTTTGACTATCTAATTTTACCTGATAACTATCCAGGTATTTCCGGATAGTTTTGATCGATTTCCCATGCCGGGTTGCCAGCTGTTTTAGGGTTTGCTTGCCAAAGATATATTCCTGAAATAACTCTTTTTGCCATTTAACGGACCGATACCGCCGCACAAACTGGGTACCACATCGTTTGCAGAGATAAAGCTGCGAACCTGTTTTGCTTCTGCCATTTTTGACTACCTTAAATGATCCACAATTAATGCACTTTTTTTAGCCATAAGAAAAAGGATACTAATTATCACGCCTAAGTGCAATTCAAATATTTACCATTTTATCCTAATATTTTTACTATTAGACCCAAAATTCAAAACTTTTGTACATGCTTTGCCGCAAGTAGTAATCCTTGTTTATTTCACCGGCTCTGGTATTTTCCCTTCGAAGCAGTATTTCCAGACGATGGCGGCAATCACACCGCCGACAATCGGGGCCACGATAAAAACCCAGACCTGTGAAATTGCCGCGCCGCCAACGAAGACCGCCGGGCCCAGGCTGCGGGCCGGGTTGACCGAAGTGCCATCCACCGGGATGCCGACGAGATGAATTAAAACCAGCGTAAAGCCGATGGCGATACCGGCAAATCCCTTGGGGGCATCTTTGTGCGTCGCGCCGAAGATAACAAAAAGAAACAGCGCCGTCGCCGTGATTTCAAAGACGAAACAGGAAAGTAGCGAATAGCCCGCCGGTGAGTGCGCTCCGTAGCCGTTCTGCCCGAGGCCGTTAGCTGCCAGGGTGTAACCGGGAAGTCCTCTGGCAATTACCCAGAGTATGCCCGCGCCGATAATGGCCCCGATACACTGCGCAATGATATAGAAAATCGCGTCTTTGCCTTTGATTTTATTGGCCACCCACATCGCCACGGTGATGGCCGGATTGATATGGCAGCCGGAAATCGGGCCGATGGCGTAAACCATTACCAGCACCGTCAACCCGAAGGCAAAAGCAATGCCGGTATAACTGATATGGCTGCCGGCAATGACCGCGCTGCCGCAGCCGACGAGTACCAGCGCCGCGGTGCCGATCAGTTCCGCGAAGTATTTCTTCATATGTGATACCTCCTGCTCTTAGTGGGGAACGGGAAATTAATACTTTTTTAATTTACTACCGGGCACTACTTATGTCAAAATAAAAATTCACAAACGTGATTACTCTGTTTTCTTTAATTTTGCCGCTTTCTTCTTAGCTTCGTCCCAGAGGTCGTTCTGCTCTTTGAAAGACAGGTTCCCGATTTTGACGCCGCGCTTTTTGCAAGCGGCTTCCATATAAGCAAAACGATTATAAAACTTTTGATTAGCTTCCCTTAAAGCGACTTCCAACTCGATGCCCTGGCGGCGGGCGATGTTGGCCATGGTGAACATGATATCCCCGAATTCTTCGTTTTTCTCCGCGGCGCTTTTAGCCTGCTTAAATTCCGCCACTTCTTCCGCCAGTTTTTCAATCACACCCCTGTCATTATCCCAGTCAAACCCGACATCCGCCACCCGGTCCTGGATTTCCTGGCTGTAACTCAGCGCCGGCAGGTTTTTCGGCACGCTGGCCAGCAGTGAGTCCGTAATGCCTTTTTTATCTTTTTCTTTCTGCTTCAGTTCCTGCCAATTGTGCAGCACTTCCTCAGCATCTTTCACCTTGGCGGTGCTGAAAACGTGGGGATGGCGGTAAATCAGTTTTTCGTTAATTCCCAGGATAACATCATCGATATTGAATTCCCCGGCTTCCTGCGCGATTTGCGCCTGCAGCAGAATATGTAAAAGCAGGTCGCCCAGTTCTTCGCGCAGTTTTTTGGCATCTTTTTCATCGAGGCTTTCCAGCACTTCATAACACTCCTGCAGGAAGGACTCGCGCAGGGTGAGGTGGGTTTGTTTACGGTCCCAAGGGCAGCCATCGGGCGCCCTCAATTTGGCAATAATTTCACGTAAAGCATCAAATTTACTCAAATCTTCCGGTAATGTCAATTTAATTGCTCCTTTGTATTCGGCTTATTTAGCTTATAATTCAGAAATCAGACTTTATGATCTCCTCTCCTTTGCCGGGAGAGGATTAAGGTGAGGGAGAAATTCTTACCTTTTATAATATTAGGTTGTGCTAATATTGAGACCCTTTTTCCCCTCACTCCCCGTCTCTCCCTTTTCATCGGGAGAGAAGTTTGGCTCTCTTTACTTGTTGGAATTAATCGCTTCATAAATTCTGATACCCACGCCCTCGATGTTTAGTAACACATCGTTATTCCAAAAACGGATAACTTTAAAGCCTTTCTTTTCCAACCATTTCGTCCGGATTTCATCTTTTTCAATTTCCACTTTTTGGTTATGCTGGCCTCCGTCAATTTCAATTATTAATTGCCTATCCAAGCTTACAAAATCAACAATGTATTGCCCTATCGGCTCTTGCCGGCGAAATTTACTGTTTTCAAATTGCCTGCCACGTAATACCCTCCACATTTTTCTCTCTGCAGCTGTCTGTTTGCGCCGGAGGTTTCTTGCCAGAGTTATCTGATTCTTTCTCATAGGTTTAGTTCTCTAACTCAAATTAGCTTACTCTTTGCTAATCACATTTAGCTCAATTACTCCTTTCCCTTGCCGGGAGAGGAGTAAGGTGAGGGAGCCTTTCACTTTTTTCTGGTGACACGTTGCTGAATTGAAATAAATCACCTTTTTCCCTCACTCTCCGTCTCTCTACATTCGCTTCGCAGGCTTCGCAAAGTACTATAGCCTTTTCATCGGGAGAGAAATCTTGATTTATTGCCACATCGATGTTTACTGTTTTCCAGGACTCTAATTAGTTTTTAGCCCAGTTTTGCCCCGATAAATTGTCTCTGGCCGCGCAGGAACTCTGCGGCATCCACCGCTTTTTTCCCTTCCATTTGCACTTTTTTCACGCCCAGAATGCCTTCTCCGGCAATCACCCCGAATGCCGCCTCATTTTTATTCACGGCCACTACTGTCCCGGCTTCCGCATTCCCCTCCCCGGTTAACGGTACGGCTTCCAATATCTTCAACTGTTTGCCCCGCCACCGTGTAAAACTGCCGGGCCATGGGTAAAATGCCCGCACCTGCCGCCAGATTTGCACCGCCGGCAGCTGCCAGGCGATTTCGCCGGCTTCTTTGGTCAACATCTTCGTATAGGAAGCTTCGGCGTTATTCTGCGGCTGCGGCGTGATTTCTCGGCGGAACCAGCCCGGCAAAGTATCCAGCAGCAATTGGGCGCTGGTGTTGGCCAATTTTTGCATCAGTGTTTCCGCGGTGTCCAGCGGCAAAACCGGCACGTGCACGGCAGTGAGCACCGGCCCGGTATCAATCCCTTTGTCCATCAGCATGATGCTGACGCCGGTAAATTCGTCGCCGTTGAGGATGGCCGCCGGTACCGGTGCCACGCCGCGGTATTTCGGCAGCAGCGAGGGATGAATATTGAGGCAGCCGAAGGCCGGGATTTCTAAAACAGCTTTCGGCAGAATCTGCCCGAACGCCGCCACGACAATTGCGTCCGGCTTCAGTTCGTAGAGCTGGATTTTGGTTTCGGAGGATTTGAAATTGTCCGGCTGCAGGACGGGCAGTTTGTACTGCAGGGCCGCCTTTTTCACCGACGGTTCTTCCACCACCCGCCCCCGCCCTGCCGCTTTGTCGGGCTGGGTATAAACGGCGGCGATTTCGTATTTACTGCCGATGAGCCTTTCCAGCGCGGGAACAGCAAATTCCGGGGTACCCATAAAAACAATCCTCATCGCTTTTCCTCCGACACCCGTATTTTAGCACCAATCAAACCGGGAAAAAATTTGCCCGCCATCTGGTAATATAATACATTATTACCGGTGAAAAATGGCCTTTTTCTTAAGAAACTATTGACTTTTTATTAACATCCGGTTATCAAGTCTGTAAGCGAGAAAAATCGCGAAAGAGAAAGCCTGGCAGACCTTTTAAACGGGAACGACTCTACGGTTAATCCTCGCCAACTGCTGTCAATTTTTGTAAAAACCCTTGCTATCCAATAGTCAGCCATAATATTCTAGTTATCGGCTCTTGTCTTCACCGGGGTTCTAAGAATATTTGTCACCAATCCGCACAGTACCATTTGGTTCTCTTTGTGTTTTCCGTTGGGGGCGGCTTGGTTTAGGATTTATAAATGATAGCTCGTCCGGCACCCGAAATCTGGGAAGCCGCTTTGGGCCAGTTGCAGTTGGAAGTCAGTAAACCTAACTTCAGCACCTGGTTGAGTAAAACAGTCGGAATGGAATGCCGCGACCATCGTTTTGTCGTCGGCGTGCCGAATACTTTTATTGCCGAGTACCTGGAAAAGAACCAGCGGTCGCTGATTGAAAAAGCCCTGACCGGCATCCTGCGGGACGACGTAAAAGTGGAATTCCGTGTTTCCGCCAGCGCCGAAAAACCGGGCGCCGCACGGACAAATCTGCCGCTTTTCAACCCCCGATACACGTTCGATACTTTCGTCGTCGGCAATTCCAACAACCTGGCTTATGCCGCCGCCGCGAAAGTGGTTGAAAACCCGGGCCTGGCTTTCAACCCGCTGTTCCTGTACAGCGCCGCCGGACTGGGGAAAACCCATTTGCTGCACGCCATCGGCAACCGCGCCGCACTCAACCACATGGCAGTGCTGTATGTCAGCGCCGAACAATATACCAACGAGTTGGTCACCGCCATCCGGGAAAAATCAACCGATGAATTCCGCAAGAAATTCCGCAACGTTGATATGCTGCTGGTAGACGACGTGCAGTTCTTCGCCGGCAAAGAGCAAATCGAGGAGAATTTCTTCTATACCTTTAACGAGCTGCACAGCAGTAACCGCCAGATTGTGGTCGCCGGCGACCAGGCACCTCAATCCATCACCGCGATGAAAGAGCGCCTGCGTTCCCGTCTCGAATGGGGGCTGGTGGCCGACCTGCAGCCGCCGGATTTTGATACCCGCATGGGCATCCTGCAAAATAAGGCCGAACGTGATGCGATTACGATTAAGCCGGATGTGCTGGAATACATCGCCTTGCAGGTCAAAGAAAACATCCGGGCGCTGGAAGGTTCGCTGAACCGGGTGGTGGCCTATTCCAAACTACTGAACACCGAGGTGACTCCGGAAATTGCGGCGCGCGCCCTGACCGATATCGCCAGCAAAGAACCGAAATTAGCCCCGATTACTCCCTATCTGATTACGGAAACCGTCGCCGGGACGTATCAATTGACATTGAGCGACCTCCGCGGCCGGAGACGGGACGAAGTTACCGCACAGGCCCGCCAGATTTGCATGTATCTGATGCGCCAGGAAACAGAATGCTCGTTATCCGAAATCGGGCGTGAATTGGGCGACCGCAGTCCGGCCACTATCAGCTACGCCTATGAAAAGATGTCCGATGCTATCAACAACGACCCGCACCTTAAGCGCCAGGTGTTCAATATCCAGCAGAAACTCTATTCCGCACGCAGTACGCGCAGCGGCAGCTAATCGCCGGTTTTACAACAAATTCACCTGCCAGTCCTATTTTTTCAATAACTTCGTTTTCCTTTTGATAACTTTTTGCCGACTGATACTGACAAAACAAACATATTTATTTTCCCGCAGATATTTAACGCCTGTCACGCTGGTGGGATTTATATTAATACTATCGGTATCCTTCACTTAACATAGAAAAGATTATCGATTTAGTGTACGATAACATTGATGTTTGATATAACTGAAATTAAAGTGCAGGCGGGTAGAGGCGGGGATGGGGCGATTACATTCCGCAGGGAGAAGTTTGTGCCTTTTGGTGGTCCTGACGGCGGCGACGGGGGAAAAGGCGGGGACATCATTATAGAGGCAGACCCTGCAGTGATGAACCTGTGGGGATTTAAAAAGAAGCAGCTTTATAAGGGCGATAACGGCGGAGCCGGCGCGGCCCAGAAGAAACACGGCCGGAACGGCACGCCGCTGATTTTAAAGGTTCCGGAAGGGACCATAGTCTATGTCAAGAACGAAGATGGCCTTGATGACGTGCTTGGCGACCTGGAGCATGCCGGCGACCAGGTCATCGTGGCGCACGGCGGCCGGGGCGGCCTGGGAAACGTCCATTTCGCTTCATCCACTAATCAGACGCCGCGGCTGGCGCAGTCCGGAGAAGCGGGCGAGGTAAAAGTCATCGGTCTGGAATTGAAACTGATCGCCGATGTCGGTATTATCGGATACCCCAATGTCGGGAAATCTTCACTGCTGGCGCTGGCCACTGCGGCCAAACCGGAAATTGCCAATTATCCCTTTACCACCCGCGAACCGATTGTCGGGGTCGTAGGTGTGAGGTTTGAGAACTTCGTCCTGGCGGAAATACCGGGACTGATTGACGGTGCGCATTTGGGACGCGGCCTGGGGCACGATTTCCTGCGCCACAGCATGCGCACGCGGCTACTGATACATCTCATTGACGGTACCGCGGCATCGCCGCCGGACAATATGATTAAAGTGAATAATGAATTGAACCTGTTCGATTCGCGGCTGGCGCAAAAACCGCAAATCGTGGTCATCAATAAAATCGATTTGCCGGAAGTTCGGGAACGGAAGAAAGAAATCAAAGAATCTTTCCGTGAAGCCGGCATTGACGTTCATTTTATTTCCGCCATGACCGGCGAAGGCATCCCCGAATTAATGAAAAAGGTGAACGACCTGCTGAAAGCCAGCGATATCCTGGGCAGGGAACCGGAGGCCAAAGTCTTCCGTCCCTTGCCGCGGCACAAACAGGTGTCCATTACCAAAGACGGCGATGTCTTTGTAGTCAGCGAACCGGAACTGGAACGAATTGTCTCCCGGGTGGACATGTCGGACGAAACGGTGCAGGGGCAAATCCTGGGGCAGATGGTCCGGTTGCATGTCGATAAAGCGCTGGAGAATGCGGGCATCAGGCGCGGCGACGTCATCCGCTGCGGCGCCGCGGAATGGGAATGGTAGGCGATGAAAATCGGCATCCTGGGCGGCACATTTGACCCGGTGCACAACGGACATCTGGCAATCGCCGAAGAAGCCCGGGCATACCTCAATCTGAATGAAGTTCTGTTCCTGCCGGCCGGTCAACCCTGGATGAAAGCCGACCGCTCGATTTCGCCGGCACAGCACCGCGTGGCGATGCTGGCCCTGGCGCTGCAGTCCAGACCCGGGTTCAAATACTCTACGATGGAAATTGAGCACCAGGGGCCGTCGTATTCGGTAAACAGCATTGCCGAACTGCAAGCGGGGGCTGCTGCGCCGTCTGACTGGTACTTCATCCTTGGCTGGGACAACCTGTCGAAGGTGCCGCTTTGGAAAGAACCGCAAAAACTCATCGACATGTGTTTTCTGGTGGCCGTCCCCCGGCCCGGCTTCGACCGCCCCAATATGAAAAAACTGGAAGCGGCCCTGCCCGGCATTTCGAAAAAAGTAATCCTGATGAATAAACCGCGCCTGCACATCAGCGCTACCGATATCCGCAGCAAAGTCGCGCAGGGTCTGCCCATCAGCGGCCTGGTGCCCGAAGCCGTGGAAAAGTATATCCATGAAAAAGGGCTCTACCGGAAAGCGTAGGGGAGAAAATTCGTAATCCTCAGCACGAAGCGTTAACCTAATCGCTGAGTAAAGATTTAATTTCCCGTTCGGTGAGCAGCCTGGTCTGGCCTTCTTTTAACATCCCCAGTGCCAGTGTCCCCATGCGGATGCGTTTCAGCGCCAGCACCCGGTAGCCCAGATGGGCGAACATCCGGCGGATTTGCCGTTTTTTACCTTCGTGGATAATCAGGCTGTAGTTGAACGGTGCGGCGCGCACTTCTTTAATGATTGCCGGGGCCGTCATGCCGTCTTCCAGCCTGACGCCGTGTTCCAGGTTCTGTTTTTCCCGCGGCTGCAGTTTGCCGTCGAGCTGTACCAGGTATTCTTTTTCATGTTCGAATTTAGGGTGGGTGAGCTGGTAGGTCAGCGCGCCGTCATTGGTCAAAATCAGTAATCCGGTGCTGTCCAGGTCGAGCCGACCCACCGGGTACAAGCGTAATTTCCGGTACTGGTCCGGCACAAAGTCCAGCACCGTGCGCCGGCCGCGGTCGTCGCTGGTGGTGCAGAGCAAGCCGTCCGGTTTATTCAGCATCAGGTAGACCACCTGTTCCGCTTGCATTTTTACGGGGCGGCCTTCAAAAAGAATCCGGTCGGTCGCCGGGTTCACCGGCTGCCGGAAGTTTTCCGCCGTCAGGCCGTTAACTTTCACCTTACCGGCCCTAATAGCCGCCGTCACTTTACGGCGGCTGGCTAATCCGGCATCGGTCAACGCTTTCAGTAAAGTTGTATCTGTCATTTTTGTGTGTTATCCTTTCTCAATGTTAAGTATAGAGGTTATATGAATTAAAGGCCAATGGAGCCGCGGTATTTTCTTTAGCCAGGGATTTCTACCTCTTTAATCCCGTCCCGGGCAAGCCGGAGCTAGGCAACTGCTTTTTTCAGTGGAGAGAACAATTCAAGAGGACGGGTCATGGAGCAGCATCAAACAACCGGTCACTGGTGGGATAAACTCGGAATACCGCAGTACGGCGGCGAATTTACCATCCGCCTCAACCGCAAAATCGTGAATTTCGACCCTTATTACGGCGTCCACCTCACGCAGATTCACACCGCCTGGCTGGAAAAAATGTTCACCGACGACTGGACGATGGATCCGGCCGTCTACGATTACCGCGTGGGACAGCGCCCCGATGCCGGCATCAAAGGCCACCTGGCGGAAAGCTGGGAATTCACCGACCCTTATACTTTCGTGGTCCATGTCCGCAAAGGGGTGCACTGGCAGAATCTGCCGCCGGCCGCCGGACGGGAGTTTGTCGCCGGCGATATCGTCTTTCACTTCCACCGCATGTACGGCCTCGGCAGCGGCTACACTCAGGTCAGTCCCGCCCGCGCTGACGCCGTCGCTTTCAGAGAATTAACCTCCGTGACCGCCCCGGATAAATACACCGTCGTTTTCAAATGGAAAACCGCCAACCGGGAATTAATCCTGGATGCGCTGCAGGAAGTGGGGACCTCGCTTTGCATCGAAAATACCGAAGCCGTCAAGAAATGGGGTGATGTCCGGGACTGGCACCACGCCGTCGGCACCGGCCCGTTCATGCTCAAAGATTTTGTGCAGGACGTTTCCGCCGTGCTGGTGAAAAATCCTGATTACTGGGGTCACGACGAGCGCTACCCGCTGCATAGGCTCCCTTATTTCGATGCAGTCAAACTCCTCATCATCCCCGACCAGGAGCAAACGCTGGCGGAAATGCGCGCCGGCCGCATTGATGTCGCCGACCAGATTTCTCCGGTTTTAGCCGCCGGATTGCGTAAAACCAATCCGGAAATACTGCAAATCGAACATCCCGCGAACACCGCCGCCACCATCGACCCCAGGAACGATAAGCCCCCGTTCAACGACATCCGCATACGCAAGGCTATGCAGCTCGCCATTGATTTGAACGGCATCGCCAGGGACTATTACAAAGGCAGCGTCCTGCCCTATCCTTCGTCATTGACCGCCCGCGATTTAAAGGGCTGGGCCTACCCCTACGAAGAATGGCCGGCGGACCTGCAAAAAGAATACGATTACAACCCGGCGCTGGCGAAGAAATTACTGGCCGAGGCCGGTTATCCCCATGGATTCAAAACCAACATTGTCGCCGATACCACCGGCGATATGGTTTTGCTGGATATTGTCAAACAATATTTTAAGGATGTCGGGATTGAGATGGAAATCCGGCCGATGGATTCCACCGAATGGATTAAATATGTGCTCACCGAACATAAGCACGACCAGCTGGCGCAGCGTACGGTCTCACCTTACGGCCACCGTTTTGAGCCGGTAAGGCAACTGGGACGCCTGCGCACCGGTTCCTGGTCGAATTACCTGATGGTCCACGACCCGGTGCTGGACGCCTTCCAGCCGCAAGCCATCGCCGCCAATAACGAAGACGAAGTGAAGAAAATCCTCCGGGCCGCCAACGGACACATCGCTCGGCAGCATTTCGCCATTTCCCTGCTTTCACCTGGTTCGTTCAGCGTTTATCAGCCGTGGCTGAAAGGCTTCCACGGTCAGTTCGGGGCGGTTTGTTCCGCCGCCGGCAGTCCCCAGCTTCTCTTCTTCTATCCCGCGCGTTTCTGGTTCGACCATGACTTGAAAAAGAAAATGGGGCACTAATGTTTTCTTGAATTAAAACTGTGGAATATTCCCTTATTCCTTGCCGATGAAAAAGCAAGACTTCTCTCTTAAGTGCGGGAGAGATTGAGAGTGAGGGGCGAGTGCAACTTTCAGTAATTAAATACGGCTAATTGCAACCTAAAGGAGACATCATGGAAAAGAAAACCGGTAACTGGTGGGATAAACTCGGCACGCCGCAGTACGGCGGGGAAATGGTCGTCCGCAGCGCCCGCAATATCGTCAATTTCGACCCTTATAACGGCGCGCACTTAACCGAAATTTACAACGCCTGGCTGGAAAGGCTGGCCGCCGAGGACTGGACGCTTGACCCGGCTGTTTTCAGTTACAAAACGATGGCGCCGCCGCATCTGCTGCGCGGTCATCTGGCCGAAAGCTGGGAATTTACCGACCCTTACACGCTGGTTTTCCATCTCCGCAAAGGCATCCGCTGGCAGAATCTGCCGCCGGTTAACGGTCGCGAATTCACCGCTGATGACGTCGCTTTTCACTATAACCGGTTATTAGGTTTGGGTGACGGTTTCACTAAACCGGCCCCGTACCATGCCACCGTGGCCTCATTCCGGGAACTAATTTCGGTCACCGCTGCCGACAAATACACCGCTGTTTTTAAATGGAAAATCCCCAATCCGGCGTTTATCCTGGAAACCATGATTACGAATCACAACCCCACGGCTGCCATTGTCGCGCGGGAGGCTGTGGAAAAATGGGGCGATGTCGGCGATTGGCGCCACGCCGTCGGCACCGGCCCGTTTATGTTGCAGGACTTTGTGCCCGGCGTCGGTGCCACGCTGGTGCGGAACCCGGATTATTGGGGCTGTGACGCGCGCTACCCGCAAAACCGGCTGCCCTACGCAGATAAACTTAAAGTGCTAATTATTACCGACGAATCCGAAGCCCTGGAGGCGATGCGCACCGGCCGTCTGGATGCCATGGATTCAATTTCCTGGAAAAAAGCCCAGGAAATGAAGCGGACAAATCCTGAAATATTGCAGATTCCGATGCCTACCGGCGCCACGATTGACCCGCGCAACGACGTCAAACCGTTCAACGATATCCGCGTGCGCAAGGCGATGCAGATGGCTGTCGACCTGCCGGCGATTTCCAATACTTTATACGGCGGCGCCGCCGACCCTTCACCTTCTTCTTTCAGTTCCGCCGCCATGGGCACCTGGGGCAAAGGCTGGGGCTTTCCTTACCCTGAGTGGCCGCAGGATTTAAAAGACGAATATGCTTACAATCCGGCGAAGGCGAAGAAATTACTGGCCGAAGCCGGTTATCCCCACGGCTTTAAGACCAATATCGTGGCGGATATCGCGGCTGATTTGGAACTGCTCAAGGCCGTTAAAACCTATTTCGCGGCGGTCGGCATCGATATGGAAATCCGGACACTGGAATCCGCCGCCTGGGTCGCGTTTACCCAGATGGAAAAGAAACACGACCAGATGGCCTTTCACTCCGGCGGTTCGCTGCACCGTTCCCACGAACCGCTGCGCCAGCTCACCATGTTCCAGACCGGTTCTTCCTCCAATCCACACATGGCCGTCAGCGACCCGGTTTACGACAGTTTTTACACCCGGGCCGTCGCCGCTACCAGTTTGGAAGAGGTAAAAACGATTTTCCGGGAAGCAAATGAATATGTCGCCCGGCAGCATTTTGCCATCCCGCTGGTGCAGCCGATGCAGTATTCTTTGTATCAGCCGTGGTTCAAAGGCTATCACGGCCAGTTCGGGGCCATTTGCTGGAGCCCGCCCAGTTTCTCATTCTACACGGCGCGGTTCTGGATTGACGGGAAATTGAAAAAGTCGTTGGGGCATTAGCGTAAAAGAAAACATACTAAAGTTGTTTCTGCGACAAAGTGACAGCGGCAAAAAGCGGACGCCGGTTTTTAGTTGGCGATTTTGCCCTTTTCCTGTTCGGAAATATTAGGATTATTTGCACGGTATTTATATTCTTCAGCCGTGAAGGGTGAATACCCCTGCACCGGCGTTTTGCCGTCTTCCAGAATCATCAGTCCGCTGCCGCAACTGGCACAACTCTGGTTCCGCGGATTTTGCAGCGACCAGCCAAAGTAACGTTTACCGCATTTCGGACATGTCCCTTCAATCACGTTTACTTAACTCCATAAAAACAGATTGTTTTCTGTTTTACCGCAAATTCCCTATCACCATGGAAACACATATTAGTGACATTATCATTTTACCCCTTATGTCGACAAAGTCAAGCAATATTTTTTCATTTACTGCTGTTCATTATATGCCCGATATCAGGCGAATAACAAATTATCTTGTTTTTTCAGCAGGAAATAATAACATACTCCGGTTTATTGCTTGAACAGGTTGGTGCTCAGGTATTTCTCTCCCCGGTCCGGGAAAATAACGACGATTATGCCGGATTTGATCTGTTTGGCGATTTCGACGGCGGCAAACATCGCGGCGCCGCTGCTCATGCCGACAAAAATTCCTTCCTGGCTGACAATCCGGCGGGTCATTTCATATGCCGCTTCCGTCTCTACCATGATGGTAATATCAATCTGCGAAGGGTCGTAGATTGACGGCACGATAGCCTCTTCCATATTTTTCAGGCCCTGGATGTAATGCCCTTTTACCGGGTGCGCGCAGACGATTTTGATATCGGGGTTGTGTTCTTTTAAAACCTTGCTCACGCCCATGATCGTGCCCGATGTGCCCAGCGCGGACACAAAATAATCGATTTTCCCGCCGGTCTGTTTCCAGATTTCTTCGCCGGTTGTCCGGTAATGCGCGATTTTATTGAATTCGTTGGAGAACTGGTCCGGCATAAAATATTTCTCCGGCTCTGCTTTCACCATTTCCCGAGCTTTCCGGATGGCGCCGTCCGTGCCCAGTTTGCCGTCGGTCAGGGTTACTTTCCCGCCGAATGCCTGAATCATCTGTCTCCGCTCTACCGAAACGGCGCTGCTCATCACAATTTCAACGTCATAGCCTTTCAACGAACCGATCATCGCCAGCGCCACGCCCGTATTTCCTGAAGTCGGTTCGATAATCGTCTTCCCTTTAGTCAATTTACCCGATATTTCCGCCTGTTGAATCATGCTTAATGCGATTCGGTCTTTGATGCTGCCGGTCGGGTTCAAGCCTTCCAGCTTGGCATAAATCGTGGTATTTTTATTCGGATTAAGCCGGTTTATCCTGACCATGGTTGTATTGCCAATTGTTTGAAGTATATCTGTATTAATCAATCTTCTGCTCCTTTAGCCGGTAATGATATTGAATAGACCGCGTGCAGCGTTGGTAAAAAGCTGCGGCATATCGGCACCATAAGCTGTAATGCCAATATCCGCCGTGTGGTTAATGAATATAGAATCTTTCTTCACACAGATAGATTATCTCATTTGGCCCGGCAAAAACAAGCGCCTTTACGGTTGTGTTTCTTTCGGTAATTCGGTTTGTGATGCTGTTTTCCGCTGCCTGGCGCGTATGATTGCGAATCCGGCGACGGCGGCAATCATGACAATGATTGCTGTCACCTGGGCCTGTTTCAAGCCGAGGAAAACAACTTCGTTATCCCGCCAGATAAAAACGATAATCTGGCTGATGGAATAACCGATGATATAGTAGAAAAACAACAGACCCGGCTTCACTTTCTTGCGCAGCGTCCACAGAATCACGAACAGGATAATGTCGATTAACGCTTCGTAAACGGCTGCCGGCTGATAAGCGGTATCGTGCGTCGGCGCGAAGGAATTAGGATTGGTATAAATAAATCCCCACGGCAGCTTCGTCGGGTACCCCAGGATATCCCCGTTGATAATGTTGCCGATACGGCCGAAAAACTGGCCGACGACGGCGAAAAGCGCTGCCACGTCCAGGAATTTCAGGATTGAAATCTTCATCCGCCAGCCGGAAATCAGGATTACCAGGACCACCGCGAAAATCGCCCCGTAAAATGCCATCCCGCCTTCCCAGACCGCAAAAATGCGCCAGGGTTGGGTCAAAAATGGCTCTAACGGCTGCTGAACCACGTAATATAGTCTAGCGCCGACCAGACCGGCCGGGACCGCCCAGTAAACCACTTTTTCCAGTTGCTCTTCGGTGAAGCCCTTCCATTTGGCGTAAGGCCATGCCACCAGCAAACCGATGGTAATCCCAACGACATACATCAAACCGTACCAGCGGACGGATAATGCGCCGATGGAGAATATCACCGGATTGATGTTGATTGTTATCATTAATTCGCTCCTCGCCGACGTCCTGATACAAACATTATAGCCTAAACACCCTTACCGGGCTTTATTTTTTCTGCCGGTTTCGGGGAACTATTTTTTAATTCGCCATAAGGGCGGATTCTGGTTGGTAAAATGACCAGCACCACCACCGCCGCGGCCGCCATGATGATAGCCGCCACCAGCAAAGTATGGTCCATGCTGGCAGTAAATGCCTGGTTGGCCTGGCTCACGATAAATTGGGCGAACGCCGGGCTTTGCTTCTGCACCGTGCCGGCTACGATTTGGGCTCCCTGGACGCTGCCGCGGATTGTGGCGACCGCCGTGGGCGGCAGCGGCGACGGCCAGACTATTTTATCGATGCTTTTGGCGTAAGCTGAATTCAGCAGCGTCCCCAGTATCGCGACTCCCAGGGCGCCCCCGATTGGCGGTTGGTATCGTTCATCGCCGAACCGACGCCCGCTTCATCCACCGGCACCGACCCCATGATGGAATTGGTAGCCGGGCTCATCGTCATACCCATGCCGAGCGCGGTGACACCCATGCCGACCGCAATCTTCCAGTATATTGTGTCCACCCCGGCGATTTTGTAGAAATAGAACAAACCGGCGGCAGCGATGATAATACCGAGCGCCACGGTTAGTTTCGTGCCGATTTGCTGGGCCAGCCGTGCCGAAAACATTGCGCCGATGAAGGCCGCAACAGCCATCGGCAGCAGGCGGACACCGGCCTGCAAGGCCGAATAACCGTGCACTGTCTGGAGATATTGGCTCATGAAAAAGAAACAGCCGAACATGGCAAAGGCGACCAGCGTCAAAGCAATATTGGCCCCGGTGAAAGACATATTTTTGAAAAACCGCAGCGGCAGCATCGCGTGGGTGGTGCGCAGTTCCCAGAATATAAAAGCTGCCAGTAAAACCACCGCCGCGCCGAACGCCCAGAGTACGTTGTTTGCTGTCCAGCTGCTGATACCGGCCTGGATAATGCCGTAAACCAGCGCGAATAAACCGGTCAGCGAAAGGATGCATCCCGGAACATCGATTTTGCGCGGGTTTTCCGCTTTTGAATCGTAAATAAAGAAATACCCGCCGACGAGTCCGATTACGACTACCGGCAGGTTAATGTAAAAGACCGAACTCCAGGCGAAATGTATTAGCAGCCAGCCGCCGACCAGCGGCCCGATTCCCGTCCCCAGGGCAAATGTTGCCGCCCAGACGGCAATTGCCTGCGCCCGTTCTTTATTGTCACGGAATGTCGCGGTGATGATTGACAGGGTCGAAGGCATAATCGCGGCGCCGCCGATGCCCATCAAAGCGCGCATCGCAATTAGTGTCCCGGTGCTGCGGGATAAAGCCGCCCCCAGGGAAAACACTCCGAAGACAAACAAACCGGCCTGCAAGACCTTCTTCCGCCCGAACCGGTCGCCGATGGAACCGACGGTTAACAATAAGGCCGCGAACACCAGCGTGTAGGCATCCACAATCCACTGCAGCCCGTTAAGCGTTGCCCCCAAATCCCGTGAAATGGAAGGCAGTGCCAGGTTCAATACCGTGTTATCCAGAGAAATTACCAGCAGCGCCAGCGCCAGGAAGCCCAGCGCGATCCAGCGCCTCTTATACCATGCAGTTTGTTCCGCCACGAAATCCTCCAGTACGTGTCAAATACTGACAATTATCTTGAATTTAATCGGGCTGATTCAAAATAATCTAAGTAATTCTAACACAATTTATTATCGCATCTTTTCTAAATCAAATAATTAAGCTGGCTTAATTAAGTCTGCTTAATTATTACACAACCGTAATTTTCCTGTCAAGCATTATTTTTTATTGATTTTTCAAAGGGTTTTGAACGGGTCGAGAAGATATTTGCCCAAACCGGATTGTTTCTCATAGGCCGGCCAATCCTGCATCAACTGCTGTAAGCTGACAATTCCCCGGATTGTCGCCCCGGTGTATTTCTTTCCGAAACTTTGAAGTTGCAATACGTGCCTCAACATCCCGGGCAAAGATTGGTTTTCCAGATAACGCATGATCGAAAATGTTTCCAGCCGCAGGTCCTTCCGGCTGAATGCGCCCTGGTCGATGACGGGGTCTCGCCCTGAAAGCATTCCGTAAAGGATTATCCGTCCTCTTGCTCCCAGTGCTCGCGCAATGCGCGATGTCATTTCTCCGGAAACGGCGTCGAGAAACACCGTCGGTTGAAATCGCTTGGCAACCGTCTCCAGTTCCCGATCAAAGTTAACTGCCGTCGAATTTAATGTTGAAAATCCGAATTTCGATTGCAATAAATCGACATCTTCCTGCTTCCTGACGATGTTGATAACCTGAATGTGCTGTTCCCTGGCGGCAAATTGCAGCAGCTGTCCGATATCGCTCGCCGCCGCGGTCTGGATAAAACATTGGACGCGTCTTTTTTTGAGGTCGTGGAAAATCGCCAGCGCGGTATTGGGATTGCTTAACAGATTTGCTCCGACTTCATCGGATATCCGTTTTTGCAGGGGCATGACCGACGTATTGGCGGCAAGCAGGTACTGTCCCCATGTCCCGTCACCGGTGTAGTTTCCCGCACAGGCGACCCTCTTTCCCTTCAGCCATCTTGAACGGATGGCATTACCGGCTGCAATTACAACCCCGACTCCCACAGTTCCGGGTACTGCAGGGAGTGTTTTCTTCACGACATATTGACCCCGCATCACCATAAAATCCGAGGGGTTGACGGCGGCATAAATCATCTTGACTAAAACCTGATTGGGGTTTAGCTGCGCAGGTATCGCCAGATTTTCTTTCAGTATGAGCTTTGGCGTCAGGGAACCGGTTTGCTGCAGTTGAATTGCAGCATAGCAGTTTGTCTCTGTCACGCTTTTTCTCCCCGCTGGGTACACGATTGATTGGCACTTTTACGCACCATATCCAGGATTACATTTAAGGTATCTTCAATGGACTTTCTATCAAGTGAGTAATATATTTCCTTACCCGTTTTTTCCGCGATCAATATCTGTGCTTCCCGCAAAACACGTAAATGGCTGGAAATGGCCGGACGGCTGATTTTAAAGTGTTCGGCTATCTGTCCCGCGTTAAGCCGGCCCTGCATCCCTATCAGAAATGCAATTTCAATCCGGACCGGGTTACCCATTGCGCTGAGTGATTTGCTGGCACGCTCTCTGTACATCATTGCCATTGTCTCATCCCGTAATTATATAATTAATTAATTACATATTATCTTACTAATATATCTATGTCAAATCGATACTGTTTCTGTCGTAGAAAACATATAGTTAAACGTCTGTTGCCAAATTTGTGTGTAAATGTGTAATTTCGTGTCTAAAAATTGACAAATAATTTATTTTTCCTTATTCTTGAGTTATGAGTAAATACAAGCGGGTAATATTAGCCGGTTCTTTTCTGGTGTTATTCGTCATCCTTTCGGCTTGCGGCTCTACCGCGAAAACCACTACCACTTCCACGCCGCTGCCCACCGGCCCGCAGACTCTGCCGATAGTTGACTCCACGGGCGCCACCCCGAATTACGTCAGCATTCCTGCCGAAACCAATCAGAACTACACTTTCATTATTGCTAAAAACATGACCGCCGCCAGCGTCACCGGTTATTTTAACTGCACCGGGGGCTCGCCTAACCTTATTGAGGTTTACCTCATGAATGATGCCACATATGCCAAATGGCTGAAAAATCCGGGCGGGCAATCCACTATCCTCTATGACTCGGAGGAGATGTCCGCCGGCGCGCTGAGCCAGACAAATTTGCCGCCCGGCACGTATCACCTTATCTTTTCGAATAAATCAACCGATGCCGCCCAGGAAGTTGTCACCAAAATTGTCCTTAACTGGACTTATTCACAGTAAACCGGTGCTTTATCCGGGTGAATCGCCGTTTGTCTTTCTTATCTCCTGAGGTTCGCTAGTATTATCACCGGTTCACCCCATCTCCGGATTTTCTGGCAGTCCTTCCCGCTTTCGGTTATAATAACAGTTATAATAATGAAAAATCCTTTTTTGCAGGTCAGGAGAACATGACATATTCACAGGACCCAAACCGGAAAAAACCGTCGCGTTCCGAAAGAAAAAAGAACCGGCTGAGCATACCCAGCACCCACCCTCCCAAACCCATCAAGAAAACATTATCCCGTGCTGAAAAAAGAAAGGTACAAGCCGGACCGACTCCGCCGCCGCCCAAAGAGCATAAAACGAGGAATCTGATTATTACGGTTTCCTCGATTGTCCTGGCTATCCTGCTCATCGCGGGCGCTGCGTATTACTTAATTGTGCTGGCCCCGATGCAGCGGGTGATTTTAACCGTCGGGAACGATAACGTGGATACCGGGTATTTTCTACAGCGGGTCGTGGCTAATCCCGCCGGTTCCAGCATTACCTCGACCACTCAGCTGGTAATCTCAGAACTTATCATTAAACAGCAGGCCGCCGCCGAAGGTATTGCGCCGGTAACCTCTCAGGATATTGATAACTACTTGAGACAGCAGGCCGCCACCTCATTGGCCGCCAGTGCCGCGGATAATACCACCACGACTACAACAACCGCTACGTCCGGTACTGCGACTACAACCACCGCTGCCGAGACTACCACGGCGAGCACCACCACTACTCCGGCAACTATTTCGGATAGTGATTATAATACCTGGCTGCAGCAGCAGTTAAAAGATACGGGGCTATCCATGAAGCAATTCCGTCAGGTTGCGCTCTATGATATTCAGCGCGAGCGCCTGACCGCGATATTATCCGCCACCATTCCGTCCTCGATGAAACAGTATCACATTTATGCGATGTATTTTAACTCTAATGCCGCTGCCGCCGCGGCCCAAGTCAAAGTTAACAGCCTGGCCGATTTTAACAATGTCGCTAACACCAACGGCGGCCAGACTAACGGCGGCGACCTGGGCTGGATGCCGCTGGCCGTATTGCCCATCCAGTTGGAAACTGCTGCTGTCAACCTTGCCCTCGATACCTGCAGCAGCCCTGTCACTTATCAATCCGGCAGCAGCCTGGACGGGACACTAAGTACCACCTACTGGCTTCTGTGGCTCGATGCTGAAAACGATTCGATGCCGGTCACGTCTTCGCAACTGACTCAGCTCCAGAATAATTCTCTGGACAACTGGCTGAATACGCAGGCGCAGAACATCACTATCACCCTGCATGACCGCAACGGAACACTGGTGAATGCCAATACCGGCACACTGGATAATGACACCCTGACCTGGCTCAATTATCAGATTCAAAAGCTGTTAAAGAAGCTACCGTCGGAGACTACGACCTCGTCGCTCACGTCTACCACCACGACGGCAATAACCACTACGACCACCACGCCGGTAGCCACGACGACGACAACGCCAGTATCCACGATTACTACAACCACCACGTCGCCTTAGTCTTTATGTAAGATGATAGTTAAAAAAGCACCCCAGAATTTCCTGGGGTGCTTTTTCTTTTTCCTAATTTACCGCCGCGCTTTCTTAAACGCGCAAGGAAAAACACAACGGCCGTTAGCTATTTGACCGCATAGAATCCGGCCTGCATGTGGGATTTCCAGAACAGTTCCACTGTTTTGAACCCCGTTTCCCGCAGCAGCGCCAGGTGTTCCGGCACCGTAATCGGGAAATACTCGGAGTTTAGCCGCCCCGCGTGTTTTTCCGCCATCACCGGCAATCTGCCGTGTTCGACCTGGAAACGTTTCCACCGCTCCAGGGTCAGCCGTGTCCCCTCAACAGAATCCGGCAGTGTGTTTTCCACCGTAATGTAGACCCCGCCGCTTTCCACTAACTGATAGCAGATTTCGGTCGCCCTGCGCCGCTGTTCTTTCTGATAATAGTGGTGGCATAAAATGGCGGTGATGACCTGCGGTTTTAAAACTTCCTGGTAAGCCGGCAGTCCTTCCGTCGGCACCGGCGGCAGAAAGGTCATCCGCGAGCCGGATAAGGCTTTGAATCGGGTTACAGCCGCTTGCAGCATCTTTTCCGTCGGGTCCGCTAATACGAAACAGGTCTGCGGAAACGCTTTTAACGCCGGTTCCACCAGGCTGCCGGTACCGCAGCCGGTATCCAGCCACTGGGTGACATCGGGCCTTAAGGTTTTCACCAAATCAACCACTTCCGCCTGGAAAACATCGTAAAACGGCATCATCCGCCGCACGACATTATCGTAAACTTCGGGGATGAAAGATGTGGCCGCATTAATTTCCGCCATATGCTTAAAAGTATATTTTCCGCTGCCGCCGCTGTCAAGAAAAGTAGCTGTCCTCTCCTTCCGGCCAGTTAAAGACTGGTCTCTCGTCCACCGGTAATCCCCCTTTCGGGACGGTTCCGTTTTGAAATTTTTATCCCATAATCAAAGTATCAGGTTCGGGGAAAACCTCATCAGGCAGCGAACCGCAATATTGTGAATATATTTTTTAACGGAGGCAGCAAAATGGTTGATAACAATACCGGCAGCAATCCCCAAACAGGTTCCAATCCCGGCGCGGAAGGGCCGACTTATCAGGATTGGCGCGAGCAGCGCTGGCAAATGCGGCAGAAAGCCCGGGAAGCCCGGCGCAGCCGCCCCTTTCACGGTCTTTTCGGCGGTCTCGTATTGATTCTCCTCGGTGTTTTGTTTCTCGCGAATCAGCAGAACTGGGTTTCCGGTAATGCCTGGTGGCAGTGGCTGCTCATCGGCCTGGGCGCAATCTCCATCATCAGCGGCCTGGTTCAGTATCACGCGCCGGAATACAGTCATTCCCGCCGGCACCGTTTTGTCTGGGGTGCCGTCCTCATCGCCCTCGGCGCGATTTTCATGCTCGGTTTCAGCCACTGGTGGCCGGCCGTGCTTATCGGCGCGGGCGTGGCCGTATTATTGGGCGGATTATGGTAAATCTGACAAACTGACATGCTATAATATCGTTACTTAACGCATTAAATTTGGTGACCGTTTATGCCCGACGCTTACGATAAAGAAGATAATGATGCCGAAAATGACGACGATGACCTGCCGTTAAAAGATATCCGGCGGGCTGCCCGGCAAATGCGCCGTCAGCGGAAGAAAAATTCATCAGGCCTCAGCCACAACGTTTTCTGGGGCCTGATGCTGATATTATGGGCCGTCATCATTATTCTCCTGCAGCAGCACTGGATCACCGCCGATAACATCTGGAAATATTTTCTCATCGGGTTGGGGTCTATCTTTATTATCCAGTCCGTGGTCCGTTACTTTGACCCCGAAACCCGTTCCTCCTCGCTCGGGCGGATTGTGCCGGGGGTTATCCTGCTCTTCGTCGGCCTCGGTTTTCTGGTCAATTCCAGTTCGCTTTGGCCGGTGGCGCTGATTGCGGCCGGCGTGGCGATACTCTTTTCCAGCTGGTTCCTGCAGCGGGAAATTCAAAGACGCAAAGCCACGCAGGAAAATCTTTTTGAAAGTGAAGTAAAATACCGCCATATTATTGATAATGCCAACAGTGTCATCATGGAAATTGACACCATCGGTAATATTACTTTTATTAACAATTACGGCAGTGATTTTTTCGGGTTCCCGGAAAAGGAATTACTCGGCCACAATATGGCCGGTACCATCCTGCCTTACTTTACTTCCGCCGGACAGGTCCCGGATAAACTGGTGGAATCTATCGCCGCCGAACCGGCGAAGTATTTGCATTACGAACAGGAAAACCTGAAGAAAAACGGCGATAAAGTCTGGATTACCTGGACTTATAAACCGATATTTGACGAGGCCAATCATTTGAAGGAAGTCTTATGCATCGGTATTGACAGCACGCAGCAGAAAAAGGCGGAAGAGTCCGAAGCGCAGCAGCTCAAAGAAAAAACGGCGGAAGAAGAACGCACCCGTCTCGCCCGCGATTTGCACGATGCCGTCAGCCAGACGCTTTTTTCCACCAGTCTTATCGCCGAGGTGCTGCCGCGCCTCTGGGAGCGGAACAAAGACGAAGGTCTGCAAAAGCTGGAAGAAGTCCGGCAGCTCACCCGCGGCGCCCTGGCGGAAATGCGCACGCTGCTCTTCGAACTGCGCCCGGCAGCCCTGGCCGATGCTGAATTGGGTGATTTGCTACGCCAGCTCTCGGAATCGGTTATCGGGCGGGCCCGCGTGCCGATAACGCTGGAGGTTGAAGGCAATTGCGCCGTCCCGACCGATGTCAAAATTGCCCTTTACCGGATTGCGCAGGAAGCCCTGAATAATATCGCTAAACATTCGGGCGCCACCCGCGCGCAAATGACCCTGCATTGCCAGCCTTCTCAGGTTTCCATGGATATTATTGATAACGGACATGGTTTCGATATGGCGCAGGCTGCGCCGGGCAGTTTCGGCCTGGGGAATATGCGCGAAAGGGCAAATCAAATCGGCGCTGCGTTGAAAATTGAAAGCAAAGTCGGGGAAGGCACTGAAATCACGGTTGACTGGCATGATAATGTTGTGGAGGTGGTAAAATGACACAATCGCATCCTATCCGGGTTTTACTCGTAGACGACCATATGGTTGTGCGCAGCGGCTTGAGTACCGTCTTATCCGTTTTTGATGATTTGAAGCTGGTCGGGGAGGCAGGCGACGGCGAAGAAGCCGTCCGTGTCTGTGAACGCCTGCAGCCTGATGTCATCCTGATGGATTTGCTGATGCCCAAAATGGACGGCGTCACCGCCATCAAGGCGATTAAAACTCGCTGGCCGCAAATCCAGATTATCGCCCTGACCAGTTTTAAGGAAAAGGAATATGTCGAAGGGGCGCTCAAAGCCGGCGCCAACGGTTACCTGCTCAAGGATGTCTCCGCCGAAGAACTGGTGAACGCCATCCGCAAGGCCGTGGCCGGTCAGCCCAGCCTCTCGCCGGAAGCGGCGCAGGTGCTGATGAAAAATGTTAGCGAACCGGCGCTGCCCTTTCAGGAAATGACCGGCCGGGAAAAGGAAATCCTGGCTTTGATGGTCGAAGGTATGTCCAACAACGAAATTGCCGAACGGCTCATCGTGAGCCAGTCTACGGTCAAATTCCATGTCAGCAATATCCTCTCCAAACTGGGCGTCACCGGCCGCACCGAAGCCGTAGCCCTGGCGGTAAAACACCACTTGGTCAAGTGACCAGTATATATCTGGCTGACTCACCAGTAATGAATCCCCCCGAACGCACGGCGTCTCCGGGGGGATTTCTTTTTATACTGTATCTAACGATGATTTTATCGTGTATGAAGGAGGTTATTGCAGCTTGGTCAATGTATGCATCGGGAGAAAAATATGAATAGCATTATCGAAGTCAATAATCTGGAGAAAAAGTACGGCGATGTCAATGCCGTCAACGGCGTCAGTTTTAGCGTGGAGAAAGGCGAGGTCTTCGGTATTCTGGGCCCGAACGGCGCCGGCAAAACCACCACCGTCGAGCTGATTGAAGGCCTGCGCAA
>Ga0116121_1000333_pt1 | contig 24767 bp, 25 predicted proteins | sample June2015DPH_13_1_FD_89725 | JGI IMG/M metagenome (GOLD analysis project Ga0116121, IMG submission 89725) | Peatland microbial communities from SPRUCE experiment site at the Marcell Experimental Forest, Minnesota, USA - June2015DPH_13_10 | ecosystem: Environmental > Terrestrial > Soil > Wetlands...
ACAAAGGCAGCTTCGGGCACGTGCTGGTGGTGGGGGGATCACGCGGAAAAGCCGGGGCGGCGGCGATGGCGGGGATCTCTGTCCTGCGGGCGGGGGCGGGGCTTTCGACGGTAGCGACGCCGGAGTCCGTGCTGGGAACCGTGGCAGGTTTTCATCCGGAACTGATGACCGAGCCTCTCCCGGAGACGGACTCGGGCACGATTTCCACGAGCGCGCAGGATCGAATTGAGGAGTTGGCAAAAGGGAAGAGCGTGATCGCGATCGGGCCGGGAATTTCAAGGAATCCGCAGACTTCAGAGCTGGTGCGTAGTTTAGTCGCGAAAGTCCAAACGCCCATCGTGGTTGATGCGGACGGACTGAATGCATTTGAAGGGCGAACCAAAGAATTGAGTGGCAAAGGCCGGACGCTGGTAATCACACCACATCCGGGCGAGATGGCGCGACTGGCGGGGTTGAGCATCGCCGACGTGCAGAAGGATCGATTGGGGGTGGCGCGGAAATTTGCGAGCGAACATCAATTGATCCTCGTGCTCAAGGGACATCGCACGTTGGTCGTGCAGCCGGACGGTGAAGCCTGGGTGAACACGACGGGCAATCCGGGAATGGCAACCGGTGGCACGGGGGACATTCTGACGGGTATCACGGCGGGTATGATTGCGCAGCACACGAACGATGCATTCGCGGCAGTGCTGAGCGCCGTTCATCTGCACGGACTTGCCGGGGATGTAATGCGCGATCGTGTGGGCGAGCATTCTTTGATAGCAACCGATCTGCTGCACGGATTGCCTGAGGCTTTCCGGCGCGCGCGGACGGCTGCCAATGAAAAGTTGGTGTATTGGGGCGAGTAGCACGTGGGATCGCGATGTCATCTGGAAGGGGGCAAGCGAATGGTCTTTCCTGAAGCCGCGGAACGCCGCGCTGCGTCGAGGATCTCCGTCACCGTGATATTGGTTTCGAGGGATGAAAGTCCATCCGGCTTCATTCCATCGAGTACCACCGCTCGGAGAAGCGATATCGAATTATCGTAGGGACTGGGAAGCGGTTTGGCGGCGACTTGTTCTTCCTGCCCGCCAGCACGCCGCACGCGAATGTCATCCCGCTTCACCGTGATTACATATCCTGTCTGCCCGTATACTTCCATGTCTTTGCGATCGAATGGCCAGTTCCAGGAGGCTTGCACGATGGCCTGGGCCTTGGGATACGTCACGATGATGGTCGCCTCGTCGTCGACTCGCGGGTAGATTTCGGGCTTGATCTGCTGGGTGATGGCGGTGACCGTCTCCGGTCGTTGTCCGTCCATCAGCCACGTCATTAGATCGGCGCCGTAGCAGCCGAAGTCGAAGAGGGCGCCTCCGCCATTCAGTTTGGGGTCGGTGAGCCAACTCAGGAACTCGGGACCGACGCCAATTTCCTTGGGCCCGCTGTGGCCGTCGTGAACGACGACCTTGCGCACGTCACCGAGTGCAAGTTCATGGACGAGGTCGTGTGCGGCCCGATTGCTGGGATACCACGTCGTCTCGTAGTTGATCAGGACCTGAATTTTGCTGGCCGCTGCCGCTTTCTCGATGGCCTTTGCATCATCCAGGCTGACCGCCAAAGGCTTCTCCATCATGACGTGAACGCCGTGCCGAGCGCAGATTTCGACCACGCGACGATGATCGAAAGTATTGGTGTAGACGAGCACGGCCTGCGGATGCGTGCTTTCGAGCATTGCTTCCAAGTCCGGAAATAGCAAGCTCGGATCGAGGCCATATCGCTTCGCGTACTGGGAAGAGAGGGACCGATCAGGCTCAGCGATACCCACGATTTCAATCTCCGGATTGTGAAGTGAATGCTCGAAGAATCCCTGAACGTGTCCGTGAACCAGACCGACGATGCCGACGCGAAGCGGAGGCCGAGTGTCGCGCGGGGCACTCTGGCCATTGCTGAATCCGCTTGAGGCGAGGAAGATCACGGCGAAGCAAGCTAGAGAGAGATAGAAACGCATTGAGGGCTCCATGGCGACGGACGATAGGAATGTGATTCTCGCGGCCGCGAGAAAATCCAATTCGTTGGATGGGACATTGTATCAATAGTTAACAGAGTGCTAAGTGCTATTGCGTGAGAGACTTGGATGCCCGGAGACGGGCTAGCAGCACGGGAATCCGGACATTTGCTTCCGTAACCTGTTAGCGGTTGCGAGCTGGTGTCATAGTGCAGTCCTCTATGACCCACTTCCCCCAACCGCACCCATCGAGGCGCGCGGCCCGGGTCCAACTGGGAGATTCCGTCCTGGCTGCGATTCGTTTAGAAGATGGCCGGCGTACAAGAGCAAAACTCCAAAGCATTTCCGTGACTGGTGGATTGTTGCAATTGCAACAACCGCTGGGAGCCGGCTCGTTCGTGGAACTCGCCTTTCAGACGCAGTCGGGGCCAATCCACGGCATGGCGGAGATTCTCAGCCCTATGCGGAGAACGGCCGCCGGTGTGCTGCAGCCCTTTCGTTTCGTCGCGTTCGAGGACGATGACCATCGCCGCTTGCGCACTTCGGTCGATCATGTGGCGGACCGGAATTTGCTCGGGCTGAAGTCGTCCGTTTTTGTGGTGCCGAAGACGATCTAGGCTCACCCCCGAAGCGCCGAGTGCGTCCTACGCCGCTCTAACCCGCGCTCTCGCTATACTGGTCGTGGTTTGTGTCTTGGCTGCGACTAGAATCCGGGAGACGCTTCGGGAGATGGCGCGGGCGATCACCACACATTCAGCGGAGGAGACGATTGCCTTCGGGCGGACGCTGGTAGAACTGCTCACGCCTCCTAAATTCGTGCTGCTGCGCGGAGACCTGGGGGCGGGGAAAACCACGCTGGTCAAGGGAATTGCCGCTGGTTTTGAGGCGGCTGCCGAAGAAGACGTCACCAGTCCCACCTTCACACTGGTGCACGAGTACCGCGGGCCACGAGCCAATCTCTATCACATCGATCTTTACCGCATCGACACGCAGCGTGAGCTGGAGACGCTGGGGCTGGATGATCTGCGATCCGACAGCAGCGTTCTTCTGATTGAGTGGGGAGAGAAATTTCCGCACCTGGTGCGCGAGCGAGATGTGGAGATTTCTTTGGAGCGGGACGGGGAGAGCGGCCGGCGGATAAGAATCATTAGTTAACGCCTGCGGGCTGCCGGGGCCGGCGGAATGAGGAGCGTCCGCAAGCATGAGACTGGCACGCTCCACTCGCGCACCATCGAGAAAAGGATCGCGGCGGCGAAGAAGGCGAGGGCGAGTCGATTCGTTCTCATTACACCCATTCTCCCATGTGCGAGGCCAAATGATAAATCATCATCGGGTCCATAAAGGCTCCAATTGAGCCGAACTCTTCGATTTCCACGTGGCTGCCCGGCGGTTTCTCTGGCAGTCTTTCAGCCTTCGGCCCTCCCATGCTTTTTTTTCTGATACGCTTTCGCGTCGCCGTGCACTATTTGCCCAGGAGGCGGACATCGAGTGATCAGACGACGTTGTAACAAATCCGCAAAACCACGAGGAAGTCCGCTACTTGCCGCTGAGCTTGTGCCTTTGGGTAATGTTCGCGTGCGGACTTGCGATCGAGGTTCTTACGCCGGGGCTCAAGATCGAAAATCACGCCTTTGTCATGCCATCCGCCATGCAGCCGGGAGCGCACCTTCGTCCCGACGCTCTAGTCGAGCATGAGCGGCGGATGCAGTGGGCCGCTGCCACTCTCACGATCGGCGGCGCCATGGCTCTCGCGTTTTGGTACCGCCGAACCCTGGCCAGCGCTCTGCTGTTCCGGCTGGGCTCCCATCCGCGAGGCCATCTCGGATCGCCGCCAATCAGCAGGTCAGAGCTCCTTGCCCATTCAGATAGAACGAGTCGCTCAACTCCAGGATTGTCGGCAACTCGGAACCTTGTTCGTGGTTGGCGATAAGTCTCCCATTCCACTCATCGACGCGGGCGACGGATCAATACTCTGATCATGGTCCCTGCCCAGAAGGGCGTCCAGCACGCAACAGCATTCTCAGAACCCCATAATGTTGTAGCCGCAATCCACGTAGATGACTTCGCCGGTGATGCCGCTGCTGGCGTCGGAGGCCAGGAAGACTCCGGTTGAGCCGACCTCTTCGACTTCCACCCGGCGACCGAGGGGGGCGCGTTCTTCGTGACCCTTGAGCATGTCGCCGAAGCCGGCGATGCCGCGCGCTGCGAGAGTCTTGATCGGGCCGGCAGAGATGGCGTTCACGCGAATCTTTTTCTTTCCCAATTCATACGCGAGATAGCGTACCGAACATTCCAGCCCCGCCTTAGCTACGGCCATGACGTTGTAACGGGGAACAACTTTCTCTGAAGCGTAGTACGTCATGGTGAGGATTGATCCGCCTTCTTCCATGAGGGGCGCGGCGGCGCGGGAAACTGCTACCAGAGAATAGACGCTGACATCCATGGCGATGCGAAAGCCTTCGCGGGTCGTATTGACGAAGTCGCCTTTCAGTTCGTCGGCCGGAGCGTAGGCGACGGAATGCACGAGCGTGTGCAGCTTCCCGTGACGCTCTTTCAGCGTTGCGAAGAGGCGCTCGATCTCTTCATCTTTGCTGACGTCGCACATATAGGCTTCAGCGCCGGGAAGAGAGAGGATGAGGTCTTTCGCTTCCTGCTCCAGACGCTCGTTCTGGTAGGTGATGGCAAGCTTCATGCCGGCGGTGTGCAGTCCTTGAGCGATAGACCATGCAATTGAGCGCTTATTGGCGACTCCGAAGACGACGGCGTTACGGCCCTGTAAGTCAGAGGACATGAGTGCTCCTTGGAAGGGGAAAGGATATCAGGTTGCTGAAAAAAGTCAGAAGGCGGAAGTCAGGCTGCCGAGTTCGGGATCGGCTTTCATGGGGAGTGAAGAAAGCGCAAGACTGGCGCCCACCATTCCTCGGTTGGAGCGCGGTAGAGTGCGTTGTGCGGAAAGCCATGCAGAACCGCAAGCTGCTTCGGTTCCGGCGCGGATTCGAAGATTTGCCGGCCCATGTCGGGAGGATTTACCGTGTCCGCGTCACTGTAAACGAGCAGTAAGGGCACGCGCACGAGTTTGACATTCTTGACATTGTCCCAGGCGTCCGGGATCAAATAGAGCAGTGCGCGCGAAGTTCCACGCTTTCGGCCCTGGTCCTTCAAAGAAGAAAAGGCATTCGCCACAACCACGCACGACGGAGGAGGGCGAAAATGAGGCAGCGATTCAAGCAGCGGTGAGTTGCCCATGGAATGACCCAGCAGGCAAAGACGCTCGTCGGGGAATTGCGCGAGGAATGTGGCGTAGGCCGGAATCGCGTCTTCATTGAGATGGCCGATGGTTCCGGGTCGTGAACTGTCTCCGTGACCGGAGTAGTCGAATACGATCGATGAGATGCAGTGGTCGTAAAGAAACTTCTGCGCCAGAACCCATTCGGAAATGGTCTCCATCACACCGTGGAAAATCAGGAGCGCGACACGCGGCTGGCAGGTGGCAGGAGCGCGCACGAGGTACGCATCGAGGAGACGGTGTCCGCTGGGAATTTTCAGGCGGTCAAAAGCAAGGCCAACGGCGGCGGGTGTTTCGGGCCCGTTGGGGCCCGTATTCAAGAATGTTTTGGAGGAGAAGTCCAAGATCACTGGCCGGAGGGCCAGGACGCAAGCCAGCAGACATAGCAATCCGCTCACGAACTTTGTGCGTCGCGTCATGCCGATTCCTTGTGACTATACGCCGACGCGTCTGGCGGCTTTCACGACCGCCTAGTCCGCAGGAACCACTTCGCGAATTACAGTACCGATCGGCCAACTGGCGGCTACGAACGATAATCCGTAAACGCAGGCAAGAATAGCGAATGCGGCCACCAGGCTGACCTTGTGCGCGACGGCGCCGACAGCTACTGCGAGCACAAGCTGGAGGAACGTTCCGAAAAAATAAAACGTGTTTTGCACCCGTCCCATCAGATGCTTGGGGACCATCTCCATGAGGCTGGTGTTCATGGCGATGCCGCCGACCCCTCGCGCGGAACCCATCACCCCATATAGCAGGATCGCGGCCACCAGCCAGTGCGAGACGGGAGCGCAAACCACGCACGCGGCCAGCAGCGCCATGGAAAACGCAACCGAGCGGCGTCCTCCCAGACTGGCGATAATTGCGGGAGCATACAAAGCGCTCAGAAACGCGCCTGTGCCCCATCCGGCATTGAGCCATCCGTAGCCGACGGCGCCGGCATGGAAAATGCGTTCGCTGAGCGACGGGGTGACGACGACCCCGGTGATCATGGCGCCGAGAAATAACGCCCAACTGACGCCGAGCAGAACGACGGCGCGACGGTCGCGAAGAAAGTGCAGGCCTTCCCGCATATCGCGCCAGAAGCGCTGGAACTGGCTTTCCGCGGCGAGAATATCGGCGCGCAACTCTTGTGGACTCAGGACAACATGACGTCCTTTGCGCACGGCGAAATAGCACAAGAACGAAACCACGTAGGTGGAAACGTCGATCAGGAGCACGCCGCCGAGGCCGATGTGGTTGTACATGAAGCCGACTAGCGAGCCGGCGATCAGCCATCCACCCTGCACGCCGGCCAGGAGGAAAGTATTCGACTCGACGAATTGACCTTCGGGGGTGAGTTCCTGGATGAGCGCCGTGATGGTGGGCCAGAACATCCAGAAGCCGGCAGCGACCAGAGTGTTCATCAAATAGAGTTGCCAGACCTGCGCGCGGTGGCGAAACGCGAGGATGGCGACAGTCACAATGATTACGGCGCGCACGGCGTCGAGCCACATGACCAGGCGGCGGCGATCTTCGCGATCAATGATGACGCCGGTGAAGGGAAGCATGAGCATGGCGGGAAGGGTTTGCAGAACGGCGAACGTGCCGAGCGCCATTTCCGAGTGCGTGGCTTCGAGAATGTACCAGGCGACGGCGGCCGAATTCATCCCGCTGCCTAACATGGAAATCACGTTGGCGGCAAACACGAAGCGCAAGGGGCGCTGGCCGAGGATGGTTCGCATGCTTTACTTTAGCCGAAGTCACGCGAAAAGGTTCGAGTAAGGCACGGCCTACGCGTTGGTGGTCAGTTTTTCTGCTTCCTCGCGAATTCTTTTCCATGCCCGTTCGACATGCCGGGCTTGCGTATTCGTCTGGCCAACGCATAGCCGTAGTGTTAGTTGTCCATTCAGCTTGGTGTGGGTGAGGAATAGATCTCCGCTGCGGTTGAGGCGATCCATGATGGATTGATTGGCCGCGTCTCCGGCTTTGTGCCGGAAGCAGACCAGGTTCAATGGCACGGGGGCGGCCAGCTCGAAATCTTGGTCGCTGCGCACCCAACTGGCAAACTGCTGCGCCAGCTCCACATGGCGTCGGATGTGGTGCTGCAGACCTTCCACGCCGTAGTGGCGGATCACCAACCACAACTTCAGCGAGCGGAAACGGCGACCGAGCTGGATGTGCCAGTCGCGGTAATCGATGACTGCGCCGGATTCGGTAGCCTGGTTGCGCAGGTATTCCGGCAAGATGCTTAGAGTCTGGATGAGCGCTTTGCGATCGGCGACCCAGAAACTGTTGCAATCGAAGTTGGTGAACATCCACTTGTGCGGGTTGAAGTTGTAGCTGTCGGCGAGTTCGACTCCGTTTTGCAGGTGGCGGAATTCCGGACAGAGCGCGGCCGTGCCTGACATGGCGGCATCTACGTGTAGCCAGAGATTGTGGTGCTGCGCGACGCGGGCGATCTCGGGGATCGGGTCCATTGCGTTCGACGAAGTTGTGCCCACTGTGGCGCAGACAAAGCACGGAACCAGGCCAGCCCGTTTGTCGGTTTCAATCTGGCGGGCGAGCGCGTCGGGGCGCATGGCGAAATTTTCGTTCACCGCGATGGAGCGCAGATTGTCGACGCCGATTCCGGCGATCATTGCGGCTTTCTGCAATGAGGAATGAGTTTGCGTAGAGACGTAGGCAACGATGCGGCCATCGCATCCCTTTTTGTTGCTGACGTAGTTGGTGGCGCGCTCGCGGCCGGCCAGCAGGGCACAGAGCGCCGCGCTTGAAGCCGTATCCTGAATCACTCCGCCGCCGGTACGGGACGAGAGAAATTTCTCCGGCAACCCCAGCATGGTTACGAGCCAGTCGAGCACGTGGGTTTCGAGTTCGGTGCAGGCTGGACTCGTGGACCAGAGCATGCCTTGCACTCCCAAGCCGGAAGAGAGAAGGTCGCCAAGGATTCCCGGGCCGGAGGCGTTGCCTGGAAAATAGGCAAAGAAGTTCGGCGACTGCCAGTGCGTGACTCCGGGCAGAATTAAATTTTCAACATCCCTAAGTACTGCATCGAATGACTCTCCGTGTAAGGGAGGGTTCGCCGGCAGCGACGCGCGAACCTCTCCAGGCTTCACTTGCGAGAGCACGGGGAAAGACTCGATGCGGGAGTGGTAGTTGGCGATCCAATCGACTACGGCATGGCCGTAGCGGCGGAATTCGTCGGGAGTCATGTGGAAAGATTTTTCGTTGGACACAGTGCTAGACCTCGTTGGATCAAACGCAGAGCAGATCGTATCAGAGCGGAAGCTGTTCTCTTCTAGCTCAGTCGTCCGAAGTAAAGCCGAGTCTTGTATTCGAAGACCGCTCGGCCAGACGCTGAGTGCGCATCGAAGATGCGGCGCAATTCACCGAGCATGGGCACATGCTGGGGATGATCCGGTCCGGGCGCGTACGAAGACGAGAGCAAACGGCCCTCGATCCCGGCGTAGTCAAACTCCTGCCGCAGTTCGAAGGTTCGCTCTTGAAACGGAACCGGGTCGAAGAATTGGTTCACTTCGGAAGTTGTGCGCTCGTGGCGAATGTCCTGGTAGTCGGTGCCGTAGGTTAGCAGCAACTGCTCGTAGTCGCGAAGAAACCTGGTCGAATCGGTGAGGCGTTCGTTCCACAGAAGCACCAGCCAAGCACCGGGCTTCAGGATGCGAGCGAATTCGCGCCGCGACCGCTCGCGGTCGAACCAGTGAGCGGCTTGCGCAGCCGTGACGAAGTCTACACTGTGATCTTTCAGCGTGGTGGCCTCGGCGGTACCCGCAACACTGGTGAACTTCGGAAACCCCGCGAGCCGGCTCTCACACGCCTGGCGCATCTCGGAATTGGGCTCGACACCAATCACCGAGTTACCATGCTCCAGCAAGGTGCGCGTCCAAATGCCGGTTCCGGAAGCGATGTCAGCCACCAAGTGAATGGGCGCGAGGCCGCATTCGGTTTTGAGGGTCCGCAACACTTCGGGCGGATATCCGGGCCGGTATAACACGTAGTTTTCTACGCGATCGGAAAAACGGCTCGTGGAATTGGCGGCGGGCATGGAACTTCATTTTAATTGGAGGTCAGGGATGCTGTCCTGCCCGACGGATTCGCTGGGCCTCGGGCCCCGGCGATTTCGAGAAGCAATATTCCTGCAGCAAGCAGAAATTCCTCTGGAGGGCCGAGTGCGATACCATTCCAACTTAGCGGGGAAAGCTTCTATCGCATGAGAGTCGTCATCAAAGTCGGCACCAGCCTCATCGCCCCTGGCGGGCAGATTGACGCCACCCTACTGCGCGGCCTGGTGGATCAATTCGATCTCAGCCGGAACGAATATCTGATTGTCACTTCGGGCGCGATTGCTGCAGGAATGTCCGGGCTGCGACTGGGCAAGCGGCCGAGCGATGTTCCGGGAATGCAAGCTTGCGCGGCAGTTGGGCAAAGCAAGCTAATGCATACGTACGAGCGCCTATTTTTCGGCAAAAAGGTTGTGGCGCAACTGCTGCTTTCGAGTGATGACTTCACTTCGCCTGTCCGCTACCGCAATTTGCAGAACGCACTGGCTGAGTTGCTCTCGCTGGGCGTTGTACCCATCGTGAATGAAAATGACAGCGTCTCGGTGCAGGAGTTGGTCGGCGCTTTCGGAGACAACGACGAGCTGAGTTCGTTGCTGGCAACGGCTGTGGAGGCGGACTGGCTTTTGCTGCTGACCGACGTTGACGGTTTCTACCGACCCAACGGGCGCAAGAAGTCGCGACTGATGCGCGTGGTGCGCAGGCTGACACCGGAACTGGAAGCGCAATGCAATGGCAAGAGCAAGCTGGGGCGTGGCGGAATGATTTCCAAATTGCGCGCGGCGAGGCTGGCCAGCGAAGCGGGAGTCCATGTAGCGATTGTGAACGGGCGCCATCCCCAGGGAATTACGCTAGGCATGAAACGGAAAATTGGAACTTATTTTCCTCCTCAGAGAGGAAAGGTCTAATGGCGACGACCGTTGCGAACTCGGCTTCCACGCAGGAAAAGCTGGCGCGCACGCGGGCAGCAGCTGGCAAGCTGGCACTGCTCTCCACGGACGAAAAGAACGCGTTGCTGCTCGCCATCGCCGATGCAATTGAAGGCCAGACCCAGACGATTCTCGCGGCGAACCGGGAAGATGTGGAGAGCTCCGGACTTGAGGGCGCCATGCGCGATCGCTTGCTGCTGACAACGGCGCGAATCAGTGAGATGGCGAAGGGTGTGCGTGATGTTGCCGCGCTCGACGATCCGATTGGCGAGACTCTGGCGGAGTGGACGCGCCCGAATGGGCTGCGTATCCGCAAGGTGCGAGTGCCACTCGGGGTCTTGGGAATTATCTACGAAGCGCGGCCGAACGTTACCGTGGACACGGCCGTGCTCGCGCTGAAAACGGGCAACGCTATCGTGTTGCGAGGGGGGAAAGAAGCCGCCCGCAGCAATCAACGGCTGGTGGAGATTCTTGCGGCGGTGCCGAGAGTACCCGAGGGGGCAATCGAACTGCTCGATTCGAGCACACGGCAGTCGGTGCAGGAGCTGATCAAGGCGCGCGGACTGGTCGATGTGATCATTCCGCGCGGGGGCGCGGGTCTGATTTCATTCGTTACCGAGAATTCCTCGGTGCCCGTGATTGAAACTGGGGCAGGGAACTGCCACGTTTTCGTGGATGAATCCGCCGATTTTGAGATGGCGGACCGGATTGTGCTCAACGCGAAGACTCAGAGGCCGTCGGTGTGTAATGCGGCGGAGAAGTTGCTGGTGCATGAGCGGATTGCGGCGGAGTATCTGCCGCGAATCGTGAACAAGCTCATCGAGGCGGGGGTGGAGGTTCGTGGGGATGGCAAGTCGCGAAGCCTGGTGGTTGGAAGGAACATGGTCCCGGCCGAGGAACAGGACTGGTACGAAGAGTATCTGCGGTTGTGCATGGCGGTTCACGTGGTGGCGAACGTGGACGAAGGGATCACTCATATCAATCACTATTCGACGAGGCATTCCGATTCCATCGTGACCCGCAGCGAGGCGAATGCTCGCAAGTTCTTGCGCGGTGTGGATTCTGCGGCTGTCTACTGGAATGCTTCGACGCGGTTCACAGATGGCGCGGAGTTCGGCTTCGGCGCCGAGATGGGTATAAGCACGCAGAAGTTGCACTGTCGTGGGCCTTTCGCGTTGGCGGAACTGACGTCCTCGAAATACGAGATTATTGGGACGGGGCAAGTGCGATAGCCTTCTGGAGCGTGCTTCTTGCGCTCGTCTGCATACTTCGCGGCGCTGTGCTACCTTACTTGCTTTCTCAGCGGGAGATCATGAGATTCGTTTATTCCGCACTCTCTTGTTTAGTTATGTTCTTGTGTTTTGTTTTGGCCAGCGTGAGTGGCCGTACTCCAGACTCACCCAGTCCCTTCCCAGCCATTTTCGGTTTTCGCGATGCTGCTACGGAAAATGCCACCGAAGCGCGTTTTCTTGCTGTCCCTGATACGAAGCTGGCGGAAGAGCACTTGCGCACTCTGACGCAGGCTCCGCACCTGGCCGGAACTCCGGAGGACCAGGCCACGGCGGACTATGTGGCGCAGAAATTTCGTGCTGCGGGGCTTGACACCGAGATCGTCGAATACAAAGTATGGATGAACTATCCCCAGGAAATCAGCGTGGATATCACTGCACCGGCCGGAGTGGAAATGCATGGGCCTACGCGTGAACATGTCGCCGGAGATCCTTATGACGATGATCCGCGCGTGGTGATGCCGTTCAATGGGATGTCGCCGTCTGGAGATGTCGAAGCAGATGTGGTCTATGCCAATTACGGCACTCCGGAAGACTTCGAGAAGCTGGAGAAGCTGAAGATCGATGTGCGTGGCAGGATTGTGCTGGTGCGATACGGCCAGAATTTTCGCGGAGTGAAGGAATTCATTGCACAAGAACACGGTGCGGCAGGAGTGATTGTTTATTCGGATCCGTTCGACGACGGATGGCGGCGCGGCGACAAATATCCCGATGGGCCGTGGCGGCCAGATACCGGCGTGCAGCGCGGGTCGGTAGGATACATGTTCGAATTCCCCGGAGATCCGACGACGCCCGGATTTGCATCCCTACCTTCGTTGCCGGAGAGCAAGAGAATTTCTCCTGAACAGTCGGCGCAGATGCCGAAGATTCCTGTAACTCCGCTTTCCTACCACGATGCCTGGCCCATTCTTCAGCACCTGGCCGGGCCGGACTCGCCGCGCGAGTGGCAAGGCGCGTTGCCCTTCACCTATCACGTGGGACCGGGGCCAGTACGGGTGAAGATGCATCTCAAACAGGATTACCAGTTCCGCACACTATGGGACGTGATTGGACGAGTGCAAGGGAGCCAGTTGCCGGACGAATGGGTGGTTGCCGGGAATCATCGCGACGCGTGGGTGTACGGCGCAGTCGATCCAAACAGCGGCACGGCGGCGATGCTCGAAGCGGTCCACGGTATCGGAGAGTTGCTGAAGTCCGGCTGGAAGCCGAAGCGCACGATGATTTTTGCCAGCTGGGATGGCGAAGAAGAAGGTCTGATGGGTTCGACAGAGTGGGCCGAGCAACATGAAGCCGAACTGGCTCATGCTCCCGCATACTTCAATGTCGATGTGGCCGTCTCGGGGCCGAAGTTTGGGGCTGCGGCCGTGCCGAGCCTGAAGCAGTTTTTGCGGGATGTAACTAAGGCGGTGTCCAGTCCCAAGGGTGGGACGGTGTACGCAGCGTGGCAGAAGGGTGATCAGCCAAATGCTCCGATAACTCAGTCGCCGTCGGAATCCATAGGGGAGGGCCGGCGCACACCTGCCGTGGCACCCGCAAGGGACGATGTTCTGGTCGGCGAGCTGGGCAGCGGCTCTGATTACAGCGCTTTCCAGCAGCACCTCGGTGTGCCTTCGACCGATATCAGTTCGACTGGACCGTATGGCGTGTATCACTCTGTGTTCGACAATTTCGCCTGGTTCAAGAAATTCGGTGATCCGGATTTTGTGTATGAGCAGCAGATGGCGAGAATTTTCGGTCTGGAGGCCTTGCGCATGGCCGATGCCGATGTTCTGCCTTACGATTACGAAGAGTATGGCAAGGAAGTTGCCGTGTACCTGGATGCGGCTGCAAAGCGGGCGGAGAATAAGTTTGGCAACCACGCTCTCGATTGGAGCGCTGTGAATGCGGCTGCGAAGCACTTTCAGGATGCGGGAGCGAAGATTTTATCGAAGCAGAAGAATCAACCTCGTGATGCAGCACGGCTGAACCAGACACTGCTCGGGGCCGAGCGGGCGTTGCTGGTGCCCGAAGGGCTGCCCCACCGTCCCTGGTTTCGGCATGCGATTTATGCCCCTGGAGAATACACCGGATATGCGGCGGTGGTGATTCCAGGAGTAAACGAAGCGCTCGACAAAGGAGATGCGGAGCGCGCGCGCCAGCAGTTGGCAGTTCTGGCCGCCGCGCTCGAACGCGCGGCCAAGGCGCTGGAAGGATACCGGTAAACCGATGAATGCCACCCACGCTCTCGGGCAATTTCTGCGCACCCTGCCGCACTCGGCGGCGGCTACATTTCTGGCGCTGTTTCCCATTGTCGATCCGTTTGGCGGCATTCCGATCTTCTTCACCATGACCGCGACCTGGACCGCCAAGGACCGGCAGCGCACAGCGCTAAAGACCGGCATCTGGGTTTTTGTCATCTTGGTCACATTTTTGTTTTTTGGCCGCTTCGTGCTTTATTTTTTTGGCATCTCGCTGCCGGTTATAAAGATTGCCGGCGGATTGATTGTGGCCAACACCGCGTGGGGGATGGTTACTTCTCACGCGCGGATCACGCCGGAAGAAAGTCACGAAGCGCAGGACAAAGAAGATATCTCGCTGACGCCGCTGGCGATGCCACTCATGTCGGGGCCAGGAGCCATTGGGGTGGTGATGGCGCTGGCCGCGCACGTAGATAGCGCTGCTTCGTACCTGGGAATGGTTATCGGCGTCGCCGGGGTCGCGCTCTCGGTTTTGTTGTTTTTCTGGCTGGGAGGGCCGCTGGTCCGGCGGTTGGGCCCTAGCGCGGTGGGAGCCATCAACAAGATTTTTGGTTTCCTGATTTTGGCCATTGCCGTCCAGTTAGTGTGGGATGGCGTGGCCGACTTCAAGAGCTGAGGTGATGCGGAGAAAGAAGCCTCGAAGTCCAACTAGGAGATGACGCATCTTCGTTTCGTCGCGTGCGCCAGGGCTGCGTCACCCGTATTCAATTATTCAATCGACCGTCGGCCTCCGGCTGCGCTTACTTCCCTTTTTCGCGGCCGCTGATCTGTTATCCTAATCGGCTGTGCGAATGATTTGGTGGTTCCTGATCCTGGGTTTGAGTACACTGGTCGTGGTGTGCGTTGCAATCGCCTTGTACATGCGTTTACGACGCCATCTGCAGGCAGCCCATGCAGCCCATGAAATCAGTGCCAACCAACTGGACGGCGATCGTCCGTCCGGCCATACTGAGGCCTGATCGCTCAAGCGTTGTAGATGGGGAGACTCCAATGGAAAAACCAGCGACGCAAGTTTTAGGCAATTCGAGGGAGCACCATTTCGTTCCGGAATCTGCGCGACAAGTCATCCTGGTGGTTGGGGGCAGCTTGTTGGTTGCGTTGTGCGCGCACATCACAGTTCCCCTCCCGTTCACCCCCGTGCCGCTGACGCTGCAGAACTTCGCCGTGCTGCTGGTGGGTCTGCTGCTGGGCAGTCGCCGCGGCTTTGCAGCGCTCGCCTTATATCTCGCAGAAGGCGCAACGGGCTTGCCTGTGTTCAGTCCGATAGGCCCGGGCGGAATCGCCCACTTGTTCGGGCCAACTGGCGGATTTTTGCTGGCCTATCCCCTGGTCGCCTGGGTGTCAGGTTACGTGATGGAACATGGACGCAAAACCTTCGGTCGAACCGTAATCGCCGGCCTTCTCGGCGAAATCGTGCTTTTCACGGGAGGTCTGGCCTGGCTCGCGATTCTCACCCATTCGGTAGTGCAGGCCTTCCGCTGGGGGCTTTACTGGTTCCTGTTTGCGGAGATCATCAAGATCATGATGGCTGCCGCAATGGCCTCGCGATGGCAGCGCTCTCCAGTCGACAGCACGAAAGCACAGTAACCAAGTTTTGGAGTTCAAAAGATGACGGTGATTTCAGAAACAGAAACCAAACATTCCGGGGGCGGCCAGTCGTCGCAAGTGCGCGAGATTTCGATTGCCCACAGCCCAGATTCCGACGATGCATTCATGTTTTACGGCCTCGCCACCAGCAAGGTGCGCGTCCCGGGACTTCGTTTCACCCATACCCTCTGCGATATCGAGACCTTGAATCAGAAGGCGCGCGAAGGCGTTTACGATGTGACTGCGATTTCGTTTCACGCCTATCCGTATATACAGGACCTATACGCGTTGATGTCGTGCGGAGGCAGCGTCGGCGAAGGCTACGGGCCCATGATTGTTTCTCCGCGCCCGTTCACGCAAAGTGAAATCAAGGAAAAGCGCATCGCCGTTCCTGGTACGCTCACTACCGCGTATCTCGCGCTACAGCTTTTTGCTCCCGGAGTAGAAACGGAAGTCGTGCCCTTCGACCACATCATTCCGCAGGTGCTCGAGGGCAAGTTTGAAGCTGGACTCATCATCCACGAAGGGCAGCTAACCTACGACAAGGCCGGCCTGCACCGCATTGTCGACCTTGGCCGTTGGTGGCAAAAGATGACTGGATTGCCGCTGCCGCTGGGCGGCAACGCGATTCGCCGCGCGCTCGGTCCACAACTGATTTCGGCGGTGAATGGCGCGTTGCGCGACAGCATTCAGTATGCCCTCGACCATCGCGACGAAGCTTTGTCCTATGCCATGCAGTTTGCCCGCGATCTCGACTCCCAAACCGCCGACCGGTTTGTTGGCATGTACGTGAACGAGCGCACGCTCGACTACGGCCCAGAAGGACGCGAAGGCGTTTCCCGTCTGCTGGATATGGGCCACAAGGCCGGTATCATTGGGCCTGAGGCCCGCGTGGACTGGGTAGCTTAGAAGGCATGGCGGATCTGCCCGGCACGACAGAAAACACCAGGGAAAAACAGACGCTTCTGATCGACGCGGACGACACGCTCTGGGAAAACAACATCTACTTCGAGCGGGCCATCGCGCGTTTCATTTCGTTCCTCAATCACCACGAATTTTCTCCCGAGCAAGTGCGCGAAGTGCTGAACGATGTCGAGCGCGAGTGCATCGTCAAGCATGGTTACGGCCTGCACAGTTTTGCCCACGCCCTGGTCGACACGTTTGAACGCCTCAGCGTAGAGCCGGTCACTCCCGAGTTACACGCGCAAATCAACAGCTTCGCTCGCACGGTTGCTGATCATCCCATGGAACTTCTGCCCGAGGTTCCGGGAACACTGGAATATCTGGGGGCGAGACACAATCTCATTCTGTTGACCAAAGGCGCGATCGTCGAGCAAACCGGAAAGATTGAACGTTCGGGGTTAAAGACTTATTTCACCGCAACCGAGATCGTCGCTGAGAAAGACGCCGAGGCGTACCAAAGAATCGTTGAAAAATTTGGGCTGGAGCACGACTCGACCTGGATGATCGGCAATAGCCCGAAGTCCGACATCAATCCTGCGCTCGCCACGGGGCTGAACGCGGTTTTCGTCCCGCATGGCGATACCTGGATTCTCGAACATGACGAACTCGATGCGGCTCAGCCCCCGCAGCGTTTGCTCATCGTGGGAGCCTTCGCCGAACTGCGCGAACACTTTTAAGCCTATTCTTCAGATAGGTCGGAATCAGACTCGTAAGCCTCCCGTCCCTTTCAGCACCAAACTAACCAACAAGCGTCTCTCACGGTGCGCGTTTCCCGCATGTTACGCTCGTTCTGTCCAACGTTCTTTGCACTACTTTTCTAACGTGGAAACAAATAATTTCCGCAGGCTATTGCGCACGGTGGAAGCTCTCTCCGATCTCGGGCCGGAGCTCACAGCTGGGCGCGACTTTACCGAAACATCGCGCCGCATGCTCTCCGCTGTCATGGAAGCCGCCGGCGCGCGCGAAGGTGCGCTTTTCGTTTTCAATGAGAAGCCCACCATGCTCACATCGGTGGCCTCCGAGGGTTTCGCCATGTTGCCTGAGCCGGCCTTCATTCCTCTTCTTCCCAAGCACGCTCACGCCCTCACTGCTGCCCGCGGACCCATCGTGCTCAACGCTTCCACCTATTCGGTGTTTCTCAGTTCCAATGGCAACGTCGCTCCAGAATTGTTCAAGTGCATTGCCCCCCTCAAATCGGTGGGCAAGCTCGCCGGGGTCGTTTGTCTGGGACGTCGCCCGGGAGATGCGCCCTACATGGAGGCAGAGCTGGATGCCATGGAGCTGCTCTGCAGTTACATCGGCTTGGCTGTGCATAACCACGCCCTAACCCAGACTCTGGCCCAGCGTGTAACCGAAAATCTGCGGCTGATGGCTTCGCTCCACGGCTTCTATGACAGCGCTCTAGAAGCATTCGCCACCGCCATTGACGTGAAACACGTGAACATTCACGGTCACTCTCTGCGCGTGGGGCGCTACGCTGCTGCCATCGGCGAAGCCATGGGCGTCGAACCCGGCGAGGTTGCCGCTCTGCGCAGCGCTGGCTATTTGCATGACATCGGCAAGGTGGCCGTCGATCGCCGATTGTTCAGCAAGCCCGGAGCTCTCAATCCGGAAGAATTTCGCGAGATGGCCGATCACACCGTGGTCGGGCATCAGATTGTCAGCAGCGTGGAGTTCCCCTGGCCGAGGATTCATGAATCGGTGCGTTGGCATCATGAGCGCAGCGACGGTTCCGGATACCCCGATGCCTTGGCCAATGACGAATTGCCCATGCCGGTGCGCATCATGGCACTCGCCGATACCTTCGACGCCATGACCAGCCTCCGCCCTTACCGCGAGCCGCTTTCGCTGGGCGGCGCCCTCAGTGATCTGGTGCGCATGACTCCGCAAAAATATGATCCCAACGCGGTGCAGGCCCTTTTGATCCAGGTGCGACGCGATGCCGTGGGCAGCAATCGAACTCCACTCCTCGCCGACCACATGTCCGTGAATATTTCTCCAACCGATGTGGACCATTTAGCCGCGACCCTGCAGCACAAGGTCTCGCGGGGCAAAATGTATCTGACCTAGCTCTAACCGTGGCTTTGGAATCTTTGACTTAAGCCTACCTAGGGCCAGCCATACAACATCTTCGGTAACCTTCCAAGCCAGAAACTTTTCCTTGAGTTCGGGTTGATAATGAGAGGGCTGTCGTCCTTTCCTGGACCGGAGTCTTCATGCCTGTGGGACGTACCAAGGTCGCCGTCGTTCTTCTGTCTGTCAGCCTGGCGTGCATCGTCCCGTCCCTGCTGGCTAAAAAGAACGAGAAACCGGCCTCCAGTGCCAGCGATCAACGCCGCGCCCTCCATGCTCTTAATCGCCTGAGTTTCGGTCCACGTCCCGGGGATGCGCAGCGGGTGATGGCGATCGGCGTCGACAAGTGGATCGATCTGCAACTGCATCCCGAAAAAATCGATGACAGCGCCCTTGAGGCTCGCCTGGAGCCCTTCCGCACGACGCGCATGAGCACCACAGAAGTCGCTCAGGATTTCCCTGACGGTCAAGAGATCAATCAGGTGATGAATGGCAAGAAACCCATGCCGTCCGACGCCGCGTTGCGAATGGTCTATCAAGTTCAGATCGACCGACAACAGGAAAAGAAAGAACGCTTGGAAGCCGCCAAGAATCATCCTGGGGCGTCCACGATGGCGTCGGACACACACGCAACTGTCGATCATTCCACGCGGAGCCCGGGCTCGCCGAACAACGAGATTGCCGCAGATGCTAGCGCAAAGACCTCTCCAGACAATGGGGATGCAGTCGCGCCCTCCGCGCTTGCGGCGAAGATGACCCCAGAGGAGAAAGAAGAGGCTCGCCGCCGCGAGGAGGAACTTTACGCCGACTTGGATGTGCAGCAATTGCCGAGCATTCCGCCCGATCAGCGTTTCAAGAAAATTCTCAGCCTGTCGCCGACGGCGCAGCTTGCATTGGCCGACACGTTGCGCGGAGGTAAAGGTCAGGCGTTTCTCGAAGGCCTGCTTCCCAGGCAAAAGGAAACCCTGCTCGCATTGAATGGTCCTGCGGGAGTGGTCACTGGCGAACTGGCGCAGGCCAAGCTTCTGCGCGCCATCTACAGCGAGCGTCAACTCCAGGAAGTGATGACCGATTTTTGGTTTAATCACTTCAATATATTCGCGGACAAGGGAGTCGATCGACTCCTCATTACCAGCTACGAGCGCGATGTGATTCGACCGCGCGCGCTGGGCAAGTTCGAAGACCTGCTGATAGCCACGGCCAAGAGTCCGGCAATGTTGTTCTATCTCGACAACTGGCTCAGTGTGGGGCCAAACTCGCCGCAAGCTCTGGGCATTCCGGTGCATCCATCCGGGCCACCACGGCCAAATAAGGGCAAGCGTCCTAGCGGCCTCAACGAGAATTACGGGCGCGAGTTACTGGAACTCCATACCCTGAGCGTGAACGGCGGCTACTCCCAGCCCGATGTCACCGAAGTTGCCAAGGTGTTTACCGGCTGGACCATCGAGAAACCTAACGAAGGCGGCGGCTTCAAATTCGAACCCAGGATGCACGAGCCCGGACCGAAATTTGTACTCGACCACCGCATCAAGCCGAAAGGGGAAGGCGAAGGACTGGAATTGCTGCACCGACTAGCCGCCAGTCCGCAGACTGCGCACTTCGTCTCGCTCAAGCTCGCGGAACGTTTTGTATCGGATGATCCGCCTCCTGCTTTGGTCGACCGCCTGGCGAAGACTTTCCTGAAAAAGAAGGGCGACATTCGCGAAGTGCTGACTGTGCTTTTTCAATCGCCTGAGTTTTGGGCTGACAGCACCTATCGCGCCAAGGTGAAAACTCCTCTGGAATTCGTAGCTTCAGCCCTGCGTGCCACCGGCGCTGAGGTCGACGACGCATTGCCGCTCACACGACAGCTCAACGGTATGGGTATGCCACTTTACGGCGCGCAGCCGCCCACCGGCTATTCCATGAAGGCCGAAACGTGGGTAAGCTCATCGGCACTGCTCAATCGCATGAATTTTGCTTTGACGCTTAGCAGCGGCAAGATCAAGGGCGTTAAGGTGGACGTGGCGCAATTCGCGGCCAGTACTCCGAGCAATACCCCATTGGATTCGATCCGGACACTATCCACCCTCGAGCTCGGCCTGCTCGACGGAGACGTATCGAAGCAAACGCACGACTCGATTGCATCACAGATCGGCGCCGCGGCAGGAAGCAGCGCAGCGCGCAAGCCGGTGGACGCAGTGCGGCCTCCGGACGTTAGCACTATCGCGGGCTTGTTACTCGGCTCGCCAGAGTTTCAGAGAAGATAGCTACTAACTACCAGCTTCTGGACAGAACCTAAGGCAACAGCAGCTAGGAGCGCGGTAGCCCGATGTTAATAGCTAGTGGCCAGGAGCTGCTTTATTATGTCCATCACTCGTCGCATCTTTCTTCGCAACAGCGCACTCGCCGTCGTCGGCACGGCCGCGGTTCCGAGTTTTCTCGCTCGCGCCGCCATGGGCGCGGTTCAGCCGGGTTCCCGCACCAGGCGCCTGGTTGTAATCTTTCAACGCGGCGCGGCCGACGGTTTGAATATCGTGGTGCCTCATGCCGAGCCGCAATATTACGCGATGCGGCCCAGCATCAACATTCCGCGAAATTCCGTAATCGATCTGGATGGCTTCTTCGGCCTGCATCCGTCACTCGCGCCGTTCCAGCCCCTCTGGCAGCAGCGTCAACTGGCGATTGTGCATGCCGCCGGGTCGCCCGACCCCAACCGCTCGCACTTCGATGCCCAGGATTTTATGGAGTCCGGTACTCCGGGCGTAAAGTCCACCGACGATGGATGGCTCAACCGTGCGTTGCGCAACTTGCCACAGTCGCAGAAATCCGCGTTCAAGGCCGTTGCCATGGGCCCGTCCATACCACGTATTTTGAGTGGTGCCGAGCCCGCCATCGCCATCAACAACATCAATGATTTCTCGGTCGGGGGCCGCAATCCGAAAGCCTCGCCGGTCGCCAATACTTTCGAGGCCATGTACGATCACTCCCTCGATACCGTGATGCACGGCACAGGCGAAGAAACATTTGACGCGGTCAAGATGCTAAGGTCGGCGGACCCTTCGAAGTACAAACCGGCTCCCGGCGTTGATTATCCCAAGGGACACTTCGGCGACAACCTGCGCCAGCTTGCTCAACTCATTAAGGCGAATCTCGGTGTGCAGGTGGCGTTTGCTGACATCGGCGGTTGGGACCATCACGTCAACGAAGGCGCAACTGAAGGCCAGATTGCCAATGTACTGCGCGACTTCTCGCAATCACTCGCAGCTTTCTGGACCGATCTCGGCGACCTCGGGGAAGATACGGTGGTCGTCACCATGTCGGAGTTCGGCCGCACCGCACGCGAGAACGGCAATCGCGGCACCGACCACGGCCATGCCAACGTCATGTTCGTGCTGGGCGGGCCCGTGAAAGGCGGCAAAGTGTACGGACGTTGGCCGGGCCTCGATCAGGCGCAACTCTACGAAGGCCGCGATCTGGCGCTGACCACGGATTTTCGTCAGGTGCTCGGCGAGGCCGTTGCGCGCCACATGGGCAACAAGAATCTGGCGACAGTGTTTCCGGGGTATGAAAATCAACCTGGTAAATTCTTGAGATTGTTGGGATAACGAGAACGAGTAGACGGCACACTCTTACTAGATCTCAATCAGCACATCGCCGTTCTCAATCTTCAGCGGATAAACCGCAATCTTCATGCTGGGATTCTGCGTGGCCTCACCGGTCTTTGTGTCCCATGCCCAGCCGTGCCATGGGCACACCACCTTACCGCCTTCGATCATTCCTTGCCCCAGTGGCCCGCCGCGATGCAGGCAGACGTTCTCCATAGCGCTATAAATACTATTCACGTTAGCTACGCAGATCATCTTGGTTGCGCAGGGAAATTCTTTGGTTTCGTCGGGGGGCGGAAGTTCGGTCTCGGTGGTGAGCTTGATAAAATCTGGCACGAATCCTCAATCTTTCGGGATGGAACCACCGAGCTTCGCTCGGCGGGCAGCCGGGGACGGCTGTCCCCACATTATTTGCTGACGACTGGTAGCCAAAAGTTGACCGCTATTTCGGCTGCACCGTTTGGGCGATCATCACCTGCCGCTTGAAGTTCTCCACCATGTTCGGATCGAGCCGCACTTCCGTGGGTCTTCTCGCAACCGTCATGGTGTCAATCTTGTCCTGCAGCTTGAGCAGCGCGTAGAAAAGATTCTCTGGCCGCGGCGGGCATCCCGTCACATACACGTCCGTGGGCACGATTTTGTCGACGCCCTGCAACACGGCATACGTATTGAACGGCCCGCCCACCGACGAGCACGCACCCATCGAGATCACCCACTTCGGGTCCGGCATCTGGTCGTAAATGCGCTTCACCACCGGCGCCATCTTCAATGTCACCGTGCCCGACACGATCATCAGATCAGCCTGCCGCGGGCTGGGACGAAACACCTCCGCACCGAAGCGCGCGATATCAAATCGCGAAGTCGAGGCGGCGATCATCTCAATGGCACAGCAAGCCAGCCCAAACGTCATCGGCCACACGGCAGACTTTCGCGCCCAGTTGAAGACGTAGTCGACCGTGCTGATCATGAAGTTCTTTTCGAATCTATTTTGCAGCCAGCTCATCAGGGGACCTCGGTCCGTGAAGCTTCGACACAATTATACGTTCAATCGCGTCGCAAATGGCTCCTCGGCATCGTTGTCGAGTTGCCGCGCCATCGAGACTCAGCTACAAATAGAAATATCCATGGATTCACAATCCGAGGTGGCCGCTGCCCACAAACGCATCCCGAACCAGTTTGTCGATGCCTGGGCTCGAATTCGCACCTCTCAATTCTGGATGGTCGCCATCGCCCTATTTCTTCGCGTGGGCTGGATCATCGTCGGCCACACCTACAAATTCAAAAGTGCAGAAGATAACTTCGGCTTCGGTTGGGAGATGGGACGCATCGGAGCCGCTATCGCCTCCGGCCGCGGCTTTAGCGACGCTTTCGGCGCGCCCACCGGTCCCACGGCATGGGAACCTCCTCTTTATCCATATTTGACGGCCGGCGTTTTTCACATCTTCGGCATCTATTCGCGAGCATCTGCCTTTGTCCTGCTCACCATCAACAGCATTTTCTCCGCACTCACTTGCCTCCCCATTTTCCTCATTGCGCGCCGAATCTTCTCGGAGAAGGTCGCGGTCGGCGCCGCCTGGACCTGGGCGCTTCTGCCTTACGTCATGTTCTGGTGCACCCGTTGGGTATGGGAGACGAGTCTCTCCGCCTTGCTGCTTGCCGTTATTTTCTGGCTGGCGCTGACCATGGAAGATCGCGAGGGACTGAAGCCTTGGCTGCAGTTCGGCTTGCTCTGGGGGATCGCGGCGCTGAACAGCACAGTGCTGATCGCATTCCTTCCAGCCTCCGGTTTATGGGCGTGGTATCAGCGCGCGAAACGGCGCAAGCCTTCGCTCACGGGTGTGGTGCTGGCTTGCGTAGTCTTCATCGCCTGCGTCACCCCGTGGACGGTGCGGAACTATCGAACCTTCGGAAAGTTCATCTTCATCCGCGATAATCTAGGCGCAGAACTCCGCCTGGGCAACGCCCCTGGCGCTGACGGAACGTGGATGCAGTATTTGCATCCCACCCAGGATACGTTCGCCATGCGCCAGTACACCTCCATGGGCGAGTTGGCCTATATCGAGCACCGCAAGCGGCAGGCGCTCGATTACATCGAGGCCGATTATCCGCGCTTCGCCATTCTCGGCCTCAAGCGCTTCATCTATTTCTGGGCGGGACCGCCGCGCCTGGCAAAAATCTGGTGGCTAGCGGAGGTGAAAAATTCGCTCTTCCTGGCCTCCTCCGTTCTGATGTTCTGGGGACTAGCCCGCGCTCTTCGCCAGCACAAACCCGGCGCCTGGCTGCTGTTCTGGCTGATCCTGCTTTATCCGGCGATCTATTACGTGGTCTACCCCGGCCAGCGCTATCGCCATCCCATCGAGCCGGAGATGACAATCCTGGGGATTTATCTGCTTACCGAAGCTGGCAAAAAAGAAATCGGCGCTCAATAAATCGTGTACCCCGGCGCCGGCGTCCGCAGATCAGGCTTCGACGCCATCAGCAACAACGCCCCTTCGCGTTTGAACGCTCGCAGATCGTCCAGACTATGAAATGACCTGGTCTGATAGTCATCTGGCGTGGGCGTGTCATCAGGAATACGGAAAGCCTCAACATTTTCGAACGCATGCTTCTGCAGCAGTTCGACGTACTCTGCCTCCGACCGCACATGCACCGGAACCTTCAGCTTGTCCACCCACTGCAGCGAGTACTGATTATCTCTGTATAGATTGATCAGGATGAATAATCTTCCCCGCGGCGCCATCACGCGAAACAGCTCCATCAGCGCACGATCCTGATCG